>Ga0070664_100000365_pt1 | contig 33436 bp, 22 predicted proteins | sample KBSC73metaG_FD_65863 | JGI IMG/M metagenome (GOLD analysis project Ga0070664, IMG submission 65863) | Corn rhizosphere microbial communities from Kellogg Biological Station, Michigan, USA - KBS C7-3 metaG | ecosystem: Host-associated > Plants > Roots > Rhizosphere > Soil ... | reverse complement strand
CGGGTCCGCCGTGCACGTCCACCACCAGGGGCCGCTTTCCGGGCCAGACCTCCTCGGGCGGAAGGTAGAGCCATCCCTGGATCTCCCACCGGTCGCTCTTCCAGGTGATGCTCTCCACCCGGGCCGCGGGGCTCTTCAAGAGGGTGTTGGCCTGCGTGCGTTGTGTCCAGCGCCCGATGGGACCCACCCACACCTCCGGCGGCTTCAGCCCGGTCTCCCGCGACATCGCAATCGTGGCTGCGTCTGCCGAGAAGGCAGCCGAGGTGTGCCTCCGCGCGACCAGGTGCTCGGATCCGCGCCAGAGCGTCACCGGCGCGCCGGGCCGGTCGGCATCGATGCGGAGGAACGCGGTGTCTCCGCCCACGATGGCCACCGCGAGCAAGCCCGCCTGCCCCGTCCACGACAGCTGGGCCGCGGACGCGCGCATGCCCGGCGTCACGTCGCGGGCCTTGCCCCCGGCTGCCGGAACGACCAGCACGTCGCCCCCGTTCGACTCGAAGTCGCTCATCAGGCCCTCGATGAAGGCGATGCGCTTCCCGTCCGGGCTCCAGGTGGGTTCGCAGATCTGCAGCGCCGGATGATGGAGCACCCGCGCCACCCCACCCGAGGCAGGGATGAGCAACAGCTCGGCGGTCCACCAGTTGTCGTCGCCCGATCCGTGCGCGCCGGTGGCGGCAAACGCGGTGGCGTCGGGGCTCCAGTCGTACTCGTAGACGAACAGGTCGTCGGGCGACACCGGCGACAGAGCGCCCCCGTCCACGGACACGAGCGCGATGCGCTGCTCGCGAACCACGGAGCCGATGACCCCGGTCTCCCGGACCGAGGCCTCGGTCGGACCGCGCGCATCCGCCGCGCCTTCCAGGTAGAGGACCGCCAGCAGCTTGCCGTCCGGCGACCAGCGTGGCCGCTCCAGATGCCCGGCGGCCTGGGTGAGCTTGCGAATGGCGCCGCTCGCCACGTCGGCGAGGTAGAGCTGCGGCTGTCCGGCCCTCTCGGCGTCGGAGAGAAAGGCGAGGCGCTTCCCGTCAGGGGAGAAGACCGGCTCGTCCTCCTCGTGGTCCGCTTCGTCGTGGGCAGCGGTGATGCGCACCGGGGCACCGCCGCTGCGGTCGGCGAGCCGGACGATCTTCAGCCGGCCCGATGGTCCGGCGGGAGTCGGCGCCGCCTCCACCCAGGCCAGGCGCTGGGCATCGGGGGAGATCGCCACCCGCTCGAACTCCACGCGGCGATTCAGCTCGGTCAGCGCGGCTTCCACGCCGGGATGCGCCGGCGTCGTGGACAGCATCGAGACGGCGAGGACCGTGAGCGTCGGCAGGAAATACCTCCCCGGGGGCCGGGAGCGTACCCGCCCAGGGCCCGGACGCCAGACCCACGCAGCGTACGGACGACATCCGGTAGCCCCCCGCCCGCTGCCACCGACTGCCGCCCCGACACCCATGACGGTGCGACGGCAATGAGCGCGACGGCGGAGGTTGTCCGGTATGCTCCGCGCCCTTCATGTCCGCCCCGGGAGGCATCTCTTGCTGCGAAGCATCCGTCACGCCGTCCTGACCCTCGGCCTCTCCGCCCTGACCGGCGCCGCTCTCGCCCAGAACGCGCCGAAGCTCGACCTTCCGCGTCCGAGCCCCAAGGCCTCGGTGACCCAGACCGTCGGCCTGACCGACATCTCCGTCGCGTACTCGAGCCCGACGGTGAAGGGCCGGAAGATCTGGGGCGAGGTGGTGCCCTTCGGCGAGGTCTGGCGGGCCGGTGCCAACGAGTGCAGCAAGGTGACCTTCTCCACCCCGGTCTCCATCGAGGGCAAGCCGGTTCCCGCGGGTGCCTACTGCCTGGCGCTGCTCCCGCACAAGTCGGGCTGGACCTTCATCCTCAGCAAGAGCACCGAGCTGTGGGGCACGGACGAGTACAAGCAGAGCGAGGACGCGCTCCGCGTGCCCGCGACCGCCACCACCATCCCGCTCCGAGAGAGGCTCGCCTTCTCCATCCTCGACTTCGACGACGAGAAGGGCACCCTGGCCATGGAGTGGGAGAAGAAGCGGGTGGCGGTGAAGTTCACCACCGGCACCCGCGAGAGGGCGCTGGCTCAGATCCGCGCTGTCCAGGGCGACGACTGGAGGCCCTACAACGCCGCGGCGCGCTATCTTTTCGGCGCGAGGATCGAGCCCGCGCTCGCGATGCAGCTGGCTGACCGCTCCATCCAGCTCAAGGAGCAGTGGAACAACGTCTGGACGAAGGCCCAGCTCCTCCACGCGGCGGGGAAGAAGTCCGAGGCGCTCGCGGCGGCCCAGCGGGCCCAGACGTTGGGAAATGGCTCGGAGAACTTCTTCGAGGAGAAGGAGGTCGCGAAGGCGCTCGTCGCCTGGAAGTAGTCTCCGCCGAGGGATCGCCTTAGCGCGCCTGATGCGCGCCCCGTTCGCGCGGATGACTTTCCGCGGCCTCGCGAAAACTTCGACGTGACGGAATCCTCTGCGCGCAGATGCTGCGTGCCGACACGCGCTTCGGTCCGACCACACACCTGACACCAGATTCATGTACCGCGGCACGGGTGATGCAATCGGCCGGCAGGCTCCCTCCCAGCCACCACCACGGCAGAGGAACCATTTCGGCGGGGCGGAGCGCTCAACCACAAGGAGGCCACGATGCGCGTCCCGCGTCCGGGGCACCTCCTCGTCCTCGCCGCGCTGGCGACGAGCACGGGGAGCTACGCCCAGAATCCGCAGTTGAACCCGCAGGTCCTCCTGCCGGGCTCCGCCATTCCTCAGTTCGTCCAGCCACTTCCCACCCTGTCTGCCGACCGGTTGACGGGGATCCAGGCCATCGTCGCCAACTCCCCGCAGGCGGGAGGAACACTGACCCTCTCGATCTGCGAGTTCAGGTCACGCGTCCTCCCCCCTGGAACCATCACTCCGGGCGTCGCGCCGGAGACCTGGGTGTGGGGCTACTTCCCGGGCCCGACCTGTCCATCGGGGGTGGCGGAGAGCTACCTCGGCCCGGTGCTGGTGAATTTCCGGGGGAAGCCCACGGAGATCACCTTCAGGAACCAGCTCGGGACGGCGGCCACGACCAACGTCCTCGCCTACCGGTACTCGACCGATCAGACCCTTCACTGGGCCGACCCGCTCGGCGGCGAGCAGAACAACTGTCAGATGACGGGTGGCATCCCGGCGTTCGGCAGCGACTGCGCGAAGAACTATGCGGGTCCCATCCCCGTCGCCGCGCACCTCCATGGCGGCGAGGTCCCAGCGGAGGTCGATGGTGGACCGGATTCCTGGTTCACGAATTTCTTCGGGAACCTGCCGCCGATCTTCGGCCATGGCTACTACACGAAAGGTAACCCCCCAATCCCGACGACCAACGAGGCGGTCTACGCGTACCCGAACACCCAGCAGGCGGCGCCCATCTGGTTCCACGACCACACGCTGGGTGCGACGCGCCTCAACGTCTACGCGGGTATCGCCGGCGGCTACTACATCGTCGACCCCGCGAAGAGTTTGCCGGCAGGCTTCCCGGGGGTGACCGAGGTGGTGCCGATCGTCCTCCAGGACCGGATGTTCGACACCAACGGACAGCTCTACTTCCCAGCAGACTCGTCGGGCGGTGTTCTCAGCGCTCCGAACCCGGAGCACCCGTACTGGGTCCCGGAGTTCGTGGGTGACACCATCGTCGTGAACGGGAAGGCCTGGCCTTTCTTCAACGTGGAGCCGAGGCGCTACCGGTTCCTGTTCCTCAACGGCTCGAACGCCCGCACCTACGAGCTCTCCCTGACCGGCTTCGCCCCTGCGCCCGCGATCTGGGTCATCGGGAACGACAGCGGCTATCTCGACTCCGCGGTGAAGCTCGATCCCGCGCTGGGACAGAGGCTGGTGATCATGCCGGGCGAGCGCTACGAGGCGATCATCGACTTCGGCGCCGTCCCGCCCGGGACGCAGCTCCTCCTGAAGAACACCGCCAAGACCCCCTACCCAGCGGGGGCCGCTCCCCAGGGCACGACCACCGCGCGGGTGATGCAGTTTCGGGTCGGGTGCGGAGCCGGGGGCTGTCCGGCGGATGCGAGCTGGAACCCGGCCGCCTCCCCCGTCATCCGCTCCGCGGGGCAGCAGACCGTGCGGCTGGCCAGCGCCGGCGTGGTCGCCCCGGGCGTGACGGTGAACAAGACCCGGCAGCTGACGCTCAACGAGGTGATGGGCATGCCCCGGGCAGTGGTGACCGATCCAGTGACCGGGCTCCCGACCGCGTACCCGGGCGGTCCGCTGGAGATCCTGGTCAACAACACCAAGTTCTCGGGTGAATCCGCTCGCCGCGGAATGCCGGCCTTCCAGGGCGACTTCACCGACGTGACCCTCAGGGGCTTCACCGCCGCGATCAGCGAGCGCCCGGTGGAGGGCACGACCGAGATCTGGGAGATCGTCAACCTCACGGCGGACGCGCACCCCATTCACACCCACCTGGCTTCGTTCCAGGTGCTGAACCGGCAGGCGTTCAACACCAGCAAGTACGCCAAGGCCTATGCCGCGGCGTTCCCCGCCGTGCCCAATGACCCGGTGTGCGTGGGTGGAGTGTTCTGCCCCGGCTTCGGACCGCCGCTCCGTTACGACACCGGCAATGCCCGGGCACTGGGAGGCAACCCGGACATCATCCCCTTCCTCCAGGGTCCGGTGAAGCTACCTGGAGCCGAGGAGTCGGGCTTCAAGGACACGGTGCTCGCGCCTCCGGGGACTGTCACCCGCATCGTCATTCGCTGGGCCCCCAACGACGCGCCGGTGGGCTCGGGCATCGTGTACCCCTTCGATCCGAGCGGCGTCGGCCCCGAGGGGCAGCACGGGTACGTCTGGCACTGCCACATCATCGATCACGAGGACAACGAGATGATGCGGCCGGACGTCATCCAGCCCGCGACCGGAGCGACCCGGACGTTCGTGCGCGGCGTGGACTACTGACGCCGATCGACGTCGAGGACGCCCGCCGCCTCCGAGGCGGCGGGCGCTCCGCAACTCAGCCCGAGGAGCCCGAGGACGTCCAGGTCCACCCCTCGTACCGCTCACGCAGCGCGGACTTCTGGAACTTCCCCGCCGAGGTGCGCGGGATGGCGTCGGCGAAGACGATCGCGTCGGGGATCCAGAACTTTGCAAACTTCGGCCGGAGCCAATCCTGGAGCTCCGCGACGGTGGCCGTCTTGCCGGCCTTCAGGACCACCGTCGCCAGTGGTCGCTCGCCCCAGCGCACATGGGGAACGGCGACCACCGCAGCCTCCTTGACCGCGGGATGGCCCATGAGCGCGTTCTCCAGGTCGACCGAGGAGATCCACTCCCCGCCGGACTTGACGAGGTCCTTGGTGCGGTCGGCGAGCTTGATGCTGCCGGTCGCGTCGAGGGTGACCACATCACCTGTGCGGAACCAGCCATCCGCGGTCCAGCGGTCTTTCGCCTCGTCGTTCTCGTGGTAGCGGGCGGCGACCCAGGGCCCGCGGACCTGGAGCTCCCCCATGGTCCGGTCGTCCCAGGGGACCTCGCCGCTCTCGTTCACCGCCCGGATCTCCACCAGCGGAGAGGCGCGGCCCTGGCGCGCTCGCTGCCGGTATCGCGCTTCATCGTCGAGCACCGGGGCCTCCGGGCCGAGGTGAGACAGCGAGCCGAGCGGGGACATCTCGGTCATCCCCCAGGCGTGCACCACCGTGATGCCGTGCCGGTCGAAGCCGCGCAGGAGCGACTCTGGCGCCGCCGACCCGCCGACGATCAGACGCAGGCCGCGGGAGAGCGGCCACCGCCGCGGCTCGCGATCCAGCGCCTCGAGCACCGGGAGCCACACCGTGGGCACCCCGGCGGACATCGTCACCTGCTCCTCCGCCATGAGGTCCAGCAGGGCCTCGGGATCCAGCGCCGGTCCCGGGAACACCGCCTTCGCACCGTTCATCACCGAGGCGTAGGGCAGCCCCCAGGCGTTGGCGTGGAACATGGGGACCACCGGCATCACCGCGTCCGCGTGCCGGATGCCGAGCAGGTCCGGGAGCCCGGCGGCCAGCGTGTGAATCATCGTGCTCCGGTGTGTGTACACCACGCCCTTCGACTGGCCGGTGGTGCCGGACGTGTAGCACATCCCGCACGGGTCGCTCTCGGCGAGCCGGGGCGGAGTCCACTGGCCGGTTGCGGTCGCGAGAAGCTTCTCGTACTCGCCGGCCTGCGCTGCCGAGACGACCACCACCTTCTCGATGGACGCCCGCGGCCGGACCTCCTCCCAGAGGGGCAGCAGCGCCTCGTCCACCAGGAGGAAGCGGTCGTCGGCGTGGCTCACGATGAACGCCAGCTCCGCGGGCGAGAGGCGCAGGTTCAGGGTGTGGACCACGCCGCCGGCCAGCGGAACGCCGAGGTAGGTCTCGAGGTGCGCGGCGTGGTTCCACATCAGGGTGGCCACCCGGTCGCCGGGGCGGAGTCCCGCGCGCGCGAGCGCCTCGGCCAGCGCGCGGGCTTGACGGGCCACCTGACCGTACGTCGTCCGGTGCAGCGAGCGATCCGGCAGACGCGATACCACGGGGACGGCGGGGAACATCCGCTCGGCCCGGACCAGGAGGTGGTCCAGCGTGAGCGGGTAGTCCATCATCGTGCCGAGCGAGGACATGCGCAGCCGTCCTCCTGGAGGGTCGGAGAGAGCTTCACCCTCCCACCGACCGCCCCGGCGATCCACGGTCCTGCCGCCGTTCAGCGGACCGGTGTCGACCCGGTGGCTGGCCGTGCGACCAGGTCGCGGTACAGCGCTTCCAGTCGCTGAACGATGGGCTCGGGCCGGAACCGGGCCAGCGCGGATGCACGGGCTGCCCGGCCCATGGCCTTCCGTCGCGCGGGATCTGCGAGCAGCGACAGCGCCGCCCGGGCCATCGACCGTGGGTCCCGGGCGGGGACCAGCCAGCCCGTCTCCCCCTGGGTCACCACCTCGGCCACGCCGCCCACGTCGCTCGCCACCACCGGGACGCCGGAGGCGAGCGACTCCAGCGCGGCGAGGCCAAAGCTCTCCTGCTCGCTCGGAAGCAGGAACAGGTCGGCGTGGGCAAAGAGGTCACCGAGCGAGCGCCTCTCGCCGACGAAGGCCACCGCCTCGCGGACGTGGAGCGCGGTCGCGAGGGATTCGACCACCTGCCGCTCCGGGCCGTCCCCCACCAGGACCAGCACCGCCGGACGGACCCGCCGCACCTCGGCGAGCGCACGGATCGCATCGTCCACCCGCTTGACCCCCCGGAAGTTCGAGGCGTGAAGGAGCACCGCCGGACGGCGCTCGGGGCTCCAGTCCAGACCGGGGAACAGCCCCGGCACCTCGCCGCCGCCGTTCTCCAGTGGGTGGAAGGCCTGGGGGTCGACGAAGTTGGGAAGCACCTCGAGGCGGAGGTGTGCCGGCAGCCCGAGAATGTCCATCGCGCGCCCGCGGAGCCAGGCCGAGGGGGTGAGGACCGCGTCGCTCCCCAGAACCGTCTCCCGGACCTGCGCGCGCGCCGCGGCGTCGGCGCCGAGGCCGGTCACGTCGGTGCCGTGGAGCGTGGTGACCAGGGCCGGGGGACGCAGACCCTGGCCGCGCAGCCGCTCCCGGGCGAGGAGGGCCGCCGGCCCGTGGGGGAGCGCGTAGTGCACGTGCAGGACGTCCAGCGACTCACGGGCCGAGACCTCGGCCATCGCGCGGGCCAGCGCCTGCGGGGCGGTCGCCGCTCCGGGCTGCGGCCGCGAAGAGCTGTCCACCAGGTGCACCGTCCACGGGCCTTCGCCGGCGAGACGGACCGGAACCGCCGAGGAGAGGACGTGGACCCGATGTCCCCGCGTGGCGAGCTGCATCGCCAGCTGCGAGGCCGCGACCCCGCTGCCACCCACCGTCGGAAAGCAGGCGATGCCGACGCCCAGCGCGCTCACGGCCGCACCGTCCTGGGCTCGGGAGAGAGGGAGGCCGCGGCGGCCACCAGGCTGGACACCAGCGCTGACGGCCCGACCTCCGCGGCGATACCCCAGAAGCCGTGCACCCTCTCCTGGGGTCGGCCGGCTGGACGGAGCGCGGTGGTCACCTGACCGAGCGCCTCCAGCGGCCCCGTTCCGAGGCCGCTGCCCACCAGCGCCGCGCGCTGCAGCCGGGCGATGAAGCGGTCCACGCCACGGGCAACGTGAGCAAGGGTCTTCTCCACCGCCCGGTCCAGCGCCGGGTCGAGCGCCACCGCCTCGGGGCGAACCGCGTCCAGCTGGCGGTCGAGGGGACCCAGCAGCCGCTCGCGCAGACTTCCGTCCATCCAAGCGGGCCAGGCGTGGAGCCGCGCGGCCAGCGCGTGCGGGGGCTGGTCGGTGTCCTCGGCAGAGAGCCCGAGCCGGTCCAGCACCGAGGCCGTCCACGGGTCCACCACCCGGAAGCGAGCGCGAGGGGCGATCATCGGCAGCTCGAGCCCGGCCCGCGCGTACACCGGCGGCAGCTGCGCGAAGTAGGTGCACTCCGCCGGACCGCCGAGGTACGCCGCGGTGGGGAGCAGCGTGTCCTGCACCAGCGGCCGCAGCAGCGCGGAGGAGCTGAAGTGCAGTGGAGCGTCGGCCAGGCGCGCCCGCAGCTCCTGGAGTGACACGCGCCCGAGCGGAGTCCGGAAACCGTCGCCGTCGCGATCGGGGCGGAAGCGCGGACCCTCGGGCCCGGCGGGGTGGAAGAAGGCCAGCGAGGCCTCACGGGTCTGCACCTGCTCGTGGAACCCGCGGCGAGCGAGTGCGGCACGGCGCTCCTCGAGCAGCAGGCCGATGGCCTCCTCTTCCTCGAGGGCGAGACGCAGCACCGGTGCCGCGAGCGCGGCCATGGCCCGGGTCCGCGGATCGAGGAGCACCAGCCCCTCCTCGGCGAACAGCTCGGAGAGGACGCCCGCGAATGCAGCTCCCGGGGAGGCTCCTGCCAGGTAGTGGCGGGCGAGCAACGCGCTCACCTCGGAGCCGTGGGGAAGCGGTGCCAGCGCCCGCGAGACCGTGGCGACGTGGAGCTCCACGTCCGGCGGAAGCCGCCGGTGCGCGAGGGAGACGCGGACGTCGGCGCTGGACTCCGAGAGGCGCCCGCGGACCCAGCAGCCGCGCACGCATCCGTCGAAGCGGGCCACCTCGGTCCAGTCGTGGTCCTCGGTCTGCAGCCAGAAGACCGGAATGCACGGCCGCCCCGTGCGTTGGGCGAGCCAGCGCGCGCGCGCGACTGCGGTTGCCGCCTTGTGCAAGGTGTACAGCGGACCGAGGAAGACGCCTACCTGTTGCCCGGTCACGACGCAGGTGGCGCCCGGAAGGTCGAGCGCGGCGATGGCCTGGTCGCGCGCGGACGAAGGAGGCAGCGTCGCTGCCTGTCGCTGCAGCTCCGGCACCACTCCCTGCATCGTCCGCCGGCGGGAGGCGCGGGCCGCGGCCTCGTCCCACGCCGCCGGGTCCAGCGGGCGCGCCGGCAGGAGCGACGCCGCGTCGGCTTCCCCGGCGATGAACTGCGCGAAGAAGTCCGAAGCCATGCCAGATTCCACCGTACCAGTGCCCATGCACCCGTCCAAACGCGCACGCTCCGCCGTGCTTGCTCCGATGGCCCTCACCCTGCTCCTCTCCACCGCGAACGCCGCACCCACCCTGCGGCCCTCCCAGCCCGATGGAGCGCGGCTGGAACGCTGGCTCGACCGGCTGCTGGTGGTGGGAGGGGTCCTGTACGTCGCCGCCCACCCCGACGACGAGAACACCCGCCTCCTGGCTTACCTTTCCAACCATTCGCTGCTTCGCACCGGCTATCTGTCGGTGACCCGGGGTGACGGTGGACAGAATCTGATCGGACCCGAGCTGGGGCCGGGGCTGGGCCTGATCAGGACCCAGGAGCTGATCGCGGCCCGGGCGCTGGACGGGGCCGAGCAGCTCTTCACCCGGTCGCGCGACTTCGGCTACTCGAAGAGCCCCGAGGAGTCGCTGCGCATCTGGGGGCAGGAGGCGATGCTGGCCGACGTCGTGCTCGCCATCCGCCGGCTCCGTCCCGACGTCATCATCACCCGCTTCCCGCTGGAGGCCGGCGAGACACACGGCCAGCACACCGCCTCCGCGCGGCTGGCGGTGGAGGCGTTCACCCGGGCGGCGGACCCGACCTACTTGCCGGACGCCGAGCACCGGCGCCTCGGGCCGTGGAAGGCACGCCGCGTGGTCTGGAACGAGAGCGGCTTCTTCGGAAAGACGGACGCGCAGCTGGCGGCGCTCCCCCACCTGGACGTCGGGGGCTACGACCCGTGGCTGGGGCTCTCCTACCCCGAGCTCGCAGCCGACAGCCGCAGCAACCACAAGAGCCAGGGGTTCGGAGCGCCGCGGCGCCGGGGGCCCACGCTGGAGTCCTTCCATCTCCTGGGCGGCGAGCCGATGAAGGCGAGCCCGCTCGACGGCGTGGTGGCCGACTGGTCTCGCGTCCCCGGGAGCGGGCGCCTGGTCACGGAGCTGAAGCGTGCCCGCCAGGCATTCCGGACCGCCACGCCAGAGGCCTCGATCCCGGCGCTGCTCGCCGCGCGTGCCGAGCTGCGGCGGATGCCCGAGAATCCCTGGAAGCAGGCCAAGCTCGCCGAGCTCGATGCCACGGTGCTTGCCTGCGCCGGGCTCTTCGGCGACGTCATCGCCGACCGCACCAGCACCTCACCCGGCGGCTCCTTCACGGCGACGACGACCGTCCTGCTCCGGCGGCCGGCCCGGGTCGCGCTCACCTCTGCGCGGCTGGGCTCGCGCCAGCTGCTGGGCGGCTCGGAGCTGAAGGCCGGCGTGCCCCTGGAGACGAAGACGTCGGTCGAGCTTCCCCCCGACACGCGCCTGTCGAATCCGGCGTGGCTCGAGACGCCGGAGGCCGGCCTCTACCCGGTCCGGGAGCCGGCATGGGTCGGCCTTCCGGAGGAGCCTGCGCCGCTCGAGGCGGAGCTCACCTTTGCCTTCGGAAGCGAGTCGATCACCCTCCGGCGGCCGGTGGCCTACAAGTGGACCGACCCGGTGCTCGGCGAGCGCTACCGCCGCCTGGAGGTGCTGCCCCCGGTCACGGTGGACGCCTCGAGCGGGATGCTCCTCTTCCCCGATGCCTCGCCGCGACCGCTGAACGTCACGGTCCGCAGCGTGCGCGGAGCATCGGGCACGCTCGCGCTCGAGCTGCCACCGGGGTTCTCCGCCCAGCCCGCCACCGCGCCTTTCACCGTCGCGGCAGGGGGCGAGTCGACCGTTCGCTTCACCGTCGCACCGCCGCGCACCGCCGCCCGGGGAACGTTGCGGGCCGTCGCCACGGTCGACGGGCAGCGCTTCGACCGTGGGCTGCGGCGCATCGACCACTCGCACATCCCCATCCAGACCTGGCTCCCGCCGGCCACCGTCCAGCTCACCCGGGTGGACGTCGCCCACGCCAAGCGGCGCATCGGCTACCTCTCCGGCCCGGGCGACGAGGTCCCCGAGGCGTTACGCCAGGCGGGGTACGAGGTCACGCCTCTGTCGGTGAGCGATCTGCGCGAGGGCGGGCTCGGACGCTTCGACGCGGTGGTGTTCGGCATCCGCGCCTTCAACGTCGAGCCTCAGCTCCAGGGGCTCCACGGGAATCTGATGAACTACGTGGCCTCCGGCGGCACGGTGCTGGTGCAGTACGTGACGAGCAACTTCATCTCCAGGGCGCCTCCCGACCTCGGTCCCTTCCCCTTCACCATCGGGCAGGGCCGGGTCACGGACGAGACGGCGGCGGTGGAGGCGGACGGAAACCCGGTCCTCGCCGGACCGAACCGCATCGGGCCCGACGACTGGGCGGGCTGGGTGCAGGAACGGGGACTCTACTTCGCCGAGTCGTGGGACCCCCGGTATGCCACGCCACTCTCGATGCACGACCCGGGCGAGTCGCCGCTGAAGGGCTCGGTGCTGGTCGCGCGCTCGGGGAAGGGGACCTTCGTCTACACCGGCCTGTCGTTCTTCCGTCAGCTGCCCGCCGGCGTGCCGGGCGCGTTCCGCATCTTCGCCAACCTGGTGGACGCGGGTGGCTGACCAGAGCGAGCCCGAAGAGCGCTGGGGCCGGCTCTACGCGCTGGTGATCGTGGCGCTGGCGGTGGAGATCGCCGGGCTCTGGGTGCTGGAGCGAGTCTTCCGGTGAGCGGGCTGGACTGGGCGGTGCTGGTCCTGACCCTGGCCGGCATCGTGGCCTTCGGGGCCTGGCGGAGCCGCGGGGTCCACACCACCGACTCCTACCTCCGGGCGGGGAAGGACATCCGGTGGTGGACCATCGGGTTGTCGGTGATCGCCACCCAGGCCAGCGCCATCACCTTCCTCTCGCTGCCGGGACAGGCGTACCAGGATGGCCTGGGGTTCGTGCAGTTCTACTTCGGGCTGCCGATCGCCATGGTGCTGCTCTCGGCGATCATCCTCCCGGTCTACCACCGCCTCCGGGTCTACACCGCCTACCAGTACCTCGAGGAACGCTTCGATCGCCGCACCCGGCAGTTCACCGCCCTGCTCTTCCTGGTCTCGCGCGGGCTCGCCTCCGGGCTGGCGATCTACGCGCCGGCGCTGGTGCTCTCGGCAGTTCTGGGATGGCCGGTGCTCTGGACCAACTGGGTGCTGGGCGCCGTGACCATCGTCTACACCGTCGCAGGAGGAAGCCGGGCCGTCAGCCGGACCCAGACCGCGCAGATGGCGGTCATCTTCGTCGGGCTGCTGGTGGCCCTGGGGATGGCCGTCGCGCTGCTCCCTCCGGGGTTCTCCTTCGGGCAGGGAGTCGCCCTGGCCGGCGCGCTGGGCAAGCTCCAGGCTGTGGACACGTCGGTGCGGCTCGACACCCGGTACACACTCTGGTCGGGGCTACTGGGCGGCCTCTTCGTGCAGCTGGCCTACTTCGGGACGGACCAGTCCCAGGTGCAGCGCTACCTCGCGGGCGGGCCGCTGTCCGAGAGCCGGCGGGGCCTCCTGATGAACGGGCTGCTCAAGGTGCCGATGCAGCTCTTCATCCTCTTCCTCGGGGTGATGGTGTTCGTCGTCTACCAGCTGTCGCCGCCGCCGCTCTTCTTCAACCGGGCGGAGCTGGAGCGGGTCCGGGCCAGCCACCCAGCCGAGGTGGCATCCCTGGAGGCGAGGCACGCGCGGCTGTTCGCCGAGAAGCGGCAGGAGATCGAGGCATGGATCGCCAGCCCGGCCGATGCATCGCGCCTGCGGGAGACCGAGGCGCAGGTGCAGGCGCTGCGGAAGGAGACCGGAGCGCTGGTGGCACGGACCCGACCCGGTGCCGACCCCAAGGACGCGGACTTCATCTTCCTCCGCTTCGTCCTGGACCACTTCCCGCGCGGTCTGATCGGCCTGCTGGTGGCGGTCATCCTCTCGGCGGCCATGTCTGCGAACTCCGCCGCCCTGTCCTCGCTGGGCGCGACCACGGTCGTCGACTTCTACCGGCCTCGCCACCCCGATGCGCCTGACTCGCGGACCCTGGCGGTGGCGCGGTGGTCCACCGCGGCGTGGGGACTGGTGGCGGTGGGGTTCGCCTCCTTCGCCTCCCTGCTGGACAACCTCATCCAGGCGGTGAACGTGCTCGGCTCGCTGTTCTACGGGCCCATGCTCGGCGTGTTCCTGGTGGGGTTCTTTCTCTCGCGGGTGGGCGGTCGCGCCGCGTTCTGGGCGACGGTGGCCGGTGAGATCGCCGTGCTCGCTGCAGCCACCTTCGGAAGCCTCGGCTTTCTCTGGTACAACGTCCTCGGATGCGCGGTGGTGGTCGGCCTCGCCCCCCTGCTGCAGCGCGTCTTCCCTCCCTCGTCCCCCCATCCGACTGGAGAGCCCACATGAGCTTCACGCGCAACGTCGTGCTCGCAGGCTGTCTCGCCCTGTCGCTTCCCGCATTCGCCCAGGCTGGCGCCCCCGCTCAGGCCCCCGCGACCTCCCCGGCCCCGGCTGCATCGACCAGCTCCTTCCAGTCCGACACGGTCGGCGTCCTCACCCACGTGCAGGACCAGCTGGTCCAGCTGGAGAAGGCGATGCCGGCGAACAAGTTCAGCTGGCGCCCGAGCAAGGGCGTGCGCTCGGTCGCCGAGGTCTACCTGCATGCAGCAGGATCAGGGTACTTCTTCGGGAAGATGCTGGGCTTCGAGATCCCGGCGGAAATCGCCTCCCAGATGAAGGGCTGGGAGAAGAGCACCACCGACAAGGCGAAGATCGAGAAGCTGCTCGCCGACTCCATCACCTGGTTCAACACCCAGCTGAAGGCGATGCCCGACGCCGAGCTGAACAAGACCATCGACTTCTTCGGGCATCCGGCGACCAAGCGGGTGGTGGTGTTGACCGCGCTGAGCCACTACTCGGAGCACCTGGGCCAGTCGATCGCCTACGCCCGGTCGAACGGTGTCGTCCCGCCCTGGAGCAAGGGCGACAAGTCGTAGCCCGGACGGCGTTCTCGCCAGCGCCGGCATCGTGCTCGCCCGGCTCCTCGCAGGGGCGTCGGGCGCGTGACGCCCGCGCTCTTTCCCAGACGCTTGGCGTCCGCGCTTCCCCGACGCTGCCCCCATTCCGCGCGTCGGAGCGCGAGCGGAGGTGTCGTGACCGGCAATTCGCGAATGACATGGGGCGCCCGCCGGACGGCCTGGTCTCCGGCCTGACCGGCGCCCCGGGCCATCGTCGATGTCGATACCTACACCGACGCACCACGTCACGACGCTAAAGGGCCGTCCTTCGATGCAACGGCACCTCCTCGTCCTGACCACACTGAACCTGAGCTTTCTCTTCCTGGCCTGCAATGCGGGGCCCGACACCAATCGCTTCGGCCTGCCCACCCAGGGCCTGCCGACGGGCGGCACCGTCCCGGAGACGATGCCCGCTCCCGACGCGGGATCGGCCAGCTCCGATGCGGGAACCTCCACCGATCCCGACCCCACGCCGAAGGAGCAGGCGGGGGGCAAGGGCATCTTCCCGCCGGACAACGACTGGAACACCCGCGTCGACGACGCGCCGGTGGACCCGAGCTCCGACGAGTACATCGCCTCGATGGGGGCGGATCAGCCTCTGGTGGCGAGCTGGGACGAGGCCGGTCACGGCCTTCCCTCCATCGAAGTCGACGGCGACCAGAAGAAGGTGCCGGTCTCGTTCTGGGGTCATCCGAAGGAGAGCGATCAGGGGCCCTACCCGATTCCCTGGAACGCGCCCGTGCAGATCGGCACCGACGCGCACGTCCTGGTCGTCGACCGTGCCAACGGATGGCTCTACGAGCTCTTCCAGGCTTCCCGCAACCCGGACGGATCATGGGAGGCGTCCAACGGGGCGAAGTGGAACTTGCGCACCGGTGACCCCCGACCCTTGCGGTGGACCTCGGCGGACGCGGCGGGGATGCCGGTCTTCCCGGGGGTCGTTCGCTACGAGGAGGTGGAGGCGGGCTGGATCGGGCACGCCCTCCGGTTCGCGGTCAATCGGACCCAGCGCGGCTTCGTCTGGCCAGCGAGCCATGCGGCAGGAAGCTGCCCCCTCGACTCCAGCTGCCCACCGATGGGCGCCCGGGTGCGGCTGAAGAAGTCGGTGGACATCACGGCCTTCAGCAAGCGGATGCAGGTGATCCTGAGGGCGCTGCAGGACTACGGCATGTTCGTCGCCGACAACACCGGCTCGAACGACAGCTGGTGGCTGTCGGGCGCGCCTCATCCGAAGTGGTCCGACGAGGAGCTGCTGACGCTCGGAGCGATCCGCGGGCGCGACTTCGAGGTGGTCAGACACGGGCAGATCAAGTCGCAGTAGCACCGCAGGTCGGCCGGGTGCGCTGGATGCGCCGCCCTGGCGGTCCGTCTCGGGGGCAAGAAGCCCCTGGTGCAAGGAGTCCTGGTAGGAACAGCGACGCTGCGCTCGGGTCCCACCAGAATCATGCAGGGGGCCGTCCAGCTGGTGGTCTTCGGCGCTGGAGTCGATGGAGCCCACTCCGGCCTTGCCGCTCCGCCTCCACGCTGCGAGATTTCGCGGCCGGACGGAGGGTCGCGGGGTGAACGAGGGCAGCGAGGAGCCGGTCGACGACACCACGCTCTCCGGTCAGCCGCGGGACAGCACGGTCACGCTCCGCCGGACCGGCATGGACTCGGACCGGCGCATCGGCCCGTACAAGCTCATCCGGGAGCTCGGACGCGGTGGGATGGGCACCGTGTGGCTCGCCGCGCGGGCCGACGAGCAGTTCGAGAAGCGGGTCGCCCTGAAGGTCGTCCGCGCCTCCGACAGCGAGGAGGTCCTCCGCTACTTTCGCCGCGAGCGGCAGATCCTCGCCGGCCTCGAGCACCCCAACATCGCCCGACTCCTGGACGGGGGCACCACCGACGACGGCCTTCCCTACTTCGTGATGGAGCACGTGGAGGGCGTGCCCATCGACCGCTACTGCGATGAGCACAAGCTCCCCGTGCCGGAGCGGCTGAGGCTCTTCGAGGCCGTGTGCTCGGCGGTGCAGCACGCGCACCGCAGCCTGGTCGTCCACCGCGACCTCAAGCCCAGCAACATCCTGGTCACCAGCGAGGGCATCCCCAAGCTGCTGGACTTCGGCATCGCCAAGCTGCTCAACCCGGGGGTGGCCGGCGGCCTCTCCCAGGACACGGTGCTGGCGATGACTCCGGAGTACGCCAGTCCGGAGCAGGTCCGCGGCCGCGCGATCACCACCGCCACCGACGTCTATTCGCTGGGAGTCATCCTCTACGAGCTGCTCACCGGCCACCGGCCGTACCGGGTGAAGAGCCACGAGCACGTGGAGATGCTCAAGGCGGTCTGCGAGGTCGAGCCGGAACGGCCGAGCACCGCGGTGGGCCGCACCGAAGAGCGCCAGCAGCCCGACGGCACGACGGTGACCACCACACCGGAGGAGACGGGACGGCTACGGCACGAGACCCCGCAGCGGCTACGAAAGCGGCTCAAGGGCGACCTCGACGCCATGGTGATGGCCGCGCTCCAGAAGGACCCGCTCCATCGCTACGCGTCGGTGGAGGGCCTGGCCCGGGACATCCACCGTTACCTGGACGGGCTGCCGATCACCGCTCGCAAGACGAGCACGATGTACCGGCTCCGGAAGCTCGCCGGACGGCACAAGCTCGGCGTGGCCGCCGCGTCGACCATTGCCGCGCTGGTCGTGGCCCTCGCGGTGATCTCCACGGTCCAGGCCAGCCGGATCCGCAAGGAGCGGGACCGCGCCACGGAGGAGACGGCGAAGGTCACCGCGATGAACCTCTTCCTGCAAGAGGCGCTGGGCGCGGCGGACCCGTGGGAGAGGGGCTCGCGCAACATTTCCCTGCTGGACGCGCTCCGGCAGGCGCAGGGGAAGGCCGAGACCGCCTTCCAGGGACAGCCGCTGATCCGCGCGGCGGTGCTGCAGACCATTGGCACCACCTTCGCCAACCTCGCCGAGTTCCAGGAAGGCGAGAAGGCTCTGCGCACCGCGCTCGTGCTTCGCACCGCCGCGAGCGGCCCACGGAGTGCCGAGGTGGCAGAATCGCAGGAGGCGCTTTCCGGCCTGTACGGGCTCTGGCACCGGTTCGAGGACGCGGTGAAGGCGGGGCGCGAATCCCTGGAGATCACCCGCGACCTGTTTGGCCCGAAGAGCCTCCAGACCGCGGCGGCGATGTACTCGCTCGGCCAGGTCTTCCAGCGGAAGGGAGATCTCCAGTCGCTGAAGCCCGTGGCGGACCAGACGCTGGCCATCGTCCGCAACCCTGCACCGGCGCTCCGCAATCCCCTCTCCCGCGCGCCGGACCGGGCGAAGCTCGAGGTCCAGGCCCTGGGCCTGCTGGCGGCGGTGGCGCTCATGGAGGAGAACTTCGTGCGCATGGAGGCCATCGACCGCGAGCGCCTGGACAAGGTCAGGGCCCGGCTCCCGGAGCTGCGCAGCGAGCTGGCCTCGGCAGTGAACGACCTCGCCACCGCACAGCTGATGAACGGCGACCTCGCCGCCGCGGAGGCGAACTACAAGGAGGCGCTGGCGATCGACGTCGCGGACGTGGGCGAGGAGCATCCGGAGACGCTGTCCGCCCGCGAGAACCTGGGCAACGTGTACTTCCGTTCCAAGCGGTACGACGAGACGCTCCGGAGCCTCGATGTGGTCCTGGCTCTGCGTCGCAAGGCCCTGGGACCGGATGCCGAGCCGGTCGGGCGCACGCTGGCCAACATGGGCAGCGTCTACAAGGAAGCGGGCCGGCTGGAAGAATCGGAGCGGGCCTCCCGGGACGCGCTGGCGGTCCTCGTCCCCAAGCTCGGCGAGCAGAACCTGGACGTGGCCTCGGTGCGCATGAGCCTCGGGGACACGCTCCGGCGCCGGGGGCAGCTCGATGCGGCGGAGCCCCTGATGCGGAGCGCGCTCGAGATCCGGGCCAAGGTCCTCGGCGAGACCCACGCCGCGACCCAGCGGGCGCTCAAGGCGCTCGCCGAGCTCGCCACCGCCCGGGGAAAGCCTGCAGAGGCGGCCGCCTACACCGCCCGCATCGTCCCGGCGAAGTGATCCGCCCGTCAGACAAGCGCACGCAGCCGGTGGCGCGTTCGTCCGCCGGCTGGTCGATCGCCCGAGTGAGCCCGTTCGCGTTTGACTTCGCCCCTCGTTCCGGTGTCGGTTCCGTCCGGGAAGAGGAGGGCGGCGGCCATGGGCACACCCGGAACGAGCATCCCGGACCCGGTGGCGCCCGTTTCATCCCCGCCTGAGCCGGTGGGGCCGACGCCGTGCCCACCCGAGCCGGCGAGGCCCACCCCGCCCCCGCCCGCGGGCCCGGACTGGAGGCCCCAGATGGTCGAGCGCGTCTGGCGACGCGGGCGGCTGCTGATCGTCCTGGCGGCCCTGCTGGTGCTCTACACGGTGTTCGGCTTCCTCATTCTGCCGTTGATCGTCCGGCGTCAGCTCGAGAAGCGGCTCACCGCGGCGCTGCACCGGGAGACCACCATCGCCCGGGTGCGGACCAACCCCTACGCCCTTTCCGTCACCATCGACGACCTCCTCGTCAAAGCGCAGGACGGCAGCCCGTTCCTGTCCTGGGACCGGCTGTACCTGAACCTGGGGGCGTGGCGCATCGTCCGCCGCGAGGTCTCGCTGGACGAGATTCACCTGGTCCGCTTCCACGCCCGCATCGCGATGGACCGGCAGGGTCGTCTCAACTTCCAGGACCTGCTCGACGAGAACGCATCCGCCGAAACCGAGCCCCCACCGGCTCCCGAGCAGAAGAAACGGCCGCTGGTGTTCGCGGTGCAGAAGCTCGCCATCGAGCAGGCGCAGCTGGACTTCTCGGACCGCTCACGACGCAAGCCCTTCGAGAGTACCATCGGTCCCTTCGACATCCGGCTGCAGGGCTTCCGGACGCTTCCCGACTCCACCAGCCCCTACTCCTTCGCCGGGAGAACCGAGGCGGGCGAGACGTTCTCCTGGGCTGGGAATCTGCTGACCGAGCCGCTTCGCTCCACCGGCACCATCGCCTTCGACGGACTGCGCCTGTCGAAGTACAGCCCCTACTACGAGCAGGAGGTGGGCTTCGACATCCGGGACGGCCGGCTGGGCCTGAAGACCGGCTACAAGCTCGAGTGGGGGCAGGAGCGTCGCCTGCTGCGCACGGCGGACGGCGCGATCTCGGTGCGGGCGCTGGTGCTGGGCATCCCGGGAATCGAGCAGCCGAAGGTCGAGCTTCCCGAGGTCGAGGTCACCGGCATCGGCCTGGACGCGCTCGCCCGGACCGCGCGTGTCGAGGCGGTGGTGCTCCGCGACGCGGCGATCCGCGCCCGCCGCAACTCCAACGGGCTCTTCGACCTCGAGCAGATGAGGCCGCCCAGGAAGACCGGGCCGCCGCCGAAGGAGAAGAGCGAGCCATTCCACTGGGCGGTGGGGAGGGTCGAGCTCACCGGCTGGCGTCTCGACGTTCGGGACGAGATGCCGGCGCGTCCCGCCACCCTGACCCTGGCGCCGGTCGACCTGAAGCTGGAGGACCTGGCCGACCGCACGCAGCAGACCTCCCGCTTGTCGGCCAGCATCGGGTTCGGGGGCAAGGGCAAGGTCAAGGTGGTGGGCCCGGTGAAGCTCCTCCGGCCTTCCGCCGACCTCTCCCTCACCATCGAGGCGCTCGACCTCCCGCAGTTCGACCCTTATCTCGATCTCTACGGCGGGCTGGCCGCGCGCCTGGGGAGCGGAACGCTGGGCCTCCAGGGGAAGGCTCGCTTCGACGCCGGTTCGGAGAAGGCGACCTGGGCCTTCGAGGGGGACACCCGGGTGGACGGGCTGACGCTGCTCGACTCCGAGCGCAACCAGGAGCTGGCCCGCTGGAAGGAGCTGAAGATCTCCGGGATCAAGACCGCCTCGGACCCTCTGGCGGTCTCGATCCGATCCGTGCGCTGGATTCAGCCGCGCTTCCGGGTAGCGCTGGCGGAGGACGGCTCGTCGAACCTCCGGCGCCTGCTCAAGGCCCCTCCGCCGCCTCCCGAGAAGGACCAGGGTGACGAGGCGAAGCCACCCGAGGTTGCCGAGCCGAAGCCGGCCGAGAATGCCGAGGCGAAACCGGCGACGGCAGAGCGTGCGCCTCCTCAGAAGCGGCAGCCTCCGGTGTCGCTTGCCAGCTTCCAGATCGTCCGCGGGACGGCAACCTTCGTGGACCGCTCGGTGACCCCGCCGGCGACGCTCTCCATGACCGACCTCGACGTGCGTCTCCGCGGACTCTCCAACGCGATGAACGCGCGCTCGCAGGTGCAGATCAAGGGCCTGGTGGCCGGAGGCCCGCTGGAGATCAGCGGCATCCTCAGCCCTCGGATGGTGAACGACGCGACCGACGTGAAGGTCACCTCCAAGGGCATCGACCTCACACCGCTCAGCGCGTACTGCGGGAAGTACGCCGGGTTCGTGCTGGACAAGGGGAAGCTCGACCTCGCGCTCGAGTACAAGGTGGCGAAGCGCCAGCTCGCGGCGAGCAACCAGATCAAGGTGGATCAGTTCACCTTGGGCGAGGCCACCAACAGCAAGGACGCCACCAAGCTCCCGGTGAAGCTCGGGCTCGCGGTCCTGCAGGACCCCGGCGGACTGATCGAGCTGGACGTCCCGGTGGAAGGCAACGTGGACGACCCGAACTTCCGGTTGAGCCGGGTGGTCTGGCGCGCGATCGGCAACGTCCTGCTGAAGGCAGTGATTTCCCCCTTCGCCCTGCTGGGAAAGATGTTCGGCGGCGGTGGAGCGGAGAAGCTGGACGTCATCGACTTTCAGGCCGGCGGGCCGGAGCTGACGCCGGGCGCAGAGAAGTCGCTCCAGGGTCTCACCAAGGCGCTGAACGGCAGACCAGCACTGAAGGTGGACATCGAGGGCACCACCGACCCCGCGACCGACGAGAAGACGCTCAGGCTTCGCGAGCTGAAGCGGCTGGCAGGCGGGGCCCGATCGGAGAAGGCGCAAAAGGGCGAGATGACGGACGAGGAGTACCTCAAGTTCGTCGAGAAGCGCTGGCGCTCCCTCGCCCCCGCCAACCAGTCCGCGACTCCTCCCGACCCAGCGGCGATGGAGGACGCGGTGCTGGCCTCGGTGCAGCTCCCGCCCGAGGCTCTCGGAGCATTGCGTCAGGCGCGCGCCGAGGCCGCCAAGGCACGGCTGATGGCGCTGGGCGTCGATCCGGGGCGTCTGTTCCTCACCCAGGGCGGAGAGCGGGCAAAGAAGGAGGCGGGAGCACGGGTCTACTTCACGCTGAAGTAGCGCTCGCGACGCTCACCATCGGCCGGGCCTTCTGACCGCGCGACGGGCGTCCGCTTCCGCTGTACGATGGCGTTGGACGCCGGGAATGGCGCAACGAAAGCCGTCTCCGGTGTCCGGCAGTCAGTTTCGTGGACGATTCACTCGCCGGGGAGGGTCCTCATGTCGACCATTCGCACGCTGGTCCTGCTGAACCTGGCCGTGCTGCTGGGCTGTGCCACCGAGAAGGCCGCCACGGAAAAGGCCGCGGCGGCGAACCCAGCCGCCAGGAGCTTCGCGCTGACGACGGCCGCGACCGTCCCGCCCTGTCCCGCGGCGGGGCCGGGCGCAGCAGGGACCGGCAGCGTGACGCTCGCCCCCGACGAGTCCTCGATCACCGTCACGGTCACCTACTCCGGCCTGTCCGGCCCGGTGACTGCCGCCCACATCCATGCGGCCAAGGCCGGCGCTGCGGGGCCGGTGGTGCTCCCCTTCACTGGCGATCTCAGCTCGCCGTTCACCAAGACGGTCACCGCGGCGGACTACAAGGCTGCGGACGGCGCCCCGCCCGACTTCCCGAGCTTCGTTCAGAGCCTCAAGGCCGGCGGCGCGTACGTGAACATCCACACCGCGGCGTGCAAGCCGGGCGAGATCCGCGGCCAGATTCCCTGAGCGGGCACGACCGGCGCCGCACCGTTCGCTTCTCCGGTGTTCGCGGTGCGCTCGCCTCGCTAGGCGTACTGCGCCTCGCCGTTGCCGAAGGACCAGTTCTCCTTCTTCACCTCGACCAGGGTGATGAACACATCCTGTTTCCTCAGCCCGAGCCGCTGGTGCAGGCCGTCGGCGATTGCCTGGTAGAAGGCCTTCTTCAGCTCGGTGGTGCGGCCCTCGTTGAGGAAGACCTGGATGAGCACGCAGTCGGCGCTCCGCTCGATGCCGAGGTAGGTCCGGTCGATGCTCAGCTCGTCGGGGGGGTGCTCGGTGAAGATCTGGAAGCGGTCGTTCGCCGGGACGTTGATCGTCTGGATCATCGCCTCGTAGACCACGTCTCCGAGGATACGGCGGTACTCCGCGGTCTTCCCGCGTGGCAGGTCGATGCGAACCAGGGGCATGGGAGCAATGTGACGCGGAGCGGGCCTGGATACCAGCACAGTCTGCAGAGCGAGCGGAACAAAAGCAGGAGTCGTCCGAGTCTCTCTTCCAGCGGGCGATGAGGCCCGCACACAAGGAGACCCGAACAATGCTTTCCTCGTTGAGACGTCTGTTTCCCGCAGCGCTGCTTCTCACCGCCTCGGGTGCGCTGGCGGAGTCACCCCTTCCGGCGGCCGAGATTCCCGCCCGGACCATCGTCACCCGCGTTCCCGCGCAGCAGCAGGCTGCGGACGAGCAGCTGCGCGTCCTCACCCGGGCGGTGGAGTCGCTGGCGATGGACGTCGATCAGCTTCGGGCGAAGGAGGCGGAGCGCGCGGTCCACGAGGCCGAGCTGCTTGGGCCGAACAATCACCCGCTCTGGCCGTAGCAGAACTCCGGCGGGCTAGGCTTCGCCGATGCCCGATCCGGCCCAGGTTCGTCCGAGAGTGCTGATGTTGCCCGGGTTCGGCGGCGGTGCGGACCAGCCCGTTCTCGTCGCCCTCGAGAACGCGCTCCGCCGCCATGCAATCCTCGCCCTTCGCGACGCCCTTCCGCGTGGGCGGCCGTCGACGGGCCTGGTCGAGGAGGTCGCGAGGGCCCGTGACCGGGTGCGCGCCGATGCGAGCATTGCCGCCTACGCCGGGCGCTCGTTCGGCGGACGGGTGCTGGCGCGGCTGGCGATCGAGAGGACGCCCCGGGCGCTGGTGCTGCTCGGATTCCCGGTGCGCTCGGCGTCGGGGCGACGCCGGCTCGAGGACGAGCGAGTCCTCGCGGCGCTGCCCTGTCCGACCCTCGTGATCCAGGGCTCGTCCGACCCACTCGGGCCGATCCCGACCCTGGAGCGGCTGGCGGCGAGGAACCCGCGGCTGGAGCTCGCGGTGCTCGACGGCGCCACCCATGCCTTCGGGTGTCGGGAGCGCGAGGCGGTGGGCACCGCGGCGGAATGGCTCGCCTCACGCCTCGCGGGAGCGGCCCGCTGATACCCGCCTCGGCGGGGCGTCAGCTGTCCTTGCCGTGCCCCTTCCCGTTCCCGTGGCCCTTGCCCGGATGGTCGTCGACGTCGGGACGCCCGGGGTTCCGGCCGTTGGTGTAGTGCTCCTTGTACCAGGTCTCCTGCACGAAGAAGACCCGCTCGCCGCAGGCGTTGTACTTGTGGCAATGCTTGCGCCACTTCCTCGCATGACCCGGCGGAACGCGGAGGTAGATCGGCTCGCGCTCCACCACGACCTGCGCGGGCTGGACCACGACCGGCTGGGCGTAAATGACCGGCGGTGGTCTGGGCATCGTGCCGACGTCGATCCGGCCGTAGAAGCCCGAGTCGCCGACCGAGACGGAGACCCCCACGTCGGTGGCCCGGGCCGAGCCGGTGGCGAGCACGGCGGCGGCGAGGAAAAGATGGACCTTCATGGTCGGGTGACCTCCAGAGAAGGTCCCGACGCTACCAGCCGAGAAACGACCGAGAAGCCCGCGAGCGCACCACACACCGACGGCGCGGTGCGCAGGGCGAGCACCCTCACCGCGCAGGTCGCACTGGAGAATTGTACCCCCGAGACGCGTGCGTCCGGAGGGAGCGCTCAGCCACCCCTCTGCGCACGTCCGGGCGGGGGAGGTGCCTCGCGCCGAGTAGCCCCTCGCCTGGGCGAAGTCCATCCCCTCGCGCACCGGGGACTCGTTTGGCCGGCGTACGAGAGGCGTCGGGACCGGCGCGCCAGGCCCGCGGCCGGGGCAGCCTGCGGCTGGCGAACGAAACGGAACCGGCGTGGCCGCCGGGGTCGACCGGTTCCGCTACAGTCCGGCCCCCCGTGCCTCCGCCACGCCCGACCGCCGCCGAGCTGAACGCCCTCGCCGAGCTCTGGAACAGGAGCGAGGTGCTGCAGCACCAAGGGATGCGGGTGGCCTTCCGGCCGGACCGGGTCGTGGTCGAGCTGCCCGAGGTGCGGCCCCAGCACCTGGGAGGTCTGGGCACCTCGGCGGTCAACGGGATGGTGCTCGCAGGCCTCTTCGACCTCGCGGTGGGCAGCACCGTGGTGCTGATGGATCCCCGGCGGCGCAGCGCCACGGTGCAGCTGTCGATGAGCTTCGAGCGCGCGGTCTTCGGCCGCTCCGCCCGATGCGAGGCGTGGATCGACCGTGCGGGGCAGCGAACGCTCTTCGCCAGCGCTCACATCCTCGATGAGCAGGGCCAGGTCTGCGCCCGCTGCCAGGCAGTGGTGGCAGTGAGCCGTCAGGCCCTGGACGAGCCACAGGGCGCACCGGGCGGCTGAGGCACGCCCTCTCCCGGTCGGGCCGATGCGCCGCGTGCATCGGACTCATCAGGCGGGATTCCGGGAACGACACAGTTCGACGCGGGCCGAAGCAGCAGCTTCCGGGCGCCAGGCAGGGGTGGTCCATGGGCGTTACCGCGACCGAGATGGACGACACACGCGACGAGCGACGGCTCACCCTGGCGCTGTTCGCCGTGGCCTGGGGAGCGAACCAGTTCACCCCCCTGCTCCTGGTGTACCGGGAGCACTTCGGCTTCGGCCCCGCGGTGCTCGGGGCGCTGTGGGGCTGCTACGCGGTGGGCCTGGTGCCGGGTCTGCTGGTGGGCGGAGCAGCCTCCGATGCGCGCGGGCGCCGGCCGGTGGTCGTTCCCTTCTTCTTCCTCTCGCTCCTCGCCACCCTGGTGCTCATCGCCGGCGCGCTGTGGAGCCCGGCACTGGCCCTGGGAAGGCTGGTCGCCGGCGTGGTGTCCGGCGTCGTCTTCGGCGCGGGCTCGGCCTGGCTGGTGGAGCTCTCGGCGGCGCTCCATACCCGCCGGGCAGCACTGGCGGTCACGGCCGGGTTCTGTCTCGGCCCCCTCGCCGCGGGCCTGGTCGCCGATGCGCTGCCCTGGCCGGCGGTGGTGCCCTACCTTCCACATCTCCTGCTGGGCGGGCTGGCGCTGCCCGGCGTCATGTCGGCGCGGGAGACGCTGCGGCCAGGTGCCCAGGCCCGGCGCGTGCCGCCCTCGCCGGAGGTCCGTCGCCGGTTCCTGCGAGGCGTCGCGCCGGTGGCTCCCTTCGTCTTCGCCAGCGTCGCGGTGGCCTTCGTGGTGCTGCCGACGCGCTTCCCTCCCCTTCCACACCCGGTGGCGCTGGTGGGCCTCATGACCGGGGTGACCCTGGGAATCGGAGCGGCGATCCAGTCGCTCGGCAGACGGCTAGACGCTGGGCGACCGGGACGGGCCGCGGTGGCCGGGCTGGCGGTGGCGACTCTCGGCTGGGCGGTGGCCGCCTGGACCGCGCGGAACCCGACCGTCCCGGGCGTCCTCGTCTCGATGGGACTTCTCGGCAGCGCCTACGGCCTGTGTCTCGTGGGGGGCCTGGCGGCGGCGGGAAGGCTCGCCGACAGCGGCACGCGCGGCACGCTGGTGGGCCGGTTCTACGCCTGGGCCTATCTGGGCATGGCCGCTCCGTTCGTCGTCGCCTGGCTCACCCGCTTCGTCTCCATGCCTCGGGTGCTGCTGGGGGGGAGCGCGATCGCCGCGCTGTCCGCGCTGGGCGTCGCCCGGGAGCTCGCTCGCTGGCATGCGCCCGCGGCCGACGGGGCTCCGGCCCCCCCGGCCGCCGTGCGTCAACCCTGACTCGGGCCCCCCAGCGAGCGACGCAGCCCGGTGGTGTCCGCGCCCGCTCGAGCTGGGATAGCGTCGCCTCGGTGCAGGGGAGAGGGGCATGAGCGGGAAGCCGGGCGAGTCGGACGCTCCGGCGGAGCCGCCCCCGGACGAGCCCGGAGCGACCTTCATCCGGCCCCCGACCGAGGAGCGGACGCAGGATCTTCTGCGCTCGCCGTCGCTGGAGACCTCCGGGGCCGCAGATCCCGATCTCCCGCGGCTCCGGCCCGAGGAGCTGCTCGCCGGGCGGTTCTCCATCATCCGCTTCATCGCCCGCGGCGGCATGGGCGCGGTGTACGAGGCCGAGGACCTGAGCCTCCGGACCCGGGTGGCCCTGAAGATCATCCGCAGCGCGCTGCTCGCCGAAACCTCGGCCCTGGAGCGCTTCCGGCGGGAAGTTCTCCTCGCGCGCCGGGTGGGGCACCCCAACGTCTGTCACGTCTACGAGTTCTACGACGCCCGCACCGCGGAGGGGGTCGCGGTCCACTTCCTCACCATGGAGCTCCTGGACGGCCAGACGCTCGCCCACCGTCTCCGCGAGCGGGGCCGGATGAGCACCGCGGAGGCCTTGCCCCTCGTGCTCCAGATGTGCGACGGGCTGGCAGCCGCCCACGCCGAGGGCGTCATCCACCGGGACTTCAAGAGCAGCAACGTCCTGCTGGTCCAGAAGCGCGGCCCTCCGGGGGACTCCGGCTCCACCCGAGCGGTCATCACCGACTTCGGAATCGCCCGGCCGCTGGAGAGCGGCGGCGAGGCCGGGCTGACCGCCGGCGCCGGGATGATCGGCACCCCGGAGTACATGGCCCCGGAGCAGGTGATCGGCGGAGCCGTCACTCCGAGCACCGACCTCTTCGCGCTCGGGGTGGTGATGTACGAGATGGTGACGGGTGAGCTGCCCTTCACCGGAGAGACGCCGCTCGCCATCGCCGCGAAGCGCATCCAGGAGGCGCCACGCCCCCCGGAAACCCTGATGCCCGGGCTGGACCGGCGCTGGAGCGGCATCATCCTCCGCTGCCTCGCACGCGAGCCGGAACGGAGGTTCCGGAGCGCCGAGGAGCTCCGGGCGGCGCTGCTCGCCCCGCCCCGGCACCCGGTACGCCGTGCCGGGCTAGTCGCCGCCGGCGTGCTGGGGTTCGCCGCGCTGGCGCTCGCCGCGTCGCTCTACCTGCGTCGCGAGGCGCGGGTGCGCTGGGCGAGGGACGTGGCGCTCCCGAAGCTGGTGGAGCTGGCCGATCTCAACAAGTACCCCGAGGCGACGGCGCTGGCCGAGCAGATCCAGGGGATCCTCCCGGATGAACCGAGGCTCCGGAAGCTCCTTCCCGAGGTGTCGCGGCTGATCACCGTCGAGACCACGCCGTCGGGCGCGACCGTCGAGGTGAAGCCGTACGCCGCGCCGGAGACGGCCTGGCGCAATCTCGGAGTGTCTCCGGTTCGGCCCGTCCGGCTTCCCATCGGGCTCCACCTCTGGCGCATCACCCTGTCGGGGTACGAGCCGGTGACCCTCGCCGCTCCCTCGCAGTACGCGCCACCGGAGACGAGGATCATCGCAGCCCTGGACAGGGTCGGAAGCATCCCTGCCGAGATGGTGCACGTCCCGGGTGGGGGTGTGCGCCTCGGCTTTCCCCAGCTCGATCACCTCAACGAAGTTGTGCTCGGCGAGTACCTCGTGGATCGCACCGAGGTGACCAACCGCCAGTTCAAGCGCTTCGTCGACGAGGGCGGATACCGCCGGCGCGAGCTGTGGAAGGAGCCGTTCGTCCGCGCGGGGACGACGCTGAGCTGGGAGCAGGCGATGGCGCTGCTCCACGATCGGACGGGTCGCCCGGCTCCAGCAACATGGGAGCTCGGGGATTACCCGGAGGGTCAGGGCGAGCACCCGGTCACCGGGGTGAGCTGGTACGAGGCCGCCGCGTACGCCGCCTTCGTCGGGAAGGCCCTTCCGAACATGTACCAGTGGAGCCGGGCTGCGGGGACGTACCTGACGCACTACATCGTCCCGGTGAGCAACTTCCGGAACGCGGGGACGGTGGCGGTGGCGACCGTCGGGGCGATCGGCCCGTACGGCACACACGACATGGCGGGCAACGCGAAGGAGTGGTGCCGCAACCCGCTGAAGGACGGACGGCGCTTCGTTCTCGGCGGGGGCTGGAACGAGCCGTCGTACATGTTCAACGATGCCGACGCGCAGGACCCGTTCACCCGGGGGCCCTCGTATGGCTTCCGCCTGGTGAAGCCGCTCGACGACCGGACATCCGCGGAGGCATCCGGGGTCATCCCGCTCGCCGAACGTGACTACACCAAGGAGACGCCGGTACCACCGGAGATCGGGCGGGCCTACCTGCGTCTGTACGCCTACGATCGAGGGCCGCTCGAGGCCCGGACCGAGGAGATGGACGACACCTCGGATCGCTGGCGAAAGGAGAAGGTCAGCTTCACCGCCGCGTATGGCAGGGAGCGCGTTTCCGCGTATCTGCTGACTCCCCGGTCCGGGCAGCCACCGTACCCGGTGGTGGTGTTCTTTCCGGGCTCGAACGCAATTCAGCAGCGCTCGAGCAAGGACCTTCCCGGGATGCGGCTCCTGGCGCCCATTCTCCGGAGCGGGCGAGCGGTGCTTTACCCGATCTACAAGTCCACCTTCGAGCGCGGGGACGGGCTCGGCTCGGACTACCAGGCCCCCACCACGTTCTACCGGGACCACGTCATCATGTGGGCCAAGGACCTGGGCCGCAGCATCGACTGGATCGACACCCGGCCCGACCTCGACCCGAAGCGGGTGGCCTATTACGGGGCGAGCTGGGGAGCGTTCCTCGGTGGGGTGATGCTCGCGGTGGAGGAGCGGATCAAGGTCGGCCTCCTGGTCGGTGGCGGGCTCGAGGCCCAGGGTTGCCTGCCCGAGGCGGACCCCTTCAACTTCCTCGGCCTGGTCCGCCAGCCGGTGCTGATGGTGAATGGCCGCTACGACTTCTACTTCCCCGTCGAGCAGACGCAGGTGCCGATGTTCAAGCTGCTCGGCACGCAGGCCAAGGACAAGCGGCACCTGGTGCTCGAGGCGGGGCACGTCCCACCGAACGACGTCCTGACCCAGGAAGTGCTCGACTGGCTCGACCGGTATCTGGGGCCAGCTGGAGGCTGAGCGAGCCCGCGGTCTCAGTGCTCCGACCGGGGTCTCCTGCGCGCTGCGGCCGGTCGGAGCACTTGTCGGGAGGCGGGCACTCGCCATTTTGTGGCACTGACCCGTCGCGCGGTGCGTGGATAGCCTCCGCACGCAATGCGGCCGCTCCTCACCTCTCGAGGGAAGCTCTGGGTTCTCCTGCCGGTCATCGTCACCCTGGCGATCGGCTGCGGGGATGACGGGGGCGGCGGGGGCGGCCCGGGCTGGTCCACCCATGCACCGCTGTCGCTCGGCTCGCGACAGGAGATGGGAGTCGCGGCCCTCGACGGGAAGGTCTACGTGGTCGGGGGCATCGACGGGTCGCGGCAGGCGATCGGGACCGTCGAGGTCTACGACCCGTCCACCGACCGGTGGACGCAGCGGGCATCGCTTCCCGACCCGATGCACCACGTCAACCTGGCCGCGGTGAACGGAAAGCTCTACGTCGTCGGTGCGCTCAGCGGAGCCTCGTTCGACGCCATCGGCGACACCCTGGTCTACGACCCCGGAGCCGACGCCTGGTCACCCCAGAGCTCGATGCCTTCCGGGACCGAGCGCGGAGCCTCGGGCGTCGCGGTCCTCGACGACGGACGCATCGTGGTCGCCGGCGGTCTCAGAGAGGGCAATTCGGTCACGGACGCATCGACGTTCGATCCCCGCAGCAACTCCTGGTCCCCGCTGCAGCCGCTGGCGGTGGCGCGGGATCACCTCGCCGCGGCCAACGTCGGCGGGCGGGTGTACGCCGCGACCGGGCGGGACAACGGCGCACTGAGGGCCTCGGTGGAGGTTCTCGATGTCGCGAACGGCTCCTGGAGCCGAGGCGCGGACATTCCCACCGCACGGGGAGGTGTCGCCGCGGCTGCGCTGTCGGGTCGGCTGGTCGTCCTCGGTGGAGAGGGAAACTCGGACGATCCCGCGGGCATCTTCCACGAGGTGGAGAGCTATGACCCCTCCACCGACCGCTGGAGAACCGACTCTCCCATGCAGACGGCGCGGCACGGCATCGGCGCGGCAGTCGTCGGAGACCGCCTCTACGTCCCGGGCGGAGCGACCCGCGAGGGCTTCGGCGCGGTGACGGCGAACGAGTCGTTCGCCTTCTGACGCCCGGTCGGGCACCCCCGCGTCTAAGGTGGGGCCGTGCTGCGGATCATTCCGCTGGGCGGACTCGGTGAGATCGGGCTGAACTCGATGGTCTTCGAGTGTCAGGACCAGCTCCTGCTCGTGGACGCGGGCCTGCTCTTTCCTCCGCCCGAGCTTCCCGGGGTGGAGATGATCATCCCGGACTTCGGCTATCTGCGTGACGCCGCCGCCCAGCTCGGGGCGGTGCTGCTCACCCACGCGCACGAGGATCACGTCGGCGCCCTGCCCTTCCTGCTCCGGGAGCGCAGCGTGCCGGTGTACGGGACCCGGCTCACGCTGGCCCTGGTCGCCGAGCGCCTGGACCAGATGGACGTCCGCGCCGACCTCCGGGAGATCCTCCCCGGCGAGCCGTTCCATCCCACGCCGGCCTTCGAGGTCGAGGCATTCCGGGTCGCGCACTCCATCCCCGACGCGGTGGGCCTGCTCCTCCGCACACCCGAGGGCACCGTCGTCCATACCGGAGACTTCAAGCTGGACGATACGCCGCTCGACGCACGCCCCACCGACCTCCCCCGGCTGCAGGCGCTGCCCGACGGCGAGACGCTGTGCCTGCTCAGCGACTCGACCAACGCCGAGGTCGAGGGCGAGACCCCGCCCGAGCGAGTGGTGGCCGAGACGCTGGAGCGCCTCATCCCTCAGGCCGGAGGACGGGTGCTGGTGGGGCTCTTCGCCTCTCACCTCCACCGGGTGCAGCACGTCATCCACGTCTGTCACCGCACCGGACGACGCCTGGTGCTCGCCGGCAGGAGCCTGGAGCGGAACGTGGAGGCCGCGCGGCGCGCCGGACGCCTCGAGGTTCCGGAGGGGCTGCTCTGCTCGGTCGAGGAGGCGGAGGGACTTCTTCCTCACCACGTCTGCATCCTGGCCACCGGCGCACAGGGGGAGCCGCGAGCCGCCCTGTCACAGCTGCTCCAGCCGGAGGTGGAGGGGCTGCGCATCGAGCGAGGTGACACGGTGCTGCTCAGCTCCCGTCCCATTCCCGGCAACGAGCGGGCGGTGAGCGTCCTGATCAACGCGCTTCTCGCCGCCGGCGCACGTGTGCTGCACGCGGGCATCGAGCCGGGGCTGCACGTCTCGGGGCACGCGGCGCGGGCGCAGCAGCGGAGGCTGCTGGAGGCGGTGCGTCCGCGGCACTTCGTGCCCATCCACGGCGAGCTGCGCCAGCTCACCGCTCACGTCGAGCTCGTCCGGAGCGCCGGGCTCGGCGCCGAGCAGTGCTTCCTCGCCCGAGACGGCGACGTGCTCGGATTCGCCGGGGGCCGAGGAGCGTTCTGGGGCAAGACGCCCGTGGGCAGGGTGTTCGAGAGCCGGGTCGGCGGCGGTGACATCGCCCCGGAGGCACTCGCCGCGCGCAATCGCCTCGCCCGGTCCGGGGTGGTCGTGGTGGTGGTCACCGTCTCCCGCGACACCGGCGCCTACATCGGGCTGCCCCAGCTCGTCGGTCGCGGCCTGACCCGTGACGAGGAACGGGTGCTGGCCTCGGCGGCGCTGGACGTGGTCCCGTTGCTCGAGGAGCTGATCCCTGCGGTGCGCGGCGATGACCTGGTCCTCCGCGAGGCGCTGGTTCGCGTCACCCGGCAGGTGTTCCGCGCCCGCGTCGCCCGGCGGCCGTTCATCGTTCCGCTGATCGTCCGGATCTGAAAACGGGAGGTTGCCCGGCAGGCGGGAGACCACGTCCCGGGCCCGCTCTGCTATGACCCCCCCGCCCTTCGCCCCCGGAGGCGGGGGCACGCTCCATGTTGCCGTTTTTCCTCAGCGCGCTCCTGCTCGCGGCCCCCGACGAGCCGCCTCCCGCACGCCCCGTTCCCCAGCTCACCCGGAGCCCGAGGGTGGACGGAGCCCTGGGTGACTTCCGGGGCGGCGTGCCGCTCACGGCGAAGCCGCTGGAGGGCGCCAGCGCCTTGCTCATCGCGCGGGTGGGGGCATTCCGGGACACGCTCTACGTCGCGCTCGACGTCCACGACGAGGCCATCACCGAGCGGGACCGGGTGGCTCTCGCGCTCCACTTCCCCGAGGCCGGGGTGACGGCCGGCGGGGCGGTCTTCCGCTTCGGCCCCGGCGGCAAGGTGGACCCGCGGCCGGAGGATGGGGTGAGCCCCGGGACCCTCGCCCTGGTGGACGCCGCCGTGCACCGCACCAAGAAAGGCATGTCGCTGGAGGTGGCCGTCCCCGCCCGCGCGCTCCCGCGCTTCCCGGCGCGCGATGCGCTGGTGCTGGAGCTGTGCCTCTCCTACGAGGACGCGGACGACGCCGGCCCGGCGGCGAAGGAGATCTCCACCTGCGTCACCGGAGCTCCCCCGCCAGAGCTCCTCGCGCTCCCCCAGGGCTTTCGCCGCGGAATCCGCCCGCCGCCACCGGCGGAGGTCCAGACGGTCGAGGGACGTCCCGGCGGCTGGCTGGGCTTCAACGGCCAGGTCGACCCGAAGTGGGTGCTGGGGGATCGACCGCTCAACGAGCAGTCGCTGCCGATCCTGGTCTCGGACACCCCCATCGATCCCGCGGCGGTCCGGGTGTACGTCCCGTCCCGGATGCAGCTTCCCGACGGCAAGGCCCTGCTCGCGGTCCTCACCGGCCAGGACCCCTTCGGGCAGGACGAGAGCTGCGCCCCGGAGCGGGAGATGCGACTGGCGGTGTTCTGGGTGAAGGGCCGGGTGGGAGAGCGGGTCCTGGACTGGCCTGCCATGAGCTGCGGCCTGGGGCGGGCCCTCTCGGTGTCACTCGATGAGGACGGCGAGCTGTCGGTCGGTTATTCCAGCGGCGCCACGGTCCGCTTC
>Ga0070664_100000363_pt1 | contig 33478 bp, 39 predicted proteins | sample KBSC73metaG_FD_65863 | JGI IMG/M metagenome (GOLD analysis project Ga0070664, IMG submission 65863) | Corn rhizosphere microbial communities from Kellogg Biological Station, Michigan, USA - KBS C7-3 metaG | ecosystem: Host-associated > Plants > Roots > Rhizosphere > Soil ... | reverse complement strand
CCAGATTGCGCAACCACATGGCAGCGATCATCGCCGTTTTCCTTTCCCCATCATCCGCGTGATCTCGCGGAGGTCTTCCTGCGACAGGTGATCGTCTTCGAGGAGATGCACGACCAGCGGTTGCCCGGCGCCGTTGAAGACGCGGTTGACGAAGTCGCGCACCATATGACGAATGACCTCGTGCTTCGGCCGGGTCGACCGATACACATGCGCGCGCTCGTGCTGGGACGCGCGAAGGTAGCCCTTCTGCTCCAGCGTTTTCATGTTGGTCAGGACGGTCGTGTAGGCGACCGACCGGTGCTTCCGCATGTCCTCGTAGACATCGCGGACCGTCACCGGCTCGTTGGCGCGCCAGACGATCTTCATCAACTCGAGTTCGTGGACGGTTAACGTTGAAGACTTCGGTCTCATAACTACTAGTTATCTAGTACTATCGAACGCATGTCAAGAACAAAAAGGTTCTACCGGGTTCTGCGACAACGAACCTAGCAGAACCCAGTAGAACCTTGTAGAACCCCGTAGAACCCGCTCTTACCCAGCCTTTTCGATGTGGATGAGGTACGCCTCGACCATGATCAGGTTGCGCTCTCCGGCCTGCCGGATGACGCCGAGCAGATTGTCCATCTTCACCACTTCTTCGAGCTGCTCGTCGATGAACCACTGGAGGAAATTGCTGGCGAGGTAGTCGTTCTCTTTGACGGCGAGGTCCATCAGCGCCTTGATCTGACGCGTCACCTCGTGCTCCCAATTGAGCGCCGCTTCAACCGCCGCTTCGGCCGATGCAAAGGTCGGCGTGGGCGCCGCGATCGAGGGAATCCGCAGGCTCCCCTTCGTGTCGAGCACGTACTTCACGAACTTCATCGCGTGCTGCTTTTCTTCCTCGGCCTGGTCGAAAAACAGCTTGGCGAGCAGCTTCAGTTGACGCTGCTGGAAGTGCCCCGCGATGCTCAGGTATTGCATGCTGGCGCCGAATTCGTTCCCGATCTGCTGATTGAATGCCTTCGTCAGGTCTTTGCTGATTAACAATCCGCTCTCCATTCTTGAGACAGAACATTTTACGATTACGGAAGCCGAACGAATCGGAGAACCTCGAACGCCTTCCCTGACGGAAGCGGCTCCGTGCGACGGAGCCGAACCGTCAGTCCAAGGGTGGCTGCAGCCTCGATCAACGATTCGGCGTCCACAAAATGAAACTGCGACTCGAGCAATCGGAGGCTCGCGAACTGCGTCGGTGTCACGGCGGGACTGGCGGACGATGGACGTTGCAGCACGACGCTCAAGACGCCGCCAGGCGTCAGAGCCGACGCGAGGCGCGGAAGCAGCGGTTTCCAGTCGACATACTCGAGCACCAGCGCGGCGTGCATCAGATCGACGCCGTTCGGCTCGAATACTGCCTCGCTGACGTCCACGCATCGAATCTCCAGACTGAAACCAGGATTGGAAAACTGATTCGCGAGCTGTTGCAGATATGACGGATTGATGTCGACAACGGTGACTCGCTCGGTGACCGCCGGATTGACGTGTTCGAGACCGTTGCCGGTCGAGCACCCGGTCACCAGGAGGTTCTGCGGCCTGACGTCAGCGAGCGCATCCCGTAACAAGCGGTTCAGGACGGCGCGCTGGCCGACGGCGGGATGACTCATGTGACCGACGTAGTCGCCCGCCGGGATGTTGAGCCAGGGGTTTACTGGTGAACCGCACATGGCAGACTCAGGAGGCGATCACGTACGACTGCGCCAACCACTCTTCCAACTCACGATCGACCTCCGACGGGTCGGTCAAGTGGACGTAGAAGTACCACCGGTTTGCCGATGCCCGCTCGGCCTTGTGAATTCGCGCGCTGTTGATTCGCTTCGTTGACTTCAGGGTCAGGACGAGATCGTTCTTCCGCGTGCCCACTCCAGCAAAGGCGGTCCGATTCTCGAGATGGATTGACGTCTTCTTCGGCGATTCGCGAACCGGACCAAGCCTGCGCGCGGCCTCGAGCACGGCGCCGTACGTGGCGCGCACGTTCGGATTGCAACGGGCAAAGAGTGCGGCGACCGTGGGCTTGCCGTCGGATGCGGGCATTCGCGGCCTCCAGTCAGAATCGGATGCGTCACTGCGGCGACTACCGATCGTATTCGTCTCGCCGACGAACCCAGTACGGTCCGCGACCTGCTTCGTCGCGGCCCTTGGGAACCAGATCGAGATAGTGGTAGTGAAGATTGAGCTTGTCGTTGCCGCGGTCGTAGCACGAATAGGTATGGAACACGGTCCCCTGATCGTCCTTGTAGAAAATGCTGTGCCCCTCCCGCTCGCGCGCGAGCGGATCCCGCAACGTGTAGTTGTACATCGCGCGTTTGGCCGCCATCTCCTCGGCCGTAAAAGACACGTTGTAGTCGAAGTTGAAGTCCGACCCTCCGGACGACACCCACTTGAACGGCCAACCCATCCGCTGCTGGTACGCGGCCAGCTTCGGGTACGGAGCGCGGGACACGACCACCATCGTCACGTCGCGATGGTTGAGATGTGCGCCGAGCCCGGCAAAGCCGTCGGCGCGAAGCGAACAGTGCGGGCAGCCGGCCTTGTCGTCTGGATGAAACATGAAGTGATACACGACGAGCTGACTGCGTCCCTCGAAGAGCTCCGGGAGCGTCTCCAATCCGTTCGGGCCGTCGAAGGCGTACGGCTTGGTGACGACTTCCCACGGCAGGCTCCGCTGCAGCCGACTCAGCTCTTCGCCCTGCCTGGTAAACGCCTTCTCTTTCTCGAGCAGCTTTCGCCTGGCGGCGAGCCACTCTTCGTGCGAGACAACCGGGTGTTGCTTCAACGAGGCGATGTCTTCTGTTGCCATTGGGACGGGCCTCCTAACCGGCGCCGGTCTACGCCGCCTCAGTCCGAAATGTCTTCCGAGTGATTCAGTTCCTTGTAGAAGATTTCCGTAGCATGAGGAGTCTTTCCGTCGGGATCAACGGCGTATCGCGGGATCGTGCCGACGTGAATCCACCCCATCCTGCGATACAAGCGTTCCGCCGATCCGCCCTGCTTCGCGTCCAGCGTGAGAAGCCGAAACCCCGCTTCTCGCGCGTTCGCTTCGATTGTGCGCATCAGCGCCGCGGCAAGGCCGGCGCCGCGGGCGCGTCGATGCACGATCAGCTTTGCGATGTCGCCGCGATGCGGCTGATTCGGCGCCCACGCGGGATGAAGCTGCACCGTCCCGACGATCGCTTCGCGATCCCTGGCCACGAGAAAGATCGCGCGTGAATCGGATGCCGCCATGACCTGCCGCCACCAGGCAAGGGCTCGCTGCAACGGTAGCGGCGCCAGAAAGCTGACCGCCGCGCCAGAGTCCACCGCGTCGATGAGCAGGTGCGCAAGCGACTCGAGATCGGCCTCAGCGACCGGCGGCACTAGTCGCTCGAGCGTGTAGGCCATAAATTACTCGCCCGCGTCTTCCATCGCGTCGCCTGCCTCCCCGTCGCCGATCAACGTACGCAGTGTAACGCCGTTCCGAGCAGCCGCCACAGCGTCACCGGCAGGTACTCCACAACGAACGCGATCAGCATCAACAGAATCTTCATGTAATCGGTCTGCCAGAGATTCCTAAACCTGGCGCGCGACGGCGCCAGGGAGTCCGAGCACGACGCGGTCAGCAAGTACACGCCGATGAGCCACAGATGGCTGGCCACGTAGACGATGGCGATCGGCCATCCCCACAGTGGATTTGATGCGAGCGCAGGAAGCAGATCGTACGGATCGGAACACGTGCGTTCGCTGGAGAGACGGATGACCAGCAGCACGAAACATGGAAACAGGATCCACCAGATCGCGCCAAGCCCACGCCGGATCACGTCGTGCTGCTCGTTCACCGATCTGGCAAACCGTGGCACTGCCAGACGTCGTAATACGTCGTCGTTCCGACGATCGAGTGTGCCTGCTCGAAGACGCGTCGAAACTCGTCCGGGAAGAGCGGCCGCAGGAGGACCGCCGAGTAGCTGTTTCGTCCGCTGAAGGGATCCTCTCCCCTTGGTATCAACCAGTAGTTCACCCGGCATTCGGAAATCGCCCGCGTCGTCGCCGCCGGCAGGTCGAGGCCCTGCAGTTGATGCTCGCGAATCGCGGGCTGGTCGAGCAAATAGGTGTTGTAGCGGAACGCCAGCACCGGCCGCTGCAGTGACAGCGATTCTGTCGAACCATACCCCACGGCAACGACTCCGGCGTGCGCATCGGCGAACTGGGTGATGTCGTCGGACTCTCTGAGCTGGTCGCGCTGTCTCATCGTCGTCAAAAACTGAGCTTCCTGAGCGTCAGCGATGAAGACGGCGGTGATCACGAACGCCAGACTGACGGGAGCCACGTGCAGATCACCGGTCGCGCGCGGAGAACGCCTCTCAAGATGCCACGCCACGATGAATACGATGATCGGCAGGAACGGAATGAGGTGATAGGGGCCGGCGCCCGGCTTCGAGGCTGCGATCACAACGCCCGTGACACCGAGAACGAGTGCGGCCAGGACGTTCCGCCAAGCGGGCGATCGAGACCGCGCTGATTGGGGAACGGCATAGTACGAGAGAACGAGAGGAACGCACAGATAGATCGCCCACTCGAGGTTTTGCCTGAGCGTGGAAAGCAGCAACCCGGTGCTGCCGGACAGCCGAAGCCAGGCGAGGTACTGCGGCCACGACACGTTGTCGTAGTACGCGAAGGGAAAGGATGCGACGCCGACGGCGAACGCCGCGGCCAGCACGAGAGCCTTCCAGCCGCGTCGGCTGTAGAGCAGCGCGAACACGGGCAGCGTATACATCGGCCCGGTGATTTTCAGATTCCAAAGGACGCCGGCTGCGGCGCCTGAGAAGACGGCGCCGAGATACCCGGACGACATCGATGCGAAGTACAGCGACGCGGATACTGCGAGCAATTGGAGCGGTTCCGGTCGAGTCCAGAACGAATAGTGGCGAAACAACAGCAGCAGCAGCGCACACAGTCCGGCGAGCACCACGGCCACCGATTGCTCAACGTGTCGCCGGGCCAACAAATACGTGAAGACCAAACTCGCCAGTCCCGCAAACGCACCCAATGCCTTCGAGACGAGAATGGTCGGACCGAGCAATCCGAGCGCCCACCCATGAGCGATGAAGGCAAACGGACCATAGATGTGCGCGTAGCGCTCGGCAGCATCGATCGCTGGATAGACCGGCTTGCCCACGTGGAATAACCATCCAACGATCGGCATAACCGGTTCCGCGTTGTCGAAGAAATGCGGGTGTGAGGCGTACCAGACGGCAACTGACGGGTACGCGATGAGCGCGACGAGAGCGGTAACAGAAATCACGACTGTGGCCAGCGTTGACCAGTCGCGAACGATGCGGGAGGAAGCGGTTCCCCGCCGGATGAGCAGGAGAACCGCCAGAATGCCCAGGCACAACAGCACCGGGCGGCCGGCGAATCGGATTCGAAAGGCTTCCAGTCCGCCGAGGACGACGTCAGACATTCGTCTTCATACTCACTCCGAGGGGCTTTGCCCCTCGGACTCCTCCACACGCGCTCTCGCGCGCGCTCGTTGCCACTGTCGCATGAGGTTTTGAACCCGCTTCTAGTGCGTCAGGCCGTAGATTACGTAGTTGACGCCCAGCTTGTATGCCTCGTTGGAGGCGTCGAAGGGAAAGAGGCCCTCCCCCGACCATTCCCAGTATTCTGGAACGTCGTTGTCAAAATTGGCGACGACCATCAGCCGTTTCGACGGGTCGTTATCCTCGAAGACCCCGTAGTAGTTCGGACGAATACCTGACATTGGATGCACGATCGCGTTGATATCCTTGATTCGAAAAAATGAATCGTAGATGCGATGAGTGTTATCGAGTTTGACGAACTTCGCATCAGGAAGCACGCGGCGCATCTGGGCTTCGAAGTTACCCCACTGCTGCGCGCCATCGAAGTCTTCGAACACGGCAAAGCCGCCCTTGAGCAAGTACGCACGAAACGATGTGGCTTCGCGATCCGTCAGGTTCCAGAAACCAGGTTCCCACATGAATGCGATCGGGTAGTTGAACAGCTCCGGGTCGTCCAGCCTGAGAATCAGGCTGTCTTCCGTATGCGGATCGAGCAGTGTCAACTCTTTGAGGATCATCGAGAGGTGCTGCTCGGCCCGCGGATAGTCATGGTTCCACGCAGAGCTGAAGCCGCGGCGCGAGTAGCCGAAATCGGTACCCCACCGAAGTCGCGCGAACGTGAAGCGGCCATCGTAGGTGAGCTCGGATTGTCTGGGGTATTGCGCGCCTGACTGGACATCGGCGGCCGCAGAGACGCTGCAGACGATCGCAAATGCAATGAGCAGACCCCGGCGCACGTGGGCATTATGACGCAAGTCGATTGCGGATTTCGGACTGCAGATTGGGGACCTATTCGATTGCGGACTGTCGATTGTGATTGCCGATTGGCTGCAGCTCGTCACGTGTGATTTCCCACACCATGCTGTCGCGCGGCTCACCCGATGGCTTGATCGTCGCCTTCGGAATCGTGCGCAAGTGACGATAGCCAAGACGACGCGGGATGGCTGCGCTCGCGGCGTTCTCCGGGTCGCATCGGATTTGCACCCGAACGATGCATGGCTGTTGTAACGCCAGCCTCGTCAGCGCATCGGCCGCCTCGGTCATGTAACCGCGTCCTGTCGCGCACGCCTGCAGCCAATACCCCATTTCGAGACCGTCGTCACCGATTCGTCGATGCAGGCCGGTTCCGCCAAACAACTCGTCCCGGGAGCGCGACCAGATGGCAAAGAGCCATTGGTCGCCGGCGTCAAACTGGCGAGCAAACAGATCGAGGCGATCCTCGAGCACCTCGAGCGGAGACGGCTCGGCCATCGCCCAGGGCAGCCACGCCTGAAGGTGCGCAAGGTTCGCATCGAGCGCGGTCTTCAGGGTCTGGGCGTCAGCTCTCTCCCAGCGGCGCAAGACGAGCCGTGGTGTCGAGATCTCAACGGGCAGCGCGAGGTGCATTCGTCAATTCGTCCCTCGACTTCGCTCGGGACGACCCTGAGAGTGTCGAAGGGTCGAGGTTCATTTCCGCGGGCCGGGCGTCTCAGCGATCCGCACAATCCATCTGAACGCCTTGTCGGACGCGTCTTTGGCCGCGCGCCCCCACGTCCCGGGCGCGACACCCTTGATGTCCGTTTCGTGCTCGCCGTATTTCAGGTGCAGCCGCAACAGGGTGTCACCAAGGGACGTGATGCTCGCTCCGCCGAATCCGCCGCTCGCGTCCTTCTTCTCCCGGCTGATCACTTCAACGAGCACCGTCGCATCGTCGGCGTTCGAGACGATGGCCAGTCCAGCCTTCTTGCTGAGCGCCTCGCGGACGTCGCGGACGGAATCCAGACGACCCTGTTCCTCCTCGGTCGGCGGTGTAGATTTCGCGTCGGCCGTGAAGACAAAGACTCGCGGCGCAGGGGACTCGAACGAGTTCTTATGACCGGTCTGCTGGGTTGTTCCGGCCAGCACCAGTGCCAGCAGCATCACACTGGAATTGAGCATGGCTTTCACTCCGGGAACGGCAGCGCCTGGCAGGACTATTGTCGCTGAAAGTCAGGCTCGACCGCTACCGCCGCTCCCATCGGATCTCGACGCCGCTGCTCGATCCCACGGCGCTGCGGAGGATGCCGAGCAGATGGTCGCTCGGCCGCCCATCCGCGAGCAGATCGATGGTGACCTGGTCGATGTAATAGTCCTGGTCTTCGGACGACTCTTCCTCAAGGCCATCGATGAGCACTTGAAGATCCGCCTCGGTGATGCTGCCGAGGAGCTGATTTGTCGCCACGTTATACAGATCAATCATCGGAGACCTCTCCGGGAGCGCTTCATGCCAACCTCGTGCCGAATCCTCGGATCATTGTCCGCCGGCGCGTCCGCCGCGTCCCGGCAATCCCGGTACTGGAACATCGAGATCGATGGGCCAGCCAGCGACGAATACGTGGCGGATCTTGGGGCTGTCGAGCAGATTGCCTTCGGTGACGATGACGTTGGCCATCTTTCCTTTCTCAATCGTGCCCAGCCGATCACCGGCGCCTGCGAGCTTCGCGGCGTTTGCCGTCAGTCCTTTAATCGCGGCGTCTTCGGGGAGACCACCGTCCTTGACCATTCGCGCCACGTTTCTCGCAAAGTCGGCAGGATTCTGCAGGCCGCCGATCGTGAACGCATACGGAATGCCGGCTTTCTCGAGCGCTGCAGGAACCTTTGCCGCATTCTGACGCATCCGCGTCACGCGAATCGGCGTATCGACCTCGCCACCGCCTCGTCCGCCACCGCCAAATCGCCCGCCACCGCCGCCGGCAGCCTGGAAATTCGCCGACACGATCACGCGGGCCTTCGCGGCTTTCAGATCGTCGATGACATTGGCTGCCTCGGCGCCACCGACAATGATCGGATCGAGGTTGAATTCTTTTGCAAACGCCAGGGCTCGGACGATCTCCCGCTCCTCGCTCGCGTCGAACGCGACCGGCATCCGGCGATCGAGCGTCGGGGCAAGCGCGTCGAGCGCAGGCTCGAACGTGCCGACGGCCGCATCCTTGTGGCGCTCGGCAAACGCCTTGGCATCCTTCTGCCACTGCGCGTCGAGGAACGACTGCCGTGCGAACGCGATGACGCCCAGCAGCGCTCCCGGGTACCCTCCGCCTCCGCCGCCACCTTCGCCGCCGCCACGACCGGACGCGAGCACGACGTGCTGAGCGACGCCGGGTCGCACAACCACGCTCCCACGTCGATACGTCGCCAGCGCGCTCGTCTCGGCCGGATCGGGTGGTGCCGTGATGTTCACCAGCGCGCTCTGCCCACGGATAATGCCCTGCGCAGGAACCGCGAGCGCGGACGTGATCCCCGCGGCCGCAAGCCGGCGCAAGGCATCGCCTTCGACCTCGACAATCTTCGCGGCGTCGGCGTCGGGATGCAGGAAGCGCGTCCGCGCCTCGCGCTCCTGGTCCGCCCACGTGATGTTGTCGGGCGTCACCACGTTGGTGCCCCGGCCTCGACCAGTCGGCGGCGCGGCAGCGGCACCAGTCGGCGCCGCAGGAGCCGCTCCTCCCTCGACGATGGTGTTGTTGGACATGTCGATCAGGCCCGGGTAGACGACCAGGCCTGACCCATCGACGACAAGCGCATCGGCCGGGACGTTGACCGACGCGCCCACATCTTCAATGACGCCGTCTCGCATAACCACGGTGCCCTTCTCGATCGGCGCACCGGCGGCAGTAATGATGCGTGCGTTGGTGATGGCGTAGCGCGGGGCGCGCGCGGGCATCTGGCCGCTGACGTGGAAGCCAGGAAAGACCATCGCCGTGACGGCGACACTGGAAACAGCGAGAACTCGAAATATTCGGCTGGTCATGATCGTCTCCTCAACGCGACATGTACTTCTTGAACAACTCGAGTTGCGAGTTGTCGAGAGGCACGTCGCGCCCAGCAATGATCACGTGCCGAATCTGAGAGCGAATCTCGAGCGGGTCGCCGGTGAGCACAACGAGGTTGGCGACCTTGCCCGCGTCGATGCTCCCCACCTGACTGTCGACGCCCAGCACCCGAGCCGCATCAAGCGTCAGCGCCTTGATCGCGTCGTCGTGCGGCAAGCCCCAGGCCACCGCGCGTCCGGCCTGAAACGGCACATCGCGCGAGAACTGGAAGCCGCCGCTCGAAAAGGCGAACGTGACGCCAGCCTTCGCCAGCACGCCGGGCGCCTGGTAAGGGTATGCGTGGAACTCGTCCTCGCGAGGCGGAAGCGACAGAATGCTCGACAGAATGACGGGCACGTCGTGCTGCTTCAGGAGTGCCGCAGTCTTTTGAGCGTCGGCACCGGTTTGCAACACGATCCGGACGTTCTGCTTGTCGGCCCAGGCCACCGCGTCTTTGATGTTCTGCTCCGTCGTCGCCGTCACATACAGCGCCTGACGCCGATCGAGCACCGGGAGGAACGGCTCGAGCGTCCAGTCAACCTGCCTCGTCGCGGGCTGTTTCGCGTAAGCGCGAGCCCGTTCGAGAAGCTGGTTCAGCGTCTTGATTGGATCGGGCCCTGTCGGCTGAGTGACGCCACCGCGTCCGCCGCCACCGCCGCCTCGCCCGCCACCGGCGCCGGGATAGTTGAAGGCCAGTCCGGCGGCCGCACGAAGCGTCGCTTCCTCCCACGTCCAACCGTCGAGATTCATGACCGGGATCTCACCGCTGATCGTGCCGCCGCCCGGCCGCACGCCAATCGTCGTGATCCCTTCGCTGCGCGCCACAGGAATCGCGATGCTGTCGGACTTATACGCGACACGCGTACGCAGCATCTGATCGAACGGCAAAATCTCGGTGACGTCGTCGTAATTCCGGACGCCCGGCTCGTTCAGGCCGATGTCGGTGCTCGCGTCGATCATCCCGGGGATCACCGTGGAGCCCTGGACGTCCATCGGCTTCACGCCGGCGGGCACCGCGGCGTTCGCGCCAACCGCGTCGATGCGGTTGCCCTTGATGACGATCGTGCCCTTTGGAATGACGGCGCCCGAAACGGTCACGATGCGTGCATTGGTGATCGCCCAGGTTGGACCGTCGGCGTTCCCCTTGACGTCGAACCGCTCGGCTGGCGGCGCCGGTCTCGACGTCTGCGATCCGTTGGTGCCGACCTGGCCGCTGCCATTCGTCTGGCTGCCATTCGTGCCCGACGGCGAGGAATCCGTTGTCGATCGCGTTCCCTTTTCCTTCTGAATCTCGGCGATGCGCTGCAGATCCTTCTCGCGGTCGTAGTAGGCAATGCCATCGATGTAGCTGCGCTCGACGATCGCTGCGGTCGACAGCGGGTGGTGATTCCAGACGACGAGATCGGCATCTTTGCCGACCTCGATCGACCCGACACGGTTTTCAATCTTGAGTTGCTTCGCGGGATTGATCGTCACCATCGCGAACGCCTGGTCGTCGGTGACGTCGCCGTAGCGGACGGCCTTGGCCGCTTCCATGTTCAGCCGGCGGGCCTGCTCTGCGTCGTCTGAATTGATGGAGACGAGCACGCCCTTGTGCGTCATCAACGCGGCGTTATGCGGAATCGCATCGGCGGCCTCCATCTTGTAGCCCCACCAGTCGGAGAAGGTCGAGGCTCCAGCGTTGTGCGCGGCAATTTCTTTCGCCACCTTGTAGCCCTCGAGCACGTGCTGGAAGGTCGTCACCTTGAAGCCCATCTCGTCGGCCAGGCGAATGAGCATCAGGATTTCGTCTGCGCGATAGCTGTGTGCGTGGACGAGCCGTTTGCCTTCGAGTACTTCGACCAGCGCGTCGAGCTGCAGATCGCGGCGCGGCGCCAGGACGTCCTGGCCTGCTTTCTTCTTCGCCTCGTAGTCCTGCCAGTCCTTGCGATAGGCCTTCGCGCGCGTGAACGCGTCGCGGATGACGTACTCGACGCCCTGCCGGGTCGTGGGAAACCGTTCCGGGTTCGTGGCGGCCTGACCGCGCTTCCGCGTGACATTCTCGCCGAGAGCGAACTTGATTCCAGGCAGCGCGCCCTGGAACACGAGATCGCTCGCTCTCGACTTGCCGTACCGCAGCTTGATGACGACGGTCTTGCCGCCAATCGCGTTGGCGCTGCCGTGCAGAATGTTGGCCGTCGTCGTACCGCCAGCCAGGTCGCGATAGATGTTGATGTCGGTGGGATCGAGGACATCCTCCATCCCGGTCATCGAGCTGACCGATACGCTGCCTTCGTTGATGGCATCGTTGGCGATATGAGAGTGCGCATCGATGAGGCCGGGCGAGACGAACTTGCCGGTGGCGTCGTAGACATCGGCGCCGCCGGGAACGGACACGTTCGTGCCAACCGCCGCGATCTTCCCGTCGCGTATCAGCACGGTACCGTTGGCAATCGTGCCGCGAGTCGCGGTGATGATTGTCCCGTTACGGATCGCGACGACGCCAGGCGTCGAACCCTGAGCAAAGACAGGTAATGTGCGACCGTCCCAGACGATGCCAGCCAGCGCACCAATAGCCAGACAACCGGACAACCAGCGGCCAATCACTGAAACCTCCGAAGAAAAGGGACCCCGGGGCGGGGGCGGCGGTAACTCTACCGTACGAACGAATGGTGTGACGAAGATTACCCCGAGGGGCTTCGCCCCTCGGACTCCCCGACACGCTCTCTCGCGAGCCGCTTCGCCGGCTCGCTCCGTTCGCGTGGCTCGCTTCGCTGCGCTCGCTCGCGTCTTCCCTGGCGCAGCCTGGATTCAATCTTTCCGGACTCGGCCAGTGATCTCGTCCAGGTTCGCCTGTGCATCAGGGAAGTCCGGTTGCAGTCGCAGTGCTTCTCTGAGGTGAACCGCCGCTTCTTGAGGTTGCCCCATTTGCGCCAGCGCCACTCCCAGGTTCCGGTGCGCCTGCGGTGATCGTGGATCCCACCGGACGGCGTCACGAAACTCGCGCACCGCATCCTCCAGGCGATCAGCATCGAGCAAGGCGGCACCAAGATTGTTGTGCCATTCCGCGGAGGTCGGCGCCAGCCGGACCGCCTCCTGATACTCGGCGATCGCCTCGTTCTGGCGATGCAGGTCTCGCCAAATCTCGGCGAGCGTTCCGTGGTTGTCGGGCGAAGCCGGCTCCAGGCGGATCGCCTCTCTCGCGTGTGCAATGGAATCGTCTGTGCGTCCCAACCGCAGGAGCGCATAGGCCAGTTCACGGTGCGCCGCCGCGCGATCAGGCGCTTCCTGCAGAACCAATCTCAGCGTCGCCGCCGCCTCGTCGAATCGATCATTTGCCGCCTGCGATATTCCAAGCTGCTCTCGCGCGATGATGAGATTGCTGCGCGCTTCGGAGAAGTGCGGATTCAGCGCGAGGGCACGCTCGTACTCGTCGACGGCCTCGTCCAGCCGCCCCATTTTCTGAAGGACCACGCCGAGCCCGGCATGGCTCTCCGGCGCGCGCGGGTTGATCCGGATCGCCGCGTTCAGATGCGGCATGGCCTCGGTCAGATCGGACGAACTGCCGCTGGCGACCAGCGGCACGACGAGATTGACCTCGCAAAGCCAGCAGGTCGGGTTCCTTTGCAGCGTCGCAGCCCAAAGGGTTGTCGAATCCGCGTACAAACGGCTCTGTCTCCATGTCGCGAAGCCAAGCACCATTGCGAGACACACCGCGACCAACCTCGCGATCGCGACGCCGTTCGTACGTGACGACCACCTCTCTATGCGTCGTCCCAACAGATGCAGACCAGCTGCAACCACAGCGGTCACCGGAAGAAGTGCAAGGTAGGCGTAGCGATCGGCGACCGGGGAATAGCGCATGTAGTACGCATCAGTCAGGCCGAGTACAGGCACCAGCGCGAGGCACAATACGCCCCACGCGAGGAACAAGCCCCGCCCGGAATCTCGGCGACGCATCCGCCAGAGGATCACTGTTGTACTGATGACCGCCGCCAAGGGCACCCACCAGCGCCAATCGTCGGCGCGAGTGTGCCACTCCGGGTACACGAACATCAGATTGACGGGAACGAGTGCCTTGGAGAGGTAGAACCAGACAATAGCTCCCGCGCCGAGGAGCCGTTCGAGCGGCGTGATGTCGCGTAACGGGCCCGTCACGTGACGAGCCTGGAACCAGATGTTCACGACCGTCAACACGATGGCAATGGCTGCATACGGAAGGACACGCGTGACATCGGTGCGCGTGAGGTTGCCGCGTTGCCACCACGCAAGAAGTAGCAGCATCGCCGGAAATGCTGCCACCGATCCCTTGCTCAACATCGCCAGCAGAAACGCAAGAACGCTCAGCAAGTACCACAGGCGAGTGTTCGATCGATCGGGCTGCCGGTCTGGAGGCCCGGCTTTGCGCGCGGTCTGGATTTTCCGCGATCGCCGAGGCTCCGGTTTCGGATCCCCTGAGCTGGCTGACAGCCTCACAGTCGGATCACTCTCGAGATACAACAACGTGGAAACCAGGAGGAACAGCATCGAGAGCGTATTCTTGCGCTCGGCAATCCAGGCCACCGACTCCACGTTCACAGGATGCGCAACGAACAACAGCGCAGCCAGCCAACCGTACTGAATATCCAAGCGGCGCAGGATTCTCCAGAACAGCAGGGCGTTCGCGACATGCAGGCACGCGCTCAGCACGTGGTAGCCCGTGGGATCCGAGTGCCATGCGCGCCACTCGAACCAATACAGCGTGTTGGTCACCGGCCAGTAATCAATCGGCTCGGTCGTGAACCACATGCGGTAGATTCCGTCGGCCGCCCGTATGAGCGGACTCGCCGTCACGTAGGCCGCATCATCCCAGATGAATTGCCCGGACAGCGCCGGCCAATAGATCACGAATGCCACAATCGCGAGCGCCACTGCGCCAGCGGCAAGCCGCCAGGAGCGGGACGTGCGCGTCGTGCTCATGAAGCGTTGGGGTTCCGGAGATTTCAACGGGACTTCGAACGTGAACTACGGCTCACCCTGGCTTTCGCAGGGGGCTTGGCCGCCGTGGCTCGCCACGCGAGAGTGAGGGCCTCTCCGATCATCTCTTCATCGACCCGATCGAGTCGGACGGCGGTGCATCCTTGAAGGCCCCAAGCACCGTTCTCAGGTTTGAACGCGTCGGGAGCCTCCTGCACGAACCTCTGCTGTTCTTCGGGCGTCAACTTGACCATCCCCCACTGCATATCGGCATGAAGCGTCGCGAAGATCCTTCCGTTGACGCGAAAGTCGGGATGGTCCATGTGCGACGACTCGATGGCGTCCTTCATCCCGAGTGCAATTCCGCGAAAGTCATCAGCGGTCATGATTGGGACTCCCGAATGATCCCACTACTCCGCTCGACACACAAAGCTCGCCGCATCGTCGATGCTTCCGGTCCCTTTGTAGGCGGCGATCTCTGGGTACGGGCACAATGGGCGCGTCCGGTCTGGCTTGCCGCCGGTCAAGTGGGCGGCAATGATCTGGTCCGGTGCACTGCCGTTCTCGACCCATCGTTCGAGCGCGGCAATCATGTCGAACGTGTTGGGCCCTTCTCCTCCGCCACAGTGGGCCATTCCCGGCACCATGAACAGCCGATACGACGCGTCGACTTTGCTCCTGTCGCCAACTTTCTCCAGAACGCGGTTGTAGTACTGCGGACTGTTGCCGGGCGAGATCTGCGGATCGCTCCACCCGTGGTACTGAATCAGCTTGCCACCGCGATCGAGGAACGGCCTCAGATCCGGATCGAGAGCGTTGATGATGTCCCCATCACTTTCCTCGGCGCGGACGATGTCGGAATCGAAGTTGAACGCCGACACTTCCCACTTTGGATTCCGAAACACGATGAAGCGAAATTGATCGAGACCAGTCGCCCGAGCGGACGCGGTCCATCCGGTGTCGGTCCACCCGAGCTCGCTGCCGCGAGCCAGTCCGGTAATCGGCCTCCCGGTTTTCTGGTTCTTCGGCGACGCATAGATGAATCGCGCGGTGTCGACCTGCTCCGGCGTCAGGCAACTGGCGCTCTGTGACGTCGTGCACTGCAGGACCGACGGATCGAAGTTGCAACGATCAGGGTCCGCGATGAGGCCGTCCTTTACCCCATCAATCGCGTCGCATGCGGCGACCACCGCTGTGTGCAGCAATTCCCGATGCGGACGAAGGAGGCGCGAGGCTTCGTTCTTTTGCAGCTGCTTCTCGACGCGTACGGCCTGTGCGGCGCGGGACGTCCAGTCGAGCCCCGGAGCGCCGGCGATGATGCCGTCGAAATCCGCCGGAAAACGTTGGGCCTCCTTCATTGCCTGACGCCCTCCAGCCGAGCAGCCGTTCCAATAGGAGCGCTTCGGGGTGTCGTCGTAGTACGCGGTCACGATCTTTTTCGACGTCGCCGTCATTTCGTGAACGGCGCGCCAGCCGAAGTCAATCAGCTTCTCAGGGTGGCCGAGCGCGAAGCTTGCGCTGCCGCCTTCATGCCCGGTATCGGTGGAGCTGACGGCATAACCTCGGGCAAGACTTGTCGCCATCGCTGAATATCCGATCGCACCGCTGAATGCGCCGTTCCCGACGGCCATGAACTTTCCGTTCCATCCCGAGGCAGGCAGCCACACCTCCATCTTGATGTCGGAGTCCAGCGTGGGCTTCAGCCTGGCGGCGACGCGACAGAACGCCGGCAGCGCGCGAAATGCCGGGCTACTCGTTGTCGACGGCAGCGTAAAACCACCGGCTTCTACTCTGGATGCCATCGTGATGCTGACGTTGGGCCACGCGAGGGTCGAGAGGTCTTCACAGGATTTGTTGCGATCGTCCGTCCGTGCCGCAACCACCGCGACCATCAGAGCAAGAATGGCGGCTAACGAGATTCGCACCATCTGATCAAATCTCCATCAGATCCTTACCCACGACAATGCGGCCAGAAAAGTGTTTCGCCGCCGCATCGGTCCACATTTGATCGGTAATATTTGCGTCACCGCCCGGCACGAGGTGCGAGAGCACCAACGTCTTCACTCCGGCCGCCGCCGCAACCTTGCCGCAATCTTCGACAGCCGTATGACTGTCCAAAAGATGCTTCTTCAAGTTCGTCGCGTTGGGATTCCGCGCGAGGATCTGATCGATGGCGGGAAGCCAGATGGCTTCGTGGACCAGCACGTCAGCACCGCGAGCCAGAGCCACCAGATTGTCGGATCGGGCGGTGTCTCCAGAAATGACGATGGATCGGTCAGCCGCATCGAAGCGGTAAGCGAAAGCGGGCGAGACAAGCGGATGGTCGACGAGAGTCGAGGTTACCTTGAGGTTCTCATCTCGCATCACGAGTCCACCCTTCTGGATCTCATGAGGGTGGATGAGCGGCTGAAGCGGCCGCCGCCCCTCGTCTTTCATTCGCACCTGAATATCGTACGCGTTCATCTCGAGGAAGAGCTTCGTCATCTTCGCCAGCGGCGGCGGGCCCCACGAATCCACTCTCGTCGTCAGGCCCGTCGCCCAGGCGAGCAGGATCAGATTGCCGTAGTCGACATTGTGATCCGAGTGCTGGTGGGTGATGAAGATGTGGCGCAGCTTCAGCAGGGGTACGTCGGCCAGCACCCATTGCCGCGCGACCCCGTTACCGCAGTCGATTAGATAAGGACTATCGTTGGCGATGATGAGCGTGGCCGGCGCCGACACGGTCTTCTTCGGCGTTGGTCCACCGCCAGTGCCAAGGAGAATCAAGCGGGTGCGGGATTGCTGAGACCGCGCGGAGGACACCACCGTCGGCGCCACACACGCGCCGGTCATGCCGAGCAGCAGCTCGCGCCGTGTCACCGCCGTCATACACCCTGGCGTTTCTTGCTGGCGGCCGGCTGACCAACGGCTTCATGCCGAAAGCAGTCGATGGTGTGATCGTTGACCATCCCAACGGCCTGCATGAATGCATAGCAGATCGTCGAGCCGACGAACTTGAATCCGCGCTTCAAGAGATCACGGCTCAACGCGTCTGACTCGACGGTCTTCGGCGGCACGTGCTTCATCATCCGCCATCGATTGACACGCGGCGTTCCGCCCACGAAGCGCCACACGTATGCGTCGAAGCTGCCAAACTCCTTCTGCACCGCGAGAAAGGCCTTCGCGTTGGTCACGGTGCTGTTGATCTTGAGCCGGTTACGAACAATGCCCGGATCCTTCAGCAGGCGCTCGACCTGCTTCGCGGTGAACCGAGCGACCAGCTCGGGATCGAACCCGACAAACGCCCGCCGGTACGCGTCCCGCTTGTTGAGGATCGTTTCCCAGCTCAGCCCCGCCTGCGCGCCCTCGAGCGTGAGGAACTCGAAGAACACACGGTCGTCGTGCACGGGCACGCCCCACTCGGCGTCGTGATAGACGATACCGAGCGGGGTGCGTGCCCACGAACAACGAATCGGGTCGGGTACGGCAGAAGCCATTGGCTGGTTCGGCTGTGCGGACGCGTTAGTGGCGATTGGCTCGTACGACGTCGGCGAACTTTGCGAGGCGCTCCTCGCGGCTCATTGCCATCGCCCAGTTCCAGGCGCCCTCATAGTCGTAGAGACCCTTGAGCGTCTTGCCGAATGCGACCTCCTTATCAGCGAACTCCTTGCCATAGAGATCGACATAGAGATCGTACAGATAGAGAAACAACAGACGATGCTCGTCGAGATCCTGCGGCCGCACCCGCAATTGAGCGTTCATCCTGTGACCGAGTTCGTGGACCAGCGTCCCCTTCTTCTCCTCCGGCTGATAGCTGGCCCTGAGCCTCATCGGCGCTCCGCCGCGGCCGGAGAAACTGGGGCCTTCGTAGATCTGCACCTTGACGCTCTTCTCGGGAAACCTCAGCGTCGAGATCTTCTCCATCCCGTCAATGATCCGGCTTCCCTCCACAGACCAGATCGCTCGGTACTCGTCGACGGCGGCATTGAACGCTGGAGTCTTCTCCTCAGGGCTGAACGTGATCGTCACCCGACGGCCTTGCGCCAGAACAAGCATGGAGGCCGCGACGAAGATCAGGACGACGAGCGCAAGCTTCTTCACGTTCGTATCACTCCTCGGAGACGCCGTCCGCTACCTTCCTCTGGCCCAGCTCACACCGTGACCGGTCGACTGCCGGATCCGCTCGGCGAGCTGGCCGGTGTGGTGCTGGATGTGACGCAGATTGACGAACTGGTGCTCGAGTTTCGACATTTTGTACCACGGGAAACCGCTGTCTGGCGAGCTGAGATCCAAGCCATCGACAGCCGAGTCGACCTTCGCGTCGCAGCGTGCGCAGTAGGCTTTGACTTCGTCGATCGAATACGCGCTGAGCAGGTCGGCAGCGTCAGGTCCGGACGGAAAGCGGTTGTAGTCGGGACGATGATGCTCCCACGGCACGAACGTCGCTTCTGACGGCTCGAGATAGAAATCCGCGTAGAAAACGGTATGGTAAGCGACCTGCCAGAACTGATTCACATACGAGGCGTCGGTCCACAGTTCTTGGGGACAGGCGTCGATCGCCCCCCGCAGCATGGCAAGCGACGCGTGATACTGGCTCTTCAGGCATTCTTGGACGCTCATAGCTGCTCCACTCGAATTGGTGAATGACTGGGTCGGTGAATTGGCGAATTCGGGGCGGTTGTGGCGCGGCCGGAGCCAATTGACCCATTCACCCATACCTCCGCCGGATGGTAGTCCGCCAGGACGAGATAATCATCTTGACTGATATAGATATTAATTGATATACATACGAACCAATGACGAGAAAGAAACCTGAGGCCTTTCTGCCGCTCAAGAGCAACTGGTTCCACATCCTCCTGTCGCTCGTCGGTGGCGAGCAGCATGGCTACGGAATCATGCAGGAGGTGCTCGAGCGCACCGGTGGACGGCTACGCCTCTGGCCGGCCACGTTGTACGGTTCGCTGAAACGGCTCATCAAAGAAGGACTGATCGCGGAGTCCGGCGACCGGCCCGCACCGGAGTTCGACGACGCGCGCCGGCGGTACTACAAGCTCACGCCGCTTGGTCAGCGAGTGCTCGATCTCGAGAGTCAGCGCCTCAAGGACCTGGTGCGCATGCTCGACATCCGCCGCCAGGAGGCACAGTCGTGACTCTTCTGGTAAACCGCTGCGGACGCGTCTATCGATGGCTGGCGCGCGCGTTCCCCTGCGAATTCCGCTCGATCTGTGGTGATGGTCTCGAACAACTTGGCACTGACATCGTTCCCCTCGTCTGGACGGAGCAGGGCATCAGAGGCGTGGTGCGGCTGTTCGCGGACCTCGCTCTCCGTTTGCCGGTCGAGTATTTCTCGGCGTGGATCGGAAAGTTCGGAGTTGACCATGGCTGACGATCTGTTTGAAGGACCCTGGAGAGCTCGGAACGACAAATCATCCTGGGACCCCAAATACACACCCGAACAGGCGTGCATGCGCTTCGAGGCCACCGATACCGGCTACCTGCTCGTCGCCTACGGCGTCAAGGATGGTCAGGCGGTTGCCGAACGTCCGACGTCGATCACTCTCGACGGACGCCGTCGTCCGATCGTCGATCTGAACGGGCGCGCGATCCCAGGAGTCCCCACGGGCGCGGTGGCGTTCGGGGCCCAACCGGATCCCAGGACACTCGAAGCCGGAGCTGAGGTCGATGGCAAGGTACTCGGAAAGGGCACCTACAAGGTTTCGGACGATGGCAGGACGCTCACCGTCACGACCGAAGGCATGGGGCTGAAAGGACCGTTCAAGACGGTGGCTGTCTTTGAGAAGGTCGTTCCGGATCCGTATGTGCCTCAAGCTGGCGCTTAGACTTTCGTCAGTCGAGGACCCCCCCCCTGCCGAATGCTATTCAAAACGACGACGGCGGCTGACACCCCGCCGTTGTCGTTTGCCGCACGATTTCAACCCGCCGGTTCGTCGCCCGATGCTCCTCCTCGCCGTCGCTCCATAGCGGCCGCGTGGCACCGCATCCAATCGGGTGCAGACGGTCGCGCACAACACCGCGGGAGACAAGCCAGTCACTCACCAGCTCTGCTCGGCGCAAACCAAGTTGTACAGGATCTGCCTCTCCCGCGTCGGCAAAGCCCTTGATCAACACTCGCAGGTCAGGATCTCGTTTCAGTTCGGACAAGACCTCGGACAACGACGCAACCGATCCACTCGTCAACGACGGCACAGATTGATCGAACCGGATTCTCGCTCCCCGAAACGCGAGTGTTGCCTCGGCCAACGATCGCCGACGCATCATCTCGCCTCGTCGCGCGGAGGAGTCTTCCAACGGCGGTGCAGGTTCATAGACCAGTGCTGAGGAGCTGAGATACGCAACCGCGTCGGTATTAGCCTCAACCGCCCCGCGAGAGAAGCGCCAGCCCACGTGATTGACATCCGTATCACCCAGCCAGGTTCCTTTGACCGCCGCGGCCGATGGAACCCCCCACGATCGAAGTCGCGACGCGAGCGATGGCTCCATCCCCCCGACATCGACAACGGAGACGACGTGTGTCTGCCCAGGGAATCTCGCGTCGAGAAGATGTATGAGGCTGTTCGGAAAGACGACCGTACGCCCGATGTGGCCTCCGCCGACAAACACGAGCGCCCTCCGCCCTGGAGCGCGAACGTATTTCTCAAGGACCCATGCGAAGTGCGCGTCGCGCCAGTCGTTCATGTCATCGTCAGCGGGACTCGTCACGCTGTGCCAGTCGATCGGTGGATCGCCGAGCAGCACTCGAAACCGCTTCCCAACCGGCAACGTCGCGTTGACGGCGCGAATGTCGGCGAGCATCTCCTCATACATCGGCAACGACCAAATGCCGCTAATCTGCGTCGTCTCTTCCCACGCTCCTTTCAACACGTCGCGCGTGACAGCTTCGCCGGCGATATAACGGTCGACGACTCCTTGATAGCGAGCGTTTCCAAACTCGATAACGATGTCGTTGACCTTGCCGGCGAAGCCTGGCTGACGAATGAGCCGTGCGAGAAGATCCTTTGATTCTGCGTTCCCGTGCAGCTCGCTGAGCGCCACGATCGGATAGCGATCAAACGCCCGAGTAATGTACTCGGCGGCGGGCTGCGGTCTCGGATCTCGATCGGTGCGATCCAATCGAGATGACGCGACACAGGCGACGGCCCAGCATGTGTACAACAAGGCTACCAGCCGAGTCCCACGCCGAACCGCGAAGGCAACAACCATTTACTGTTCCGGCAAAACAAAGTGCGGATTCTCAATCAACCCGATCACGTTGCCGAATGGATCCGCCACTGTTGCGACCTTGATCCCGTCGCCGACGTCCTGGACCGCCGTCGACACCGTGGCTCCTGCCGCGACGAAATGCCGGACGGCGCCCTCGATGTCATCAACGCGCCAATACGCGTCGCTGCCGCCCGGACCGGGCGCCCTCGATGCATTCGGATCGAGCCCGAGTTCGTAGCCGGCGATGTTGAACCCGACATAGAACGGCTGATCGAAGTACGGCGGCTGCTGGAATGCCGACACGTACCATGCCTTTGCCCGCGACAGATCGGGAACGTGATAGATGACCGTACCGAGTCCTTTTACCATGGCAATCTCCGGGTGAACGGCTCACGCGATGACGCGGCAGACGACACGACTGGACTGTGTGGGGATTGGGTCGTTCGCGCAAGGCATCGCACACGTTCACCGTGTGCTCGCTGACGCCTACATCCACGAACTCGGCGAGAACGATTCGCAGGTAGGGGCTCTCTGAAGAAGCGGACCCCGCTAGGTACGAGAGAGAGGATAGCACACCCGTAGGCGCTGCTTTAGCAGCGCGTCGGCGAACTCCCCGCGCCAAATCCCTGTCGCAGTTTTGCCATCATCGGCGTCGTCCTCCGGGGACAAGAGCGCACTCAAACGATGACGATGAACCCTGTGAACAACGCGGATTCATGTGAACTCGAGTGGTACCTCAATTGCACAGTTTCACCTGGATTCACTCCGGAGAAGCCCGATGCGCCCGAACCGTCCGTCTATTCGCCTCCTTGCCTCCGTGTTGTCATTCGCGCTGACTGCAACCCTCGCAGCGGCACAGCAGCGCACGGATTTTGGAACGCTCTCAATCCAGGTTCGTCCCCCCAGCGCCGAGATCTTCATCGACGGTGAACGCTGGACGCCATCCAACGAGGCCGGGCCGTTGCAGGTGCAGCTGTCGCCTGGCACTCATCGCGTGGAAATCCGATCGCCTGGCCGTCAGACGTTCAGCCGTGACGTCACGATCCGCGCGGGAGAAACGACACCGCTCAATGTGGCGTTGACAGAAGGTGGTGAAAACTCAGAGACAGTGCCAGCACCGCCGCCGTTCGAACATCGGCCGCCTGTCTCGCAGTCGCCGAGCGGGTCGTCGAGCGGCATCGTTCAGTCCTCGGCTGCCGAAAGTGGATTCGTGATCGCACCTGACTACCGCATCACACAGATCAACCACAACACGGCTCAAATGGTCGGCGCCTACGGCGGCTATGTCATGGCGCGACAGCTCATGGTGGGTGCCGGGGCCTACTGGCAGGCGGACTCGACCGACGGTGCGCGGATGTTCTACACCGGACCGGTCGTCGCGTGGCGCATGTTCCCCGACCGAACCGTGGGTTTGAATTTTCACGGCTTGGTCGGAGCCGGCTGGCAATACTTCGATAATCACGATTTCTACTATTGGCAGATCCGAGGCGATCATAACGACCGATTCCTCCCCCCGCCGGGCATCCATCCAGTGCCTCGCGGCGGGTACGACGACGCATTCTTCGTCGCAGAGCCTGAGGCCCAGGTCGTCTGGCGGCTGGGCTCGTGGGCCAGGGTGCAGGGTGGCATCGGATATCGCGCGACGTCGGCCAATGGCTTGAGCGGCGCGAGCGGCAGCTTCAGCGTGCAGTTCGGGCGCTGAAACTGTTAGCAAGATCGGGTTCTACAAGGTTCCACAAGGTTCTACAAGGTTCTACAGGGATCGTTCTCAGGTTCTCCAGAGTGCGGAACGAACCAAGCGGAACCTTGTAGAACCTAGCAGAACCCAGTAGGACCTTGTAGCGCCTGAGCGCTATCACCTCTTCAGCCACGCCCCGTGGACTGCTTCTTCGGCGTGTCCCAGCCCCCGGCAGGAAGATAGTGAAACCGGATCAAGTAAATGTTCTCGCCATGACCATGGCGCGCAATTGCCAGCAGGTCATCGACGCTCTCGAAACCGGATTCACGCGCCAAATCGTAGGTAATGTCTTTCAGGCGAATCTCATCGATCGAATCGACGACGACGTGACCGTCATCCATCTGGTAACGGTTCCCAACTTTGACGTGCGGACGAGTCCAGACACGAACGCTGCACCTGATTCTTCCCCGTCGAATTCCCTCACGAAGGCGCTTTGTGAAGACCATTGACGACTCGACGGCCAGTGCCTACGCCGGAGCCACCAGGTAGTAGACGTCCGTGCGAATCTGAGACGGATCCGTATCCCACTCGCTCTGCCAGTGGCCGTAGATTTCCCATCTCGGGCCGGCAAGTTGGTGATTGCCTGCTTTGCACCATGCGTGCACAGCGTCGTGCGCCGCGCCAAGCCCGCCATACGGCCCCAGATGAGTGACCGACACGACGGCTCCGGCAGGCGTAGCGGACCGAACCAGCTCGCCCTCCTCGGCGAATGGTCCGCTCACTTCTGCACCAATCTCGACTCGGATGGCGTCGTCCCAATAGATCGCAATGTGGCGCCCACCTCTGATCTGCTGCGCGCGCAGCGCGTTCCAGACGATGCCGCAGCATTCCGGGACCAGGCGCGACAATTCGTTGCCGTGAGCCTGACGTCGAACGACTGCCACGGGAATACTCTCGCGCTGTCGCAGTTGAACTTCGTACGTGGGCATATTGCGTTCCTCGAGATCTCAGCTTACGCTCAGTCGCATTTCATTCGTCGCGACGAAACCAAGACGCTCGTAGAGACCGCGTCCTTCTACCGAGGCGTGCAGGACGACACGGCGGATCCCACGCTCCTCCAGAGCATCGAGGAGTGTGCGCATGAGAGCTTCGCCGATTCCGCGCCTCCGCCAGTCCGGCTCGACGTAAACGTTGAGAACAATCGCTTCCGGCCCGAGTTCCAATTCGTCGGCGCCAACCCGCGGACGCGGAAGAATCGGCCGGAGTTGTACGCCAGCGCCTCCGATGATTGACGGCGTTCCCTCGTGCGGTTCCGCCACCCACGCGAAGTACTCGCCCCGTGGCAAGGCGTCACGCAAGTACGAGGCGGTCGCGCGTTCCAGCGCCTCCTCCTGATGAGGCGCCAGTTGACCCATGTCGCGAAACATCGCCGCGCGGTGGCGGGCGAGAACCTCGATGTCCGACTCGCGAGCCTCTCGTACCACGAAATGCGACTGATCATCTGCCATCGTCAGCGCGCGCAACGTTTTGCTACTCCGGCTGTCGCTCGCCGAACCAGTAGCACAGGCCGTCAGGAGCGACGACGTAGAACACGCGCCATCTTGCGTCACCGTGCTGTTCGACACTGAAATCCGACAGCTCTTTCTGAAGGCCGTTGGCCTTGAACTCCGCGAACAACGACGCGAGATCCTTCACATGGAAGGCACAGCCGTCTTGCGACGGGTCGCCGCCATTTTCCGCGAGTCGCATCTGTACCTCGTCGCGAACGAGCACGGCGGCCTCGTGCGGCGTTGCGCTCCGCGATGCCACGCGAAAACCGAGCACCGTCTGGTAGAACGGCAGCGAACCCGTCAGGTCGCGCACCGGAAGGTTCATGTTGTCGCCCTGGTAGCCAAAGGCCTTCTCGAGCGTTCCCTTCACAGCCCCTCCGTGTGTCATCCGTTGACGTGAGCTCGCGGTATGACCGTGATCGCGCCATTGTTTTCGAGGATTGCGCTCTGCACCTCGTCGATGCACGCGTGACCGTTCTGGCGCAGCGCCGCATCGAGCTCGTGATGCGTGACCATGCAGCGTGCAAGAACGTCCTTCAACACGTGGCCGTTGTGAATGATCAAAACGGGTCTGCCCTCGACAAGCGCCTCGATGCGCTTGCTCTTGAAGGTCGCGAAGCCGACCATGAAATTCAGCGTCACGAGCGTGACCGCCGAGATCAGACCGCCGACCAGCGAGTTGTCTCCGCCATTCATGGAATTCTGAACGGCATTGGACAAGACGAGGAGGAGAACCAGATCGAACGGAGCAAGCTGGCCGACCTGACGCTTACCGGTCACACGAAGGATGACGATGAGCGCCGAATAGACGATGGCGCTGCGGAGGATAAGCTCCCACCAGTGCACTGACATGTTCAACATGAGTCACCCGTAAGAAATGCTGAATGCTGAATGACCGTGGCAAATGGTCAACAATCAGCAATCGAGAATCAGCAATTCTTGATCCATCAAGACCCCTTACCCGTCATCGGAACGAATCGCACAGGCAGCGTGGCAATCGTGTCCAGGCCGACCGGCGTGCGTCGCAGGATCCGCAGCTCCTGGTCGCCAACGCCGATCGGAATCGCCATCAGCCCACCGATCTTCAATTGCTCTACCAGCGCAGGCGGCACCGCTTCCGGAGCCGCCGTCACGATGATGCGATCGAACGGCGCGTATTCCGGCCAGCCAAGATACCCGTTGCCGGCTCGCACATGCACATTCTGGTGTCCGAGATCCTTGAGCGTCGCGCGAGCGCGATCGGCGAGCGACTCGATGATCTCGATGGTGAACACCTCTCTTGCCAGCAGACTGAGCACCGCAGCCTGATAGCCCGATCCAGTGCCGATCTCCAGGACGCGATCGCCTGGGCCAACATCGAGCGCCTGCGTCATGAACGCGACGATGTAGGGCTGAGAGATCGTTTGTCCGTAGCCGATGGGCACGGGAAAGTCGCCGTACGCGCCGCCGCGGGCAGATTCAGGAATGAACCGGTGGCGCGGCACGGATAACATCGCCTCGAGGACGCGATCGTTGCGAATGTCACGCGCCTTGAGCTGCTCGTTGACCATGCGCGTCCGCTCGGCCTGCCAGTCGCGCACGTCGGTCTGAGCCGCGCACGTGACCGCAAGTGAGGCTGATGCCACGAGAAGCAGAGCCGCGAACGTGGGCCACTCGCGACAGAGGATCATAAAGCTCCTCAGCTGCGGTTCGTTCCAGAAGCAGAGGCCGGCAACTCGAAGAGCGGGCTCGCGATCAAATCGTGGAAACCCGGCTTGTAGCCGGCCTGCCGCACGAAGGCGGCGACGTGAGCCCAATGCCGCAGTTCGTGTGTCACCGCCTGAAGGATCATCTTGCGCGAAGTCACGACGCGGCTGTGGGTACCGAACGACATCTCGCGCGGTGCCTCCCACTCCGAATCCGGGAACGACGCCAATAGGTCTCGCAATGCGCGGCGGCTCTCGACCCCGAACGTGAAGAGCTGCTCGACGTCATCGGCAGCAATCGCTGACGTGTCGGTCAGCGGCGCCTTCAGGCACCGCTCGACGTAGCGTTTCTCTGCCGAGAAGATGTGCCGCACCAGCTCGCCGACCGTCTGTATGCGGCCAGTATTGTTGCGGCCGAGATCCACGGCGAGCGCGCCGGCGCCATTGTCGCGGAACCATCGGTGCCACACTTCCCGTTCCCAATCAGAGTACGCCAGAAGGTCGTCAAGCGTGAATGCAATCGCCATGTGGACTCCCTCTACTGCCGCGGGCCCGTTCTTGCATGACGGCAGCGGCTCCAGGATCATATCTGGGACCCGTCATGACCTTACAATACGCGGGTCGGTTGCCCGACAACCACGCTCCTATCGTCAAAACATCCGAGGTTCCCGACAATGCTCGAAAGCTGGCGACTGAACGGACGGGTGCTCGTTTCGTGCAATTGCGACTGGGGATGTCCCTGCAATTTCAACGCGCGGCCAACCGCCGGCAAGTGTGAAGGTGGCTGGACGTGGCACGTCGATCGCGGATCAGCCGACCGCGTCGCCCTGGATGACCTCAATTTTTCCGTCTACGTGAACTGGCCTGCGGCAATCCACGAAGGCAACGGCGAGGGCGTGATCCTGATCGACGAGCGGGCCGACTCCGCACAGCGGGCGGCAATTGAGGTCATCCTCGGCGGCAAGGTGGGCGGTCCGTGGGGCGTTCTTGCGTGGACGTGGCCAAAAATCCACGGTCCCCATGCCGCGGCGTACGATCTGGTGTTCGACGGCGTCAAGTCCCGGATGAAGTGCGGCGACCACGTCGAAGTCGAAGGAACGCCGATCAAGAACCCCGTCAGCGGCGCCGAATCGTACCCCGGCGTCGTGCTGCCTCAGGGCATCGTCTTCAAAAAAGGCGATCTCGGCTCGACCTCACGCTTTCGCGTCGACAGCGGCATCCACTACGACTATTCCGGCAAATACCTGGCGGTTGCGCAGTTCGAATACGCGTGGCCGTAAACCGACGAGAAGTGGTTTCAAGACTGCCCGATATGCGTTCGGTCGGTGATGATGCAGGGCGAGCGGACTCACCGGCTGGCGCCGCTCCGCATGCCGGGAAAGCGCCCTACCACCGGCAGACTGAGTCGTCTCGATGGCTGGCATCGCTCCGCACGCCCGGAATCACACGCGGCTCATGCGTCGGTCTCGCAGCGAGTTCGGTGATTCGCGATCAATGATTAGGCAGGTGGCCACCAGTCACCCAGAACGTCGAGACCTTTCAGGATTCTCTGGACAGCATCGTGATTGCGACGTATGCGTTCGTCTTCGCTCTGAGTGCCCGATCGGGGACCAGGGTCAGATGCGAGAACGACTCGGCCGTAGGGCCATGCTTCAACAGGTAGATCGATCAGCACACCGCGAAGTGTGTCTGCCGTCACGGTCTTTCGACCGCCGGAAAGACCGCTGCTGACAACCTCGATGCCATCAGCGCCAACGAGCACCTTCGGATTCAACCAGTCCTTTGCATCGCGAATGTCTTTGTACTTGGCTCGGTCAGCTGTGAGGATTCGCGGATCCAGGCGCTGGGACTCTTGAGCAAGGGACGTCTGAGCCCGGACGACCTGGCCGAAAGCGACTAGAAGCAGTGCTATGGCGCCGAGAGCACTCGCATCTCAATCTCCAGCGGAGTCGCGCATCTTCCGCCCCACCAGCAGCGCGAGTTCGCGCCACTTCCAGTAGCAGTCGACATCGACGAACCCGATCTCGCGGAGCCAAATCAGCTGCGTCGGAACGTCCAGCAACTTATTCGACGGATCCTCGTCTGCGGACGTCATCCCCATCGCTTCAAGAAATCGCGCGTGGCCGTACTCGGACGCAGAAGCGACATGCTCGAGGTTGCAGAACACCCCACCAGTCGAGAGGGCGTTCCACACTTCCTGATAAAGCTGGCGCTTTCGCTCGTGTTCCACATGATGGATGGCGAAGCTGGACACGACGACGTCGAAGATGCCGAGCGGCGGGAGCGGATGACCAAGGTCGTGCGCAACAATCTGCACGCGTCCGGTCGAGCCGAACCGCTGGCTCAAACGTTCGAGCATCGGAGGCGAAAAATCCATCGCCACGCCGACGGCCTCTGGTCGCGCCCGAAGGACCAAATCCAGCAGTCGTCCGTCGCCAGAGCCGAGATCGAGGACACGCTGCACCGTCTCGGGCAGTTCCTCGAGCAAGACTGCTTCGCCCGCGGTGCGGTGAGGCACGCGGTCCGCCTTTTCGAGGTAATTCAGCACGTGCTGGACCGTCTGCCATTCGCTCATCGTCAGTCTCGAGTTTGCTGGCGCTTAGGGATCACGTCCGCAGGTCTTCGGCGCTGAATTCCAGAATCACGGTCGGATCGACCGTGTAGTCGGTGTACCGAATCCACGTCGGCGTGACGCGCACATAAATCAGCCCGGGCCAACTGAGACGGCTCGGTCCGTCAGGATACACACTGTAGTAGATCGCCTTCAGCCGTTCCAGTTCGCCGCCGGAAGGCTGGTCGGCAATGCCTTCGTACTGGACGGTTCGCTCCTCGCCGGCCGCGACACCGCCGATGGCAAAGGCCACCCTCGGATTCCTCCGCAAGTTCTGAGCTTTGCGGGTCGAATCGAGCGTGTCGAAGACGATCTCGAATTGATCGGTAACGGCGATGCCGACGACGGCGGCCTGAGGTGTCTGGGTTGAGGATACCGAGGCCTCGACCGCCAGGCGATGCTGACGAAGAAACGCAAGAAGCCTGGCGGAGTCTTCATTCAGCATTCAGCAATCCGCATTCAGCATTTCATCGTCAGATTCGTTGGAAGTTCTTCTCAATCTCGCGCCGCGTGATCCGCAGCACCACGGGGCGCCCATGGGGGCATACGCTTGAATACGCCGTCCGGCGCAGTTCGGCGAGGATATACCGCATCTTCTCCATCGTCAGCGGGTAGTTCGCCTTGACCGCGGCGTGGCACGCCATGGTCGCGGCGATCCGGCGCAGTCCTTCCTCGACGCGTGAACCGCGATCGAGCCCCTCGAGGTCGGTCGCCAGCGCGCGGACGGCCGCTTCGCACTCGGACTGATCGAGGACGGCCGGCACCGCTGACAGCCGGACGCTGTCACCGCCGAACTCTTCGAGCTCGAATCCGAACTTCTCGAGCGTGGCCGCGTGTGGAATGAGCGACTGGCGTTCTCCCGGCGAGAGGTCGATCAGCATCGGCGTCAACAGGCGCTGGCTCTCGAGTGGGCCTGCGGTCAGACGCTCCATGACCTGCTCGAACAGCACGCGTTCGTGCGCGACGTGCTGGTCGATGATTGCAATTCCCTCGTCATCGATCGCAATGATGAACGTATCCCGGAACTGACCCAGGGGGATCATCGGGCGGATCTCTGCTTCGACTGAGTTCTGCCAGGTTCTGTCAGGTTCTACAGGGTTCTGCTGGGTTCGTTCAAGTTCTACAGGGTTCGCTGTTGTTGGCTCGATGAAATTGCGCCATGGACCAAGGGCATCCGGTGTCCATCGATTGCCGACGCTCGCGCCCGCGAGGACACCGGGAATCGTCATCGGTCGCGGCTCAGATGGCGATGACGTAAACGGTGTGAACTGCAGTTCAGGTGAACGACCCTGGCCGAGCGCTTCGCCGAGCGCGCGGCGCAGAACCTCGTGGACGAGCGACTGCTCGAGAAAACGGACCTCCGCCTTCGTCGGGTGCACATTGACGTCGACGCGATCCGCCGGAATCCGGATGAACAGGTGCACTTCCGGGCTGCGTTCTTTGATCGTCGCGACGCTGTAGGCCTCTGAAATCGCGTGCGCGATGGTCCGATCCTTGACGATGCGCCGGTTGACGAAGATGTTCTGCGCGCCGCGAACTGGACCCTGATCGCCTAGCGTGGCGACGTATCCGTGAATCTGCAAGCCGCCAGCTTCCTTGCGCACTTCGATCAGATCGAGACGCTCACCGAAGAGCTGAAAGAAGCGTTCACCGAGACCGTTTGCCGGCGGACACTCGAGCACCTTTCGGCCACCGCTCGTCAGTGAAAATCCGACTTCGGGATACCCGAGCGCCATCTGGGTAACGAGGCGTGAAATCTGTGCAGACTCCGCGCTGTCAGACTTGAGAAATTTTCGGCGGGCAGGCAGGTTGTAGAAGAGATCGCTGACCTCGATCGATGTGCCTTCCGGCGCACCCACCTCACGCTCGGACGAGACCGCACCGCCATTGATGCGAATCTCCGTGCCGGACTCGCTGCCGCGCGCGCGCGTCCGCAGCAGGAAATGCGAGACCGACGCGATGCTCGGGAGCGCCTCTCCACGAAACCCGAGCGTGCGAATCGCCCCGAGATCCTCCGGGCTGGCGATCTTGCTGGTCGCATGGCGTTCAATCGCCAGCCTCGCGTCCTCGGCATCCATGCCGTCACCGTCGTCTTCGACCCGCAGCAGCTTCTTGCCGCCGAGCTCGATCGTGACCGTGATGCGCGTCGCGTGCGCATCGAGCGAGTTCTCGATCAGCTCTTTGACGACGGATGCGGGACGCTCGACGACTTCGCCGGCGGCGATTTGATTGGCGAGATGGAGAGGAAGTCTGTGGATGCGAGGCATGATGAGAATTGCTGATTTGTTGATTGCTGATTGTTGATTAAGGCGAATCAATCGGCAATCGTCAATCAGCAATCGAAAATGTCAGATCCATCTTCTTCGCCGAAAATACGCGAGCATCGTGGCGGACATCGCGAACATGATGCCCAGTATCCACCAGAACTGTGCGCCTTCACCGCCAGGCAGATGTGGCAGCGGCACGTTCATGCCGTACATCCCGGTGAAGACCGTCAGCGGCATGAACAGCGTCGCAATGATCGTCAGCACTTTCATCACCTGGTTCAGCTGATTCGACACCGCTGACAGGTGTGCGTCGAGAATGCTGGTAATGCGGTCCTGGAAGAACATCGCTTCATCCGAGAGCCGCACGAGGTGATCGTGAATGTCGCGGAAGCCATAAGCGAGCTGCTCGGTGATCAGCGTAAATTCGCGACGCGCCAGGCGGCCAGTCACATCCCGTTGCGGCAGCACGATCTGACGCAGCGAAGAAATATCCTTCTTGAAATTCAGGATGCGCCGGGCGAGCTGCGTGTTCGGCTTCTCGAACACCTCTTCTTCGAGCTCGTCGAGCCGTTCCGACAGCTTGTCCACCTCGGGACGGTAGTTGTCGACCATCGTATCGACGATGCGGTAGAACAGCATGCCGGGTCCTTCGCCAAGCACACGCGAGTCGCGAGTGCAGAACGTGCCGACCTTGCCAATCGATCGCGACACTCCGGGATGAACCGTGACGAGAAACTGCGCACCGAGGAAGAAATCGATGTCCTTGGTCGTGAAGCAGTGCTCCGATGCCTTGAAATCGATGCCGTGGAGAATGATGTACAGGTAGTCGCCGTAGGATTCGACTTTGGGATGGTGCCGCTCGCTGAGCGCGTCTTCGATGGCGAGTTCGTGAAAGTGGAAGACGTCGCGGAGGATCGTGCCTTCTTCCGGGGTTGGTTGATCGAGGTCGACCCAGACCGATATGCCACTCCCCGGTTTGATCCAGGCAGGGTCCACCCGGTCAACGGTCTGGGTGGACCCGCCCTCGTGCTTGTAGATCCTGATCAATCTCCGCTCTTGACCGTGAGCGCTGCCTGCGCTGCAGCCAGCCGCGCGACCGGCACCCGGTACGGCGAGCAGCTCACATAGTCGAGCCCGACTTTTTCGAAGAACTGAATCGACGATGGGTCGCCGCCATGTTCCCCGCAGATGCCGAGCTTCAGGTTGGCGCGCGCGCCGCGTCCCTTCTTCACCGCGATCTCGACGAGCTGGCCGACGCCGGTCGCATCAATCGACGCGAACGGGTTCTTCTTGACGATCTCCAGGTCCTGATACTGCGGCAGGAACGAGCCGGAGTCGTCGCGTGACATGCCAAGCCCGGTCTGGGTGAGATCGTTGGTGCCGAAGCTGAAGAACTCGGCCGTCTGCGCGATCTCGTCAGCGGTCAGCGCGCCGCGCGGGATCTCGATCATCGTGCCGACCATGTAGGACAGCTTCACCTTCTTTTCGGCCTCCACCTCGCGCGCCGCCTGATGGACGACCTCGATCTGCAGATCGAACTCCTTCTTGAAGCCGACCAGGGGGATCATGATCTCCGGCCGTACCTTGATGCCTTCCTTCTGCACGATCGCCGCCGCTTCGAACACCGCGCGGGCCTGCATCGCCGAGATCTCGGGGTAACCGATGCCAAGACGGCAGCCGCGGAAGCCGAGCATGGGGTTGAACTCGTGCAGCTGCTCGACGCGCTGATGGATGCGCGCGGCCGGCACACCAATCTTCTTGCCCAGCTCTTCCTGCTGCTCCTTCGTGTGCGGCAGGAACTCGTGGAGCGGCGGATCGAGGAAGCGGATCGTCGCCGGGTAGCCCTTCAACGCCCGGAAGATGCCGGCGAAGTCGTCCCGCTGATACGGCAGCAGCTTGGCGAGCGCTGCTTTGCGCTGCTCGACAGTCTCGGCGAGGATCATCTCGCGCATCGCGTCGATGCGGTCCCCTTCGAAGAACATGTGCTCGGTACGGGTCAGTCCGATACCGACCGCGCCGAAGGCGACCGCATTCGCGGTCTGCTCGGGCGTGTCCGCGTTGGTGCGCACGTTCATGCGCGACGCGTTCGAACACCACTTCATCAGCTGCTGGAAGTTCTTGAACTTCTCGGTCTTCT
>Ga0070664_100000362_pt1 | contig 33490 bp, 28 predicted proteins | sample KBSC73metaG_FD_65863 | JGI IMG/M metagenome (GOLD analysis project Ga0070664, IMG submission 65863) | Corn rhizosphere microbial communities from Kellogg Biological Station, Michigan, USA - KBS C7-3 metaG | ecosystem: Host-associated > Plants > Roots > Rhizosphere > Soil ... | reverse complement strand
TATCTGATTGTCTGCCACGATCCGCCCCATTCGTCATTGGGACAGGGATCCTCAACCTGGAGACGACTCATGAAAAAGTTCTGTGCGATTTATCTGGGCACGCCCGCCAGCCGCGAGAAGTGGACCAAGCTCGACGAAGCCACGCGCAAGCAGCGCGAGCAGCAAGGCATGAAGGCCTGGGGCGATTGGGTCACCAAGAACAAGGCGTCGATCGTCGATACGGGCAGCCCGCTCGGCAAGACCAAGCGTGCCGACACTAAGGGCATCTCGAACGCCTCCAACGCGATGACCGCTTATACGATCGTCCAGGCTGAGTCACACGAGGCCGCGGCGAAGCTGTTCGAGAATCACCCGCACTTCACGATCTTTCCCGGCGACGCGGTCGAGATCATGGAATGTCTGCCGATCCCGGGGATGTAGCGACTAGCGGGCCAGGCCGGTGCGATAGTCGCGATAGAGCGGCAGCCACCGCAGGCTCTGGCGAGCGCGCGTGTTCTTCACTCTGAACGACGGCATCGCGGAGCGTCCGCCGGGAGGCGGCGGACTGCTGCCGGCGACGGCACAAACGTACGTCAGCAAGTCGCGCCAGCGTGTGGGGTTGTCGTCCGCGACGATCAACGGCTGGCGCGACGGCCAGAAGCGCAGCGCTGCGACCGTGGCGTGGGCCATGTCGGCGATATGGATGAGCGAAACGTAGTCGTCGCCGTCTGCGGGCAAGCGCAGCTTGCGAGCGCGTGCACGCGCGAACCAATCGTCGTCGAAGCCGGTGCCAGGACCGTAGAACAGGCCGCCGCGGAGAATGAGCCAGTCGAGATCGGATTCCATGACGGCGGCTTCCATCGTGCGCACCGCCGCGATTGCCGCGCCGGCGACGCCTTCGGCGACGGGATGAAACGTGTCTTCGTCGGCCCATGCATCGCCGCCGCCAGCGTGCGTCATCGCGATGCTCTGCTGCAGGAGTCGCGCAACGCCGGCTTCACGGCACGCGCGCACGAAGATCGGCGTTCCTTCGCGACGCAGCTGGTCGTTCGTCGCGTAGTCGCCCTGCTCACCCGGAGCCGGCAGGCTGGTGGCGAGATTGATTGCGATCTCGCAGCCAGCGAGGCCGGCACGTAGCGATGCCTCGTCGAAGATGTCGGCGGCCGCGATCTCGGCGCCGCACGTTGCTGCCAATCCAGCGGTTTCCGGCTTTCGAACCAGAGCCCTGACCTCATATCCGGCCGCAATCAGGCGCGGCAGCAGATGACGGCCATAAACTCCAGTAGCCCCGAGAACAGCGATGCGCGTATTCATGCGCCGAACTGTATATCCACCCATGTGATGCGACAAGCGGCCGCAGCCCGTCCGCCTGAATCGTGGCTCGCCGCACCTGGACAGCAGCTCGTCTCAAACGCCGGCAATTGACCGCGCGTTGGTTCACAGTGCACTCCATGGAACTGGCAGCGGAAATTGCCTCACGAGTGAGCGATGCCGCAGACGAGCGCGCGGCGCGGCATGCCTATCGCCGATCGTTCAACCACCTGCGGCCGCAGCTCGAGCTGTATCCGGCCGGGTCCCGGCCTTCGGAAGTGTTCGAGCAGGCCGCGCAGACCGTGCGATCGCTGGGCGCGACTTGTCTGCCGCTCGCAATTGCCGTCGCGATGCACCTCTATCCGTACTGCGTGCTCGAGTGCGTGCCGATTCCGCTCGTGAGCGTCGCGAGGCTCAAACGCGCGCTGCTGCTGCGTACGATCAGGAATCGCTCGCTGATCCTGGCTAACACTGGCAGTGAACGGAGCAATGGCAGCACCACACCATTGACAGCCAGAAAAGCAGCGGATGGGGTTCGGATCGACGGTAGATGCGAATACCTGTCGTTGAGCAGCGTAGCCGACATCGTGCTTTTCAAAGCGCAGCTCGCTGACAGCAATCACGCGGTGCTGTGTGCAGCCGATCTGCGCGCGAGCAGCGTGCGCATCGGGCCGTGGAAGTTCAGCGGCGAGATGGAGCTATCGGATACATCGTCGGTGACATTCGTCGACCATCGCGTGCCCGACGGTCACTACCTGATCGTGCCGGACGATGCCGGACTGGGCTGCATCACGGATTATCAGCGAGCCTGGTTCCACCTGTTCATCGCGGAGATCTATCTCGCGCGTGTCGATCACTTGCGCAGCACGTGGCAACTGCAGGAACACGGCCCGGAGCGCAGCGAGCTCGCACGCCTCAGGCAGCAGTCATTGCAGCTGCTCGACGACTTTCGTATGGGTGCGGACGTAGCGCCGCTGACGAGAATGACGGCGACGCTCAAGTTGCGCGTGTCGATGATGTCGCAGACCACGGCTGCCGCGTTGCGCAGCCGAGGCCTCACCGGACAGGCCGGCGGGCTCGGCTACATCAAGTCGCAACCGACAGCCGATAGGAAGATCCTGAGCGGCTTCGGCGTCCTCAGCTTCGCGAGCTAGTTACTGCCCGTCGTCTGCGGCTTCATCGCTTCGACTGCCGCATCCGGCTTCGGCGCCGCGCCGGGCTGCTGACCCTGCTGGCGCATCTTGCGCATGATCTGCAGCGCGTTCGCCATCTCGGTCTTCGACAGCGCGCCGTCCTTGTCGGCGTCCACCATCGGCAGGTACTGCACGACCGGCTTGAAGCGCGGATCGTTGCGGAACTCAGCGGCCGTCAGCTTGCCGTCGATGTTGTCATCGAGCGCGCCGAACGTGACGTTCTGATTCAGCTCCTGGAACCACTCGTCGTGGCGCTCCGCGGTGGTCTCGCCCTTGAAGCGGAAGCGCGCGAACGTGAACAGCATCTCCTCGGAGGTCTGCTCGCCGAACGTCACGTGCTTGTGCGGATCCGGGTTCGCCAGGTTCGAGGTCGAGTTGTCGTACACGTAGTCGGCGATCAGCAGCGAGCCCTTCGGCACTTCCAGCAGGTTCTCGAAGTGATACTCACGCTGCCACGAGAAGTAGTAGCGCGGCTGATTCAGCAGCACCTTCTCGGTGCCGTCGGGATAGCGGATGCGCAGCTTGGTCGAGTAGCAGCGCGAATGGCAGTGCGGCTGCACGCCGAACACTTCCGCGTCGTGCGGGAACTCGAGATACGCAGTTTCCTGGTGACGTGACTCGCCTTCCGGAATCTCGATCGAGAAGTCGGTGATCGAGGCCTGGCGCAGAATGTACTTCGGTTCTTCCTTGTAGAAGTAGTAGCCGACCTCGGTCGTGTCCGTCACCGGCTTGCCGATCGGCGTGTAATGCATCTGATACGCGTACGAGCCGCCGGGCGGCAGGTAGATGCCGGTATCCGCAGGCGTCAGGTTGGGCGCGCCGCCCGGGCCGTAGCCGCCGAGCGCGACATTCCACGAGAAGCCACGGCCGTTCGGATCTTCCTTCGGAATCCAGCCAGCGAGCGCGTGATGCACGGTGGGTGAGGCATTGGCCCACGCCGTGGCACGCAGCCACTTGCCTTCGGTCAGCTTCGTCGGCACCGAACGGTCCTGATAGCCGACGATGCCAGTCTCGGGCACGTTGAACGTCGGAACCTGGACGACGACGTCCGGCTCGCCGAGCGGCCACTTCGGCGCCGGCTTCGCAGCTTCAGGCAACGGATCCTGACCTTCGCCGCGCGGCGCGCCCGCCTCGACCCAATTGACGATCGTCTTGATCTGCGCGTCCGACAAACGCATGTCGTCGGTCCACACCGCGCCGTGGCGATCCGAATGGTACGGAGGCATGCGCTTGGTGCGCAGCACTTCGCGAATCATCGGCGAGAAGCCTTTGACGATGTCATAGCTGTTCATCGCGAACGGTCCCAGTCCGCCCTGCGTATGACAGACGACGCACTTGTCGGCCAGGATCGGCGCAACCTGCGTCGCGTAGTCGATCTTCGCGAATTCGGCGGTGTGCTGACGATCCGGGAAATCGACCGGCGTGCCCTTCACGGCAGCTTCCGCAACCGGCACCGGTTTGCCTTCGAGCACTGCAGTCAGCGCGGCGGTGAGATTCGCCTTCTTGTTCTTCTTCTGTGCGAAGGAGTCGTCGATCGGACCGTGATACGCAACCGTCCAGCCCTTCGTCTCGACCACGAAGACTTCGCCGGTCGTCGTCACGCCGAGCGAGCGACCGACCAACTGCAGCTCGTCCGCCAGCACCGGCAGCTCCGCCGAGCCAGGCCGGCCGACGAAGGCGTCGTGCTTCGAGTTCAGCGAGGAGTCGAGCATCATGAACTGCACGTTCTTGCCCTGGAACGTCTCGCGGACTTTGCCGAGAGCCTTGGCGGCGCGTTCGGAAACCTTATCGCCGTCGGCCGATGTCACCAGCACGATGGCGGGACTGGCGGTGTAGTAATAGAGCTCGTGACCCATACCGCTCTGGTCGGCGAGCATGAAATTGTCGACCTTCGAACCGACCAGCGACGCGTCCGCGCCCGCTGCGCTCGACAGGATCGCCGCGACCGCGGCTGCCAGTCCGGCCGCGACTACACCACGCTGCTTCGAGATCATGGATTTTCCCCCGGGGCACTGCCCCATTTATCGCAAAAATCTACCACCCCGCCCGCCGGTGCGTCTTGGACGAGACCGGCGGGCGGGGGCAGAGCGGGGTGTTCCGGATCTTTAGATTTGTCGAGACAGGGGGCCGGTGGATCACTTCGTGACCGCCGGCACGTTCGCGGGCGCGGGCACCGGGGCGGTCTTCACCAAGCCGCTCAAGCCGTCGCCGGAAAGCCCGACTTCCTTGATGAGCTGATCCACTACCGGCGCATACGCCCGGTATTTGAGAGCAGCACCGACTGCCTGCTCGGCCAGATTCCCGGACAACGGCGCAGGCGCGCCGTCGCCAGCCTGCGCACCGGCCGCACCGGCGTTGAGCCCGTCAACCTGCATGATGCGGATCGAGTCGATGCTCTGCATCGGCTTGACCGCCTGCTCGATGATGCGCGGCAGGCCCTGAATCAGCGCGAGCTTCTCCTGCAGCGAGATCTGCGCGTTCGACAGCGTGTTGATGGCTTCGTTGAGCGCGCGCTTGCCCGCCGCCTCCGCTTCGTAGTTCTCGCGGTTGGCCTTGGCCAGCGTGCGGATGGCCTGGGCCTTCGCTTCCGAAGCTTCCTGCTCGGCCAGCGCCGCAACCTTCACGCCAATCGCCTGCCGCTCGGCTTCCTGCGCCGCGAGGACCAGCGTCACCTGCTTCTCGCGCTCGGCCTTCGCTACTTCCTCTGCGGTCTTCACGGCCTGCTCGGACTTCACCGCGTCGGCGAGCGCGAGGTTGGCGCTGGACTGCGCCTTCGACTGCTCTTCCGATTTCTGTGCGATCGAAATCGCCTTTTCCTGCTCGGCAATCTGCGTGGCGCGCTGTTGCTGAATCGACGCGATCTGCACTTCGCGCTCGGCTTCGACTTCGCGCTGCCGGACAGCCTGCTGTTTCGCGACCTCGGCCTCGCGGATCTGGCGCTGAGCCAGGATCTTCGCCTCCTCGGACTCGCGGGTCTTGGCGGCCTGCACTTTGGCGACCGTGGCGCCCTGCTCGGCCTCGCGCGACGCGACCTCCTGCGATTGGGCGAGCTCGGCGAAGCGCTTCTGACGATCGATCTCCAGCTGCAGCTGCTTGGCTTCGAAATTCTTGCGGGAGATCGCCACAGTCGTGTCCTGCTCGATCTCGTTGCGCTCCTTGTTGCGACGCTGCGTCTGCTCGGTGAGTCGCGTCAGGCCTTCCGCATCGAACGCATTGTTGGGATCGAAGAACTGCATTGCCGTCTGGTCGATGCGAGTGAGCGACACGCTCTCCAGCTCGAGACCGTTCTTGAGCAGATCCTCGCTCACTGCGTTCTGCACGCCCTGGATGAAGTCCTGACGCTTGTCGAGCAGCTCCTGCATCGTCATTGCGACAGCCGCCGCGCGCAGCGCGTCGACGAACTTGTCTTCTACGAGCTGCGACAGCTGCTCGGGATCCATCGTGCGCACGCCGAGGGTCTGCGCCGCATTCGCGATACCTTCCTTCGTGGGAACGACGCGCACGAAGAACGCGACCACGACGTCGACGCGCATGCGGTCCTTGGTGAACAGCGAATCTTTGCCGAAGCGCATCACCTCCAGCTTGAGCGTGTTCATGTTCACGAGAATCGTCTCGTGAAAGACCGGGAACACCAGCGCGCCGCCGTCCATCACCACCTTCTGTCCGCCCAGCCCCGTGCGCACGAAAGCGCGCTCTTTCGAAGAGCGCCGATACAAGCGCGAGAAGATGAGCCCGATGACCAGCAGCGCGAGAAAAGCAATGCCGATCAAAATCAGGTTGTCCATCATCAGGGGAGTGCCCATTCACGTATCTCCTGTAGTTATCGCGAATCAGCGTTTCAGATCAGGTCCGGCCACGGGTTGACGGCGGCGGCGAAGCGATTGCCCGCGATCTGCCTGGTCAGCAGCACACGCTCGCCGCCCTGAAACGTCATGCCTTCGGTGTCCGGCTCGACCATCACGTAAAGAGTCTGACCGTGTTCGTTCGGTACCCGCGCTTGTGCCGGATAACCCATTCGCGCGGTGCCGCCGACGATCGTCGCGACGCGTCCGACCAGCGAATCGAACGACACGGCATACGTCTGATCCTGCGGGATCAGGCGCGCGAGGCCCGCGCCGAGAATGCGCACGATCGGCAGCGTGGCGATAAAGGCCGCGGGCACCGAGACGATCGGCGGCACCCAGATGCCGAGGAACCGATGCGCCACCATGTTGAGTGCGAAGCCGGTGAGCGCAAAGCCGGCGAGGAACAGCACGACCAGCACCAGAAACGGGACGCGGCCGACGTGCAGCCAGCCGAGCAGCTTGTCGAACGGACCGTGCACGTTGTCCCACGGATCCGGCAGATGGTGGTGCAGCAGCCCTGAGAGCGTCGCTCCGGCGACCATCGCCAAGCCCTCGACGAAGGCGATCAGCAGCATCAGAAAAGTGGCTGCGGTGAACGGCCATGTCTCAGCAGCGAAGAGCACGGGTTGTCGATTCCTCTTCTTTCCGTCGAAGGCGCTATTCCACGCGCTGCGACGGGCAGCGACAAGGGATCGCCGGTCAAAGGCCAAGCTCTGCCGGCGAATTTTTCGGTTATGTTGCCAACGCGACCCGCTACGCCCGGATGAATGCGTACATCCCGGCGACTGCCACGCCGAGCGAGTAGAAAATCATGTAGGACACCGTGACCGCGAGCAGGCCGAGCACGATCTTCAGAGCGCTCGCGCGGTAGACACGTCGCTCGGCGAAGAACAGATACACGAAACTCCACAGGTACACCGCAAACTCCAGGCCCTGGCCGATCGAGTCCCTGCCGCCGGCGAACGCACCGATTCCTGCTGCGAGCAGCAACGCGCCCGCGCTGGCCAGGTAATAGAACGATTGGAAGTGCAGCACGAACACGAGGTTCTCGAGGTACAGCGGCCGCTGGCGTCGATAAATCGAGAACTGCACGAGCGCGACCAGGGGCAGGACGACGAACATCACTTTCGGTAACAGATTCTCCATCGCTGCAGTAAGCGCCCGTCCATTGTTACTCAGCGCACGCTCGCACGACGCCTGGAGGTCAGGCACCAACTGCAGGAACCAGCCCGGATGAGCCGCCATCTGCGCGCAGTCGGCTGGCGTCAGCTCCTGACCGCTCGACGCCAGCACGCGCGAGCCCGGCGCGCCGAAAACCGACGCGATGATGAAGTACGCGATCGAAATCACGAGATAGCTGCGGAACGGCGGCGAGTAGGAATTGCGCTTGCCGCCGAGGTATTCCTGCGTAAGCAGCCCCGGGCGGATCAGCAGCGTGCGCAGCGTGCGCCAGAACTTCGAGTCGACGTGGAACAGGCCCTCGACCAGCTCGTGCGTGAAGTGACCGAACGACAGCGACACGTGGCTGTCCTGGCCGCAGCGACCGCAGTAGCGATCGGCCAGCGGCGCACCGCAGTTGGCGCAGTGGGTCGGAGGGGCGGACGCGTCGTTCATTGTTGCGATCGAGTGTATCAAGCGTACGCGGCTCGTCCTATGATGGCGCCACAGCTCAACCACGAGATCGGCCGTTGAACAGGATCACTGTCCGCGAAACCGACGGCACCGAGCGCACTTACCCCCTGCACGGCGGGAAACTCGTGATCGGCCGCGACCCTGCCTGCGGAATCTGCCTGCAGGATTCGCAAGTGAGCTGGCAGCACGCGGTGCTCAGCGAGACCGACGGGACGTGTTTCATCGAAGATCTTGGCAGCTCCAACGGCACCTTCGTCGGTCCGCAGCGCATCCGTCGACAGGCGCTCAACGCGGGCGAAATCGTTCGGATCGGTCCGTACGAGATCGCCCTGCAACTGCGCGCGATGCCATCGCCGACGTCAGCCAGCGAGCACACGATTTTCGATGCGGCCGTGCTGCGCGCGGCGGCGCCGGCGGCGCGACGCGAGCAGACCTCAGCGCCCAAAGCACTTACGCCTGATGAGACCTGGCAGCGTTGGCTGCGGTTCACGCCGCTCTCAGAAACCTACCGCACGGCCAACCCGCGACAGGAAGTAATCGCTGGCCTCACTGTCGCAGCACTCCTCGTGCCGCAAGGCATGGCGTATGCGCTGTTGGCCGGCTTGCCGCCAGTGATGGGGCTGTACGCCTCGATCCTGCCGATGATCGTGTACGCACTTGCTGGCAGCGGTCGGCAGACTTCGGTCGGTCCCGTGACAGTGGACTCGCTGATGCTGGTGCTGGGCCTGGGCACGCTGGCGACGGCTGGAACGCCTGCGTTCATCGCACTCGCGCTGCTCGTGACCGTCCTGATCGGCGCGATCCAATTGGCGATGGGCGCACTGCGACTGGGATTCCTCGTCAACTTCCTGTCGTATCCAGTGCTGGCCGGCTTCACGTCCGCGATTGCCGTCATCACTGTCATAGGACAGTTGAAGCACGTGCTCGGTGTCAGGGGCCCGCAGCACCCGGAGCTGTATCGAACGGCGATGGACGTCGTCACGCACGTCGGTCAGGCGAACCCGATCACGATGGCGATTGCGCTCGGCTGCGTGGTCGCACTGTGGGCTGCGAAACGCTGGGCGCCGACGGCGCCGGGCCCATTGGCTCTCGTCATCGTGTGCACAATTCTCGCGTACGCGCTGGGACTGGATGTGCACGGAGTGAGCGTACTGGGACCGGTCAGCGGCGGTTGGCCGCATCTGAGCGTGCCGGCGATGCATTGGATCGACGTTCGCCAACTGCTGCCGCTCGCTTTCACGATGGCGCTGGTGGGCTTTGCGCAAACGATCTCGGTGGGCAAGGCGCTCGGCAACAGATTCGGCTACGACATCGACGCCAATCGCGAGCTGACGGCGCTCGGCTTGTCCAATCTCGCTTCGAGCATGTCGCAGGGCTACGCAGTCTCCGGCAGTCTCGCGCGCTCGGCATTGAACGCCGCGGCCGGCGCTCGCACGCAACTCGCCGCGATCGTTTCGGCGGTGTGCGTCGGAATCACTACGCTGTTCTTCACACCGCTGTTTCACTATCTGCCGAGCGCGACGCTCGCCGCGATCCTGATCGTCTCGTCGCTGCGGCTGATCGACACGCGCGAGATTCGCTATCTGTTCAAGGTGAAGATCACGGAAGGCATCCTGCTGGCGTTCACATTCGCCGCGACACTGGCGCTCGGCATCATGCCGGGGCTGCTGCTCGGCATCGTCGCGTCGATCCTGCTGTTCATCACGCTGAACACGCGGCCCAACACGGCGATTCTCGGCCGTCTGCCGAACACCAACATCTTCCGCAACGTGCAACACTTTCCGGAAGCCGAGACGATTCCGGGGCTGGTCATCCTGCGCATCGACGCGTCGCTGTACTTCGCGAACACGGTGTTCCTGAAGGAGAAGGTCCACGAGATTTGCCGACAGCACGCCGCGTCGCTGAAAGCGCTGATCCTGGACGCGAGCGCCGTGAACGATCTCGATTCGTCCGCGGACACCGCGTTGCATCAGCTTTCGGCGGAGTTCAAGCAGAAGGGCATCGAGTTTTACATTGCGGGCGTCAAGGCGCCGGTGCGCGACGTGATGAAGCGCTCGGGCCTGTACGCCGTGCTGGGCAGCGACCACTTCTTTTTCACAATCGATGCCGCCGTCAAACGCTTTCAGGACAGGACTCGCCCGCGTCAATGAGGTAGGCTAGCTGCGGGTCGATGTTCCGGGGATTCTCCAGGAGGGATTCGCGATGAACACTCGTGCAGCAGTCCTCGCCGCGCTCCTCGCCTGCGGCTTCTCGCCCCCCGCCACCGCCGACGAGTCGCCCGGGTGCCAGCGTCCGCAACTCAAGGAAGCCGAGGGCAATGCCGATGGCGGCATCACTGCGGAAAAGCACGCGGCCACTGCCGCCAAGCGCTTCGAGATGATGGACAAGGATCACAACGGCAAGATCACTCGCGACGAAATCGAAGCGAGTCACGGTGCGGAAAGCATCGTGTGGGCGAATCATCCCGAGTCGGACGCCGACAAGATTCGCGATCTGGACAGCAATCACGACGGCGTCTTGACCGAAGCGGAATACTCCGCGGGCTCGCAACGGATGTTTCACATCCTCGACGTCGACGGCAACGGCGTGCTGACACCTGAGGAAATGGTGCTCGACCCTCGCAGCCGCTGAGTCAGCTCCGCCCCAACATCCGCTCGACTCGCCGCGCCAGCTCCGAAATCGCAAACGGCTTGGTCAGCACCGCCATGCCCGGCCCGATGTGGCCGTGGTTGAGTGCGGCGTTCTCCGCATAGCCGGTGATGAACAGCACCTTCAACTTCGGCCGCAACGCCAGCGCTGCATCTGCCACCTGCCGGCCGTTGAGCCCGCCCGGCAAACCCACATCCGTGATCAGCAGATCGACGCGTTTGTCCGACTGCAGTACCTCAAGACCACTGGGCCCGTCGACCGCTTCGATGCACGTGTAGTTCAGATCGCCGAGCGCATCGGTGATCAGCATGCGCACCGTCGGCTCGTCGTCGACGACGAGCACCACGGTGTCGGAAGCGCGCGAGGGCTCCGGTGCAACGACGTTGACCGGTTCGACCTGCTCGTCACCGTGGTAGCGCGGCAGGTACATGCAGACCATCGTGCCCTTGCCGACTTCGGAATAAATGCGCACGTGGCCTTTCGACTGGCGCGCGAAGCCGTAGACCATCGACAGCCCGAGTCCCGTCCCTTGCCCCATCGGCTTGGTCGTGAAGAACGGCTCGAAGACGCGCTCCAGGGTTTCCTTGTCGATGCCGACGCCGGTGTCGCTGACGCAGATCGTGATGTATTGCCCCGGCTCGAGGTTGCGCTCGCGCGCCGTGCGATCGTCGATCCACTTGTTCGCGGTTTCGATCGTGATCCGGCCGCCGTTCGGCATCGCGTCGCGTGAGTTGAGGCACAGGTTCAGCAGCGCATTTTCCAGCTGATTGGCGTCGACCAGCGTCGGCCATAGCCCTACTGCCTCGATGGTCTCCACCTGGATCGAAGGACCTACCGATCTGCGCACCAGCTCGACGAACTCCGTCATCAGCCGGTTCACGACCAGCGGCTTCGGCGACAGCGTTTGCCGCCGCGAGAACGCGAGCAGGCGATGCGTGAGAGAAGCGGCGCGACGCGCTGCGCCCTGCCCGGCCGTCACGTATTTATCGACGTCACGCGTGCGACCCTGCGCAAGACGCACGCCAATCATCTGGAACGCGCCGGAGATTCCCGCAAGCAGATTGTTGAAGTCGTGCGCGAGACCGCCGGTGAGCTGACCGACGGCCTCCATCTTCTGTGCCTGGCGCAGCGCTTCTTCAGTCTTGCGCAGTCGTTCCTGCTCGGCGAGCCGCTCGGTGACGTCGTACGCGAACTGATACGCACCGATGCGATTACCGTTGGCGTCGTACAGCATGCTCATGTGCATCTCGTACTGCCGCCGCTCGCCCGCGGGACTGCTGAAGGCGATCACCTCGAAGAAGTCCTCGCCTTGCAGAGCACGCGACCAGATTCCCTGCAAGGCCTGGAGCTGCTCGGGCTGCTCACCGAGCACGTCGAGCAGCCGCTCGCCGACCTTCGGCGCGACACCGAAGATCCGCTCGAACTCACGCGACGCGGCGCCGTTGATGGCGATGCAACGGAAGTCCAGGTCGATCACTTGCACGAATGCGTTGGTGCCTTCGACGATGTCGGCCAGAACCTTGCGCTCCGCCAGCGCAGCCGCTACTCGCACTTCGAGCGTTTCGTTCAATTCATGCAATGCGCGCTCGGCGCGCTTGCGCGCTGTGACGTCCTTGAACAGCACCGCAACTTCGCGACGGCTGACCGGCTCGACGCGAAATGCGGCGAGCTCGAGATAACGACCGGTCGCCAGCAGCTCGCGCTCGAAGCGGATCGGCTGCCCCGTCTTGAGCACTTCCACATAAAGCTTGACCCAGCCCTCGGCTTCGTCCGGCACCATCTCGCGGACCTTCTGGCCGACGACGTTGGGAATGCCGGTATTGATCGCGTACGCAGCGTTCGCCGCGACGTGCACGTAGTCGCTCAGCGGGCCGTCGGGCCCATCGAGGAATTCGATGATGCAGAACCCTTCGTCGATCGAATCGAACAGCGTCTGGTAGCGTGCTTCGCTCTGGTTGGACACGCAGAGGGCACCGCCGATCGTGCCGTCTTCCTGCCGCAACGGCGTCGTGCGAAAGACGGTCTTTTGTCCTGCAAGCGCGTCACGCATCAGCCGCGCCAGATCTTCGGCCAGATAGTGCGCGGCGACTTCGAGCGGCCTGGCGAAGGTTTCGGCCGTTCCTATGTCGACGCTGGCACGGAATGACTCGTTATATAGGAGTGTTTCCTGCGTGCCCCAGACGACGAACGCGGGGTTCGGCAGTGCGAACATGACATCGACGACGTTGCGCAGCGATGCCGGCCAAACCGCGGGCGGGCCGATCGGCGAGCCCTGCCAATCGGTTGACGCCATCAGAGCGATGTTGGTGTTGGGCGCAAGAGTCAAACGACATCTCAGGGAAGCGTGTGGCCGCTAAACTGTACCGTACGTCCCCCAAGCGCCGCATCACTCCTCACGGCAGGCGACGCTGTTCCAGTGTGTCTCGCTGCCATTTACCCAGGTTGGCTGCAGCTTCGTAGGTGCTTTGTAGGAACTCCAACACGGCCGCTTCAGGAGATGCCGCACGACGTACCGCCTCATACGGCAGCACGAATTCGCGCAGCGCATCGCTGTAGTGCGCACCGAGCGGGCCGACTCGCGCAGCCGCGAAGCCCGGTGGCTCCGGGTACGCGTACGAATAAAAGCACGCTTCGGGATATTGATCCCCGCCAGCCCAGAAACCCGCACTGCTGACCTCGTGCGAATACGCCTCGCGCGCCACCCAATCGGGCAGATACGGCACACCGCCTGGATGCGTCGGTGCCGTGCGCCCGGAGAATCGAGTCACCGCCAGGTCGGCGCTGCCCCAGAAAAAATGCACGGGGCTGCATTTACCGATGAAGCGCGCTCTGAATTCTTCGAACACGCAGTGTGTGCGCGCGAGCACCTGCCAGTAACGGTTCGCGTACTCGGCGTCGTAGGAGCGATGCGTCTCGTCCTGATCGAACGGAATCGGATCGGGCAGCTCGTTCGGCATCGTCCTGATCTTCACCGGCACGCCGAGCGACGACAGCGAACTCATCACGTCGCGATAGAACTGCGAGGTCGGCTGCGGTCGCAGCGGCAAGCTGGCGCTGCCGCCGTCAATGACGTGCAGCCGCAGACAGTGTTCGACGAAGTTGAAATCGATCTGAAAAGCACCGCCGGCGTGCGGAATCAGTCCCGTCCCGACACCGCTCGCCGTTATGCGCAACGCGACGTGCCAGGAGTGATTGACCCACGCACGCTGCACCAGCGCGACCTTGCCGACGATCTGCAACCACAAGTGCAACGTGGCAGCGGTCTCTCGCCATTCTTCGTACGGCAGTGGCGGCCACGTTGCGCTGTGATTGGTCATGGTCAATGTGCAGGAGGTCGCCAGGGTTGCGGCTGGTGATGATACCGCTGTCGGTCACCACATCGCGATTGATCCACCTGCCGCCAGCGTTGACGACGTCGGTCCTGCTCGACTTGTAGGACGTCACCTGCCACCAGCGCACCGCAGCGGGCGGAAGAGTTCCGCAAGCAAATGGCAACGAGGTACGCGGCCAGATTGCTCAAGAGCGGCCCCTGCTCTTCAGGCGTGGATTGCATGCGGATGTGCGTTTCCTGCACGCCGTCGAACGAGACGAACAAGAACAGCTGCGACCACCATGCCTGCGGCAACTGCAACGGAGAGCAGAAGCTTGACGTCCATCGCTCATCGCTTCCGATGATAGGTCAGCGCCATGCCGATGCAGATCTTCAGCTCCGCCGCCGGCACGCGATCTGTTTCGTCGAACACGATGCAGCGGTTGCCTTCGAACTTGAACGTCTTGGGAAACAGCCCACGGAACGAATCGACCAGGGTCGTCTGACAATGGAAATACACCGCGTACTGCCGATCCTGCTTTCTGTGGCGATTGATGCGGATCGTGCTGCCGCTGCCGGTCTCCGCGGTGACGTACGCGGGCTCGCCCCACCTCAACGTCTCTTCCAGCTTGCCAACGCCTTCGGTCTGCTTCGCGACTTCCAGGATCATCCGCCGCAGTGCGAGCAGACGCTTGCGCAGCTTCGGTGGATAGGTGGCAAATACCTTGGCGACCGCGGCATTCACAGTGTGCCGCTACTTTAACAGCTCCCTTTATTCGGCGCGTGCAGCGCCGAGCGTGCTGTTCAATCGATTGGGGTAGAGATCCAACGCGCGCCGGTAGGCAGCGAGCGCATCCGCGGCGTGCCCCTGCTCCATGAACATGTCGCCGAGCAACTCTTCGGCAGGCAGCGTCGGTGCAGGCGTCACCGCATGCTTTGGCGTCGAAGCTTCGAGCGCGGCGGCCTGCTGCATCAGATCGATGCCCTGTTGTTGCTTGCCGCCCGCGTGCGCGATCCACGCACTCAGCTCCAGTCGAAGCATCTGGATGTTTTTGGCAAATATCTCTTCGCCTGCAGTTCGCATCGAACCCTCGAGTGCCGCCAGTCGCTCGACCGATGCCGCCGCCACCTGCTCATCCTTCAAGTGCGCGGCCCCGAGACCGCGAGCGAAATGCGTGATGGCCTCCGGCCACGCAAACCGACTCCAATCAACTACCGCCGGCTGGCGCGGCACGAGCGCGACCGCTTCGCTCCATGCCTGCCGCTCCAATGCATAGCGAGCCTGCGTCGAGGCCAGATGAAATGCAGTCTTGAACGTCGGCTCCAGATTGGGTGTAGCGAGCAGCCGTCGAACCTGCGCGCTCGCCTCGTCGTTCATGCCCTTCTGCAGATACGCATACACGAGGTATTCGATCGCGTGCGGAAACTCGTCCCACACCAGCTCGCCATGCTTGCCGGCCGGGTGCTCCAGCGCGGCCTCGGCTGCCTGCAGATTGCCGGCGATGACGTTGTCCCACTCTCCCAAGCGCGTATAGATATGAGTGGGCATGTGCAGCGCATGCGGATTGCGCGGTGCCACTTCGCTGTACTTGTGCGTGACGTCGAGCGCATCGTGCTCGCGTCCAGGCACGTCGTTCGCGTGAATCATGTAGTGCATGGCGCCGGGATGATCGGGATCGCGGGCCAGCACGGCCGCGAGTACTTCGCCTGCCCGATCCGCATGTGCACGCGCAGTTGCAGGAGTCGATGCTGCAAGATGCGCAAGCGCGTAGAAGGTTGCGGCTTCGGGATCGTCCGGGAACGACGCGTAAACCCGCTCCATTGCACGTTCCCAATCGCGAATGCGCGACCAATAGTCGCGCGATGTCGGTTCAGCGAAGAACGCCTCGGCCGCGGCGACGAACAGCTGCTCGCGCGGAGTCAAGGATCCCTGCTTCGCCGTCTGCACCTCACTCCATCCCTGCTGCAAGTCTTGCGGAGTCGGCCGCGTCGGCCAGAGCGGCTGAAACAACGTCATCGCGACGCCCCAGTGCGCCATCGCGCAGCCTGGCTCGATCTGCGTCACCCGCTGAAATGCCGTGCGCGCCTCCGGGTACGTCATGTGGTGCAAGAGCGCGACGGCGCGATTGAACTCGACGCGCGCCGGTAGTGAGCACGATATTGGGAAATCGATGGCCCCGAGTTTCGGCTGGCTCGCACAGCCCGCAAGCACGACGACCAGCGCCGCCACCAGGATCAAACGCATCGCAACCCCGCTTCCGATTGCCCAAGCCTTGCGCGCAGTTTTCCGCAGCGGCACGCCCGCCTCCAGTACAGGAAATGGACTTGTGACACTCGGGCGCCGTTACTAGACTCGCCGCATGAAAGGCTATGGTCAGTTCTGCCCCGTGGCGGTCGCCTCGGAAGTGTTCGCGCAGCGCTGGACCCCGCTGATCATTCGCGAGCTGTGCTCCGGGCGCTCGCATTTCAACGAGATCCATCGCGGCATTCCGCTGATCTCGCGCACGCTGCTTGCCGAGCGCTTGCGCTGGCTCGAGGACGCAGGAGTCGTTGCGAGTACGGCAGCGCGCTCCGGGCGAGTACGTGAGTATCGCCTCACCGAAGCAGGGACTGAGTTCAAGTCCGTCATTGATGCGCTCGGCAACTGGGGCCAGCGCTGGTCCGTACGCGTCGACGCAGAGAATCTCGATGCCGATTTTCTGATGTGGCAGCTGCATCATCGACTCGATCGCGAGCGGCTGCCGCAGCAACGCGTGGTGGTGCTGTTCTCGTTCAGCGGCGTGCCGCGCAAGCGCCGCGGCGCGGACAATTTCTGGCTGCTGCTCGAACGCCCGAACGTCGAGCTGTGCGTCACCGATCCCGGTCACGAAGTCGATCTGTGTGTCGAGGCCGACCTGCGCACCTTCGTGCACGTGTGGCTCGGCGATGCGCCGTTGGCTGCGGCCGTACGCGAGCGCGCGATCAAACTCTCCGGTTCGCGCAAGCTGATCCAGGCGTTCCCGCAGTGGCTGTTGCTCAGCCGCTTCGCGGGAGTTCCGCGGCCCTGATCGTCACACCCAGCGCCGCACCGCCTCGAGCGAATCTCCGGGCGTAGTGTTGAAGCAGATCTTCGCCTGGGTCGCCAGGCTGTGAACCGCGTTCAACAGCTTCTCGAACAGCATGGAGTGCTCCGGCGCGCGCAGACCTGCACCGATCAGAACGCAATCGAAGCTGCGCTCCCGCAGCTTTTCGCTCAGTACAGTTGCCGCCGTCTCTCCCAGGTCGACCAGGCAGTTCTCGACTTCGTACCCCGCAGCTCGCACGCGGTCCAAGTGCGAGTCGATGAACGCCCGGACCATTGCCGGGCTGTAACCGCCCATCGCCTTCGGGTCTACGAACACCGGGTCGAGACCCAACGCAAGCACTGCAGGCATCGCACAACTCCAATCGACGTCGTCCGACGCCGTATACTGTCCCCGCCACGCGATCACGGGGAACAACAATGTCAACAACGCGACGGGCGCTACTCGGTGCATTGGCCGCATTGCCGGCGGTCTACTCACGCGGCTGGGCGCAAAACCCCGCCTCTCCCGCACAAGTCTTTCGCAAGCAAGCCGACCCTGTCACGTCGGCGGATCAGGTTCTCAATGTCATGGAATTCGAGGCACTGGCGCGCGAAGCGCTGCCGCCTGCGCACTACGCGTACATCGCGACGGGTGCTGACGACGACCTCACGGTCGCCCGCAATCACGACGCGTTCTCGCACTACGAGATTCGCGTGCGGCGCTTCAATGACGTCAGTCAAGTCGACAGATCGACCACCGTGTTCGGCAGCAAATGGTCGAGCCCGCTGTATCTATCCGCTGTTTCCTCGCAACGTGCGTTTCACGCGGACGCCGAGGTCGCGACGGCACGCGCGGCCAAGAGTCGCTCCGTCCAGATGATGCTCTCGACCGGCACGTCCGCTTCACTCGAAGAAGTCCGCGATGCCCGCGGCGCGCCGATCTGGCAGCAACTCTATCCAACCAATGATTGGAAGGTCACGACCGCAATCGTGCGGCGCGCCGAAGATGCCGGCTGCCCGGCCATAGCACTCACGGTCGATCTGCCCGGCCCGCGCAACAACGAAACGCTGACGCGCGCAATGCGCGTCGACAACCGGCCGTGCACCAGCTGCCACGTCGACGACTCGCACGACATGTGGCGACGCGGACCCATGTTCAAAGGGCTCGACGTGTCCAAGATCACCGGCCTCGCGCCCGCGGGCATCACGCCGGAGTATCTGGATCGACTGCGCAAAGTGGTAAAGGGCAAGCTCATCGTCAAAGGCATCATGGAAGGCGCGGATGCCGCACTCGCTGTCGAGCACGGCGCCGATGCAGTGATCATCTCGAATCACGGCGGCCGCAACGAAGAGACACTGCGCGCGACGGTGGATTGCTTGCCTGAAGTAGTAGCCGCCGTGCGAGGCCGCGTACCTGTGTTCATCGATGGCGGCATCCGTCGCGGCACGGATATCTTCAAGGCGCTCGCGCTTGGAGCCACCGCAGTCGGCATCGGCAGACCTCAGGTGTGGGGCCTGGCAGCGTTCGGCCAATCTGGCGTCGAAGCCGTACTGCACATCCTGACTCGTGAGCTCGCGACGATCATGCGCCAGGCTGGCACGGCGTCGATCGCGAGCATCACCGGCGCGCAAGTCCTGCGCTCGTCGGACTAGTACCCGACCGCCTGCCCGTCCTTGCGATGATCCGAGCCGGCGCGATAAGCGCCGGTCTCGGGCATCACCATGATGGCTTGAAAGCCGCCCATCGGCGTACCGTTCATCGGCTTGACGTTGTGACCCATCGCCTGCAGCTGTGCGCCGACGAGCGCGACGAGCTGCGACTCCATCATCAGCGTGTTCGGCACCTGCGTGTGACGAAATCGCGCCATGTCCGAAGCAGCTTGCAGATTGGCGCCGAGATCGAGAATGTCCACCAGCACCTGCGCGATGCCTTGCGCCTGCACGTCGCCGCCCATCAACGTCACCGTCATCAGCGGCTTGTCGTTACGCATGACGAAGCCTGCAGACAGCGTGTTGTACGGACGCTTGTTCGGCTGGAGCGCATTCGGGCTCTTCGGATCGAGCGTGAACAATCCGCCACGGTCGTGCAGCGTGATGCCATAACCGGGAACGGTGAGCCCGGAGCCGAAGCTATCGTAGAGACTGTTGACCCACGCCACCATGTTGCCGAAGCGGTCGGCGGTCGACAGCACAATGGTGTCACCATCGCTCTTGGCGTTGCCCCCCGCTTTCGGCACTGAAGCACGATTCGGATCGACCTTGCCGCACAACGACTCGGCGTGCGCTTTGGAGAGCAAGCGCTCCAGCGGCACCTTCGAGAAATTCGGATCGGCGTTGTACTCGTACAGATCGTTGAACGCGAGCTTCTTCGCTTCGACGAACAGGTGCCAGTACTTCGGATTCGCGGGACCGAGCGACGCCAGCGTCTGTCCCGGCGCCCACTTCGGCACGCACACTTCGAGAATGTTCAGGATCTCGTCGGTGGCCCACGTCTGCGCCGGCGGCGGCAACGTGAACACGTCGTAGCCGTGATAGTTGGTCCGGGCGGGAGCTGTCCACTCGCCGCTGTAGGCAGCGAGATCTTCGAGCGTCATCGTGCCGCCGTGACGGCTCGACTTGGCGACGATCGCCTGCGCGATCTCTCCTTTATAGAAGCCGTCGCGACCTTGCTGCTGCAGGATGCGAAACGTCCGCGCCAGGCCCGGATTGCGATGAATCTGGCCGGCTACCGGCTGGCGGCCATCGATGTACCACGTTGCAATCGAATCGGGATCGAGCTGCGTGCAGCACTCGCGCGGATCGCTCGGCACCGGGCCCAGTCCCTTCGGCAGCTCCCAGTCGTGCGCGATGCGCTCGGAAATCGGAAAGCCCTGTTCGGCGTAGTCGATGGCCGGCTGCAGCGTCTCTTTGAACGTCAGCGTGCCGAAGCGGCGCTGCACTTCGTCCCAGCCCCACACTGCACCCGGCACTGTCACCGTGAGAATGCCGCCTTCGGGCATGCCCGAACCCGGTCCCCAATTGCGCGCATCCCAGACGTAGCCGAGCTTCTTCATGCGCGCGACCGTGGCGCCGCTCGGCGCCTTGCCGCTCGCATTCAACGCATACACTTTGTTCTCGTTCGCGACGTAGATGATCGCGAACATATCGCCAGCGGGACCGACGTTCATCGGCTCCACGACGCTGAGCATCGCGGCGGTCGCGACGGCCGCATCGATTGCATTGCCGCCGCGCTTCAGGATTTCGAGCCCCGCCTGCGCTGCCAGGGGCTGACTGGTCGCAACGATGCCGTTGCGCGCCATGACCTCGGAACGATGCTGAGTCAGCCAGCCCTGCGAGCGATCGCCGGAGACAGCACTGCAAAACGGCGCTGGCGGGGTGGAGTTGCACGACTGGACCGGCGACTGTCCCGAGGCGACGCTGATGAGGAGCAGGCAGGGCAGCGCGGCGAGAGATTTGCAGTTCATTCTTCATTGTAGCCGTTTGCGTTGCCTGAGCATGATTCGCTGCTTGTCCGCAAGCCTCGCATCCCTATACTCCGGTCATGAACAAGCGATGCAAGGTGTGGATCTGCACGAGCGTCGTCGTAGCTGCCACCGTAGCCATTGGGTTACGCATCGTGTCGCAACCGCCTCACGCTTCGATCACAGCGCCGGAGATTGGCGAGGACGAGATTGCCGCGACGCTCGCGGCGCTCAAACCGCCGAAGCGTCAGCGGCCCGTGATCGCCGTGATCGGCATCAATGACGCGACGGAGACGACAGATTACGTCATGCCGACTGGAATTCTGCGGCGTGCAGACGTAGCCGATGTGCTGATGGTCGCGACGGGAGCAGGCCCGGTGAAACTCTATCCGGCGTTGACCGTCGAGCCCGACACGACGGCCGCGGAGTTCGATGCGAGTCATCCCGATGGCGCCGACTACGTCATCGTGCCGGCGATGATCCGTGACGACGATCCGACGGCAGTGCAATGGATCAAAGGTCAGGCCGCGAAGGGCGCGACGGTGATCGGCGTGTGCTTCGGAGTCAAGGTCGTCGCCGAGGCTGGCCTGCTCGACAACAAGCGTGGCACGACGCACTGGTACGCCTTGAAGGAGCTGCGCAAGAAACATCCGTCGATGCAGTATGTGCCGAACCGGCGCATCGTCGCGGATCAGGGCGTCGTAACGACAACAGGAATCACGGCTTCGATACCGATGTCGCTGACGCTGATCGAAGCCATTGCCGGACGCGACAAGGCCGAGGCTGTCGCGAACGATCTAGGTGTCGCTCATTGGGATGCGCGGCACGCGAGCGATGCCTTCCGGTTGACGCTGCCGTTCGCGCTGACGGTGATGGGCAATCGAGCTGCGCTCTGGAATCGCGAGCAACGCAGCGTCGAAGTATCGCCGGGCATCGATGAAGTTTCGCTCGCGCTGGTGGCGGATGCCTGGTCGCGAACCTATCGCTCGCGCGCCGTCACGTTCGCTGGATCTGCCGCTCCAGTCGCGACGCGCAACGGCATCCGGATCATTCCCGACGCTGCGAGCACCGATCAGCCCAAAGACGACGTGGTCGCCGCGTTCGCAGATAAAGCGCCGGCGCAGGCTTTGGACGCAGCGTTGACCAACATCGAGTCCCGATACGGTCCACGCACGCGCTACATCGTCGCGATGCAGCTCGAGTACCCACGGCTCTGACCTCAGGGCGCCTGCAATCGCGACCGCGCCGTCGGTTCCAGGCGCAACGTCTCGATCTTGTGATGCGTCCACGCGGTCAGCTGTCCAGTCGCCTCGCGCCACTGCGTCGACTGCGCGAGCGCTGCTTGCTGCTTGTCCACCGCGGCTCGATTCGGGAATAGCGACAACCACACGAACACGTTCTCCTTCTCGCGCACCGGCAACGCCGGATAAGTGTTCGCGCTGTGCTCGCTGACCAGTTGTGCGATAACCGTACCGCCGGCCTGTTCCCATTGCGACTGCAACTGCTGCGCGAAGAATTCGCCGAATTCACGCGGCGTGTTGCGCTCGATGTAGACGACGCTCGCGACCAGGACGCCCTTCCCCGGGCCACGCGCGCCGGGCGGCGGCAACTTGATCGTCGACGACGCGAATGCAGTATCTGGCCGCAGTGGCCGCAGCAGCAGCACGTTGTCCGAGTCCACCATCGTGCCCGCAGCGAGCCGGCCGTGCGTCTTCCAGACCGGACCTGAGTAGAACGCGGTCAGCGCATCCTTCCGCGACTCCATGTCGGAGAAGCTGCGCAGCCAGACGAAGCGATCCGGATCGTCGAGATCGCGGTTCTGACCGATGATGCGCATGCCGACCGCCTCCTGCCCTTCGACGAAGTTATCGTCGAAGACGTCCACGAGCACGTCGCGCTGGCCTGGATGCAGCGTGTACTGGCGCAGCTCGAAGACCGTGTCGGCCGACTGATCGATCACGCGCTTGAGGATCCAGCCGTCTGGATCGATGCTCACGTTCTTGATAGCGGAAGGCTTGCTACTCATGAGAATCTCGAAGGTCTGCTCGCTGCGATCGTTCCAGACTGTGCGACGTGTGACGCCCGATGCTGTCGTGACGACGACGTCGATCGGCATCGTGAACGCAGGAGCATCTGTCTGCGCCTGCTTGATCGTGAGCGCGACATGATCGTCGGCGGCAGCCCAGCTCACCCGGTACATCGGACGTGAGACGCCGTAGACCCACTGCGCGAAGAACCATTCGAGGCTCTTGCCGTACGTGCGCTCGCAGACGGCGCGAAAGTCGTCGGTAGTCACGTTGCCGTAGCTGTGCTGCTTGACGTACTCGCGTAGTGCCGCGAAGAACTTCTCGTCGCTCATGACGTGTCTCAGCATGTGCAGGACCCATGCGCCCTTGTCGAAGGTCGCCGCGCCGAACAGCTTCTTGTTGTCCGTGACGTCGGTCATGAAGATCGGCCCGTACAGATCCTGGTCCGCCGACTTGTCCATCTCGGCGCGATAGGCGGCCGCGCCCTTGCGGCTCTCGATCCAGAGCATCGCGGCATACGTGGAGAAACCTTCGTTCAACCAGACGTGCCGCCAGTCGCGAACGGACAGACTGTTGCCGAACCACTGGTGCGCCAGCTCGTGCGCGAGAATGGCATCGTTGGCGTGATCGCCGGTGATCAGCTGCTCTGCGTAACTCGGCAGTGTCTGGTGCTCGCGGAAGCTGTACGTGGCGAACTCGGCGACGCCGTATTTCTCGCGCAGAAACGGATACTCGCCAAAGCGCTGCGCGTGGCTGCGCATGATGTCCGGAATGACGCTGAAATCACGGCGCGCCTTCTGTTCGTCCGGAGGAAAGACGTAGAAGGTCAGCGGCATGACCTGACCGTTCGCCGCACGATAGCGATCCTGAACCAGCGTGTACTGCGCGATCGCGACGCTGAGCGTGTCCGGATAGATCGGATAACCGACGTGCCAGCGAAACGTGCGAGTGCCATCTGCGTTCGTGTCGGTGGCGAGAAGCTTGCCGTTAGAGGCCGCGGTCAGCGGCATCGGCACAGTGATCGCGATATCAGCGGTCTCTGCCTTGTCTGCGGGATCATCCTTGCAGGGCCACCACTGACGCGCCGTGAATGGCATGCCGAAGTTCGAGATCGCGGGCTGTCCATTGCGCTGCGTGAACGTGAAGCCCTTGCCTTGGGGAGTGCCGTGATAGGTCACTGCGATCGAGAGTGTCTTACCCGAGTCGACGACGACGATGATCTGATCCTCCCTGCGCTGAAATTCCGTTGGCTTGCCGTCGAGTGCGACGGCATCGACGGTCAGCGCGCGATCGAGATCGAGCGCGAGCTTGGTTGGTGTGCTGGAATGCAGCTGCGCGCGGATTTCGACGGTGCCGCGCAGCGACTTCGTTGCAGGATCCACGTGCAGATCCAGGCCGTAGTGCTGCACATCCATCGCAGCCAAGGCTGAAGCATTGATGTCCTCCGCACTTGCAACCGCGGACGCAAGCGCGATGCCGAGAGCAGCGAGCACGGCCTTCATCGAAAAAGGATGCGCGAGCGCTCACGGGCGCGGAAGGGCCATATTCACCGGCCCGGGTAGGCCACCGTCCGCTATTCGATGGTCACCGGTTGCGATTCTGACGGACCGATGCGCCCGAGCAGCGGCAGCTTGATGGAAAGGCTGTACGGATCGAGACCGAACGTCAGACCTAGCACGTTCACCTCGACGCCCTCTTCCCAACCTGCAGTGATGCCGGCGATGCCGAGAACGTTAACTTGTCCACCCGTGCCACTCGGCGTGCGCGCCACCGGGATCCTGCCGAGATAGTCCTTGCCGATCGCGGTCGGCGGCAGGTCGACACGCAGCTCGGGCACCTCGCGCGTGACAAACGCGGTGAACGTGTTGGAGTTCGGACCGGGCCAGGCGTGATAACTCTTCGCGTACGGATAGCGTTTCACTGCAGATTCGATACGAGTGATCAGCGCGTCGACGCCCGGACCGCGCACGTCGCGCAGCAGCTCCGGGTACGCGCCGAACCAGCGCGCGTCGGGTGCGCGAACGCGCGACACAACGACCGTGCCCTCGCGTCGCAATCGATAGCCGATGACTTCGTGAATCGTAAAGTGATCGGCGTGGCTTGGCTTCACTGCGATCCACGTGTGCACGCCGAAGTAGCCGCGCCAGCTCACCGTCCGTGCTGCGTACACTTGCACGACAGCTTCAGGCGTCGCTGCAGGATCCGGCGCGAGCCCGACCGGCTCGCGACTCGCCGTGCGCCAGTCCGATCCACCCAATTGTCCAGAGTGACCGATGTACGTCGTCGAGCACGCGGTGTACAGCGGCAGCAGCAGGATCCAGAACAGGCGGCCTTTCGAGATCATTTCTCATCCGCCAGACGTTTTTCGAAGCGTTCCTTGCTCGCTGCCGCATAGCGCTTGCAGGACGCAGGATCGACGAGCTTCTCGCGATCGCCTTTGCCGTGCTCGTCGATGACGGACCACAGACTCGTGAGATTCGGATGGGCGGCGATCAGGATGTCGCAGGGGGCAGCGGCGATTGCAGCGATGCTCGCTGCCATATCGGCCGCAGCGTTCGGATAGCGCTCGTCGCCGCTGTACTTGAACGAGTTGTCGGATACGGCATTCAAGCTGTCGCCGTAGATCATGTTCAGACAGCGCTGGCCTTCGCACGACTGCCACGACCATGACGTGCCGCCCGGCGTATGGCCCGGCGTGTGAATCACCTTGAGTTGCAACTTTCCGACGTTGACCGTTTCGCGCGTGCCGAGTGCCTCGACCGCGCGGACCGCCGGGTACGGCTGGATGATTTCGAACTGCGGATCGTTGCGCTCGGTCTTGCCGGTTCGCAGCACCCTGGCAGCGATGTCGCTCGCGATCACCTTCGCCCCTGTGATCTGCTGCAGTTCCGCGATGCCGCCGGCGTGATCGTAGTGCACGTGCGAATTCAGGATGAGCTTGACGTCGCTGACCTTGAATCCGAGCTGCTTCACGTGCTGGGCGATCAGCGGAGCTGATTGCGGCAGGTCGCCGTCGATCAATACGTGGCCGTCGGGAGAAGTGATCAAGACCGCGCTCAGGCCGCGAACGCCTACGTAGTACGTGTTGCCGAAGATACGGAACGGCGCCTGCTCCTGGTTCCAGGCTGCGCAGTTCTCGCAATCGATGGCAGCGGCGACTGCGTTGATCGAGAAGAACAGCCCGGCGACACCGACGATCAACGCGCGATACATGGCGGACCTACTTCGTCGGGCCGTGATGCGAGTAGACAGTGGCATTGCCATCGCGGTCGACCAGCATCACGTCGTACGGCTGCACCTGACCCGACGGAACCTCCATGCCCGGAGAGCCGGCCGGCATTCCCGGCACCGCGAGGCCGCGAGCCTGCGGGCGCTCGCGCAGCAGCCGCTTGATGTCGTCGACGGGCACGTGTCCCTCCACGAAGTAGCCATCGACTTCTGCCGTGTGACACGAGCCCATTCCGTACGGCAATCCGACCCGTTGCTTTACCGAGTTCAGATTGTCCGTGTCGTTCACTTCGACCTGAAATCCCGCATCGCGCAGGCGCTCGACCCAGATCTTGCAGCAGCCGCAAGTGGGATTCTTGGTGACCTTCACGAGCGGCAGTGCGGGCTCGGCCGTCGAAGGCGAACAACCGGTCAGCACGAGGGCGGCCAAACAAGTCGCGATGATTGCGGCGATTTTCATGGGCGGAGCGCTCGAAGAATTTCTACGGTGTTGCGACTGTAGCCAGCCACCTCGGGTACTCGCAAGAGCCTGCGATCCTACCCGTGCCGCCACGCTCGATTGTGATCAATTGTGGCTGCAGCGCTCACTGGGATTTGAAGGAGCACGACACGTTCGATCGCCCTGTCGTGTGGCATTCGGCATTGGCGACGTAGAAGCAAAATAGAATCAGCCCGGCTGCGAGCGCACCAAACATCGACATTCTCCAGGCGCGCACACTGATCGAAAAAGGAGGAACTCTGAAAGCCGCCAGGCCGATTACCGCAGCGGTCGTCAACCCCGCACCGGCAGCCGCAAGCCCCTCATGAAGGTCGCCGGGAGTGTGGTCTCGAAGTACTTCGCCGACGACAGCCAATCCGTAAACCGCCAGCCCCAGGGCGACGATCACGCCGACATAGCGAAACAGTGTTTGCAAGGCTCTCCCCTTTTCAGGCGCATCGTCCCATAGCTCGCCTCGAGACAGCCACTGCTTGACATGCAAGCATTCACTTGCCTATCATTCAAGCAAGTAATCACTTGCGTATCGATTCATGGCAGAGCGCCCCGACACCGATGTGCTGTTCAAAGCCCTGGCCGATCCGAGCCGGCGCAAGCTGCTCGATCTGCTGCATGCGAACGACGGCCGCACTCTCAACGAGCTGTGCGAGCACCTCGACATGTCGCGGCAAGGCGTGACGCAGCACCTCGCCCTGCTGGAGAGCGCGAATCTCGTGGCCACCGTGTGGCGCGGCCGCGAAAAGCTGCACTTCCTCAATCCGGTGCCGCTGCAGGAAATCTACGAGCGCTGGATTGCGAAGTTCGAGAAGCCGCGCCTCAAGGCGCTCGGCGACCTGAAACGACGATTGGAGAAAGGCAATGGCTAGATCGACTTTTGTCTACGTCACGTACATCCGCACCACGCCCGAAAAGCTGTGGTCGGCACTCACCACCGACGTGGAGTTCATGAAGCAGTATTGGTTCGGCGTGCACTGCCAGAGCGAATGGCGGCCCGGAGCCTCGTGGAAGATGATCGGTGCGGACGGAACCGTCTGGGACTCCGGCGAAATCCTCGAGGCACAGCCGCCGCGGCGACTGGTGATCCGCTGGCAACATCAGAACAAGCCCGAGCTCAGAGCCGAAGGCGATTCGCGCTGCACGCTGGAGCTGGAGCCGGCTGGCACCGCAGTGAAGCTTTCCATCGTTCACACGATCGAGCGCGAGCCTTCGAAGCTCATCGAGGCGGTGTCCGGCGGCTGGCCGAAGATCATCTCCAATCTCAAGTCGCTGCTGGAGACCGGCTCGATCGTCGTCAGTTGACGTGGAAAGTAACCTGCGCGACGGCGGTCTCGCCGCGAGCGTTCGTCGTCGCGATCGATGCCGAGTACATGCCGGCGACAGGGAACGTCGCCGTCACTTGCGCGCCGCTGGCTGACTGCCCGTCGCTGAAGGTCCACAGATAGCTCACCGCGTCGCCATTCGCGTCGAGCGGCAGCGCCTTGAACACGACCGGCTGGCCGGCCACTGCCTTGGAGATCAGCACCATTCCCATGCCCGGAATCTTGGGAGTTGGAATTCCAGGGGCAACGACCAGCTGCTTCGTGTCGCGTGCAGCATTGCCGCTCGAGTCACGAACGGTGAACTCGACTTTGAAGCTGCCCGGCCTGAGATAGGTGTGAGCAGCCTGCATGCCGTCGGCGACGACCGTGCCATCGCCGAAGTCCCACGTGAACAGCAGCGGCTGCATGCCGCTGCCCGTGCCCGAGACTCGCACGATATCGCCCACGACCGGATTGAAAGGCTCGATCCGCTCGATGCGAGCCGTGGCCAGGGTCGGGTTGCTCACGAACACGCATTTGACGAAACCCAGCAAGGCCGGGCTGACGATCGTGACGAGCAGCGCAGCGCGACGCGACAGGGATGAGCGGAGCCGCATACCGTTCGCTCCAGGCACCGACCCACAGATACATTGCCGCCGTGGTCAGGCGGCGCAATCCGTACAAGGGGGAGTGCGTAGAGTGGGTGCCGGCAGGAATTGCGTGGGTTCTACTCCGCCCGCGGAATGAAGCTCAGGATCACCACGGCTACCCCGGCCACGACTGCGATCGGCGCCATGTATTGCACGACGTTGGTCGCCGTCGCGCCGCCGCCCAGCAGAACGCCCGCAAGCATCGGCCCGATGATCGAACCGATGCGGCTCATCGCAACGCTCGCGCCCGAGCCGGTGCCGCGCATCTCCAGCGGGTAATACGAGCCGGCGATTCCATAGAGCGCGTAGTTCGCGCCAAGTAGGAAAAATCCCAGCACGCCGCTCAGCACCAGGATCGCCGCCTGGTTCGTCGCTGCGCCGAGCGCCATGAGCGTGACGATCAAACCTGCGTACGCAACGACCAGCGCGGTACGCGTGCCGCGTTTGTCGACCCAGCGCGCAAACAGCATCGCGCCGACGACGGCCACGAAATTGAACGCCACCGCAACCTGCGGCGCCACCGAGCGAGCGAATCCTTTTGCAACCACCAGGGTCGGCAGCCAATTCAGAATCAAATACAGAATCAACACTGTCGGCAGGAACGCGCTCCACAGCAGCAGCGACGGCTTCGCGCGCCCATCGCCGAATAGCACGTGCCAGGTCGAGTGTCGCTTCGCGAGCTTGTGCTGACCCGGAGGCAACGTCTCCACCATGTACAACCACAACGCGGGCACGAGCAGCGTCGGCAGCACGCCGCCGACGACGAACAACGCGCGCCAGTCCATCTCCGGCGGTAGAAATTGCGTCAGCAGCGCTGACAAGCCGCCGCCGATGGGCATGCCGCAAAACATGATTGATGCAGTCTGCGCACGCCTGCCCGGTGCGCTGAGCTCCGTGGCCATTGCCATCATGTTCGGCATCGCGCCGCCGAAGCCGAGTCCCGCCAGGAAGCGCAGGACGAACAGCATCGTGAAGCTGCTCGCGAGCGCGACGCCGAGCGTGAACACGCCGAACGTTGCGACTGCACCGATGAAGACCGGCTTGCGACCGACGCGATCGGCGAGCCAGCCGCCGAAGGCGGCCCCGATCACCAGACCGATGTTGCTGATGGAAAACACCAGCCCCATCTGACTCGGGCTGAGGCCGAATTCAGGGACCAGACGCGGGGCGGCGACACCCATCGCCTGAATGTCGAAACCCTCGAGCACCGCGCACAACAGACACAGTGCGACTGTGACGTTGACGCTCGGTGCTCGAGTTGCCGTCGTGACGCTAGAACTCATACTGGAAGTTCGCAAACCACTCGCGCGGCCGCGCATAAGCGATCTCTGCGTAGCCGCTGCCCGTGGTCAGCGAAGAGTTGCCCGCGATCGGGTAGAGCTCATCGGTGACGTTGTTCACGCCGGCCACCACGCGCCACGGTCCGCCGTCGCTGCCGAGGCGGATTTGTGCGTTCACTGTCGTAACGCTATCCAGCTGAGCGATCTCGCGCGTGTTGGCCGCATCGAAGAAGGTCGTGTCCTGATACGACGCATCGACGCGCGGCTCGATCTCGAGGTTGCCGATGCGCGCGGTGTAGGCGATGCCTACATGCCCTTGCCACTCCGGCGCGAACGGCAACTTGTTCCCCGGCAACAATCCCGGCGGCAGCACCGCGAGCGGAATGTTGTCGAGACTGTCGATCTTCGCGTCGAGGTAACCGACGCTGCCCTCGATGCGCAGATCCTGCGTTGGCGCCCAGGTCAGCTCCGCTTCGGCACCGTCGATGCTTGCCTTACCGGCGTTTGTCAGGAACGGCGCGACGCCAGCCGGCGCCGGACCGCGGTACGTCACCTGCATGTCCTTGTAGTCGGAGGTGAACGCTGCCAGATTCAAGCGCACCGTGCTGCCGAAATCGAACTTCGCGCCGACTTCGTACGTCTGTGCTTCCTCCTGCTTGAACTCCTGCAACTGAGCCTGTTGTGCCGGCGTCAGCACGGCGTTGAAGTGACTGTTCCAGCCGCCGCCTTTGAAGCCTTCGGAGTAGCTCACGTAGGTCATCGCGTCCTCGGTCCAGCGGTAGGCGATCGAGGCGGACGGCGTGAACGAGCTGAACGTATCCCGATACCACTGCACCGGCACCTGCTTCACGGCCGGGTTCGAATAGTCGAACTGATCCGGATACGAGCCTTTGTCGTCTTCGGTGTAGCGGCCGCCCGCGGTGAGCGCGAGCTTGTCGGTCGCGTTCCAGGTCCACTGCGTGAACGCGGCCCAGCTGTTGTTGTCCACCTTGTTGTTGTCGCTGTCGCGCTGAATTCCCGGCGGCGGCGGATTCAGCTCGATCGTCGCGATGTCATCGGAGGTCTGATCGAAGTAGTAGAGGCCGAATACTCCGGTCAGCGGCTTCGTCTGATACGTCAGCTGCAGCTCCTGGCTGAACTGATCGCCGTGCACGTCGTAGAACGTGTGCAGGATCGTCAGCGGCGTGTTGTCAGCGTCGCGCACGCCGGTCCAGGCGAGGTCGCGATACGCAGTGATGGACTTGAATTGCAACTGCTCGCTGAGATCCCACGCCAGGTTCACCGACCCGCCCCAGTTCTCGAGCGTGCTCTCCAGCGGCAGCGTGCCGTTGTTCTTGAAAGGTCCGCGCGCTTGCAGATCGTTCGCGCAGCGGTCGTCCTGAATCATCGGCACCGGCACCGCGTTGCTCGCCATGCCGGGGCAGCCAGCGTCGAAACTCGCGACGCGTGCGAAGGTCGCCGTTTCCGTGATCGCGGCGAACACCAGCGGACTGCCGTTCTCGTCCGCCTTGGTGTAATCGCCGGCGAAGGTCAGGCGCACAGTGTCGCTCGGCCGCCAGACCCACTTGGTCATGCCGGTGAACGTATTGGTGTCGCCGAGGTCCGTGCCATCCGTGCGGGTCACGTAACCATCCTGCTTGCGGATGCCGAACGAGAAGCGGGTCTTCAGCGTGTTCGAGATCGGCGCATCGAGCGCGATGAAACCGTCCATCAGGCTGTCGGTGCCGGTTCCGAGCCGCACTTTGCCGCCGAACTCATCGCCCGGGTCGGTCGTCGTCATCAGAATCGCGCCGCCGATCGTATTGCGGCCGAACAGCGTGCCCTGCGGGCCGCGCAGCACCTGCACGTTGGCGATGTCGCGCAAGCTCATCGTGCCGCCGACTGCATTGCCGATGTAGACGTCATCGATGTACAAGCCGACGCCGGGATCGACCGTCGAAGTCGGATCCGTCTGGCCGATGCCGCGGATGAAGACCTGCGACGACGAGTTGTTGCCCGCCAGCGGCGCGTTGTTCGCGAACTGCAGATTCGGCACGACCTGGTCGAGCATGTCGGTGGCGAAGACCTGCCGGTCTTCGAGCGCGGCGCCCGAGATCGCGGTGATGGCGATCGGCGTCTCCTGCAGGTTCTCCTGCACTTTACGCGCGGTGACGATGATCTCTTCGAGGCCGGTGGTCTGCTGTTGCGCGTGAACCGTCGTGACGAGTCCCGCGCCCCACAATGCGGCGCAGGCATAGCACCACGCTCTCGCTCTGTACCAACTGTTCATGTGATCCCCCTGTTGTTGCCAGTTCGAACGTTTGAATCCGGTTATCCCCATACCTCCCGCGCGGTTTCTACGACCAGCCGCAGCTTGGCGATTTGTTCTTCCTTGCTGAGCGCGTTGCCTTCCTCGGTCGAGGAAAAGCCGCACTGCGGACTCAGGCACAGCTGCTCGAGGGGCACGTAGCGTGCGGCCTCGCCGATGCGCCGCTTGATATCGTCCTTGCTCTCGAGCTTGCCGCGCTTCGTCGTCACCAGACCGAGCACGACGAACTTGCCTTGCGGCACGAAGCGCAACGGCTCGAAGCCGCCGGAGCGCGCGTCGTCGTACTCGAGAAAGAAACCGTCGACGTTCAGCTCGTTGAACAGCGCCTCGGCCACGTGGTCGTAGCCGCCGGATGCTGCCCAGGCCGAACGGAAATTGCCGCGACACATGTGCGTGCACACGCGCATGCCCGGCGGCCGCGCATCGAGCGCCGCGTTGATGTTGCGGATGTAGATGCGATGCTGAGCGTCGGGATCGCCGCCGATGCTCTGCACGTACTCGCGCTGTTTGGGGTCGTTGAGATACGCGAGGCTGGTGTCGTCGAGCTGCAGGTACTTGCAGCCGCGCTTGCCGAGGTCGACGATTTCCTTGGCGTACACCGCGCTCAGGTCGTGCCAGAACTCGTCCATCCGCGGGTACACGCGCATGTCGATCGCGGCACGGCCGCCGCGGTAGTGAATCATGCTTGGCGAAGGAATCGTCAGCTTCGGCGTGCCCTGACCGACGACCGATTTCAGGAAATCGAAGTGCTCGCCGAAGATGCAACGGTCGAGATGCAGCTTGCCGGCGACGCGCAGCCCGGACGGCTTGAAGTCGATGTCGCCCTGGTCGCTGTGGAAGTGCACGGTGATGTTCTGCTCGACCTTCTGCACGCCGCCGATCTGGTACATGAAGTCCATGTGCCACGACGAGCGGCGGAACTCGCCGTCGGTGATGCCCTGCAAGCCGATGTCCTCCTGCATCTTCACCACGGCCCGAATCGCATCGTCTTCGATCGCCTGCAGCTGAGCGGCGCCGATGCGACCCGCCTTGTGTTCCTCGCGGGCACGCAGCAATTCTTTCGGCCGCAGCAGGCTGCCGACGTGATCGGCGCGGAACGGCGGTTGCGTCAGTTTCATGACTGCTCCTTGAGCTGCCTGTCCAGCTCATGCAGCGTCCGATAGCAAGGCAACACTTGCGCGACGCTCGCATTCGGCTCGCGCCGGTCGCGGATTGCCGCGACGAACTCCCGGTCCTGCAGCTCGATGCCGTTCATCGACACGTCGACTTTGGAGACGTCGATCGCCTGGTCCTTGCCGTCGATGAGATCGTCGTAGCGCGCGATGTAGGTGCCGTTGTCGCAGATGTAACGGAAGAACGTGCCGAGCGGCCCGTCGTTGTTGAACGAGAGCGACAGCGTGCAGATCGCGCCGGATGCAGCCTTGAGCTGAATCGACATGTCCATCGCGATACCGAGCTGCGGATGCTTCGGACCCTCGAGCGCATTCGCGCGCACGATCTCGCTACCGGTCTGGTAGCGGAACAGATCGACGGTGTGAGCGGCGTGATGCCACAGCAGATGATCGGTCCAGGAACGCGTTTGCCCAAGCGCATTGATGTTCGTGCGCCGGAAGAAGTACGTCTGCACGTCCATCTGCTGGATCTTCAACTCGCCGGCCGCGATGCGCTTGTGGATCCACTGATGGGAAGGATTGAAGCGACGCGTGTGCCCGACCATGCAGACCAGGCCGGTCAATCGTTGCAGCTGCTCGACCGCTTCCGCGTCCTTCCAGCTATCGGC
>Ga0070664_100000360_pt1 | contig 33570 bp, 27 predicted proteins | sample KBSC73metaG_FD_65863 | JGI IMG/M metagenome (GOLD analysis project Ga0070664, IMG submission 65863) | Corn rhizosphere microbial communities from Kellogg Biological Station, Michigan, USA - KBS C7-3 metaG | ecosystem: Host-associated > Plants > Roots > Rhizosphere > Soil ... | reverse complement strand
ATTTGCGTAGTCTACCACTTCAGGAATAAGACCAGGGCTTACCATGAAATCTGCACCGGCATTTATATAATTTTCTGCCTGCTGCAAACTCTTGATCGTTCCAACACCAAGGAACATTTCTGGCATTTCCTTACCTCTTACTTCAACCAATTTTTTGAAATTACTTAGTGCTGCTTCTCCCCTGTTGGTATATTCAACAGCCCGGATGCCTGCTTTAAAAATAGCCCTCAATACTTCCACGCTTACGGTTTCGTCCGAATTAAAGTATAAAGGCAAAATGCCTTGTTGAACAATTTTATCTGATATAAGTTTTTTATCTGGCATAAGAGCCTATTGTTGATTAAAGAGTTGAAGGTTGAAGAGTGCGACGCGATCATGGAACAAAAGCGGGTGACATAATCATCAACAAGCTACCAACAAATATTTACTGTAATGAATAAACTGTTCGACCTAAGTCACCCCTTTAGGGGGACAGGGGGTTTTACCTCTGTACTCTACCCGATGCATCTCCCTTCATCAATTCTTTTACGTCGCTTACTGTGGCATGATTGAGATCGCCCGGAATGGTATGTTTTAGTGCCGAAGCCGCCACACCAAATTCAGCCGCATCCTTCATTGACATGCCTGTAACAATACCATAAATAAATCCGCTGGCGAAAGAATCGCCACTTCCCACACGATCCACGATCCGAACTTCGTATTGACGGGTATGATAAAAATCTTTTCCATCATACACCAGCGCACTCCATCCATTATCCGAAGCGCTGTGACTTTCCCTCAATGTGGAAGCTACATACTTAAATCCAAACTTCTCCGCCATTTGTTTGAACATAGTTTTATATCCTTCAACATTTAATTCGCCTTTTGTAACATCAGTGCCTTCCGGTTTGAAACCAAGCGCCGTTTCAGCGTCTTCTTCGTTGCCTATACAAATATCAACGTGCTGACATAGCCTCGTCATTACCTCTCTCGCCTTTTCTTTGCTCCATAATTTTTTTCTGTAATTAAGATCGAGGCTGGTGGTAATGCCTTTTTCCTTTGCAGTTTTTAAGGCAGTTTCAGCAAGAACTGCACATTTATCACTTAGGGCAGGCGTGATACCGGTCGTATGAAACCATACGGCGCCCTCAAAAATTTTATTAAAATCAAAATCGCTGATCTCTGCACCCGCTATGGAAGCACCGGCTCTGTCATAGATCACTTGTGAAGCCCTCATGGAAGCTCCGGTTTCCAAAAAATAAATCCCGAGACGCTCGCCACCTCTCGCAATAAATTGTGTATCCACCCCATAACGGCGCAAATGATTAATGGCCGATTGACCGATCGCATTATTGGGAACCTTGCTGATGAACGTTCCATTCAATCCATAATTGCAAAGGGCGGCAGCTACATTTGCTTCTCCGCCTCCATATGTTACATCAAAACTATCGGCCTGTACAAATCGTTTAAAATCGGGAGTGGATAATCTCAGCATGATCTCTCCCAGCGTTACAATTTTTTTTGACATAACCTTTTGATACTTTTTAGAATAAAATTAAGCAGTGGCTTTTTTTTCTACAGAGGGTTGTAAATTTTCTTTCCAGCCAAAATAATTCCGGGCATTGTAAAAACAAATGTCCTGGATCACCTTACCCGTCCAATTTAGATCATTGGGCAATTCCCCATTTTCGATCTCATCTCCAAACAGGTCACATAGTATCCGGCGAAAATATTCGTGACGCGGGTATGAAAGAAAACTTCTCGAATCGGTTATCATCCCCACAAAGCGGCTTAGTAAACTCATATTGGATAGCGTATTTAATTGCTTTACCATCCCGTCCTTCTGATCCAAAAACCACCATGCAGAACCCCATTGTATCTTACCAGCTATTGAACCGTCATTAAAATTACCGGTCATTGTCGCAAACAATTCATTGTCGGCAGGATTCACATTATACAGGATCGTTTTTGCAAGTTTATTGTTTGCATCAAGTTTATCTAAAAATTTTGCAAGTGATCCCGCCTGCGTAAAGTCACCTATGGAATCCCATCCCGTATCTTTTCCCAACATCTGCTGCATACGGGAATTATTATTTCTTAAGGCGCCAATATGAAACTGCTGCACCCAGCTTTTTTCCCAGTCCCATTCTGCAAATTGAAGCAACATCGCAGCCTTGAATTTCCGCTGTTCGTCATGGTCCGGTTGTTTACCTGCGCGCACTTTATTAAATGTGGCATTGATCTCCGCATTGGTAAAATCATCACTGCACATTTCCTCCAAACCATGATCCGACACGGAGCACCCCATTAATGCAAAAAAATCATGGCGATTTTTCAATGCAAATAAAAAATCATCGAACGTTGAAATATCAATATCAGAAACCTCTTCCAATTTTCCGAGGTATACCAAAAATCGTTTAGGCTCTCTTATATCCATTGCGTTGTCGGGGCGAAATGCAGGTAACACGGGTACCTCAAACGCGTCTTCCTTTAATTTCAAATGATGCTCCAACGAATCAGCAGGATCATCCGTTGTACAAACAAGCTTGACGTTCATTTTGCGCAGCAAATTTCGAACAGACCAGGCAGGATCCTGCAGCTTAGCGGAACATTGTTTATATACCTTTTTAGCAGTATCGGGATTCAAAACTTCGTGCACATCAAAATACCGCTGCAGTTCCAGGTGTGTCCAATGATATAGAGGATTGCGCAAAGTATATGGAACAGTTTCGGCCCATTTTTGAAATTTCTCCCGGTCGCTTTTTGTGCCCGTGATATATTCTTCTGAAACCCCGTTGTTTCGCATGGCTCTCCATTTATAGTGGTCCCCGTAAAGCCAGCATTGCGTTAAGTTTTCAAATTGTGTATCGTCAGCGATCTGTTGTGGAGGCAAGTGACAATGATAATCTATCACCGGCATGTCTTCGGCGTAATCATGGTACAGACGCTGAGCGGTTTTTGTTTTGAGCAGGAAATTTTCATCGAGAAATTTTTTCATGTCGCCGGCTTTTGCAAGTCTTTTCAACTTTCGTTGTGTCACTCACTTGTACGCTTTGTTCGCTATTCACCAAATATAAGTCATCATCTTTTTAAATCTCGCATTATAATGAACCCCACGTTTCCACGGAATGAAATCATCCCGGGTCTCATCCTTTTATCCTTCTCCTCCAGGAGAAGGAGAGTACTTTTGTACAAAACCAAACTTTGGTTTCTTCCATATCAACTTTTAAACACCAATCAACTTATAAACTCACTCCTCGTTTCCATGGAATAAAATCGTCTTGATTTAATTGAACAGCTTTTGGAATTATTTCTCCGCTTGCTGCTTTGATACAATATTCCAGTATTTCCTCTCCCATCTCGGGAATGGTTTTGTCGCCTTCAATTATTGGCCCGGTATCAATGTCAATGATGTCTCTCATTCTCTTTGTCAAAGCCGAATTAGTTGACACTTTGATCGTAGGGCAAACCGGGTTACCCGTTGGCGTTCCAAGACCTGTTGTGAACAAGATCAAAGTAGCTCCTGATGCAGCCTTGCCGGTAGTCGCTTCCACATCATTGCCTGGTGTGCAAACTAAACTCAATCCTGGTTTTGTAACCGGCTCTGTGTAATCAAGCACGTCGACAACAGGTGAAGTGCCACCTTTCTTTGCAGCTCCAGCACTTTTAATCGCATCGGTGATCAAACCGTCTTTTATATTGCCGGGTGAAGGATTCATATAAAGGCCGGAGCCAACTTTTGTTGCGGCTTCTTCATAGCTTCTCATCAAACGGATAAATTTTCTCGCCGTCGTCTCATCTACTGAACGATCAACTAATTCCTGTTCTACCCCACATAATTCGGGAAATTCAGCAAGTAAAACTTTTGCTCCCAATGCCACCAGCAGATCAGAACAATAACCCACTGCGGGATTTGCGGAAATACCACTGAAGCCATCACTGCCCCCGCATTTGACTCCCACACACAATTTGTCGAGAGTAGCAGGTTTACGATCGAATTGGTTAAGTTCAATGAGACCCAAAAAAGTTTTCCTTATTGCTTCGGTGATGAGTTGCTCTTCGCTTTTGGACTGTTGCTGTTCAAAAACATACAGGGGCTTGTCAAAAGCCGGGTTTCGCTGACGGATATCATTAATAAGATCCTGCATCTGCAGATGCTGGCAACCTAAACTTAATATTGTAACACCTCCTACATTCGGATGATCAGCATAGGCGGCAAGCAGTTTACCTAATGTCGCTGCGTCCTGGCGTGTACCTCCACAGCCACCCTCATGATTAAGGAATTTAATTCCATCAACATTTTTAAAAAACCTCCTTCCAACACCCTCTGGAAGAGGAGGAGTTAGTTCAAAGCTTTTTATATCCTTTCCTTCTTTATACGCCATCATCAAATGATGGGTAAACTGTTTGTATTTATCAGTAACTGTATAGCCCAGTTCGTTGTGCAATGCCTCGCGAATAACATCGAGATTTCTGTTTTCGCAAAATACTGTTGGGATGAACAGCCAGTAATTAGCCGTTCCTACTCTGCCATCGCTGCGATGATATCCATTAAACGTCCTGCTTACGAATTTTGAAACATCAGGTGCATGCCATTGAAAGCTTGACCCGCGATAATGATAAGGCTGAGCGGCGTGTTTTACATTGGCCGGCGTCATGAGTCCGCCGCGAGGAATAAAATTTTGAACTTTTCCTACAAGCACTCCGTACATGATCACTTCATCGCCCTCGTTCATCTCGCTAATAAAAAATTTATGCTTGGCACCAATTGCATCATTCAGAACGTATTTTTCGTCTTCAAAGGAAATCATCTCTCCTTTCGCCAGGTTTTTCAATGCTACCAGGACATTATCTCTTGGATGAATTTTTAAAACAACCTGTTTCATGATCAGCCAATCGTTTTATCTTTTTGCTAAGCTACGAAGAGTCTACTTGCTTCGTTGTTTCATTAAACATATAACTCTGTTTTGCTCAATATCCATCTGAAAACTTCGTGTCCATCGTGGCTCCCTGCCTACCGGCAGGCAGGTTTGTGAGCTTCGTGACCATATTTATTCAGAAAGCAGGGGACACAAAATGCACGACGGTTTATACATCTATCATTTTTCTTTCTCCAATTTTCAAAGAAATTTAATTAATTCCTGTTTCCATTTGCCATACAGCTCATCATACAATTTAACATTTGATGAAGGGTCAATTCGTTTTATCAGCTTCATATTACTGAATGCTTCCTTTGGTGAAGAAAAAATACCAGAGCCAACGCCGGCTCCCAATGCAGCGCCAACGCTTCCATCATTTTCATACAGCTCTACCGGAACATTCGTGGCATCCACAAAGGCTGCGGTAAAGAGCTCGCTTAAAAACATATTTGCGTTGCCAACCCGGATCACGGAAGGCCTGATACCATTTTCCCGCATAATATCCAGTCCATACCGGAACGAAAAAACGATCCCTTCCTGCGTGGCGCGGAACACATGAGCCGTTGAATGTTTATTAAGGTCAATATTCAAAAGATGTGCCCCAACAATTTTATTTTCAAATATCCTTTCCGCCCCATTTCCGAATGGCAACACAAATAATCCATCACTTCCCGGTTGTAGTTGCGAGGCCTGTCGATTCATCTCATTGTAATTTGTTGCTGAAAGTTCTTTGATCCATCTATTCATAATGCCGGTGCCATTGATACACAATAAGACGCCCACTCTTCGTTCGTCCTTACTATGATTCACATGAGCAAAGGCATTCACTCTTGAAAGCTTGTCAAAAAATAAACTGTCAGTAACAGCATAAATTACGCCTGATGTTCCTGCTGTAGCTGCCACTTCCCCGGGATGAAATACATTTAATGAAAGCGCATTGTTTAGTTGATCACCCGCTTTATAGCTCACCGGGATGCCCGGCGACAATGCAAGCTCTTTTGCAACATCTGCCAATAAAGATCCATGAGAAGAAAAGAGCGGCTTCACTTCAGGGATAATGTTTTCATCAAAACCAAAACAATTCATTACATCTTTTGACAGCTCGTCTTCTTTAAAATCCCAGAAGATCCCTTCTGACAAAGCTGAAGATGTCGTTGTGATCTCACCGGTCAATTTCATTGCGGCAAAGTCACCCGGCAACATCATTTTGTAAGAATTCTCAAAGACACCGGGTTCATTTTTTTTCACCCACGAAAGTTTTGAGGCTGTAAAATTTCCAGGCGAATTGAGTAACACACTCAACGATCGTTGTTCACCAATTTTTTTAAAGGCGGCATTTCCTGTTTCCACTGCTCGACTGTCGCACCAGATGATACTATCTCGTAAAACCTTTTGTTGTTTATTCACCAACACCAATCCATGCATTTGATAGCCGATGCCAATAGCTGCAATATTTTTCGGATCGAATTTTCCCGTGGCATTAACTTTCTTTATCGCTCCTTTGATATTTTGCCACCATGTCTCAGGCGATTGCTCGGCCCAGCCCGTTTGCAACGAAGTAATGGTTGTCTCCGCTTCGGGATATTGTGCGGAGGCGATGCTTTGTTGTGTGTGGGCATCTACAACAGAAACCTTGATAGAAGAAGTTCCCAGATCAATTCCGAGTAAGAGCATTTTGTTCTTTTATGATCATCAAATTTAACGTTGAACATTGAATATTGGATATCGAACATTTATCGGAAAATGTTCAATGCCCAACGCTCAATTTTCAATGTTCAATTTATACTAGGCATTTGCCAGTGCCCTGTCGAGATGAACATATCCTCCATCTACATGCATCAATTGACCGGTGGTATGACTTGATCGCGGCGACAGCAAAAAGGCTACGGCATTGGCGATCTCTTCGGCAGTGGTCATCCGGTTTCCTAATGGGATCTTTGACTCTATCTCTTTCAATTTTTTTCCAGGATCTGGCAGGGTTCTTATCCATTTTTCATAAAGCGGTGTAAAACATTCGGCCACGATCACAGCATTGACGCGGATACCATATTTCAGTAATTCAACCGCCCATTCTCTTGTCAATGCGTTGCGTCCACCGTTAGCCGCTGCATAAGCAGAGGTATTGCCCTGGCCGGTTTCCGCGGTCTTTGAACCAATATTGACTATAACGCCCTTTGATTTTTTCAATTCAGGCAAGGACAACTGCGCCATTAAATAATAATGTACAAGATTCCTATGAAGACTTTCCATGAAATTTTCATAGCTACCATTTTCGAGTCCTACTCCATCATTTATTCCCGCATTGTTAACCAACGCATCTATGTGACCAAACTTTTCAATGACTGCATTTACGGCCTTTGCACATTCAGCAGGTTGAGTTAATTCGGCCACAACCTGCCAGGCGTTACCTCCCTTCGATTCGATCGCGTTTAATGTTTTAAGGTTGTCTTCTTCATTTCTCCCCACAATGATTGGTACCGCACCCTCCGCAGCGAGCACTTTCACTATTCCCTCGCCAATGCCTTTTGCACCCCCTGTAACAATAATGATCTTGTCTTTTAATTGCAGATCCATAGGCCTCTCCTTAAAGAAACTATCTCAAAGTCGTCATTGCGAACGCAGTGAAGCAATCTAAGAATTCATTCTTGATGATGAACAGATTGCCTGCCTGCCGGTAGGCAGGCTTCGGTCGTTCCTCCCTCGCAATGACGACTTTTGAAACGCCCCTTTTATAAGTTATAAAATTTAATTGCATTCTGTCCAAAAAACATCTGTTGTTCTGTTTCAGAGAATGAAGAAAAATATTCTCCGACAATGCCAAGCATTTGTTCATAAGAAGCCGCCACGAGGCAAACCGGCCAGTCAGAACCAAACATAATACGGTTTGGCCCAAATGCTTCGATGACCACATCGATGTAAGGAATAAAATCATCCTGCTTCCAATTTTTCCAATCGGCTTCTGTAACCATCCCGGAAATTTTGCAATAAACATTATCAAACCTGGCTGTTGCATCGATCAGCTTTTTCCACTCATTAATTTCACGCTTCTTTATTTCCGGCTTTGCCAAATGATCAATGACGAACTTCTGGTTCATGAAAGGTGCAACGAATTCAGGAAGATATTTTAATTGGTCCGGGTAAATAAGGATGTCGTAAGTAAATCCAAATTTCTCCAACTTGTCGATGCCATTCATAAACTCAGGCTTCAGCATCAAAGACCTGTCTGCTTCGCCCTGCAATACATGCCTGAATCCTTTCATTTTTTTAAAAGAACTATAATGAGCCAGCCGCTCTTCTACATCCTGTGCCCGCAGGTCAACCCAGCCAACCACTCCTTTGATAAAATCATTTTCTTCTGCATTCTTCAATTGAAATTCGTTTTCATTTTCCGATTGATCACTTTGCACAACAACCGAACCATCGAAATTATTTTTCGTTAGCAGCGATTGAAGATCCCTGGGAAAAAAATCTTTTTGGATGACGGCCATTTCATCCGTGATCCAGGAATCGCGAACAGGATCGAATTTCCAGAAATGCTGGTGTGCATCAATTCGCATACCCCCATCCCCTAAAGGGGGGCTTTGAGCAGTACTCATTTCTTAACCGTATTGATAAGCACGTACGTTTTGTTTTGCCTTTCCCAACCCATCTATTCCCAATTCTACTACATCACCATCTCTTAAGTATACATTCGGTTTCATTCCTAAACCGACACCGGCTGGGGTTCCCGTCGAGATTAAATCACCCGGCAGTAAACTCATGAACTGGCTAACATATGAAACCAGGAAGGGAATTTTAAAGATCAGGTTTGAGGTCGTTCCGTCCTGCATCGTTCTGCCATTCACCGTTAACCACAAACGCAGATTATTTACATCTTTTATTTCATCCTTTGTAACCAGCCATGGGCCGATTGGCGCGAAGGTATCACATCCCTTACCCTTATCCCAGGTTCCATTTCTTTCTAATTGGAAATTCCGCTCGCTTACATCATTGTGCAAACAGTAACCCGCAACATAGTTCATAGCATCAGCTTCATCAACATAACTAGCTTTTTTTTCGATCACCACGGCAAGTTCAACTTCCCAATCTGTTTTTTCCGAATTTTTTGGAATGATGATGTCATCAAATGGTCCGCACAACGAAGACGACGCTTTTAAGAAAATAACCGGTTCACTGGGGACCGCGGCATTTGTTTCCTTCGCATGGTCGGCATAATTCAAACCGATGCAAACAATTTTTGATGGCCTGCCTACAGGGCTCCCAAGTCTTATGTCACTTCTGATTTTGGGAAGAGTGTTCTTATTCTCTTTTACAAATTTCTCCAGTCTTTTTAATCCCCCGGTTTCAAAAAAAGTTTCATTGTAGTCTTCCCCGATTCCTGAAACATCATAATAAACGTCGTCGATGATAATCCCCGGTTTTTCTTCACCGTTTTTTCCAAATCGGATCAGCTTCATTAGTAAGAAATTTACAATTTTATTGTACTTGTATGATGGTATCAATGTCATCCCACGTTAAGCCGTCTGTGTATACAAACAGTCCTTCGGGTTGCTGTTTGAATTTCAGGTTTTTCTTATCACCAAACGAAATAATATTTTTTACCTTTTGTTGCACACCCGGAATAAAAATATAGGTACCCGAAGGTTTTCTTAAAACGTGAACAAACATGGTTTTATCCTTCATAGTGATCACGCCCCATTCCTGCGGGGGAATAATATTTCCTCTTGTTCCATAAATACTTTCTCCGTTTTGCTTCATCCAGTTTCCCATGGCCTTCAATGTGTCCTTGAATTCGGTTTGAATTTCGCCATTTGGCATTGGACCAACATTCAATAGGAAATTAGCATTATGCCCCGCAGCATTCACCATGTAATGAATAAGCTCTTTGAAGGATTTATAATAGACGTCAGTAATGTTAAAGCCCCAAGAATTATTCATTGTCTCGCACGTTTCCAACGGCAAAGCAGAAACTGAGGCGCCACCAAACCCGGTGGTGTTATTTCCCGGCAGGTCTTTTTCAAACATCTGGAAATCTTCGCCGGGCAATGGAGTGATGTGATGATTGTTGCCGACTAAACACTGCGGTTGCAGCTTGTGGATCAGGTCATATATCTCTCTGAAATGCCAGTCAACGCGAGGTGTGGGATTATCATGGTTGTCATTGTCCAACTGGTCCCAATAGCCATCAAACCAAATACCCGCTATCGTACCATAATTGGTCAATAATTCTGTCAATTGATTTTTCATGAACTGTATGTAGTCGTTCCAGTTACCATGCACGGTTCTTCCCGTTCCATGCCCTGTATTCCCGGTCCAATATGAATAATCATCCCTTCTCCAATCCAGCAATGAATAATATAAGAACAGGCCGATACCCTGCTTATGACATTCATCCGCCAACATCTTCACAATGTCTTTGTGATAAGGCGTATTCATAATATTGAAGTCGGAGAATTTTGTGTCCCACATGCTAAAGCCGTCGTGGTGACGCGTGATCAGCGTGATGTATTTCATACCGGCATTCTTCGCCATACTCACCCAATCGGCCGCGTTAAATTCGGTGGGGTCAAAAAAATCTTTCAGTCTTGTATAATTTTTCACGCTGATGTTCCTCACCTGCATTACCCATTCACCAGACCCCGGAATACTGAATGGACCCCAGTGAATGAATAACCCAAACCTTGCATCGCTAAACCATTCCCTGGCCTTTAAGTTTTCGGGTGTTGGTGTGTAAGGTTGAGAATATATCTTGCTGCACAGAATAAAAGCAAACAAGAATACAAATAAGTGTCTCATGTAAATGATTTTTTTATTTTTGGTTACCAGCGTTCCGATTTCTATGTGACTTCGGTTGCAGCCCGTCCCGATTTATCGGGATCGCACTCTTGTGCACTTTGTTCGCTTCTCAGCTTTTAATTATTCAATTTTACAAACCCCCCATCAATTAAATAATCACAACCCGTAATAAATGCCGCTTCATCACTACAGAGGTACAATGCAAGGCTGGCGATCTCTTCCGGCTTTCCCATCCTTCCAATGGGCTGCGTTTTTGACAATTTATCAAACATTTCTTTTTCTTTTCCCGGGAAATTTTTTTGAAGATAGCCATCTACAAACGGTGTATGCACTCTTGCCGGTGAAATGGAATTACAGCGAATATTATAATTGAGATAATCTTTAGCAACCGATATAGTCATCCCGACCACAGCACCTTTCGTCATCGAATAAGCAAACCGGTCAGGTATGCCGACAGCGGCAGCAACGGAAGCCATATTTAGAATACACCCGGCATTTTTCTTTTTCATCACCGGGATCACTTCATGCATGCAATTGTACATGCCTTTTACATTTACGTTGAACAAACGAACCAGGTCCTCTTCTGCCGTAGTTTCGATGGTGCCGACATGGGCAATGCCAGCGTTATTAACAAGAATGTCAATGACCGGTATGGTCTCAATAATGTATTTTACATCTGCCTGCTGGGCCACGTTGCATTTATTAAAAAAAGACCGGCCCCCGGAGTTGTTGATCTCTTCGACAACCGTCATGGCACTCTCGTCAACATCTAAGATATGAACCACGCTGCCCTGCTTTGCAAATAACAAAGCAATCGCTTTCCCAATGCCACTCCCCCCACCGGTAATAACTGAAACTTTATTGCTTAAACTAAACATTCTATATTCTATATTCTATATTCTATATTCTATATTCAGATTCTTTATTCTACAAAAAATATTCTCTCCATCAACCTCCATTTCTCTCCCGGCTTACTGCCCGGTATTGCCTGCTGATATTTCCACATCAATTGCTCCCATTCCTGCACTTTCTTATTTGACTCATCCATTTTCGCTTTTCGTTCAAATGTAAAATCATCATTTGTTTCCATGATCATAAAGAGCCGGCTATTGATCCTGTAGATCTCCATTTGGAGGACACCTGAATCCTTTATACTCTTCAGGATTTCAGGCCAGACCTTTCGGTGGTATTCTTCATACTCATTAATGAGCGTAGTATCATCCTTCAGATCCAGTGCAAGACAAAATCGTTTCATACTTCCATCCCTCAAAAGGGAGTAATTATATAGTTAAAAAAGACAATCGTTGTTCTGCGCTCAAACGGAGTCCGATCTATCGGAACAAGGACGATGACTTGCAAGAAGGACAGTATCACCAATATTCATGTCGCTTGCAACGATTTTATTTTATAGCCCCGCAAACCATAATATAAAACAAACAAGAAACAAAACAGGGGGACAACATAAGCTGTCTGCATACTCCCCGTTTTATCTGAAATAAATCCCATCACAATCGGGGCAAGTCCTCCACCAATGATCGACATAACCAGGAAGGATGACGCGAGTTTTGTTTCTTCGCCCAGCTCTTTTATCCCTAATGCAAAAATAGTTGGAAACATGATCGACATAAAGAATGGTGAAGCCATTACAGCATACACTGCTAAATTGCCTTTGGCCACTACTGCAATCGTGAGAAGCAAAATGTTTATAAAAGCATACAGGCTTAGCAGTTTTGCCGGTTTAATGTAACGCATAAGAAATGTTCCCGTAAAACGGCCCACCATAAACCCGGCCATTGCAATATATCCCCAGCGATAAGCTGCCTCCCTTTCTGGTAAGTCAATCACGAACCTGCTGAAACGAACGAAAAAACTTCCCACACCCACTTGTGCGCCTACGTAAAAAAATTGTGCGATCACGGCCCAGCGCAAATGTGAATGACGGAGTACTTTTACCGAAAATTCATTTGGCTTTGCTTCTGCGCTTGACTCTTTTACATCAGGAAATTTTGTCAAATAAAACAGCACCCAGACAATAGCGATAACAGCAGCCATTATCAATGCGGGTATCTTTACCGTATTCGCCTCGGATTGCAAATAGGAGTTTAACTGGCCATTCAAACTCATTTGCTGCAACTCTTCTTTTGAATGCTCTATTCCTGAAAGAATGAATTGACCGCCCAATATTGGCGCAATAACGGCCCCGAGTCCATTAAATGACTGTGAGAAATTTAATCGCTGCTCTGATGTTTTCTTTTCACCAAGCAAGGTCACGAAAGGATTGGCCACTGTTTCAAGGAATGTAGCGCCGCTTGCTACAACAAATAGTGCGGCTAAGAAAAAAAGATAGCTGCGTGAAGAAGCCGCAGGTATGAATAATAAATACCCGAAGGCAAATAAAAAAAGCCCTGCTAAGATCCCTTTTTTGTATCCAAACCTATGCATGAACAATCCCGCAGGAACAGCGATTAAAAAATAACCCGCATACACCGACGAATCAATGAAAGATGATTGTGTATCGCTAAGCTGACAAGCCTTTTTTAAGTGCGGAATGAGAATAGGATTTAGATTATGCAAAAACGCCCAGAAGAAAAACAAACTTGTTACGAGTATGAATGGTACAAGATATGTGTTTGATCGGCTCATTGCAGTTGGTTTGGTTGATCCATTGATATTTGAAATTCTACTTCACCGAAAATTTATACACGGTCGTTTGCCTGTATGTTTCTCCCGGTTTTAAGATAGTTGTCGGAAAAGAAGGTTGATGGGGACTGTCCGGGTAGTGCTGCGTTTCCAAACATAACCCTGAGTGCTGTATATACTTTCGGTTTTCCTTCGTCCCCGTCAATGATCCATTTAAGAAATTTCCTGTATAAAACTGGATGCCGGGTTGCGTGGTAAATACCTCCATAAATCGGCCGCTGCCCGAATCATAAACGGTGGCCGCCTCCTGGAGATCATTTCCTTTTTTATTTAATACCAGGTTGTGATCAAATCCGCCTTTTATCTTGTCAATATCTTTTCCAATTGCTTTTGGAGTCGTGAAATCAAACGGTGTTCCTTTCACATCGGCGATCTGACCCGTTGGAATTAACTGGTCATTGACCGGTGTATATTTATCAGCGTTTAACTGCAATACATGATTCAGAATTGTAGAATCTTTACCTGCAGATAAATTAAAATAGGAATGATTCGTCAGGTTTAGGGGAGTTGCTTTGTCTGTCGTGGCAGTATAATCGATCTTCAGTGAATTGTCTGAGCCCAGCGTGTACATCACTTCCGTATTCAAATTCCCGGGATAACCTTCTTCGCCGTCTTTGCTTTGATAAGTAAGTTTCAAACTGCTATCGCCAACCTTTGTAACGTTCCAAACCACTTTGTCAAAACCAACATTTCCACCATGCAGGCTATTTCCAAAATTATTCGGCGCCAGTTTGTAGTCCTTTCCATCAAGTGTAAATTTTGCGTTGGCAATACGGTTCGCGTAACGGCCCACGAGAGCTCCCATATAGGGCTGGCCTTTTTGCATGTATCCATTGAGCGTTTCAAAACCCAACACTATGTCACCCATCTTTCCTTCTTTATCAGGTGCGATGAGTTTTGTGATGGTGCCTCCGTAATTTAAAATACTTACCTGCATGCCGGAGGAATTCGTAAGGTTGTATTCTGTAATTGGTACATTATTATGATTCCCAAATGATTTTTCCATAATAGTTGCTTTCATCGAATCTGTAGTTGACTGGGCAGTTTTACTTGAATCGGAATTACTATTGCTATTACATGCAAATGAGCATAAAAGAATAGAAAGATGGAGAAGATAAACTTGTTTAGTCATATGGCTTTTTTTAACATTGGCAATAAACAGACGAATCTATTGAAATTTTTTATGCAGGTTTCAAAAAATCATTAATAAAAATATCATTAAAGTCATTTATAAATCCGATGACATTTTTATAGTTAGCGAATTCATCTTCCCTATGGAGGTTGGTAACGATGATACACTTCATGCCCGCGTTCAATGCGGATTCCGCTCCTTTGGGAGAATCTTCAAACACAATGCAATCCCTGGCAGAGCACCCCAATATGCCGGCACATTTTAACCAGGTCTCAGGATCGGGCTTACTATGATTAACGTCATCCGCGCTCACGGTAGCCTGGAAATATTTTCTTATGCCCAAACCGTCCAGCACAAAATCAATATTGAACCGGATGGCGGCAGAGCCAATTCCCAATTTCACTCCTGCAGCATATGATTCCTTCAGAAATCTTTCAAGGCCTTTGACTAATTCCAAATGCGGCCGGAATTCCCGTTGGTACTGACGTTCTTTCTCAAGACTCAACTTATCTTTTTCTTGTTCGGTAAACCTCCCGGGCAATATTCTTTCGATCAACTCATGATTCTTCCCATAGCATTCCTCTTTCATCCTTTCCACAGTAATATTAGCACCAAATTCATTGAGGATGCGGTGCCAGGCCTGGATATGATAGGGCATATCATTGATCATTGTTCCGTTCATGTCAAACATAAATGCTTTCACCCCCGCCACCTTTTTTGTTTATTTGCGCGCCAAGGTAGCACGAATTACACGAATTGGACTGATTGTGCTTAATCAATGATGCCTGTGGTTTACATTTGCACCTCAAAACTTACTGCAACATGAATCATTTCAAAAAAACCATCTTTGCCATTCTGCACATTAGCATCGTTCAATTGACATTTGCCCAGCCAATGGGAAAAGTTATTGAAGAAGCGTCGGTACAAAGTGTCATCCTCAATAAAGCCGTCAGGTACACCGTCTATCTTCCCGCCGATTATGACCGTTCTGTACGAACCTACCCGGTTGTCTATCTTCTACATGGTTTTACCGATGACAATACAGGATGGCTGCAATTTGGTGAGATCAATCGATACGCTGATAAAGCCATTGCCGATGGTACCATTCCGCCGATGATCATCGTAATGCCCAACGGTGATTCAAGTTTTTATATCAACTCCTACGACGGCAAAGAAAAGTATGAAGATTTTTTTATTAAAGAATTCATGCCTGCAATCGAAAAAGCGTACCGGATCAAAGCAGACAAGAAATACCGGGGCATTGCTGGCCTTTCAATGGGTGGCTATGGTTCCTTGATCTATTCTTTAAAATATCCCCAGCTTTTTGCTGCTGCCGCACCATTAAGTGCTGCCGTTTTTGATGACAGCGCTATAGTGACCATGCCAGATACCAACTACAACTTTGTGCTCGGACAATTATTCGGCCGCGGTCTCAAAGGAAAGGATAGATTGAATAAAACGTTTTATGACAACTCACCTCTGAAAATAGTAGAAACCAAATCCGCCGATGAACTGAAAAAGGTCCGTTACTGGATCGATTGCGGTGATGATGATTTTTTGACAAAAGGAAATTGCCTCTTGCATATATTGCTTACAGATAAAAAAGTGCCACATGAATACCGCGTACGCGATGGAGCACACAATTGGACGTACTGGCGCACGGGTATCGTTGATGCTTTAAAATTCATTGGCGACAGTTTCCATCAGCAATAAGCCTATCATTTTCACTAAGCGCTACCACTGTAAAAAAACTATTACCCGTATCTTTAAAACAGTATGAAGAAAAATTTTTTTATTGCTTTTGAAGGCCTTGATGGGAGTGGAAAAAGTACCCAGGTAAAGCTTTTGACTGAAAAATTAAGAGCACAGGGCTTGAAGATCTATGCCACTGCGGAACCCACTAACAGTCCCATTGGTCAAATCATAAGAGATATTTTCAAACATAAAATGGAAGCTGACCACAGAACGATCGCTGCGCTCTATGCTGCAGACCGGTTGGATCATCTTACCAATAAAACAGATGGCATTCTGAAAAAAATCGAGGAGGACCATACTGTCATCACTGATCGTTATTATTTTTCATCTTATGCCTATCATGGCACACATATGGACATGAACTGGGTGATTAATGCTAACTCGCTAAGCGCGGATCTTCTGCGACCGGATCTTACTATTTATATTGACATCTCACCTGAGGAAAGCATGAAACGTCTGAATAAAGGAAGAGACTCGATCGAATTGTATGAATCGACAGAAAATCTCAAAAAAGTAAGAGAAAAATATTTTGAAGCATTTGAGCTGTTAGGGGAAAAAGAAAAGATTTTTATTACTGATGGGAATCGTTTAGAGAAGGAGATCGCAACAGATATTTGGAATGAGGTGTTAAAGCTGGTTGGATCCGATAGCCATCACATGGAAAATCCAATGCAATGAAAAACGAGTTAAAACCTGCTGTTAAAGGACGGCCGATTGATGAATATACACGTTGTGCTCATTATCATTCGCCGGTGGACGTGATTGCTATAAAATTTAAATGTTGTGGTGAATATTATCCGTGCTTTGAGTGTCATGAAGAAACAGCCGATCACAAGCCTGAAGTATGGACAAGGAATGAATTCAATACTAAAGCAGTTCTCTGTGGTGCCTGTAATAATGAAATGACAATTCATGAATATTTGGCCAGTACCAACCGCTGCCCTCATTGTGATGCTGCGTTTAATCCTAATTGCAACAAACATTATCATTTATATTTTGAAATTTAAATAACATGTCAGTAGAAAAAAAATTAGCCGAATTAAACTTAACCCTCCCGCAATCAGCACCATCAAAAGGCATTTATAAAAAGTGTCTTGTTGTGGGAGATCTTTTGTATGTATCCGGACACGTTGCCATTGCCAGCGATGGAAGTTTGATCAAAGGCAAGCTGGGAAAAGATATTTCTGATGAAGAAGGAAAGGAGGCAGCGAGGCAGGCAGGTCTTGCGATTCTTAGTTCCATCAAAGAACAATTTGGAAACTTTGATAAAATAAAAAGAGTGGTAAAGCTCCTGGGAATGGTGAATTGTATTCCTGAATATGAAAATCAACCGGTAATTATTAACGGTTGCAGTGAGTTGTATGTTCAGCTTTGGGGTGATGACAATGGAAAGGGAGTTCGCAGTGCCGTGGGTATGGGTTCGCTTCCCGGTAATGTTGCTGTTGAGATTGAAGCGATCTTCGAATTAACCTCATGAAATTGGTAATTGCTTTATTGCTAAATTGTTTAATTGTTATCTAGATAGGTCGCGGGTCTCTTGACACCCGCAAACAATTCAACCATTGAACAATTTAGCCATTTAACCATTCAACAATCTGGTCATGAATAATGCCTGGTACCAAATAAAAGATATCGATAAGCTGGACTCACCTGTTCTCGTTGTATTTCCAGATCGTGTAAAAGCAAATATTCAAACTGCGATCGGAATAGTTAAAAATGTGACGCGATTGCGACCGCATGTAAAGACAAACAAATCCGCTGAAGCCACGCAAATGATGTTAGATGCTGGCATTACTAAATTCAAGTGCGCCACGATTGCTGAAGCCGAAATGCTGGGAATGGTCAAAGCGCCGGATGTTGTGCTGGCTTATCAACCATTGGGACCTAAACTGAGTCGATTCATTGAATTGATAAAAAAATTTCCTGCTACTAAATATTCTTGTCTCACTGATAATTTATCGGCAGCAAAGGAGCAGTCCGATGCATTTGCAACAAACAATTTGGAGATACCGGTATATATTGATCTGAACGTGGGCATGAACCGTACGGGGATTATTCCGGGCAAAGATGCGATCGAACTCTGCAAGTTTTGTTCATCAACAAAAGGTATAAAATCCGCAGGTCTTCATGCGTATGATGGACATGTCCGGAATAAAGATTTCGCGATGCGCACAAAAGAATGCGATGAGGCCTTTGCAACAATTGAAAAATTGAAGGAAGACCTATTGAAAACTAGCGTCGCTGTTCCTACCATAATCGCCGGGGGATCTCCTACGTTCCCAATTCATGCAAAACGAAAAGATGTTGAGTGTAGTCCCGGAACATTTATTTACTGGGACAAAGGTTATACTGATCTATGCCCCGAACAAAATTTCCTCACTGCCGTGGTGTTGGTATCAAGGATCATTTCTTTACCTTCTCAAACAAGAGTCTGCACCGATCTTGGCCACAAATCTGTGGCAGCAGAAAATGAAATTGGACGAAGAGTTTTCTTTCTGAATGCTTCTGATCTGACACCGGTAGGCCAAAGTGAGGAACACCTTGTATGCGAGACACCAATGGATCACGTCCATAAAACTGGCGAAGTGTTATATGGTCTGCCGTATCACATCTGTCCAACCGTTGCTTTATATGAACGAGTATTTACCGTTGAGAATGGAAAAGTAATGGGTGAATGGAAAAATATTGCCAGGGATAGGAAGATTACAATTTGAAATTTAATATTTGATATTTGATTTGACACCCGGAGATTGATATGAAAATTCAAATATCAAATCACAAATCTGAAGTCTATATGTTCATTATCGACGCACACCTTGATCTTGCCATGAATGCAATGGAATGGAATCGTGATCTGCGACAGTCTATCGATGCGATTCGCAAGAGAGAAGCGGGGATGACTGACAAACCGGATCGTGGAAATGGAACTGTTTCATTTGAAGAATTGAGAAAAGGAAATGTTGGATTGGTTGTAGCAACACAAATTGCAAGATATGCAGCGCCGGGAAATCCTCTGCACGGTTGGCATTCGCCCGAACAAGCGTGGGCTCAAACGCAGGCCCAACTAGCCTGGTATAAAACAATGGAAGAAGTAGGTGAACTAATGCACATCAGGGATCTTCGATCATTGGATATCCAGTTAGCTTACTGGGAAAACGATTCAAGCGAAAAGAAAACAATTGGATTTATTTTAAGTCTTGAAGGCGCTGATTCGCTGATAACATTAGACCATTTGCATCGTGCTTATGAATATGGATTGCGAGCCATTGGGCCTGCTCACTATGGACCGGGCCGATATGCAAACGGAACCGATGCGACGGGTAAAATGAATGAGAATGGCATGCAGCTATTGCGAGAAATGGAAAAACTCAACATCATCCTTGATGCCACTCATCTTTGTGATGATGCCTTCTGGCAGGCGATGGATCATTTCAATGGACATGTGTGGGCCAGTCATAATAATTGCCGCGCACTGGTGAACCACAACCGTCAATTTAGCGATGAACAAATAAAAATTTTGATCGAAAGAGATGCTGTGATCGGGGCAGCTTTCGACGCATGGATGCTTGTACCAAACTGGGTTCGTAAAAAATCAACACCCCGGGAAATGAATTGTGATCTTGAAAAAGTTATTGACAGCATTGACCACATTTGCCAGCTTGCCGGCAATACTGACCACGTTGCCATCGGTTCAGATCTTGATGGAGCTTTTGGAAAAGAACAATCTCCGTATGATCTTGAAACGATTGCTGATCTTCAAAAGATTCCTGCTCTCTTAAAGAAAAGAGGCTATGGCAACGGAAGCATCAATGGAATCATGCATGGGAATTGGCTAAGGTTTCTGCGAAAAGCATGGGCGCGTTGAATGAGTAATCAGTAATCAGTAATGAGTAAGGCTTCATCGTGGGACAGGCACACCCATTACTCGTCACTCATTACTCATCATTCATTACTGATTTTCTCACCGGATTTTAAAAAAGGTTTCAGCAGATCGATTGGAACAGGGAAAATAGTTGTTGAATTTTTTTCCGTTGCGATCTCTCGTAATGTTTGCAGGTAACGCAGTGTCAGGGCACTGGCATTTTCACTTAAAATTTTTGCCGCGTCGGCTAAGCGCTGTGATGCCTGGAATTCACCTTCTGCAGCAATTACTTTCGAACGACGTTCACGTTCGGCTTCGGCTTGCTTGGCCATCGCTCTTTGCATTTCCTGGGGCAGATCAATTTGCTTCACTTCCACATTGGAAACCTTTACTCCCCATGGTTCAGTATTCGCATCAATGATCTGTTGCAATTTATGATTGATCTTATCCCTTTGAGAAAGCAAGTCATCCAGTTCCGACTGCCCTAATACACTACGCAATGTTGTTTGAGAAATTTGAGAAGTAGCCGCCAGGAAATTTTCAACCTGCACAATGGCTCTTTGTGGGTCAACTACTCGGAAATAAACAACAGCATTTACCTTGATCGAAACATTGTCCTGTGTGATCACGTCTTGCGGAGGTACATCGAGCACCACTGTACGCAAGCTAACACGCACCATCCGGTCAACGATCGGAATAAGAAAAATGATCCCTGGCCCCTTTGCCCTGATCAGTCGCCCCAGGCGAAACACCACCCCGCGTTCGTACTCTCTTAAAACTTTTATCGCGTTTGATAAAATGATAACGGCAAAAACGACCACGACAATGGCGATGACGGGAACTTGTTGCATAGTATAGTTTTAAGCTTTAAGCTGCAAGCTTTAAGCATAAGTTTGCCTGCAGCAAATATTTAAACCTTTTCCACAAACAATTTAAATCCTTTCATGTTCTTCACACGTACCTTCTCACCTTTATTGATCTCTCCACTTAATGACTCTGCCTGCCATAGTTCTCCATGCACCAAAACCATTCCCGATGGACTTAATATTTCATTTGCGACACCAGTTTCATCAATAAGCGCAGTCATGCCCGTTGCAGGTTTCAATCGTTGTGCCCTTATTCCCATGCCTATTACGAAAAGAAAAAACAACGCGGTAACAGCGGTTGTAGAAATGATAACCGTCCAAGATACTTTTCCAATATCACCAGACCCGGTACGTATCAGCATCATAGAACCGAGTAGCAGGGAAATGATCCCGCTTATGGCCAGCACCCCATGGCTTATAATTTTTATCTCAAGAATAAAAAGTAAAAGCGCAAAGGCTATGAGTGCAAGGCCTGCGTAATTAACAGGCAAAGTTTGCAACGAATAAAAAGCAAGAATTAAACTAATCACCCCAAGGACACCAGGCAAGATAGCTCCCGGGCTGTATAATTCGAACATGATGCCATAAAAGCCGATCATCAAAAGGATATATGCAATATTCGGATCGCTGATAATGTTGAGCAATTTTTCAATAAAGCCCATTTCATAATTTTCAATCTTTGCCGAAGCTGTACGAAGTGTTACTTCGCCTGAATTTAGTTCAACTTTTTTTCCATTTATCATTTTCAATAATTCGGCATCATTTTTTGCAATAAGATCAATGACCGAATCCTGCAGCGCTTCTGTCTCGGAATAAGAATAACTTCTTCGTACCGCATTGTCTGCCCACTCAATATTTCGATTTCGCTTTTTTGCAATCGTTCGAATGAAGGCAGCCGCATCATTTGTAATCTTGCCGTACATAATACTGTCAACTTCACCACCTGTAACGGGATGCGCAGCTCCAATATTTGTTCCCGGCGCCATCGCTGCGATATTTGCGGATAACGTTATAAACACTCCTGCTGATCCTGCATCGGCTCCGGCCGGTGATATATATACTACTACGGGCACAGATGATTCCATGATATCACCTACGATATTGCGCGTTGATTTTAGCAAGCCACCAGGCGTATTCAGATGAATAATGAGACACTCTGCCTTTTTGTTTTCAGCTTTTGCTATAGCACGATGAATGAATTCTGCCGTTGATGGATTTATCGTGGCATCTATATGTATTGATACAACTGTCTGTGCTTTGACCGCAGGCAATAAAGAAAGAGAAAAAAGCAGGTATAGCCATATCCGCTTCATAAAGGCAAGCTTAAGTAGAGCTTAGTAGGCGTAATTTACCAAAAATTCCGTCAATGGTGAGTGGTCAGTGGTGAATGGTCAAGCCTCCTTAACTCGGCACTCATTCCTCATTACTCATTACTGATTACTCATTTATTCACAAATCACCATTGACTATTCACGTTTGACCTTTCACGTTTCACGTCCATTACCAGCTCTGCAAACCCTCCTTTAATGCTTTGTGATATTTGCGCAGATCAAAACTGTAGAGAAAGGGAGCTTTATGAGCACCTCCTTTCTTTACCTCTTCAAGACGTCTTAAAATTCCGTAGCTCAAAATTTTTCGTTGAAAATTTCTCCTGTCTAAATTTTTGTTCAAAATAGTTTCATACAACTTTTGCAGCTGGGGCATTGTAAATTTTGCGGGCAGGAGATTATAGCCGACAGGATGATAATTCAAATGAGTTTGAAGGGTATTGAGCGCCTCCCCTATAATATGCCGGTGATCCATCATCAGGTCCGGAAGATCATTCACATCCCGCCATGTACAGTAGTCCGAAAAGTTATCCGGCTCGGGGTTCACATGTGAATATTCAACTAAGGCGTAGTATCCGATTGTTACAAACCGACGAAATAGCCAATGATCATCTTTCAATTCAATGCCATCTTTTCTTAAGATCTCACGATGAAAATTTGAATCGGATCGTTTGGGCTTTCCAAACACATTAAATTGGTGAAGAAATATTTTTGAAAGGCCGGTCCTTTCCTTCAATACACGCTGAGCTGCCTCATCCACATCCTCGTCCTTAAAAACAAACCCTCCCGGCAAACACCATTGTTTCGCATTCTTCATTTTCAGCAATAATACCTTCAACTGGGTTTCGTGAAAACCAAAGATTACACAATCCAGTGACAATGAAGGAAGATAAACTTCGGTGCCTTCAATGATAAAATCCTTTATATTCTTTTTAGCCACAATCTTACAAAGATGGATTAAAAATTTTTTCAGTCAAGCCCGTCCAAATTAAGAAAATAGATTTACATTGTGTCATATTGACGCAATGAACGTTTCTCTGCAAATTACCGTTATGAAACAAATTGAACGATTAAGATTCCCCTTCCTGTTAACAGCCTCTGTGCTGATCCCGGGCATGTCGGCATTAGCCCAGGCAGAAAAAAGTTTACCCCAGCTAGGAAAAAATTCCAATAAAGAAATAATAGCGGCCATGACCCTGGAAGAAAAGGCCAAACTCGTTGTAGGTAACGGTTTTCGTATGCCAGGTGCGAGGCCGCAGGGACCAACGATCGGTCAAACAGAAGAAAAAGTTCCGGGTGCTGCCGGAACAACTTTCGCCATTCCACGCCTGGGTATTCCTTCCATTGTTGTGGCCGATGGTCCCGCAGGGTTACGAATACAGCCCATAAGAAACCACGACAGTTCGAAAACATATTATGCAACGGCTTTTCCTGTTGCTACATTGCTTGCTTCTACTTGGGACACCGCGCTGGTAAAAAAAGTCGGCGTTGCGTTTGGCAGCGAAGTGCACGACTATGGCGTTGACATCTTGCTCGCACCGGCGTTGAACATTCATCGCAACCCTCTTGGTGGAAGAAACTTTGAGTACTATTCCGAAGATCCATTGATCGCCGGAAGGATGACATCAGCCATGGTAAATGGTATTGAATCAAACGGCGTAGGAACGTCTATCAAGCATTATGCAGCCAACAACCAGGAATCGAACAGGAATACCGTTAATACCATTATAAGTGAACGGGCGCTGAGAGAAATTTATCTAAAAGGTTTTGAAATTGCTGTAAAGGGTTCACAACCGTGGACGGTAATGAGTTCTTACAATAAAATCAATGGCACATATGCTTCCGAGGAATATGATCTGCAGACAACTATATTAAGAAAAGAATGGGGCTTTAAAGGTTTCGTAATGACGGACTGGTTTGGGGGTAAGAACCCTGTTGAACAAATGAAAGCCGGCAATGACCTGCTGATGCCGGGAAGCCCGCAGCAGTCGCAAAGAATCATTGATGCTGTAAATCATGATTCGCTTGATGTAAAGATCCTGGACGAAAATGTGAACCGTATTCTCAATATCATTCTTCAATCACCTTCATTTAAGAATTATAAATACTCTGATAAACCCGATCTTAAGAAAGATGCAGAAGTCTCCCGCATGGCCGCAGAAGAAGGAATGGTCCTGCTAAAAAATGATGGCAGTGCTCTTCCTTTAAAAAGTCAAAAAAAAGTGGCACTGTTTGGAAATACATCCTATGACATCATTGCCGGTGGTACGGGAAGTGGCGATGTAAACAAAGCATATACCATTTCTTTATTGCAGGGTTTAGCCAATGCTGGCTATGCGGCAGATGACGAAGTAAAGCAACAATATGCAGCCTACCTCGCCGATTATAAAACAAAGCATCCGAAAAAGAATTTCTTCGAAGAGTTCATGAACCCAACGCCTCCTGCACCTGAATTTGAGGCGAATAAAGATCTCATTAATAAAAAAGCAGACGAATCAGACGTTGCGATCTTCACGATTGGACGAAATGCGGGAGAAGGCCGTGACAGAAAGTTAGAAAATGACTACTATCTCAGCGACGCAGAAAAACAACTGGTAACAAATATTGCTGATGCTTTTCATGCAAAGAATAAAAAATTAATTGTTGTACTAAATATTGGTGGCGTAATTGAAGTAACCTCGTGGAGAGACAATGCAGATGCCATTTTACTTGCATGGCAACCAGGGATGGAGGCAGGTAATGCCATCGCTGATATTTTAAGCGGCAAAGCTAATCCCTCGGGTAAACTTGCGACTACCTTTCCAGCAGACTACAAGGACGTTCCATCAGCAAAGAATTTTCCCGGCAAAGAACATCCCGAACAGGCAACTGGCAATGGTTTTATGAGACAGGTACCTGCTGAGGTCACATATGAAGAAGGCATCTATGTTGGCTATCGCTACTACAACACATTCAACATAAGCCCCGCTTATGAATTTGGTTATGGCTTGTCATACACCAATTTTGATTATAGCAACCTGAAATTAAGTTCGTCGTCCTTCAGCAATAAGATAACGGCAACTATTGCTATAAAGAATACTGGAAAAGTAGCAGGTAAAGAGGCCGTTCAATTATACATAAGTGCGCCGGCTAAAACTTTGGATAAGCCTTCAGAAGAATTAAAGGCATTTGCAAAAACAAAATTGTTGCAGCCGGGGGAATCACAAACCGTTAGTTTTGATATTGACGCTGCAGATCTTTCTTCGTTTGATACGAACAGGGAAAGCTGGATCGCGGAGGCGGGCACATACTCCATAAAAGTTGGAGCGTCATCAAAGAATATCAAACAAACTGCAACATTTGATCTTACAAAAGAAATCGTTACAGAAAAAGATAACAAAGTTCTTGTTCCTCAAACGGAGATCAACGAATTGAGATCTCAAAGGAAAGCTTTTTGATATATTCATTATACACACCAATAAAAATACGTATGAAAAGAAATTTCCTTTTTCTGTTGCTACTCTCGTTCATTACTTCTATAGCCACTGGACAGTTGAACGGCGAACGTCCTCGTGTAAAAATTGCAAACGGCGAACTTGAGGGGGTGAATGAATCGGGTATAAAAACATTCAAAGGTGTTCCATTTGCGGCCCCACCGGTAGATAAATTTCGCTGGAGAGAACCGCAGCCCGTTCAAAATTGGAGTGGTGTGCGCAAAGCAGATAAATTTGGTCCGCGTGCAATGCAACTCGCGGTTTTTGGAGACATGAACTTTCGTTCTGATGGTATGAGCGAAGATTGTTTATACCTGAATGTTTGGACACCATCAAAAACAGGAAATGAAAAACTTCCTGTGCTTGTTTATTTCTATGGTGGCGGATATATGGCGGGTGATGGCTCTGAGCTAAGATATGATGGTGAAAGCATGGCCAGGAAAGGTATTGTGTCTGTAACGGTGAACTATCGTCTGGGAATTTTTGGATTTCTTTCGCACCCTGAGCTGACAAAAGAATCACGGCATCATGCATCGGGTAATTATGGATTGCTTGACCAAAGCGCAGCGCTGCAGTGGGTTCAAAAAAATATTTCCGCATTTGGAGGTGATCCAAAAAAAGTAACAATTGCAGGAGAATCGGCAGGCTCATTTTCAGTGAGTGCACAAATGGCGTCTCCCTTATCGAAAAATATTATTGCCGGCGCTATTGGTGAAAGCGGTTCCCTGCTTGGGCTTAGTCCAACAGCCAGTTTGAAAGATGCTGAAAAAGCAGGTGCTGATTTTGGGACCAGCATAAAAGCAAATACACTTGCGGATCTTCGTGCGATACCTGCCGAACAATTATTGAAAGCAACGGCAAATGCAGGCTTCGGAAGATTCCCGGTTTGTGTTGACGGATATTTTTTCCCAAAGTCTCCACTTGAAATTTTTGAGAAAGGCGAACAGGCGCATGTGCCATTGCTCGTTGGATGGAATTCGCAGGAAATGGTATACCAAATGATATTAGGCCAGGAGAAACCCACCCTCGATAATTATAAAAAAGCCATTGAAAAACTTTATGGTGATAAATCGGCAGAGGCCATGGCAGTTTATAGCGCTTCAACCGATGAAGAGGCAGAACAAGTAGCGACAGATCTTGCAAGTGACCGGTTCATTGGCTTTAGTACATGGAAGTGGAGTGACATGCAAAGCAAAACGGGTGGCAAGCCAGTATATCGATATTTGTATGCCCGCCCACGGCCACAAATGAGAGCTGAAATGGGAAATGCAACAGCCGGACTGGCAGGCGGGGTGATAAAAGATACTTCGGCGAACAAAGCACCAGCAATGCCGCCGGCACGTGGTGCAGTTCACTCGGCAGAAATAGAATATGCACTTGGCAATTTGTCAACTAACCGCGTGTACGACTGGCAACCGGAGGATTATAAAGTTTCAGAGATCATGGAGGCGTTCTTTACCAATTTTATAAAAACAGGAAACCCTAACGGTCTTGGTGTACCTGAATGGCCGGCGGTTGACAACAATAAAGGCGTCCAGGTAATGCACATTAATGTTGATACAAGAGCAATGGAAGATAAAAACGGCAAACGGTATTTGTTTATGGATAAGATGGCGAAGAAATGAGTTCGGGAGTCGAGAGTCGGGAGTAAAAAATAGGGTTAGTAAACAATAAAATAAAATTTAATGATCACAAGAAAAGACTTTTTAAAAAGAACGAGTGCTGCTGCTTTGGGCAGTATGCTGCTGTCGGACAAATTCATAGCAGGGCTTTCCAGGAAAAAAACTAGTCCGATCGGCCTGCAGTTGTATACGCTTGGGGGCTTGATGACAACTGATACTAAAGGAACCTTACAAAAGTTAGCAGCTATCGGCTTTAAAGAATTGGAAAGCGCGGGTTCACAAAAAGGAAACTATTATGGTTATACGCCGAAAGAGTTTGCTGCAATGGTGAAGGACGCTGGAATGAATTGGCGTTCGGCACATGTGGGCGGCGCGCCTTTTACACCAGACCAGATCATGAAAATGGCGAAACCCAAAACTGCCGAAGATTCTGCCAGGATACAAAAGTTCATGGACCAGATGAAGAACAGGCCAAAAATACCAAACCTGACTGAGAACGACCAGCAGCTTGCTGATGAGGCCGCAGAAGGCGGATTGAGTTACCTGGTGTGCTCAAGTATCCCGGTGAGTACTCTCGATGAAATTAAAACTGCAGTTGACGTTTTCAGCAAAACAGGTGAGGCTTGTAAAAAGAACGGTGTCCAATTCGCTTATCACAATCATACAACCGAGTTCGATGACGTAGAAGGTCATCGGCCCTTTGACTATATTCTTAACAATACTGATAAAGACATGGTGAAGATGGAACTGGACCTGGCGTGGGCGACCAAAGCGAAGCAAGACCCCGTTCAGTTATTTAAACTTCATCCGGGCCGTTATCCTTTGTGGCATGTAAAAGATCTTAATAAAGACACGTTAATGCCGGCGGAAGTTGGAACTGGTATCGTTGATTTCAAACATGTATTTGCCAACGCAAAGGAATCCGGGATGAAATATTTTTTTGTGGAGCAAGACCAGGCACCGAATCCATTACAGAACGTAACAAACAGTTATAATTACCTGAAAAAAATGTTGGCTTAGCAAAAATTTTCAAAAGCATAGACCGGGCGATGAACTGTCACCCGGTTTTTTATTGTGGTTGTTGTATTATAATTTTTTTCCGATGCTTCTTGATATAAACGGAAATTTAAATAACAAGTCATATAAGAAAAATTGTCCATCGTAATTCCTCCGGCCTTCGATTAACAGAGCCGAATAAAAAAAATATTACGTCGCATTTATTTCATATCAGCATTGGCATCATTTTTTCTATTTTTTCTAAATCCCGGTTTATTAGTCCCCTCTTATTTTCGTTTACATTTTTTAAATATTTTAAAAAGCAGTGATTATGAAAAAACTATTGCTATTTATGTCGGCGATCGTTCTGACCGCTACCGTAGCAGTTGCCCAGCAACAAAAAGATTACAAACAGGAACGCACTGAATGGGAAAAGAAAGTAAAAGATGAATTGAAGTTAACCGCAGATCAAACAACAAAGTACGACGCGCTTAACACAGAGTATGATAACAAAATGGATGCCCTGGCTCAAGATGCGAGTTTAAGTATGGATGCACAAAAAGAAAAGAAAATGGCTCTTAAAAAAGAAAAAGAAGGAAAACTGTTTGAATTCTTAACGCCGGAACAGCAGGACAAATACAAGACACTGGTAGAGCAAAAGATGAAGGACATGAAGAAACCTTCTAATCAGTAAATTGTTTTTAAGCAATGGCCCCAACGGCGTAAAGCTGATGAGCCAACAGAATTTAAAGCAAATAAAAAAACCGGATTAAAATCCGGTTTTTTTATGCATCCAACAATCGTATCTGTTTGCTTCTGCTGCGAGTCTCCGCAGCGACTCGTCGCCTTCGCATTTATTTCAACCCATACTTTGTCATATACCGGTTATACAGTTGAGTCTGTTTATTTTCCAAATTCACTTTGCGGCCCTGGATAAATACAGCCGAGATGATGCTAGTACGCATGTCTAGTATATCTCCATCGCTAATTACAATATTTGCATCCTTTCCCTCTTCAATAGTGCCCGTGCGATCATCGATGCCTAAAATTTGCGCAGCGTTTAAAGTGATCGACTGTAAAGCTTCTTCCTTCGTCAAACCATAGGCGGCAGCGGTGCCTGCATTAAAAGCAAGATTGCGATAACGGGTTTCATCATTGTCATCGTTCAGGGCAAACAGTACACCAGCCTGCTTAAGCATATACGGCGTTTTGAATGGTTGATCAATATCTTCATCTTCCGTTTCCGGCAGGTTGTACTCCCGTGAAAGAATCACTGAAATATTATTTTTCTTCAGCAGGTCGGCGATCTGCCAGCTTTCTGTCCCTCCCACGATCACTACATCTATTCCAAACTCTTTCGCAAAATCAACGGCTACAAGCAACTGCTTCACCATGTCAGCGTGAATAAAAAGCTTCTCCTGCTTTGCAAACAAAGGCTTGAGCGCTTCAAACTTCAGGTTCGTTTCTATATGATCTGCTTCCTGGGAATATGCTTTTGCCTCTCTAAAAACTTTCTTCACCTGTTCGATCTTGTCAAGCCCTTCTTTCACCGGATCCGTCTCTGGTTGCTGGCCTCTGCCACCAAACCTGGGGCGACGATTGATAAGGCTCGGCATATAAAATACGATCCCTGTATTTCGCTTGTACAACGCATCCTCCCAGTTCCATGCATCCAACTGCATAACAGAAGTTGTTCCTGCGATCAAACTGCCAGCAGGCGCCACGTTGGTTAAAACAATGCCGTTTGCTTTTAATGTATTGATGATTTTCGAATCACTATTATATGCCACAGCGGATTGAACATTAGGGTTCCATTCTCCCAACTCCTGGTAGTCGTTTGAACCACGAACGGCATTTGCGATCTCTTTTAAGCCAAGATCACTCTCAGGAAGAATAAGGCCCGGATAAACTTGTTTCCCTTTTGCATCAATCACATCACCCGAAGCTGTGACATTCGTTCCCACTTGCACAATTTTTCCATCGGTTATCTTGATGGTCCCATTGTTGATCACTGTTCCATTGCCCACATGGATCGTTGCATTAACGATATAAAAAGTTCCTTTTTGCGGCGGTGTTGGATATATATTGTCTTGTGCATAAACATTCACACTGAAAATAATTGCTATTAAAAAAAGTATTTTCCTCATCTTATTTCGTTTTAAAGAAGGTTGATTTAAACTCTGGAACTTGTAAACTTTGGAACTCCTGAACTATTGTTCATAACTGTCCGTTTGCAATAGTCCATCATTGTGCTCATAATCTTCGCAATGAAGCACGACCTGTAAACTTGGTCTCGCCGGTATCATATCCTTAGGATTATTCTTCCCCTCAGCTATCATTTTCTGGATAAGTCGATTTCTTTCTGCAGAGATTTGTTTACGCAATTCTTTATCACGTTCCCTGTCAAAATAAACAATGCCATCAACGATCGTTTTATTTGCTTTCGCATAAACACTCAGGGGGTTGTCGCTCCATAAAACCAGGTCTGCATCTTTGCCAACTTTAATACTTCCCACCCTGTCATCAACGTGTAAAGCTTTTGCAGGATTCAGGGTGACCATTTTAAAGGCTTCTTCTTCTGTGAGGCCTCCGTACTTTACACTTTTTGCAGCTTCCTGGTTAAGGTGACGCGCCTGTTCAGCATCATCGGAATTGATACAAACATTCAATCCTTCCTTTACCATGATAGCTGCATTATATGCGATCGCATCCTGCACTTCTAGTTTATACGCCCACCAATCGGAAAAAGTAGAAGCACTGGCTCCATGAGCCTTCATTTTGTCTGCTACTTTATATCCCTCGAGGATATGAGTGAATGTATTTACTTTGAATCCGAATTTTTCTGCGACTTTCATTAATTCAGTTATCTCACTTTGAACATAGGAATGACAAGTGATAAATCTTTTTCCATTCATGATCTCAACAAGTGCATCCAGTTCCAGGTCGCGACGAACAGACATTTGTGCTTCCCCCCCTTTCTTTTTGCCGGCCTGTTCAGCATCTTTTATTTTCTTTTGATAATCCGCGGCTCTTGCAAATGCATCCATTTGTACTTCCTCTACTCCCATGCGTGTATCCGGGTAACGTGTGTTGCCTTGTGTAGCTGCAGTACGTTTTACATTTTCGCCAAGAGCAAATTTGATGAAAGGATCAGCACCTTTGAATTTCAACTCTTCGTCGTTCACACCCCAGCGCAGTTTTATCAGCTGTGTTTGACCGCCAATCGTATTTGCAGAACCATGAAGTATGTGAGAAGACGTAACACCACCACTCAACTGGCGATAGATATTGATGTCTTCAGGATTTAAATTATCAGCAATCCGAACTTCAGATGTTACCGATTGGGCGCCCTCATTAATGGAAAATGCTGCAATATGTGAGTGTTCATCAATAACGCCAGGTGATAAATACTGACCTGTGCCATCAATGACTTTCGCCGAAGGGTCAGATAAGTTCTTTCCGATCTGTGCGATCTTCCCATTTTTTATCAATACATCCGTATTTAGAAGAATGCCTTCTTTTTCATTTGTCCAAACCGTGGCATTTTTTACTAATAAATTTTCCTGGTGAGGCAAAGATTCCGAACCATAGGCGCCGAAGGGATAGATAACCTTGCCAAGCTTCAGCGGTGTCTTTCTTTTCGCGCTATCAACAGATTCATTCGCTTTTGTCCCGATAACTATCGGGATGGCGCTCCATGTTAACGAATTACCCAGTGTGTCAACTCCGTTCCCCTGCCATACATCGCCATTGTTTACGCCGCTTAAGCGAATACTGGGGCCTCCTTTGCCTCCTCCTTTATCACCTTTCTCTTGTTGCCCCTGTGATTTTTTTTGAGGCGTTGCAGAAAAACTTAGTTTGACCAGTTTTCCATCATAATTGAATTTTCCGGCGAGAGTATCCTTTGCTATTACACTTGCGGTATTTTCATTTTTTACATCCAGGGTATAATGTGTGGTTCCGCTTGTTGTATTTAAAACAAGATCATAGGTTCCTGCAACATTCGTCCATGCTTCTTCTTTCACTTCATATTTATCACCTTGTACCCAATTTTCAATAATGTTCGTTTTTTCATTGAACAAAGGACCTGTCGTAATTAAAAAATTAGCAAGTTTGCCGTCGTCGAGGCTTCCTACTTTATCGTATACACCTAACCACGTAGCGGGAGTTTTCGTGAGCGCTTCAAATGCTTTGCTTTCGCTTAATCCGTATTCAATGGCTTTGTGAAGATTTGTCCAGAACTGCTTTGGGTCGCGCAGATCAGCCGATGTTAAAGCAAAAGAAATATTTGCCTTTTCAAATGCAGCGGGATTGGTTGGCGCCAGTTCCCAGTGTTTCAGATCAGCCAGTGAAACATATTTTGCATCATTCGGATCATCCACGTCCTGTGGCTGGGGAAAATTAAGTGATAAAATGAATGGAGCTTTTGTCGCAGCGATATCTGCGATGCGCTGGTATTCATTTCCACCCCCTTTAATAATATATTGTACACCGAATTCATCCCCGATCCTGTCCGCTCTTATATCAGCCCATTTGTCGTTTGCATCAAAGACCTGCGGTAAATTTTGTTCATCATTCCATGCCTGCAAACTCATATTAACCCCTTCCTTCGCAGGCCGCCCTTTATACCATTGCGCATCAAGATAAGTTTGGCGAAGTAAGGCTACACTTCCCATCATCGAACCCGGGTAGCTCTGCGTTGAGGTTCCTTTACTGAATGAATAATTTGCAGAAGCCTTATCCTTCACAATTACCAAATTTTCTTTTTCAATCGCAAGCGTTACAACAGCACCAGTACCTCGTGCTATTCCATCTTTTTGATGAGTAAGAACTGAACCGAAACCCAGATCACGAAGTGATTTAGCAGATTTATCATCCACTGCAAAAATGTCGGCGGCATTTACTTCGCTTTTTATGGCCTGGTTCCAGCCATAAGCTCCTTTCGTGCTGGTGGCAAATTGCTGCGGTGCAAAAAACCCTCCTGCAGCAGGAGTCGGTCGTTGCGGTTGAGGGATCCCGTAATCAGTATAAATGTCAATCAATGATGGATAAATGTATTTGCCCTTACAATTGATCACCACGGCATCTTTTGGGATTGGTGCATTTGCACCTACACCTGTTATCTTTCCTTCACGAATAACA
>Ga0070664_100000359_pt1 | contig 33580 bp, 31 predicted proteins | sample KBSC73metaG_FD_65863 | JGI IMG/M metagenome (GOLD analysis project Ga0070664, IMG submission 65863) | Corn rhizosphere microbial communities from Kellogg Biological Station, Michigan, USA - KBS C7-3 metaG | ecosystem: Host-associated > Plants > Roots > Rhizosphere > Soil ... | reverse complement strand
CCCGCGTCCACCCGCCGCTCCCTGCGCGGCATGGGCCTCGCCGCCGTCGTGCTGCTCGCCAGCTTCGCGGTGGAGATCTGGCTCAATGCCGCCGCCGGCCAGCTGTTGCGCGCCGCGGCGTTCGCCTTCTCCCTGGCGCACATCCGCTGGAGGCGGCCGGAGGGCGCGCCGCCCGCCGGCACGCTGGCCAACGCGCTGCGCGTCTGGTGCCTGCCGCTCGCTCTCGCCGGCCTGGTCGCTCCGGCGTTTCTGTTCGCCCGCCACATCGCGCTCGATCACCTGATGTTCGTCGGTGGCTTCGGCCTCGTCTGCCTGATCGCCGGCAGCCGCGTGTTGTTCGGTCACAGCGGCGACGTCGCACGCTTCGCCCGCCGGTCGTGGATTGCCCGCGGCATCGTTTTCGCCATCGTGCTCGCCGCGCTCACCCGCGTCTCGGCCGACTTCCTGCCGCGCGTGATGATCTCGCACTACGGCTACGCCGCTTGGTCATGGGCCGCCGGCGCGCTGCTATGGGCGCTCTGGCACGCCCGGCGGTTCTTCCAGAAGGACCCGGACGACGAGTGAGCTTGAGTCGGTGGAAAGCAGCGGTATGGTGTACGGTGGATTGCCTCCGCCGTAAAACCATTACCGCCATGATGTTATGCCAATTGGAACCATACTTCTCATCATCCTGATCCTCGCCTTGGTCGGCGTGCTTCCGACTTGGGGCCACAGCAGAAACTGGGGCTACGCTCCCACTGGGGGCCTCGGATTGCTCATCATCATTCTCATCGTCTTGATCCTGATGGGCGTGATCTAGCGCCGTCGCGCGAGTGGATTGCACGGTCGGCACGATGGCGTCGGCTTCGTTGTCATGGCCGGGAAAAGGAGGTCGGCGTCCCCTCACCGGGGTCGGTTCCAGACCGCCATCCACGCCTCGAACTCCGACGGGCGGACGCGGTAGCGGGCGAAGTTGCCTTCATGCAGTCCGGAAAGCGATTCCTCGGCGGCGGCGATGAACTTCCGGCGGTCGGCCTCGATCACCGAGTCTTCGGCCCACGCGCGCAGACGGGCGGCGGCTTGGCGGCGGTCGAGCTTCGCGCGGATGATCTCGCCGACCTGGCCATTGATGGCCTCGCGGTAGCGCACACGGAACGTGTCAGGCTCGCCCATCACGCCACGAATCACGGTGTAGCGCTGGGCGGATCGTTCGTAGGCCTGCTCGAACACCTCGCGCAGCAGCGAAACCTCGTTCAGCTCGTAAACCGCCAGCACCGCGTCGGTGTAGTCCTTTTCGGCGACGCCGGTGAACGACAGCGGCGCGAGGTTGCGTTGGAAAAACGGCAGGTTCGCCGCCAGACGGGACACCCGTTTGTTGCCGTCGATGAACGGCTGCAGGTAGGGCAGGTGGACCATGGCGAAAAACGCCTGCTCGAACGGGTCTCGGATCGCCCGCGCCTTCGCGAGGATCTGGTCGAAGATCGTCTCGATCAGCGCCGGGATCGCCAGCGGTAGGTAGGCGGACCTGCCGATCGCCACCGGATCGGTGCGCAGCGCGCCCTCGTAGCTCGCGCTGCGCAGCAGGTCGGTGGTGAGCAGGGCGTGCAGGTTGAGGATCGTCCGGCGGTCGAAGGCCGCCTCGGCGGCGGACTCCAGCAGAAACTCGATCGCCGCCTTGTGGTTGAGGATCATCACCGCCTCACGCGACAGCGCGTCGCCGCCGTGGCTCGATTGCAGCAACTGCTCGGTTTCCAACAGCGAATACGTGTTGCCCTCCAGGCGGCTGGAGTTCCACGACAAGTCGATCAGCAGGCGCTGGCAAACGTGGCGCGCGTAGGTTCCCGCCTCATCGCCCGCGAGCCCCGGCTGGCTGCCGGTGGCCATCAGCTTCCGTCGCGTTTCCTCCGGCAGATAGAACGACTCGTTCGGCCGGTAGGCGTCGAGAAACTCCCGCCGGTAGCCCACCGGCTGCCGCTCGAACACCGGGCGGCGCAGTTGCTGTTTGATCGAATGGGAAACGTCCTCTGTCCGGTAAACCGCCGGTTCCTCCCGCAGCATTGGGGTTCCCTCCGACCGTTCGCCCGACAAGCGAGCGCGGCCCGCTTCGGTCAGGTGGTAAACCGTCGCCCGCGTTTCGCCCGTGCGGTGGATCCAGCCGAGCTCGCGCAGGCGATTCAACCGGTTGATCGCCGTGCGGCGCGGCAGGCGCGGCTCGAATGCCACTTCATAATCGAGCGCACCGAGTTCCGGTTTCGCCTGAAAGGGAAGCAGCCAGTCGAGTTTCGCGCCACGATCCATGGTGGAAAAATGGCATGAAATCCGAAAAATGGCAAGTAATTCGGCGAATCAGGCAAGAAAATGGCACGAAACGCCGAATTTCGTGCCATTTGTGTCAGCCGATTCAGCTGCACCCTTGGCTCGTGCCGCACTGGGTGCAGACGCCGCAGGCACCGGCGCGGATGACTTTGTCCGAGCCGCAGTGCGAGCAGATGATGCCCATGTAGGTGGCGCCGAGAGCGCGCTGGACGCGGGCCTGGCTGTTGCCGGCTCCGCCTTCCACGCTGAGTTCGCGCACCGGACGGTTGAGCACCGTTTGTTCCATCGCGGCGACTTCCGGCATCGGCAGTTCGCCTTGGCCGTGGTCAGGCGAGGTGGCCTGGCGATAGCCCTGGATGAACTCGCAGCCGAGCCAACGGAACACATAGTCGGTGATGCTGAAGGCGGTGCGGATGTCGGGGTTTTTGGTGAAACCGCTCGGCTCGAAGCGCTGGTAGGCGAACTTGTTCACCAGCTGCTCCAGCGGCACGCCGTATTGCAGGGCGATCGAGGTGAGGGTCGCCACCGTGTCCATCAGGCCGCCGATGGTGCTGCCTTCCTTCGACATCTGGATGAAGATCTCGCCCGGCTGGTTGTCGGGGTAGAGGCCGACGGTGAGGTAGCCCTTGTGGCCGGCGATCTCGAATTTGTGGGTGAGCGACATGCGGGTGTCGGTCAGCGGCCGGCGGATCGGGATTTCGAGGCGTTTGCGCAGCTCCTCGTTCTCGCGGGCGAGGTCGGCGATCTGGCCGGCGAGAATGTCGGCGGGCGGGGTTTCCTCGCCGCCCATGCCGGTGGTCTTCTTCGTGTTGAGCGGGGCGCTGCGCTTCGAGCCGTCGCGGTAGATCGCGACCGCTTTCAAGCCGAGCTGCCAGGCCTCGATGTAGGTCTGCATGATGTCCTCGACGGTCGCGCTTTCCGGCAGGTTGACGGTTTTGGAAATCGCGCCGCTGAGGAACGGCTGGGCGGCGGCCATCATGCGGAGGTGGCCGCGGTAATGGAGGCTGCGGCTGCCATTGTAGGGTTTGAAGGCGCAGTCGAAGACGGGCAAATGGGTCGGCTTGAGTCCGCTGGTGACGGGCTGACCGGTTTGCTCGTCGGCGACGTCCTCGATCGTGTCCCACTGCTCGATGTGGTGGAGGATCGACGCGATCTGGTCGCCGGAGTAGCCGAGGCGTTCGAGCGCCGGGGCGACGGTGCGGTTGACGATTTTCAACATCCCGCCGCCGGCGAGCAGCTTGTATTTCACCAGCGCGATGTCGGGTTCGATGCCGGTGGTGTCGCAATCCATCAGGAAGCCGATCGTGCCGGTGGGCGCGAGCACGGTGACCTGGGCGTTGCGGAAGCCGTGCTTCCTGCCGAGGTCGAGCGCGCGGTCCCAGGCGTCGCGGGCGGCCTCGACGATCGGGGCGGGATCGCCCTCGGTGGAAAGTCGGCGGGCGTGGTCGCGGTGGCGCTCGATGACTTCGAGCATCGACGGCTCGTTCGACGGTGCCGGCGGATCGGTGACGTCGCCGTAGCGGGCGTCGCGATAGGACGGGAAGGGACCCTTGGCGGCGGCGAGCTCGGTGCTGACCTCATAGGCGTGACCGGTCATCAGCGCGGTGATGGCGGCGGCGAGGTCGCGGCCTTCGTCGGTGTCGTAGCCGTGGCCGCGGCTCATGATGAGCGCGCCGAGGTTGGCGTAGCCGAGGCCCAACGTACGGAAGGCGTGGGAGTTTTCCGCGATCGGCTTGGTCGGGTAGCTGGCGCGGTCGACGAGGATTTCCTGGGCGACGATGAACAGGCGGACCGCGGCCTGGAAGCGGTCGGTGTCGAACGATCCGCCGGTCTTCTGGAAGCGGACCAGGTTGAGCGAGGCGAGGTTGCAGGCGGTGTCGTTGAGGAAGAGGTATTCCGAGCAGGGGTTGGTCGAGTGCTGGCGGCCGCTGCCTTTGCAGGTGTGCCAGGTGTCGATGGTGGTGTCGAACTGCATGCCGGGGTCGCCGCAGGTCCAGGTGCCGAGGGAGATTTTCCGCAGCAGTTCTCGGGCGTTCTTCTTCTCGCAGGGTTCGCCGTCGGTCACGCGGCGCGTCCACCAGTCGTCGGCATCGACCGCGGCCTGCATGAAGGCGTCGCTGGCGCGCACCGAGAGGTTTTCGTTCTGGAACATCACCGAACCGTAGGCGTCGCCGTTGTAGCTGCCGTCGTAGCCCTGCTCGATCAGCGCCCAGGCTTTCTTTTCCTCGATCGTTTTGGCTTCGATGAACTCCTCGATGTCGGGGTGCCAATCCTTGAGCGTGTTCATTTTCGCCGCGCGCCGCGTCTTGCCGCCGGACTTCACCGCGTTGGCGACCTGGTCGTAGATGCGGAGGAAGGAAAGCGGGCCGGACGGGCGGCCGCCGCCGGAGAGTTTTTCGCGGCTGGAGCGCAGGGTGGAGAGGTCCGAACCGGTGCCGGAGCCGTATTTGAAGAGCATCGCCTCGGCGTGGGCGAGGCGCATGATGTCCTCCATGTTGTCCTTCACGCCCTGGATGAAGCAGGCGCTGGCCTGCGGGTATTCGTATTGGGTGGACGCGCGGCGCGCTTCGTTGGCGGCGGGATCCCAGTGCCAGTTGCCCTCGCCGCCGTTCTCGCCGACGCCGTATTGGTGGAACAGCCCGACGTTGAACCAGACGGGCGAGTTGAACGCGCCGTATTGGTGGAGGCAGAGCCAGGTGAGGTCGCGGTAGAAGGCTTCCGCGCTGGTTTCATCGGCGAAGTAGCCGTCGGCGAGGCCCCAGTCGGTGATCGTGCGGCTGACGCGGTGGATGAGCTGGCGGACCGAGTGCTCGCGGCCGCCGGTGCGCGGGTCGTCGCCGAGCGAGGCGTCGCCGTAGAAGTATTTGGAAACGGCGATCTTGGTGGCGAGTTCGCTCCAGGCGCGCGGCACCTCGACGTTTTCCTGGCGGAACATCGCCTTGCCGGTGTCGTCGGTGATCTCGGCGGTGCGGCGGTCCCACTCGACTTCGTCGAAGGGCGAAACCTCGGGATGGGCGAAATGCGGTGCGAAGACGAGACCGCGGGGTGCTCGGGTGGTTTTTTTGCCGGTGGAATCAGCGAGTTTCATGGGATTTCGGGAGAAAAAAGGATGGTGGAACGGAGGAATGCTGGGGCTTGTCTTAATTAACGAAAAGAAATTCTTTAATAATCCACCGGGCCGGTCAGGGTGGTGGCGCTATGAGTCATGCAACAATCGTGTTTTCGCCGGCGGGAACGCCGTGGTTGGACCGGACGGTGGGGGAAATCGTGGCTGCGAGGCCCTCGCAGTCGCGGGTGTTCCAGGCGTTCGGCATCGATTTCTGCTGTCAGGGCGGGCGCACCCTGCGCGAGGCCTGCGAGCGCAAGGAGGTCTCCGCCGAGGCGGTGATCGAACAGCTGGAAGCGGTCGAACGCGGTCCGGCCGGGGACGGCTCGAATCCGGCGGAGCTGCCCGCGGCCGAGCTGGCGAAGTACATCGTGGACACCCATCACGAATACCTTCGCCGCGAATTGCCGCGGCTGCACGCGATGGCGGCGCGGGTCGCCCAGGTCCACGGCGGCCACACGCCGTCGCTGCTCGACGTTTTCGACGTGTTTCAGGCGCTGGCGGAGGAACTCGCCGAGCATCTGATGAAGGAAGAGCAGGTGCTTTTCCCGGCGATCGACATGATGAGCCGGGGCGAGGCCGCGGCGATGCCGGTGGACGGAGCGATCCACTGCATGCTGCACGAGCACGATGACGCCGGCGCGGCGCTGGCGAAGCTGCGCGCGCTGACAAACGGCTTCACCCCGCCGCCCGAGGCATGCAACACCTACCGGGCGTTGTTCGCCGGGTTGGAAGAGCTGGAAACCGATCTGCACCGTCACATCCATCTGGAAAATTCGGTATTGTTCCCGGTCGCCCGGGCGATGGCTGGGACGGATGTGTGAAAAGCTGCGCGGCGATTGCGCGACGCGGCTTTTGGCTGGCCCCTGTGGAATACGGGGGCCATCACGCGGGGAATCGATGAAAGAAGACGCCGTACTTGAATCGGCCGCATCCCGTTTGCCCGCCCTGATCCAGGGCGGCATGGGGGTGGGGGTGTCGGGGTGGCAGCTTGCCCGCGCGGTGTCGCGGGAAGGCCAGCTCGGGGTGGTTTCCGGAACGGCGCTCGATCTGATGCTCGCGCGCGGTCTGCAGCTCGGCGATCTCGGCGGCCACCTGCGCCGGGCGCTGGCGGCGTTTCCGTTTCCCGAAATGGCGGAGCGGATCGTGAAACGGTATTTCGTGCCCGGCGGCAAGGAGCCGGGTCAGCCGTTCAAACCGGTGTCGATCATCGGCGACCGGCCGTCGTCGGCGACCCGCGAGCTGGTGGTCGCGTCGAACTTCGCCGCCGTGCATCTGGCGAAGGAAGGTCACGGCGGCAAGGTGGGGCTCAATTTGTTGGAAAAGATCCAGACGCCGACACTGCTGGCGCTCTACGGCGCGATGCTGGCGGGCGTCGACGCGGTGCTGATGGGCGCGGGCATCCCGCGCCAGATCCCCGGCGTGCTCGACCGCTTCGCCGCCGGTCAGGCGGCGGAAATGCGGCTCGATGTGACGGGCAAGGGCGATCCGGCGAAGATCGAGTTCGACCCGGCGGAGTTTTCCGTCGGACGGGCGGGCGCGCTGGCTCGTCCGCTGTTCCTCGCCATCGTCTCCTCGCCGGTGCTGGCGGACAACCTGAGGCGCAAGGCGAACGGCCGGGTCGACGGCTTCGTCGTCGAGGCTCCGGTCGCCGGCGGCCACAACGCGCCGCCGCGCGGCGGCGTGAAGCTCGATGAAAAGGGCGAACCGATCTACGGTCCGCGCGACGCGATCGATCCGGCGAAATTCCGCGCGCTCGGCCTGCCGTTCTGGCTCGCCGGCGGCTACGGCCGGCCGGGCGGGCTGGCCGAGGCGCGGGCGCTGGGCGCGCACGGCATCCAGGTCGGCACCGCCTTCGCGCTGTGCGACGAATCCGGCTTCGACCCCGCGCTCAAGGCCCGGGTGCTGGGCAAGGTGCGGCGCGGCGAACTCGACGTGCGCACCGACGCCCTCGCCTCGCCGACCGGATTCCCGTTCAAGATCGCGGCGATGGAAGGCAGCGTGTCCGAGCCGGAGGTTTACGCCCGGCGCGAGCGCGTTTGCGACCTCGGATTCCTGCGCGAGGCCTACCGCAAGGACGATGGCAGCCTCGGCTTCCGTTGCCCGGCCGAATCGGTCGATGTCTATACGGCGAAAGGCGGCGATCCCGCGCAAACCGCCGGCCGCGTCTGCCTGTGCAACTCGCTCACCGCGGCGATCGGCCTCGGCCAGGTGCGGGCGAACGGCGCGGTCGAGCCACCGCTGGTCACCTGCGGCGACGAGGTGAACCGCGTCGTCGAAATGCTTCCCGCGGGCCGCGATTCCTACACGGCGGCCGAGGCGATCCGCTGGCTGCTGGGCTGACCGGGGCGAGGATTTGCGCGGTTTCCGCAAATTGGCGCGAAGTTGTGGGCCGATGCGGGAACGCATAGTCTCTCCGTTCGCCCGCATGAGCCAACCGCCGTCCGACCGCCGTTCGCCCGATCTGGATTCCGTCACGACGATCGGTCGCGACGGTTCCCGCGTGTTCCTCTATCCGGCGGATGTGCGCGGCCGCTGGGCGTCGCTGCGCCGCGTGGCGGGCGCGCTGTTGATCGCCATTTACGCCGCACTGCCGTGGATCCCGGTGAATGGCAAACCGGCGCTGTTCTTCGATGTCGCGCAGCGGCGGTTCCACGTGTTCGGCCTCACGCTGGTGCCGCAGGACCTGTGGGTGATGTTCTTCGGCATCTCCGGGCTTGGCTTCACTCTGTTCTTCGTCACCTCCTTGCTCGGTCGCGTGTGGTGCGGCTGGGCGTGTCCCTACACCGTGTTCCTCGACCACGTTTACCGCCGGATCGAGCGCCTGATCGAAGGCGACGCGGTCGCCCGGCGGAAACTGGCCGCCGCGCCGTGGACGGCAGGCAAGATCCTGCGCCGCGGCGCGAAGCAATCGCTCTACATGTTGAGCTCCGCGTTGATCGCGCACGTTTTCTTGTCGTATTTCCTCTCGGTCCCGCGGCTCTACGAGAACATCCAGGAAGGACCGCTGGCGCATGCGACCGAGTTCGGCATCGTCGCATGCCTGACGCTGACGCTGTGGTTTTGCTTCGGCTGGTTCCGCGAACAGTTCTGCATCGTGATGTGCCCGTACGGCCGTTTGCAGAGCGCGCTCACGGACGACGACACGTTGATCGTCGGCTACGACGAGAACCGCGGCGAACCGCGCGGGGCGAAGGACAGGACGACCGGCGACTGCATCGATTGCTTTCGCTGCGTCAACGTCTGCCCGACCGGTATCGACATCCGCAACGGTCTGCAGATGGAGTGCATCGGCTGCACCGCGTGCATCGACGCCTGCGACTCGGTGATGACGAAAATCGGCCGGCCGAAAGGGCTGATCCGCTACGACTCGCTCAACGGGCTGAACGGCAAGCCGCGCCGCTGGCTGCGGCCGCGGGTGGTCGCCTACACCGTGCTCGGTTTGCTCGGGCTGGCGGCTTTCGGCATCGCGGGCTGGCGTCACGCCCGCCCTTATTCGGCGGACTTTTCCCGCATGCGCGGCGCGGCGTTTTATGCCGACGCCTCGGCGGTTCGGAACCACTACCAGCTGCGTTTCCACAACAAGCGCAACCAGACCGCGAGCTACACGCTGCGGCTGGTGGACGCGCCGGCCGGCTACTCGCTGAGCGGCGCGGACACGCCGGTGGAGGTCCCGCCGCTGGGCGAGCTGACCCGCCCGGCCATCGTGATCGCGCCCGCCGCGGCCTACCGCGGGCCGACCGGTTTGGTCATCGAAGTCCGCGCCGAGCCGGGCGACGTGGTGCTGCGCCACAAGATGCGTTTCCTCGGTCCCGATCCCGCCTCCCTCAACCCCTGAAAACCGCCATGTCCGTTCCCGAATCCCGTCCCGGTTTCCTCGGCCGCCACCCCTGGCTGCTCGTGGTGTTCGCCTTCGCCCTGTTGCTCGGTGCCTGGAGCACGCTCATCACCATCGCGGTGAAAAGCGCGCCGGAAAAGATCGAGGTCGGCGGCCGCTGATTCTTCATCCGATCCTCATTCCGCCATGGATCTCACCCTTGCCGGCGCGCTGCTGACCGGGCTCGCGACGAGCCTGCACTGCGCGGGCATGTGCGGACCGCTGGCCTGCGGCGTCGGCATGTTCGCCAAAAGCGAGGGCGAACGGCTGGCCGCGGCCTGCGTCTACCACGGCGGACGGCTCGCGGCGTACACCGTCGTCGGCGCGATCTGCGGCGCTCTGGGTAAGGAACCGCTCGGCTGGTTCTTCCATTCGCCCGCGGTGCTGCTGCCTTGGGCGCTGGTGCTGGCGCTGCTGCTGCTGGCGACCGGGCTTGAGAAAAAAATCCCCAAGCCGGCGTTCCTGCTGCGGTTCACCGCGCGGGCGCGGCTGAAAGCCCGGACGCTGCCGGCGCCGACCGGTGCCGCGCTCACCGGACTGCTCACCCCGTTCCTGCCCTGCGGTCCGCTTTACGCCGTGTTTCTCGCGCTGATGGCTTCCGGTTCGCCCGCCCGCGGGGCGGAAACCGCGCTGGCCTTCGGGCTGGGCACGGTGCCCTTGCTGTGGGCGGCGCAGCACCAGTTCCACCGCATGCGCCTGCGGCTCACGCCCAAGGCGCTCGCCCGCATCCAACGCGGCCTGGCGCTGGTGGCCGCGCTGGTGATGGCGTGGCGCTTGCACGGCACACTGCCATTCCGGTCGGAGCCGGAACCCGCGGCTCCGGCCTTGCCGAGCTGCTGCCACGGAGGGTGAGGGGGCGGCTGAGAGCCGAGCCAATCCCGGCCTCTTGCCCTCAACTTCCTCAATCCTCCAGCTTGCGGATGCGGTTCAAGTGCCGGCCGCCTTCGAATCCGGTGGCGAGGAAGACGTCGACGATCTCCAGCGCCAAAGCCGCATCCATCATCCGCTCGCCGAGGGACAGCACGTTGGCGTCGTTGTGCTGGCGGGCGAGGCGGGCGGACTCGACGTTCCAGCACAGGCCGCAGCGCGCGCCATGCACGCGGTTGGCCGCCATCGCCTCGCCGTTGCCCGAACCGCCGAGCACGATGCCGCGGTCGAATAAACCGCCGGCGACGGCTTCCGCGACCGGCCGGACGAAGTCCGGGTAGTCGACCGGGGTTTCGGAATGGGTGCCGAAATCCGCCACCTCGTGCCCCGCGGCGCGCAGGTGTTCGAGGATGAGCTGCTTATAGCGGAATCCCGCGTGATCGGAGCCGAGCGCGATGGTCATGTCATGGAAGAGCCTATGGTCCGTTTTACTCCCGGCGGCGCCAAAATCAAAGATCTGCGTGTGACGGGAGCGTTTTCCCGGCCGCCATCCCGCGCTAGGGTGAACCATGGGCCCGTCCTCCGTCCGCCGTTTCCTCGACCGACAGGAAGCCGGCCGCGAACTCGGCGCGCGGCTCGCCCGCTTCGCCGCCGATCCCGGCTTGGTCATCCTCGCCCTGCCGCGCGGCGGGGCGCCGGTGGCCGCGGAGGTCGCCCGCGCGCTCGGCCGGCCGTTCGACCTGCTGCTGGTCCGCAAGCTCGGCATCCCCGGCATGGAGGAAACGGCGATGGGCGCGATCGCCGGCGACGGCACGGTGGTGATGAACGACGAACTGCTCGCCGAACTCCGGCTTTCCGACGCGGCGGTCGATGCCGTGATCCGGCGGGAAACCCGCGAGCTGGCGCGGCGTGACACGCTCTACCGCGGCGGCCGCCCGCAGGCCGAGGTGACGGACCGGACCATACTGGTGATCGACGACGGCATCGCGACCGGCGCCACCATGCTCGCCGCCGTCCGGCTGCTGCGGCAGCGGCGCGCGGCGCGGATCGTGGTGGCCGCGCCGGTCGCTCCGCCGGACACCGTCGCGCGGCTGGCGGACGAGGCCGACGAGGTGGTGGTGATCTCGACGCCCGCGCCGTTCTCCGCGGTCGGCTGTTGGTACGAGGACTTTTCGCAAACGACCGACGAGGAGGTCGGCCGGCTACTGGACGCGGCCGGCTGAGCAGCTCACTCGCGCGTGACCGTCACCGGCGTGCCGCGGTCGATCCATTCGTAGAAAAACCGCGCCGGATTGCCCTCGTCGAGCGGCAAACGGATGCAGCCGTGCGACGCCGGGTAGCGCGGCACCGAGGTGAAGCCGTGGATGAACACGTGGCCATTGACCTGGACGCTCCACGGCATTGGCGCGTTGTGGTAGCGGCTGGAGCGGTGCATCCGTGCCTTGTAGGGGCCGGCGACGAACTCGCCCGGAGGCGTGGCACCGCGGCGGCCCGAGCTGATCCGGCAAAACAGAACCAGCCGGCCGCCCTGCCACGCCCGCAGCCGCTGCTCGCGCAGGCTGACGACGACGCGCTTCGGCCCGACCCGCGCGCTCACCCGCCCGTGTTCGCCCAGCCATTCCGCTTTTCCCGCCGTGTCCGGCGCGGGCACCGCCCCGGCCCGCTCCAAGGCCTCGGTCGCGACCAGCGCGGTGGTGTCGAGCAGCCGGCGGATCGCGGCACGGGCGACCGGACGTTCGTTCAGCCACAGCCCGCCGAGTTCGTCCCGCCGCACCGTCCAGCCGAACTCGCGCGCGGCCTCGTCCAGCGGCAGATAGATCCGGCCCGGCTCGGCGTCGAAGGTGACGGCGTCGATTTCCCCCGCCCGCAGGCCGCCGCACAGCGCCAGCCACAGCGCCAGCGCGCCCGAGACTCCCCGGCGGAACCGGCCCGGCGATGGGATGCTTGCGACCACTTCTTTCACAAGCAACCACGTTTCGCGCTCCCGGCAAGGCGTCTCTAGCAGCCATCGCGCGTGACGCGGGGATTTCCGCAAGAAATCCGGAGGCGGATCGCCGCAAACGCGCTATGTTAACAGGCTATGGACAAGAAACAGATCGATGAATTCCGGGCCCAACTGCGCGAGCAGCGGGAGCACGTGATCGCCGAAATGGCCGCCCACGGCGGATTGTCCGACCCGAACGAGGACCGCAGCCCGCAGGACGTGGTGGACGAGGCCGCGCGGGTCAGCCACCGCCTGGTCGAGGAACGCATCATCGGCGACCACAGCCTGCTGTTGCGGAAAATCGACTTCGCGCTGCAGCGGCTGGACGAAGGGACCTACGACCGGTGCGCGCACTGCGGGCAAACCATCCCGCTGGAACGCCTGCGCGCCAAACCGTCCGCCTCGCTCTGCCTGCGCTGCCAGGAAGCCAAGGACGCCGGCCTGCTGCCCGCGGCCTAAAGTGGCAGTCCACGGCGCAAAGAGCCTTTCGGCACTGACGGACAAAGCGCCGGCGTTTTGCCTTGCGTGGAAACGCGCCACCACGCGGGATTCGGCGATGTCGCGGAGTGACCTGGCCCCGCGACATCAGCCCCAAGACCGATCATTGCATCGGCACCACGAACATGCAGGTCTTGCCTTCGGCGTTCACAATCGTCACTTCGGTGACGGTGCTGTCGCCTTTGCTGCGAGGTCCAAGCGTTTTGACGGTGTAGTCTTTCTTGCAGGAATCGCAGTGGACGGTTCCGCCGTTGTGACAGAGGGCCGCGACCTCCTTCTCGTCGGCCACCTCCTTGACGGTGATGGATTTGCACTTCGTGCACACCAAGGCGTAGCGATCCCCTTTCTTCAGCTTTTGAATTTCTTCGGCGGTGCTCGCGGACTTGAACGTTCCGGTGCCTTTCGACCGTGGTTCGGCGGAGGCAGTGGAGGCGAAGCCAGCGGAAACGGCAACGACCAGCAGAGTTCGGAATAACGATTTCATGGCAGGGTTCTTTGTGGTTGCGCCCGTTTTCGACATCCGTCGCATGCAGAATGTGAAGCGAGCAACCCGTATTCTATCAGGCATCGCGCCCTCAACGCAACTCATGGATCATCAAGCGGCTCCACCGAAAGAACCTTGGAACATCGCGTTTAAAGCCTTAATCAAGCAACCGGCCTCAACCTCTCACTCATGAACCTTTCCTCCATTCCGGAGTCAGCCAAGGACTTTTGCGCTACGCTCCACGAGTTGGCGATCCGCATGCCGGATGAGGGAATGAATCCCTGACGGCATCAGGCGCGCAACCCGGCCAGACGTTCGCGCAGGACTTGCCTCGCGCGGTAGATCCGGTTTTCGACCGCCTTCACGCTGCAGCCGAGCACACTCGCGATGTCGGCGTAGCTCATGCCTTCGTGGACCAGCAGGGTCATGGGTTCACGTATGTCGGATGGCAGGGCGGCGAACGCCTCCCGGACGGCACAAAGTTTTTCCTGCGCCAAGGCCGAGGCATCGGGAGTATCCTGCGGGTCCATCGCCTCGCGCGGCGAATTGTGAAAGCCCTCGTCGTCGAGCGAGACCGTCGGATGACGGGCCTGCCAGCGCGCGTGATTGCGAGCGAGATTCGAGGCGATGGCGAACAGATACGTGCTAAAATTCGCCGTCGGCCGGTAGCGATCGCGTGCTCGGTAGAGTTTCACGAACGCTTCTTGGGCGAGATCGAGCGCGACTTCGCGACGCCCGGTCGTCCGCAGCAGGAACGCGGTGACGCGGTCGCCCCAGCGCTGCATCAGGGTGTTCAGCGCGAGGTCGTCGCCCGCCGCGAGCCGGGCCATCAGTTCAGTGTCCGGAGTCTCCATGGCGCAGCTGTTCAATGCGGGTGGCCTGCCTCCGCGGCCGAACCGGATTCGGCCACGTGGGGCAACAAGGCTTGCAAGTAACGGGCTGCCTGGCGGTCATCGAGCATGGCAGCCGTTTCATAAAGATGGCGAAGCATGGCCAAGCGGCAGTCCGCGCGCACGCGGGCGAGTTCGTGCATGGCCACCTCCAGTTCTGGCGTGACGCCGTGGCCGCCGCGAAGCAAGGCATCGACCCGGCCGCGGGCGGTCGCGATGCGCTGGCACATGTCGACGCATTGCGGTCGGTAGCGTTCGTGCAGCTCCGCGACGCGGCGGAATTGTTCTTCGCTGAGCTTCAGGTCCTGACGTAGCCAGGCGAGCTCGGGCATCTCATCCAACAGCACGTCTTTCGCCAGGTCCGGGCGACAGCCCCGCATGCCTTGGAAGGACAAAATGCCCGCCACAAGGGAGAGCAGGGCGATTAAAACGGCCTTTCTCATCGGGCCTCGTGGGTTTCGAAGGGATTGATCGAGCGGAAGTAGTTCGCCTCCGCATCACGCGATCCGGACGGGAAAATCGCGCCAAGCCCGAGGCCGATCGCCACCGCCGCGGCCACACTGACTGCGCCGGCCCAGGGTTGCAGCAGCCAGCGCAAGGGAGTGCGGAGCCACTCGGCCGCGCTCGGGCGCGCGAGCTCCGCCGCTTCGATCCGCTGCCAAACCCCCCGCCGGAAGGAATCTGGCAGGGAGATGGGTTCCGACGCGGAGCGGAGCAAGTCGTCGATTTCGGAATCCTTCATGGCAGCCAAGGGTAGGAGCCTGACGAATCGAGAGCAATCTCAGGAGCGATTGCCCTCGCCGCATTGCGCGCGACGATCGGCATCGTTCACCGGGCAATGGGTTTTGCAGGTGCGGATGAGTTCGCTCCAGTTGCGCGGGTGCGGACCGACGGGCACCAGTTTTTTGCCACAGCATCCTTGGTCTTTGCAGACGACGGGAAGGGTGTGGGTGACGATCGGTTTAGGGCTCGTCCGTGGCTTGGTGAAGCGCGGGAACTCCTGGCCTCCAAGGGCGACGGAAGTCATCGCGGCAGCAGCAAGCAAAGCGAGGGACCGTGAGATGGTTTTCGTTTTCATGGTTTTGATGGGTCGGGGTTTGCGGATGATTGGAGGATCTCGCCCTCCAATGAGTCCAACCCCACCCTGCCGAAAAACCCTCAGCTTTTTTTCGCAAGTTTGGAGTCGACGCCCCATCGCATGGCGCTCCTTCGCGACAAAGTGCTCACGGTGATGGCCGAGCATGGCCTGCAGCGCGGCCAACGCGGTCCCGAGATTTACGTGATGGCTGAAATAACGAGCAACGTCTCCCCGGCGTCGACCGCGACTCGGAAACCCTCAGCCATCACATCGCCCGAGCGACCGCCCCGATTTCGCCGAGTTTCTCGTCGAACTTGGAATCGGCGCGATCTCCCTCAACCCCGACAGCGTGATCAAAATGACCAAGCGCCTCGCCGCGCTGGAGACAGGAACGTGATCCCGCGGCGAGTCGCGGGCCTCACTGCGGCATCAGCGGCTCGTTCGGGTCCGGCCAGCTGGCGTCGTAGCCCTTGGCGTAGTTGAACAGGTGGCGGTGGAGGTATTCGAAATAGGCCTCCTTCTGCTCCTTGCCCAGCCGGTTCCAGACCGCGACGTTGAGCGCGCGGGCGACCTTCTGCATCATCTTCAAGGTCAGCTGGCGGCCGGCGCGCGCCCGCTGCACCTGTTTGTGCGTGAGCTGCTCGGTCGAAACGTCGACGAGGTCGTGGTTGCCCAGCTTCCAGCGGTCCATCAGGGCGTCGAGCGGTTGGGTGCCGTGGTCGCGGCTCAGTTCTTCCATGCGCCCGGTATGGGAAGCGGAGGGCCGGGAGCCAAGAGCAAAGAAACGGAATCCCGCCTCACGCCACCCGCGCGAGGATCCACAGCAGGTCGGAGATCCGGTTGAAAAACAGCCGGACCTCGACCGGCACCGGCTCGCCCGATTCGTGCAGCGCGAGCACCGCGCGCTCGGCCCGGCGGGCGGCGGTGCGGGCGAAATCGAGCCCCGCGCGGCCCAGCGAGCCTTCCGCGCCGGGACGCGCCCAGCCGGTGAAACGCACACCGCGCGCCTCGTACGCCCGTGCTGTTTCGGTCACGTGGACGACGTCCTCCGGCGCGATCACCGCGTAGCCTTTTTCCCGGTAGCGCGGCAGGTCCTCCGGCAGGCATGCCAGCTCGCCCATCAGGCCGACGAGTTTTTCCTGCGCGTGGTCGATGATCGCCAGCACGTCGTCGCTGGGCCCGGCCGCCCGCGCCAGGCCAAGCGCGGCGTTCAGTTCGTCGACGCAGCCCAGCGCCGCCACCCGCAACGAGGTTTTGGCGATGCGCCTGCCGAACAAAAGATCGGTCGTTCCTTCGTCGCCGCGGCCGCTGATGATGCTCATGGGGAAATTCTAAAGGTCCGAAAGTCGGAAAGTCGAAGGTCTAAAGTCAGACTTTCCAGCCCGCCCAAGCGGCCTTTTATTTCTTTGATGAAACTGGCGAAACTCGGCAACGGCCCGGAGCTCTTCTTCACCCTCCAAGGCGAGGGCGTGTCCGCCGGCTTGCCCGCCGTGTTCGTCCGCGCGTCGCGCTGCAACCTCCACTGCGTCTGGTGCGACACCGACCACACCTGGAACTTCGAGGGCACGCCGTGGCTCCACGAAAAGGACGCGACGACCGGCTACCGCAAGCACCGCAAGGAGGACGTCACGATCGAGCTCTCGCCCGCCGCCGTCGCGGAAAAAGTCGCCGAGTTCCCCTGCCGCCGCGTGGTGCTGACCGGCGGCGAACCGCTGCTGCAGCAGGACGCCTGGCTCGATCTGATCTTCGCGCTGCGGGCGATCGACCCGGCCTACGTCTTCGAGGTGGAAACCAACGGCACGCTCGCGCCTTCGCCCGCCTTCGCCGCCGCGGTGGACCAGTTCAACGTCTCGCCCAAACTCGCCAACTCCGGAATGACCGAGTCGTTGCGCCGCAAGCCGGACGTCCTGCGCCAGCTCGCCGCCACCGGCAAGGCGTGGTTCAAATTCGTCGTCGCCTCGCCCGCCGATCTGGAGGAAATCCTCGAACTCGCCCGCCTCACGCCGCTGCCGGCCGACCGCATCCTGCTGATGCCCGAAGGCCGGACGTCCGCCGAACTCGACCACCGCGGCCCGTGGCTGGCCGAGCTCTGCCGCGACCACGGCTACCGTTTCTGCGACCGCCTGCACGTCCGCCTATGGGGCGACAAGCGGGGGGTGTGAAAGGGTTGAGAGTGGTGGGTTGAGAGACTGAGAACGCTGCGGTCCGAGGGCCGATCCGCTTCAGGCACGCAGTTTGCCCGCCGGTTTCGCCTCGCGGGCGGTCGGCGGCGCGGCTTCCTCGATCGCCTCCTTGCGCCATTGCGTCGGCGACTGGCCGGTGATGCGGGCGAAGCTGCGGTTGAACTGGGAGAGCGACTGGTAACCGACCTCGAAGGCGATTTCCGACACGCGTCTCTCGGGCTTGAGCAGCTCGCGCTTCGCCCACTCGATGCGGCTACGGTTGACGTAGTCGGTCAGCGTCAGGCCGGTGGTTTCCTTGAAGATCCGGCAGAAGTGGGACTCGCTGAGGCCGGCCTCGCGGGCGACGGCGCCGAGCGGCAGCGATTCGTCGAGGTGCGAGTGGATGTAGTTGCGCGCCTTGACGATGGCGGCGGGCTCGCTGCCTTCCTCGATCAGGGCGAGCGACTCCGCATGGCGGCTGAGCTGCTGGCCGAAGCTGTTCAGCAGCGTGATCATGCTGTTGTAGCGCTCGGGATCGACCGTGCGGGTCTGGAAGTAGGCCTTGCGCAGCGTCGCCGTCGCCTCGGGCGTGAGCGTCTTGCGGCCGAGGCGGCCGAGGACCTGCTCGAACTCGCTGTCGGTCGGCTGGCGGGAGAACACCTGGCCGGTCTTGAGGTAGCCGACGACTTTCGCGCCGAGCAGGACCGGCACCGCGGACGCGCAGAGGCCGGCGAAGCAGTGGCAGGACGCCGGACCGTCGGCCTCCGCCTGGCTCATCAGCCTGCGGTTGGTTTCGATGCAGGCCTGGCAGGCTTTTTCACACAAATTGAGCGCCTCGCAGAACGGGCTGCGGTTGGTCGACTGCTCGTCGAGGCACCAGGCTTCCGGCTCGGCTCCGACCAAGCGCAGCGGCAGGCCGGTGGCCGTTCGGAACGCGTCCTGGTAGATCCGGAACAACTCGGATTGTTTCAACCGCTGGTGCAACGTCGACTCAAACTGCTCGCTCGCCTGGCTCATGATGGGGATTGGCAGGGGTTGTGCGACCGCCACTTGGGAGGCCGGTTGATTCTGCGCATATTTTGCTACCGATTCAACCCGAGAGAGATTTTTTTTCGTGGACCGCGTCCGGCCGCGACCACCAGCAGGATCGCCACCACCGAGCTGAGCGGCATCAGCCCCGCCGCCAGCAGCGGGCTCATTTTCCCCATCGCGGCGAGCGTCACGACCCCCACGTTGTAGAGCAGGGCGAAGGAAAACGCCGCGCACACGCCGTTCGCCCGCGCGTCGGCGGCGGCGAACGCCTCGGGCAAATAGGCCAGACCGGAGCCGAGGGCGTAGAAGTCGGCCTTCGATTCCAAGAGGCTGCGGTCGACCACCGGCGTGCCGGTGACGAAGGCCGCGTCGAAGGCCAGCGAATCGTTCGCCCCGTCGCCGAAATACAGCGTGTCCCTGCGGTCGATCGCCCGCACGCGCGCGGCCTTTTCCTCCGGCGTCAGCGCGCCGAACGCCCGCCCGGCGGGCAGATCGAGCGCCCGCGCGAGCCGGTCGACTTTTTCCGGGGCGTCGCCCGAGAGGATGTGCAGGCGCAACCCGCGCGCGCCCAGCCAGCCGACGACCGCCGCCGCGCCGGGCCTCAGCGCGTCGCGGAACGCGAAGGCGGCCACGGGCGATTCGCCGCACCGCAGCTCGGTCCGCCCGCCGTCGCCCTTGCCGAGAAACCACGACTGGCCGCCGCTTTCGCCGCGCACGCCAGCGCCGGGGATTTCCTCGACCGCCACCGCTCCCTCGCTTTCGAGCAGGCGCTGGCCGCGCGCGCCGAGCGCTTCGAGCAAGGTGCGGGAAACCGGGTGCAGCGAGCCGCGGGTCAGCCGCGCCAGCGCCAGCGCCGCGTCGTCGCCGAGCGCCGCCACCTCGTCCGGGTTGCGCAGTTCCGGCCGCTCCAGCGTGAGCGTGCCGGTTTTGTCGAAAACGAGGTGCTTCACCCGCCGCAGCCGCGGCCACAGGCTGGCGTGGCGGACGAACGCGCCGGCCCGCGCCAACCGCGACGCCGCCATCTCGTCCGCCAGCGGCACCGCCACGCCGAGCGCGCACGGGCACGATACGACGAACACGGAAATCATCGCCTGCAGACCGGTCCGCCAGTCGTGCCTCGCGATCCACCACGCGAACGCCGCCACGCCGACCGCCAGCACGGCCGACAGGTAGATTTTCAGCAAGCGTTGGAACACCGGCGAACCGCGGTCGCCCGGTCCCTCCGCCGTCAGTTTCGACAACAACGAATCCTCCCAGCGCTCGTCGGCCGTCACCTCCACCGGCTCGCGGCCGAGCAGGATCGCACCGGCGGGCAAACGCGCGCCCGGCCGCATCGTCACCGGCTCGGACTCGCCATGGATCCATTCCAGCGAAACCTCGGCCACGCCCTGCGAAAGGCACGCCGCCACAGGCAGCGCCTTGCCCGGCTCGAAACGGAACGCCATTCCCGGCTCCAGCTCGCCCGGCGTCACCGTGCGGTCGCCCGCCCGCAGGGTGGCGGGCAAGGGCGAACGGCGGACCAGCCGCAGCCGGTTGCGCTCGACCGCCGAGGTTTGCACGAAGCGCCCGAGCAGCATCAGGAACGTGAAGGTCGCCACGAAATCGAAATACATCAGCCCTTCCACCTCCTCCGCCCAGCCGACGATCGACCCGAGGTAGGCGGCGATCAGACCGAGCGCGATCGGCAGATCGATGTGCAGCGACCCGGCGCGCAGGGCCCGCCACGCCCGGGCGATGAAATAGCTCGCGCCCGCCAGCATCGCCAGCGTCGCCGAGGCGAAGGCGATCATCTGGAACAACCCGGCGAACTCGAAATCCGCCGGCATGCCGAGGTAGCGGGGCAGCGAGAACCCCATCGCGTTCAGGGCGAACGCTCCGCACAACCCCATCCGCGCCGCCAGCCGCCGCCGCTCGGGGGCCGAGGCATCCCGCCCGGCCGGCGCGGCGACGTAGCCGAAACCCGCCAGCTCGCGCAGGTAGCTTTCCACGTCGCACTGCCCGGCGCGCCATTCGAGATGCAGCTTGCCGCTCGCCGGGTTCGCCGCCGCCCGCACCGCCCCTGCCTGGCGCTCGAACAGGCGGTCGATCAACCACACGCAGCCGACGCAGGAAATCCCCTCCACCGAGCAATCGAGCTCGGCCGTGCCGTGTTTCGCCTCCGTCTCGGCCTTCTCCCGCAGCGGCGCGAGCCAGGCGAAATCGTGCTCTTCGAACGGCCGGCTGCGCACCGGCGCCACCGCCCGGTCCTGCTTCAGCTCGTAATAGCGGTCGAACCCCTGCTCGTGGATCATCTCCGCCACGTACTCGCAGCCCCTGCAGCAATAGCGTTCGCCCTCCGCGCGAGGCGTGAAGGCCGTCCCGCAATGGTCGCACACGTTCATCGCCACGAACGTCTCCGCCCACGCATGGCTCCGCCACTCACTTCTTGCGCCAGACCCCGCGTTTTCTCCGATGAGGTGCGTTTCGCAGCAAAATGTGCGGAGTCTAACGGGGTGCACGGAGAGCGGATCGCTTGATGCGCGGGCATGATGCGCACGCTCCGAGATGGAGCGATTTCGCATGATCCGTCCCCCAACCAACCGCTTCCTGCCCCGCGTTTCCGCTCTTCTGGCCCTCGCCGCTTCGACCGCGCTCGCCGGCACCACCGCGCCCGAAATCACCCAGCCCGCGCCCGCGGCCGGCGGTTTCGAGAACGCCCGCCGCCCGATTTCAAACCCGACCTTGTTCGACCTCGCGCTGCCGACGACCAACATTCACCCGATCGTGATGTTCCAGCGTCTGCCGGACTATGTGGACACCACGCTCGGCTCGGTGCCGATGGGCGGCGACGTGCAGGTCTACGCGCTGCAATTCGAGGTCGCGCTCAGCGAACGCCTTTCCATCGTCGCCACCAAGGACGGCTACGTCGACATCCACGCCGACACCCAACCGCTGTGGTCCGACCAGTCCGGTTTCGCCAACCTCGGCGCCGGCCTGAAATACGCCTTCCTCTACGATCCGGCGACCTCCACCGCGGTCAGCGGCACGGCCACCTTCGAGCTGCCCACGGGCAACCATGACGTCTTTCAAGGCGAAGGCGACGGCGCGGTGAACCTGATCGTTTCCGGCTTGAAACTGTGGGACCGCTTCCAGCTCGCCGGCGCCGCCGGCGCCCACCTCGAATTCGACAGCCAGCTCTCCTCCAGCTCGTTCACCAGCGCCCACGCCAGCTACGAGGTCTGCCGCTGGTTCATCCCGCTGGTGGAGGTCAACTGGCACCACCTGCTCGATGCCGGCGACGGCCGCCCGAATTACTTCAGCCAGGCCGGCGGATGGGTTCCCGTGATCGCCAGCTTCGAAGGCGGCGACCTGCTGAACTTCGGTGCAGCCAACGCCACCCGCAACCGCGACCTCGTCACCGCCGCCATCGGCGTCCGTGCCCGCGTGACCGACAGCCTGGACCTCGGTCTCGCCTACGAAATCCCGCTCACCGACGACAGCGACAGCGTGATCCAGGACCGCGTCACGCTCGACCTGGTGTGGAGTTTCTGAAGCTTTCCCTACAATTCGGGCGGGCCATTTCCGGGGGGAAGTGGCCTGCCTCCCAAGGGCCGGAAGTTTTTCCTCGGGGGGAGGCTTCCGGCCCTTTTTTTCCCGAGGTCGCGCCACCTCGCGCCGCTACCTCGTCGCAATGGCCGGGCGACCAACCGCGTGAGCAGGGCGTCGTCCCTTCACGGCGACAGCCGCTCGATGTCCCAACCGGCACCCTGCCGGGTGTAGAGGAAGCGGTCGTGGAGGCGGGCCGGGCCGCCTTGCCAGAATTCGATGGCCTCGGGCACGACGCGGTAGCCGCCCCAGAACGACGGCAGCGGGATCTCGCCTTGGGCGAACTTGTCGCGGACCTCGGCGAGCTTCTGCATGAGGAATTTCCGCGAGGTGATGACCTCGCTCTGGTTGGAGACCCACGCGCCGATCTGCGAGTCGCGCGGGCGGGTGAGGAAATATTTCAGCGATTCGGCGGAGCTGATCTTTTCCGCACGGCCCTGGATGATGACCTGCCGCTCGAGGATCAGCCACGGGAAGAGCAGACAGACCCGCGGGTTGGCGGCGATCTGGGCGGCCTTGCGGCTGCCGTAGTTGGTGAAAAAGACGAAGCCGTCGTGGCCGAAGGATTTCAACAGCACGGTGCGCTGGAACGGCATGCCGCGCTCGTCGACGGTCGCCAGCGTCATCGCGTTCGGTTCGTGCACGCCGAGCTCGGTCGCCTGCCGGAACCACTCGGCGAACTGCGCGACGGGTTCCGCCATCAGGTCCTCGCGGTGCAGGCCGCGGCTTGAATATTCCTTCCGGAAGTCCGACAAATCCATGCCGGATGAAACGGCGGGGCGGGGGCGGGGGCAACTGGGAAAGGAGTTGAGCCTTCAGGCGAGGCGGGGCGAAGCCGTGGGGGAGGAGTCTGGTGAGCCGACTCGCTCAAACGCCGAGGCTCCGCCCGGGAAGACCTTCCTCGCGTAAACGCTCGACTCCGTTTCGCCTTGTCCGGACTTCGCCCGGCTGGTTTGCTGTCGGCGATGTTCCGGTTCTTGCAATGGATTCTCATTTTCGGCGCGTTCGCCGGATTGAGCCTCCGTGCGTCCGGGGCGCACTTCGACGATTGTCGGCCGGAAGCGCACGCGGATGCCTGCTGCGACGCGGGTGATTCGGCGAAGGCGCCGCTGCACGGGCCCGATTGCCCGCCGGTGCCGCACGAGCATTCCTCGCAACCCCACCATCACGGCGAGTGCTGCCACGCGCCGTCTTGGTTGTCGGCGATGGTCTCGGGCGAGGCGCTGTTTCCACCGTTCGCCCGGGCGATCGGATTGGAAGAGGTGCGCCAGCATCCGCCCGAGGGGCCGGTGCTTCCGTTCGACAAGCCGCCTATGATTTGATCCGGAAAACGCTCCGACCGTCGGAGCGGTGGCCGTCCCGCCCGGGACCGGCCGCGTGTTTTCCCCGTGATGCGTCCGCCGGACCGTCGCGTGTCCCTGCCGCCTGTGCGGCGCCCTTTCGCCCGGTCCGGGCGGGATGTTGGAGATCCTTTTTTTCGAATCATGCATTCCAAGTTTTTGTTGGCGATCGCGCTGGCTCTGTCATGGCCGGTCCGGTCGAAAGCCGCCGAATCGTCCGGCGGGTTGATGGTCACGCTGGCGTCGGTGGCGGACCGGGTGCGCGCCCAGAATCCGGACCTCGCCGCGGCGAGGCAGCGGATCGGCGAGGCGCTCGGGCGCATGCACCAGGCGGGGCGGCGCGAAAACCCGCGGCTGCAAACCGAGGTCGAGCATAACACGCGGACCAGCGAGGGCAGCGTGAAGCTCGGCTTCGTGCAGCGCTTTCCCGTCACGAACCGGCTGCGCTTCGAGAAAGAGCTTTCGGTGCGCGAGTTGAACGCCGCCGAGGCCGAGGTGCGCGATGTCGAGCGCAAGCTGGTGGCCGCGGCCCGCGAGGAGCTGGTGAAAATCCTCGCCCTGCGCAGCCAGCGCGAGCTGCTGCGAGAGCAGGCCGCCCTTTGCGGCAAGCTGGCCGGGTTCATCGAGCAAGCGGTGGCGAAGGGCGAAGGCTCGCCGCTCGACGCCGGGCAGGCGAAACTGGAGGCCGCGAAGCTGGCAATCGAGATCCGCCAGCTCGATGCAGCCGAAGCCGCGGCCATCGGCGCGCTGAAGCCACTGCTGGGCATGAACCCGTCGGCCGCGCTGGCGCCGGGCGGCGAGTTGCCGCCGGTCCGCGTCCCGCATGCGGAGGCCGGATCGTCGCGGCGTCCCGATTTGCAGGCCGCGCGGGTGGAGGCGGATGCCGCTGCCTTGGAAGTGGACCTGGAGCGGTCCAAAAAATTCGAGGACATCGAGGTGGGCGTGTTCGGCCGCGCCGGACGTCGTATCGACGAGCCCGGCGGCGCGGAGGGCGAGGGGATGATCGGTTTCCAGCTCAGCATTCCGCTGCCGCTGTGGAGCGACAATTCGGGCAACATCGAGGCCGCCCGCGCGAAGTTGGAGCGCAAGCGGCTCGAAGCGGCCGCCCTCGACCGCAACATCCGCAACGAGGCCGAGGCCGCCCGCGCCGAGATGGTGCGATGGGCGGCGCTGGAGCGCGAGCTGCGCGTCGAGCTGCTGCCGCTCGCCGACCGCCAGACCGAGCTCGCGGAACAAACGTGGCGCAACGGCCAGGGCGAGCTCCAGGTCGTTCTCAAGGCCCGCGAACAACGCCTCGAACTCGCGTCGTCCCGTCTCGACGCGCTCCGCGACTTCCACCTCGCCCGCGTGCGTTACGACGCCGCGGTCCACCAACGCTGATCCATGAAACCTTTCTTTCTTTCCCTTTTGCTCGTCCTCCCGGCGCTCGCCGCCGATTCGCCGCCGCCGATCCTGTTGGACAAGGCGGGCGTGAAGAACCTCGGCATCGAAACCGTCGAGGCCGCCGAAACCACCTTCGAGGAAACCGCGTTCGCCCTCGGGCGGATCGAGGAAATCCCCAGCAACCACGCCGTTCTCAGCAGCCGGATTTCCGGCCGCATTCTCGAGATGATGGCCTTCGAAGGCGATGTGGTGACGGCCGGCCAGCCGTTGGTCCGGGTCGAGAGCCGCCAGCCCGGCAACCCGCCGCCGTCCGTCGTGCTGAACGCGCCGATCGGCGGCCTCGTCAGCGCCGCGCACGTCCGCCTCGGCGAACCGGTCGAACCCGAGAAGGAGCTGCTCGATGTTTCCGATCTCACGGAGGTGCTGGCCGTGGCCCGCGTGCCCGAGCACCTCGCGGGCAAACTCAAGCCGGGCGAAACGCGCGCGCACATTCGCCTCGCCGCGCTGGGCGGCGAGGCCCTCGACGGCACTCTGCTCCGTTTCGGCACCTCGGCCGACCGGGAGAGCGGCACCATCGACGCGATCTTCCGGGTGCCGAATCCCGGCCTCCGCATGCGTCCCGGCATGCGCGCGGAGTTTTCCGTGGTGCTGTCAAAGCGCGAGAACGTGATGAGCGTGCCGCGCGAAGCCCTGCAGGGCGATCCCGCCAGCCGCGTGGTGTATGTGAAGGACTTCGACCTGCCGAACGCCTTCCGCAAATCGCCCGTCCGCATCGGCCGGATGAACGACCGCTTTGTCGAAATCCTCGGCGGTTTGTTTCCCGGCGACGAGGTGGTGACCACCGGCTCCTACGCCCTCGGTTTCGCCGCCGGCTCGGGTCCGTCGCTGAAGGAGGCGCTCGATGCCGCCCACGGCCACGAGCACAATGCGGATGGATCGGAAATGTCCGCCGCGCAGAAGACCGCGAAAGCGGCTGGCAAAGGCGAAGACCACGACCATGCCGCGCCGTCGCCGCTGCTGACGCGCTTCTTCATGGCCTCCACCGCGATCCTGTTCGTGCTGCTGGTGGCCGTGTCGATGGCGAAGCCGCGTCCCGCGCGTCCTGAAACTTCGGAAACCACCTGAGCCATGCTCGACAAACTCATCCGCTTTTCGCTCGCGAACCGGGCGCTCGTGCTCGGGCTGGCGTTGTTGGTGCTGGTGCTCGGAGCCCGCACCGCCACGCAATTGCCCGTTGAGGTGCTGCCGGATCTCACGAAGCCGACGGTGGTGGTGCTCACCGAGGCGCCCGGTCTGGCGCCCGAGGAGGTGGAATCCCGCGTCACCCAGCCGATCGAGTCGGCGCTGTCCGGCGTCGGCGGCATCACCCGCCTGCGCTCGAACTCCGACGTCTCGCTCTCCCTCGTCTACGCCGAGTTCGCATGGGGGACGGACATCTACCGGGCCCGCACGCTGGTGCAGGAACGCCTGCAGAGCGTGCGCTCCAGTTTGCCGAAGGACAGCGAACCGTTTCTCACCCCCGTCGCGTCGCTGATGGGAGAGATCCTGCTGGTGGGCGTCCGCTCGACGATCGAGGGAAGTCAGATCGGCCATCTCGCGCCGCGCGACGTGCGCACGCTGGCGGATTGGACGATCAAGAAACGCCTCCAGGGGATTCCCGGCGTGGCCGAGGTGCTGAACATGGGCGGCGGCATCCAGCAGCTCCAGATCCAGCCGGACCCGGCACGGATGCAGGCGCTCGATGTGACGCTGGGCGAGCTGAAAACCGCTGCGGAAAAGGCGGCGGGCAACAGCACCGGGGGCTTCGTGAACTCCGGTTCGCGGGAAATCCTGATCCGCAACCTCGCCATGACCCTCGATCCCGAGGCGATCGGCGCCACCGTGATCAAGCGTGTGAACGACCGGCCGGTGAGTATCCGCGACGTGGCGGCCGTGGTTTGGGATATCGAGCCGATGCGCGGCGATGCCAGCATCAACAACACCCGCGGCGTGATCATGAGCATCACGAAATCGCCGGGCTTCGACACCATCAAGCTGACCGCGGAAATCGAGAAGGCGCTGGAGGAACTGAGACCCGCGATGCCGAAGGGCGTGGAAGCGGAGCCGCTGTTCCGGCAGGCGAACTTCATCGACCATGCGATGGATAACCTGAAGAGCGCGATCGTGGAGGGGGGCGTCATGGTCGTCATCGTGCTGTTCCTGTTCCTTCTGAACTTCCGCACCACCTTCATCACGCTGATGGCGATGCCGCTGTCGTTCGCGATCACCTTCCTGGTGTTCAAGGTGGCGGACGTCAGTGTGAACAGCATGACCCTCGGCGGGCTCGCCGTGGCCATCGGCATGGTCGTGGACGACGCCATCGTGGACGTGGAAAATGTCTTCCGGCGGCTGAAGGAAAACGCCGCACGCTCCGAGCCGCTGCCCCGCATCGGCGTGATCGCGAAGGCCTCCGGCGAGGTCCGGAACAGCATCTTCTACGCCACCGTGCTGATCGTGCTGGTGTTCCTGCCGCTGCTCGGCCTGAGCGGGGTGGAAGGCCGCTTGTTCTCGCCGATCGCCATTGCCACCATCGTCAGCATGGCCGCGTCGTTCGTGGTTTCGCTCACCGTGATTCCGGTGCTGGCCTCGTTCCTGTTGAAGCCGAAGGAGGGCAAGGCCCGCGAGGATGGCCATGTCACCCGGGGGATGAAATGGCTGCTGAAGAAGACGCTGCTCAAGTTCGCGCTCGACCAGCCATGGATCCTGATCGCGATCACCGCCTTGCTCATGGCGGCGTCGTTCATGCTCTATCCGATGATGGGGAAGGATTTCCTGCCTGCGTTCAAAGAGGAGACCGCGCTGGTCTCCACCACCACCGCTCCCGGTACCTCGCTGGAGCAGATGAACCAGGTGGCGGATGTGATCGAACGGAAGCTCACCGCTATTCCGGAGGTGTCCAGGGTGGGGCGCCGTGTCGGCCGCGCCGAGCGGGGCGACCACGTGGTGCCCGTCTCGACCGCGGAGTTCGACATCGATTTCCGCTCCGGCGAATCGGGCCGCGGCCGCGCGGCGATCCTGGAAGAAATCCGCAAAACGATCCGCACCGTGCCGGGCACCTTCAGCGTGCTCACCGGGCCGCTGGCGGACCGCATCGGCCACATGCTCAGCGGCGTTTCCGCGCCGGTGGCGGTGAAGATCTACGGACCGGATCTCGATGAACTGCGCCGCATCGGCACGCAGGTGCAGTCCATCGCGAAGAAGATCCCGGGCTTCGAGGATGCGAAGCTAGATGCCCAGTCCACCATCCCGCAGATCCGCATCGAGCCGGACCGCGATCGCGCCTTCGCCTACTCGATCACCCCTGGCGATCTCAACGACCAGCTCGCCACCTATCTGGGTGGCGAGCGGGTGGCGGAGCTCCGCGATGGTCAGCGCGCCGTCGATCTCGTCATACGGCTTCCCGAAAACCTCCGCGACAAGCCGGAGAAACTCGCGGCCCTGCCGGTGGAAACGGATGGCGGCCTGCGCGTGCCGCTCGGACTCGTCGCCCGCGTCCAGGAGGCGAAGGGGCCGAACGTGATCCAGCGCGAGAAAAACCAGCGCCGATTCGTGGTCGCGATCAAGCCGACCGTGCGCGATGTCGGCGTGGTGGTGGGCACGCTCCAGCAGAAGATCGCCGGGGAGCTGAAGCTGCCGGAGGGCTACTTCATGAGCATCGAAGGCGAGTTCGAAGCCCAGCGCGAGGCTTCGCTGCGCATCGCCATCCTTTCGGCGGTGGTGCTGGTCGTCGTCGTGTTTCTGCTATTTGGCTGCTTCCGCAGCTTCCCGCTGGCGTTCCAGGTGATGTTGAACATCCCGCTGGCGTTGATGGGCGGTCTGGCCTTCACCTGGTACAAGATCGACAACATCAGCATCGCGACGCTGGTTGGCTTCATCGCCGTGGGAGGAGTAGCCGCCCGCAACGGCATCATGATGATCTCCCACTATCTCCACCTGATGCACCATGAGAACGAAGGCTTCACCCGCGCGATGATCGAACGTGGCACGCTCGAACGCATGGTGCCGGTGCTCATGACCGCGCTTGCCGCCGGGATCGGCCTGATCCCGCTGGTGCTCGCCGCCGACCAGCCGGGCAAGGAGATCCTGCACCCGGTCGCCGTGGTCATCGTCGGCGGTCTGGTTTCCTCCACCTTGCTCGACATGGCGGTCACCCCCGCGGTTTTCTGGCTATTCGGCCGCAAGGCCGCCCGCCGCTCGCTGGCCCTCGGCGCGCCCGCAGCCCGCTGAATATTCCCCTCCAACATCCCAACAACTCCATGAAACACCTCCTGATCCTCGCCGGCCTGGTCGCCGGCCTCCTCGTCACCCCGGCCCACGCCGAGGAAGCCAAGCGCAAGGCCGGCCCGAACGGCGGGCGTGTGATCGAAAAGGTCACGCCGAACGTCGAATTCCTCGTGCAGTCCGACCGTCGGGTGAAGCTGACGTTCCTCGACGCCGAGGGAAAACCGGTCGCCGCCGGACAGGCCACGGCGGCGTTGACGGGCGGCGACCGCCTGAATCCGAGCAAGCTGACGTTCGCGAAAGAGGGCGACGCGCTGGTTTCGCTCCAGCCGCTGCCGTCGGGCGAGATCGTGCCGGTCGTGCTCCAGCTCAGGATGACGCCCGAGGGCGAGGCGGTGATGCAGAAGTTCAACGTGAACCTGGCCATCTGCCCGGAGTGCAAGCACGCGGAGTATGCCTGCACCTGCGGCCACTGAAAACAGAAACGGCGCGGCTCGTGGGAGCCGCGCCGTTGTCCGGGCAACAAGCGGGAATGCTTGTTCCGCTCAGCTCTCGAAATAGGTGTAGCCGCCGAGGCCGGTGCGGTAGATGTCGAGGATCTCGCGGCGTTCTTTCGGCGAGATGCGGCCTTCGACGACCGCTTTCTCGGCGAAGTTGCGGAACTTCGACACCAGCTCCTTCGGGTCGTACTCCACGTAGCTGAGCACGTCGGCGACGGTGTCGCCCTCGACCTCGTGGGTGTAGACCGGCTTGCCGTTCTCGAGGTGCACGCCGACGACGTTGGTGTCGCCGAGCAGGTTGTGGAGGTCGCCCAGCGTTTCCTGGTAGGCACCGACGAGGAAGACGGCGACGTAATAGGGCTGGTCCGGCTTGAAGTCGTGCAGCGGCAGGATCTTGGCGACGTCCTCCTTGTCGATGAAACGGTCGATCTTGCCGTCGCAGTCGCAGGTGATGTCGGCGAGCACGGCGCGGTGCAGCGGGCGCTCGTCGAGGCGGTGGATCGGCATCACCGGGAACAGCTGCTCGATCGCCCAGGAGTCCGGCAGCGACTGGAACAGGCTGAAGTTGCCGTAGTAGAAGTCGACCAGCGTCGAGGACAGCTCGCGCAGGTCCTCCGGCACTTCGTCGAGCTCGTTGAGCAGCTTCGAGAGGCGGGTGAGGATGTGCCAATACCATGCCTCGGCCAGACCGCGCTCGCGCAGGGTGGCGCTGCCGTAGAAGAACTGGGCGCGCATCTGGTCGCGGTAGTAGGTCGCGTCGTTGAGGCACTCCTGCAGGTTTTTCTTCGCCAGCACCTTGTTCACCTCGATCAGGTTGAGCAGGTTCTGCGGTGCTTTTTCCGGCACGGCGGGTTCCTTGTCGGTCGTCTGGGCGCTGGTGACGTCGAGGATGTTGAAGACGAGCACCGAGTAGTAGGCGACGACCGCGCGGCCGGACTCGGAGATCAGGTTCGGGTGGGTAACTCCGGCCTTGTCGCAGATCTGGGCGATCGTTTCGACGACGTCGGCGCAATACTCGGGGATCGAGTAGTTGCAGGACGAATGGAAATTCGTGTGCGAGCCGTCGTAGTCGACCGCCATGCCGCCGCCGATGTCGAGCACGCCCATCGGCGCGCCTTCCTTGACGAGGTCGCAATACATCCGGGTCGCCTCGGTCGCGCCCTCGCGGATCGCGGCGATGTTCGGGATCTGGCTGCCCTGGTGGTAGTGCAGCATTTTCAGGCAGCCGAGGTAGCCGGCGTCCTTGAGGCGGTCGACGGCGTCGATCACCTGCGCGGCGCTGAGGCCGAAGACGGACTTGTCGCCGGCGCTCTCGTGCCAGTGGCCTGAGCCGCGGGTGGAAAGGCGGACGCGGACGCCGAGGTTCGGCAGGATGCCGAGCGCGCGCGAGCGTTCGAGGATCAGGTCGAGCTCGGTCGGCATCTCGAGCACGAGCATCACGCGCAGGCCCATTTTCTGGGCGTGCAACGCGAGGTCGATGAACTCCTCGTCCTTGTAGCCGTTGCAGACCAGGTAGGCTTCCGGGTCGTGCATGTGGGCGAGGGCGGCGATGAGCTCGGGTTTCGAGCCGGCTTCCAGGCCGTAGTGGAACTGTTTGCCGAACTCGGTGATCTCCTCGATGACCTGGCTCTGCTGGTTGACCTTGATCGGGTAGACGCCGCGGTAGCTGCCCTTGTAGCCGACTTCCTTGATCGCCTTGCGGAACGACAGGTTGATCTCGGCGATGCGGTTGTGGAGCAGGTCGCGGAAGCGCAGCAGCACCGGCAGGTGGGTGCCGCGGTCGCGCAGGCCTTCGATGACCTCATGGAGCGAAACGTCGGCTTTGCCGCTGTCGTCGGCGAGACGGACGGTGACCTCGCCGGTCTTGCTCACGCCGAAGTAGCCGTGGCCCCAGTTTTCGACGCCATAGAGCTCGGCGGACTTGGCGGGGGACCAGTCCTTCTTGCGCTTGGGGGCTTTGTCGGCGGTGTCGGTCGGCGGAACCATGGGCGGAAGAAAAGGGGATTTTTCCGGAAATGAAAGGGGAAGTCGCGGGCGGGGGGCATTTTCATCCCGGACTTGCCGAAGTGGTTCATTTTCTTAAAGAAAAGGATATGACTGAACGAAAAGCGCTCGCCGTGCCCGGATTGCTGCCGTTGTTGCTCCTGATCGGGGGCATCGCCGCCGCCGTGGTGACGGGGCGGCATCTGGTAATCCTCAGGGATGCTCCCTTTCTGCTCATCCTGATCGTGCCGGTGATCATGCTCTGGCTGAAGGGCTTGTTCATCGTTTCGCCGAACGAGGCCAAGGTGCTGACGTTCTTCGGTCGCTACACCGGAACGGTCCGCGAATCGGGTTTTTGGTTCGCCAATCCATTCGCCAACAAAAGCTCGATTTCACTCAAGGTCAGCAACTTCCAGAGTCCGCAGCTCAAGGTGAACGACGCCCAGGGCAATCCGATCGAGATCGCCTGCGTGATCGTCTGGCGGGTGGTGGACACGGCCAAGGCGTTTTTCGACGTCGAGAACTACCAGGCGTTCGTCAACATCCAGTGCGAAACGGCGCTGCGCCATCTGGCCAGCCACTATCCTTACGAACCGCATCAGGCGGGCGAGCTGTCGCTGCGCGGTTCGCCCGAGCAGGTGGGCGAAACCATGCGGAAGGAGCTGCAGGACCGCATTGCCGCCGCCGGCATCGAGATCATGGAGGCGCAGCTTTCCCACCTCGCCTACAGCCCGGAAATCGCCCAAGCCATGCTGCGCCGCCAGCAAGCCGCCGCCGTGATCGCCGCCCGCCAGTTGATCGTCGACGGAGCGGTCGGGATGGTGGAAGTGGCTCTCAAGAAGCTCGAGGCCGACGGCATCATCAAACTCGACGAGTCGAACAAGGCGGTGATGGTGAACAACCTGATGATCGCCCTCGTCTCCGAAAGCCACATGCAGCCGGTGCTGGCGACGGGGAACGTCAGCTAAGAACAGGTGTGTGCCATTAAAGCGTAACCGAAACCTCTTCGCCCAGAATGAGAAAGGTTCCTGCGATCATCGTCAGCCTTCTAGTGGTCTCCGGTTTGATTTGGGGAATTCCTCGGTGGCAAAGATATGGTTCGGCCCGGCCCCTGTATGGGATATTCGATATCCAGTTAAAATGCTGTGATGGCCATGAGAGCTTTCTGGAACTATCTGAAAACGATGTGTATGAAACCTGTCCCGGGCATCGGGAAAGAAGGCGGGTGACGAAAGTTGTTCGTGATGGGGAATCAGCGACGGTAATCGACCCGCGTGACGGTAAGCCGTGGTTCCAGATTAGATGGGACGGGTCCAAGCACTCTCTCGAATTCTTCAAGCGTCCGGACAGTCAGTCATGGTTTGGAATGATCCCCGTTCGAGGCGATATCGAGCAAGTAATCGATCCATGGCGTCTATGGGTTCCTCGCATCCTCCCAGAATAAAAGCTCTGAATGTAAAGGGCGATCTGCGGCGGTCCGAATGTCAAAGTCACGCCAGCCGGTCGCGGAAATCGGCGTAGTGGAACTCGCGGATCGTTTCCAGGCTGCCGTGCTCGCCTTGGAGGATGATGGCCGGGTGTTTGACGCCGTTGAAGGTCGTCGTTTTGACCATCGTGTAATGCGCCATGTCGTCGAACACGAGCACGTCGCCGACCACCAGCGGGCGGTGGAAGGAGAAGTCGCCGGTGACGTCGCCGGCGAGGCAGGTCGGGCCGCCGAGGCGGTAGACGAAGGCGGCCTGCGGGTCGCGGACGGCGGCGTCGGCGGTCGGATCGTCGGCCGGGTGGTAGAATTCGCCCGGGAAGGTGACGGCGGGTTGCGCCTCCGGGAGGATCGCCGGTTCGTGGCGGTCGACGAGGAAGACGTCCGGCCGGTAGGGCATTTCCAGCACGTCCGGCATGTGGGCGGTGGCGGAGATGTCGAGGATCGCGAGCTTGTGGCCGGCGGATTCGAAGACGTCGAGGACGGTGGCGCGGAGCACGCCGGTGTGGATCGCGATCGCCTCGCCCGGCTCGAGCCAGACTTCGACGCCGTATTTCGCCTGGGTTTCCTTCACCAGCCGGACAAGGCGCTCGCGGTCATAGAACGGCTTGGTGATCCAATGGCCGCCGCCCATGTTGAGGTAGGTGAATTGCTCCGAGCGCAGCAGGTGGCCGAACTTTTCGTCGACCGCCGCGAGCGTTTTTTCGAGGTCGCCGGAGTCCTGCTCGCAAAGCGTGTGGAAATGCAGACCGGAGAGACCGGTGAGATCCGCG
>Ga0070664_100000358_pt1 | contig 33633 bp, 26 predicted proteins | sample KBSC73metaG_FD_65863 | JGI IMG/M metagenome (GOLD analysis project Ga0070664, IMG submission 65863) | Corn rhizosphere microbial communities from Kellogg Biological Station, Michigan, USA - KBS C7-3 metaG | ecosystem: Host-associated > Plants > Roots > Rhizosphere > Soil ... | reverse complement strand
CGCTGATCGAGGAGTACTCGGACACCCGGCTTCCCGAGGAGGCGCCGGTGTACCGGAGGATGGTCGAGCTCACGGAGGCGCTCACCCGGCGCGCGCTGTCCGCCGAGGTCATCCGTCCCGGAACCACCCGGGTGGGCGACGTCCGGCGCTGGCTCTTCGACCGCGCCTGGGACCTCGGAGTGAGCCTCTGGTTCCAGCCCGACCTTCGCGTGCAGCGGAAGGGGAAGCCTCCGGACATGTCCCGCGGCTTCCTGGCCATTGCCGACGAGGAGGTGGTGATCGAGCGCGGCGACGTGCTCCACCTCGACTTCGGCTTCACCTTCATGGGGCTGACCACCGACTTCCAGCGGATGGCCTACGTGCTGCGCGAGGGCGAGGCGGCGGCCCCGGCGGGGCTGGAGGCGGCGCTGGCCAACACCCGATCCCTCCAGGATGTGCTGATGCGCGGGGAGGCGCGGCCAGGGCGCCTCTCGGCGGAGGTCTACGCGGGCACCATGGCCAAGATGGAGGCCCGGGGCATCACCGCGCAGATCTACTCGCATCCGCTCGGCTTCCAGGGGCACGCACTGGGCCCCAGCATCGACATGCGGTCCGCCGCGCGGAAGGAGGCTTCCCGGCCGCTCCGCCCCGGCTCGTACCTCGCGGTCGAGCTCAACACCCGGACCGCCGTTCCCGAGTGGGGCGGGCAGGAGGTCTTCATGATGGAGGAGGACCCGGCCTGGCTCGACGCGGACGGCTACCACTTCTTCGCCGGGCAGCAGCAACGGCTGTTCCTGGTGCGCTGAAGCGGTCGCCGTCCGTCGGGCGGGCGCTCGGGTCGCGCGGGGCGAGCCCCCAACCCGGGCGCGTTTTCCGCTTCGGCTTCCCGGCGCTTCCTGGTGGAGTACGCCCGGGCTCGGCGGTCCCGGCGGGTTGCCGGAGAGGGGAGAGACCCTGGAGCAGGTGGAGCACACCGGACTGACCGGACGCGTCGGTCCGCCGCTCGCGCTCGGAGCGCTCTCCGTCGCCGTCTGGGGCGCCGTCGGTGGAGGAACGTTCCAGGACGACGACCTCCTGGGCCCGCTCGGGCTCGCCGGCGGCTGGCGCATCCGTCCCTTCCTCCGGCTGACCTTCTCGGCGCAGGAGGCGCTGCACGGCCATCGAGCGGATCTGCTGCTGGCCGTGAACCTCGCGCTGCTCGCGATCACCGCCATCGGGGTGTGGGCGCTCGCCGTCCGTCGCCTCGGCCCGGCCGCGGCCTTCCTCGCCGGCGCGGCGTTCCTCCTCCAGCCGGCGCACGCCGAGGCGGTGGCCTACGTCAGCGGCCGCTCGATGGGATTGATGGCCGCGCTGTCGGTCTGGGCGATCTGGGCGCATCTCGAATCGGTGCGCGCCGACGAGCCGCGGGCGAGGCGTGGCTGGGCGAGCGTCTCGCTGGTGCTGTTCGTTCTCGCCGTGCTCTCCAAGGAGGTCGCGCTGGTCCTCCCGCTGCTGGCCTGGGCTGCGGCTCGCTGGGATTCCCCCGATCGCCCGTCGCGCCTCGGGCCGCTGCTGGCGACCGCCGCAGGCCTCGGCGCCCTGCTCGTGCTGGCCTTCCCTCGCTACCGCACGCTCGCCGGATGGTCGCTGGCGCAGCACGGGCCGCTCGCGGCACTTCTCCAGCACCTCTCGGCGCTCCCGGCACAGCTCTCGCTGTGGGTCCGGCCCTCCGCGCTCTCCCTCGTCCACGCGCCAGGGGACGGATGGGTCGCGCCCCTGCCGGGCGCGGGGCTCCTCGTGGCCGTGGTCGCCGCGGCGTGGCTCCTGCGGCGTCGTGCGCCGACGTTCGCTTTCGCGGTGGCCTGGGCGCTGCTCGCGCTCGTGCCCACCCACACGCTGCTCGCCCGGGCGGACACCGTCACCGACCGGTCGCTCCACCTCGCCTGGGTCGGCCCGGCCATCGCCCTCGGAACGCTCCTGGCCTGGGTGCTTCGCAGCGCCGCACGTCCGACCGCCCGCGCCCTCGCCGCGGCGGCCCTGCTCGCCGTCGTCGTGCTCGCCGGTCGGGAAGTCCGTGCGCGCATCCACGTCTGGTCCGACCCGCGCGCGCTCTGGACCGAGGCCGTCACCCGTGCGCCCGGCTCCGCCCGCGCCTGGAACAACCTCGGCCTGGTCCTTCTCGAGCAGGAGCCCCGTGCCGCCACGGCAGCGCTCCGCCGCGCCGTCGCGCTGTCCCCGGCCGATCCCCAGCTGCTGTCCACCCTCCTCCTGATGGAGTCGCTATGTCCCACCGACGGTCCCTGCCGCTGAGCGGGTGCGGGTTGCTCGTCCTCGCCGCCGCGCTGCTCCTGGCCGCGCCGGCCAGCGCCATCAGCTCTCCGACGACTGCGAAGGAGGCCTGCAAGAAGCCCGACAAGAAGCCCCCTCCGCCAGAGCCCTGCAACCGCTGCTCCGACCTGCCGAAGCTCAACAAGGAGCTCGCCGAGCAGCAGTTCCTGCGCGACAAGTTCCAGGAGTTCATCGACTGGAGACTGCCCCCTCTGGCGAAGACCGCGGATGACAAGGAGAAGAGCGCAGGCGAGCTGATGCGCGACTGGGTCACGGCAGAGTTCACCAAGTACCTGAATTCACCCGAGGGAGGCGGCAGCGGGTTCGGTCAGCCGGAGATGGGAACCGACCTCGAGACCTGCAAGCTCGTCTCCTATCCGAAGGACGACAAGGGCAAGAATCTGAAGGACAAGGATGGCCGCCCGATCACCTGTCCGGTGACCAAGGACGACATCAAGTCCATGTACTGCCCGGCCATCGCGGACATGATCCTCACCCACGAGGGTCAGCACCAGACCGACTGCAAGAACAACAAGAAGTCCTCGCAGCCACTCGACCTGGCGGACTGGCGCAACTACGCCGCCTACGACGTCCGCGGATACAACGCCGGTATCGCCAACCTCCGCAAGTCCATCGCCGCGCTGGCGAAGTCGAAGCAATGCGGGTGGAAGGGTTCGACGAACAAGACCAAGAAGCTGCCGAACCCGCCGGTCGGCACCGACCAGAAGAAGGACATCGAGGTGGACGTGATCCCCACGCCCCAGGAGATCGACACGCTGGCCAAGACGCTCGGAGGGAAGAAGTGATGCTGCCCATCGCTCAGTGCATGGTGGTGCTCGCGCTCGGGACCTCGATTCGGGCGCAGAGCGAGAAGGTCGACCTCGAGGCGCTCCGGCAGAAGTATGCGGCGTCCTGCACCCCGTCCTCGACCTCCGAGGCCTGCAAGCAGATGCGCTCGAAGCTCGAGTACGCGCTGTACACCAAGCTGCTCCTCTCCATGGAGGACGGGGAGACGCCTCCGCCCTCGGCCATCGAGGTGGGCCTGAAGGCCGAGACCCCCCAGCTCCGCGCCCTGGTCCTCCAGGTCTCGCCGCAGAGCCCGGCCCGGATGGCGGCCGCGGTCGCCTCGATCGACAGCCCCTACGCCACCGTCCGCCAGGAGGCGGCGAACGTCATCCGCTCCCACGGCGACGACAAGCAGCGGCGGATGCTGGAGCGCCAGTCCTCGGGACGCCGGCCCGACTACCCGGTGGCCGACGCTCCGCCGGACGCTGCGCGCCTCAAGGTGAAGCCGTATCCCGGCGCGACTTACCGATACTTCGCCAGCAACGACGAGCAGGCGTACTTCAGCACCGCCGACGCCCCGGACAAGGTGGTGGCCTTCTACACGCAGGGCGGGAAGAAGGCGTACTCGGCCAGTGAGCTGAAGCAGGCGATGAAATCCCGCGCCATGGCAGCGATGGACCAGAACAAGATGATCCAGATCATGCAGGAGGCGCAGAGGAAGGGGCAGGACCCGGCCCAGGCGATGATGGCCTGGCAGAAGAGCCTCGCCGGCCTCGGCGCGGATCCGACCCGGAACTTCGAGGAACGCGAGGGCGTGGTGTCACCCAGGTACATCCCCGGCGACGACACGTTCAGCAGGGTGGTGGTGGTCTTCCGGGACGACCTGGTGGGAGCCACTGCCATCGTCGTCCCGCTGCCCTCGCCGGCCACGGAGGCCGCGATGAACGTGAGCGGGGACGAGGTGATGAAGACGATCGCCCGGCAGCAATTCATGACCCAGCCGATCATCGACACGCCGCCCCCCGGGGACTGAGCGGAGCGCGGCGGCTCGGCCCTGCGCGGAGGACGGATCGATCCGGTGGAGTCGGCGGTATGCTGCCGGCGCCGATGTTCCGCCCCGGGATCCTCGCCTGCAGCGCCGTGGTGGTCGCGTTCTCCGCGGCGTGCAGTGGCGCCTCCGGTCCGGACGGCGGAGCGCCGGTGCTTCCCTACTACGGGCAGGTGCAGGCCCTCGTCCAGCGGAACTGCCAGGGCTGCCACGTGACCGGCGGCGTCGCGCCCTTCGCCCTCGAGACCTACCAGGATGCCAGGAAGTACGCCGCGTACATCGCGAACGCGGTGCAGGCCCGGCGAATGCCGCCCTGGAAGCCGGCCCAAGGCTGCCGGGAGCTCGAGAACAGCCGGCGCCTGTCGGATGCCGAGGTGGCCACGCTCGTCGCCTGGGCCAGTGGCGGAACGCCGGAGGGAGATCCAGCCCGGTCCGTCGCCTACACCCCGCCGGACGCGGGGCTTCCCTGGGTTGACCTCACGCTCGCCCCGGACCAGCCCTACACCCCGCAGTCCTCCCTGACCGACGACTACCACTGCTTCCGGCTGAACCCCGGCCTGACCGCGGACCGGTACCTGGTGGGTGTGGACGTCGCGCCCGGGCAGCGGAAGCTCGTGCATCACGTGCTCCTCTTCGCTGCGAGCGCGCTCGATGCGATCGGCGCCGACGGCGCGGATCCCGAGCCAGGCTGGACCTGCTTCGGCGGCCCGGGGACGAGCGGCACGCCGCGGCTGCTCGGGGGCTGGGTACCTGGAACGCAGGCCACCCGGTTCCCCGAGGGAACCGGCATCGCGATGAAGGCTGGCGAGGTGGTGGTGATGCAGGTCCACTACAACCTGCTGGCGGGGGCTCCCGCTCCGGACATCACGCAGGTGAGGATGCAGCTGGCGACCGGGCCGGTGGCGAAGCCCGCGGCCATCCTCCCCATGGCGAACCTGGGCTTCAACATCCCGGCGGGCGCGACCGGTTACAGCTCCACCTTCCAGATTGCCTCGCCGGCGAACGGAGTTCTCTGGGGAGTCATCCCCCACATGCACACCAAGGGACGGCGGGTGACGGTGAAGGCCGGGAACGGCTGCCTGGTCGACATCCCGTCCTGGGACTTCCACTGGCAGCAGTCGTACTTCTTCAGCACGCCCTTTCCGCTCAGCGTGGGCACCCAGCTCAGCCTGAGCTGCACCTGGGACAACCCCACCGGCTCGGCGGTGGTGTGGGGCGAGAAGACCACGGACGAGATGTGTCTCAACTACTTCTACGCCACGCAGAACTGACGGCGAAGGCAGGCCTCCTCCTGCTGCTCGCGCTGGGATGCACCCGCCCCGAGCCTCCGCTCGAGGTGACCTACTGGTACCTGCGCGACTGAGGGGTCTGCGCGCAGGTGCGGTCCGCCGTGAGCGGGCTTCCGAGCGAGTTCGGTCCGAGGGTGCGAGTGAGCACCGTGGAGCACCTCGCCCCGGGCGCTGACCGGGAGATCAGCGCCCTGGGGTTCGAGAGCCACGGGCTGGTCATCCGGCGCGGGGACCAGGTGGTGTTCCAGGCTGCGGACCACCGGGTGCGCATCGAGGACGTGCGCGCGGCACTCCGCCGGGAGCTCGGCAGCCCCGCACCGGGTTCCTGAACGTCCGCACAGAGCGGGCCACGGGTCGTCTCGAGCTCAGGACTTCGGGGGGCGAGGGGCAGCTACGGGGTGCGGCTCACCAGCCCCTGAGCCGCACCCCGTCTTCTCACGGCACGATGTTCGGCGTGCCCGAGTCGTACCGGGCCTTGGCGGGGAGCGTTCCCACCGTGCCGCTGTTCGGATCTACCCAGGGCCAGGTCCGCGCTCCGAAGAAGGCCGGCTTGCTGGCCAGGTAGAGCGAGGGGGGGAGCGTCCTCGCCCCGCTCGCCCAGACGATCCGGCCGTTCACCGAGTCCCAGTTCCCGTCTCGCCAGACGTGGGCCCTGGCGTATCCGTTGTCCCAGTTCCCGCCGAACATGAAGTTGTTGCCCAGGGCGAAGATGGGCGTCCCGCTCCGGGAGGAGGGGTTGGTCTCGTAGACGTTGCCCCCGCGGAGCACGTTTCCGACGAAGGCGCTCTCGTGGGTCCACGCGTCCACGCCGACTGCGCGGAGGTTGCCGGTGACGTTCCCCGAGGAGTTCCTCCCCGTGGCGTAGTTGCGGAAGTGGACGTGCCAGCCGGAGTTTCCGTGCGTGGTGGCCGAGCCGATGTTGGGAGTCCAGTTCCCCTCGATCAGATCGTGGTGAGTGAACGCGCCGTGGCTGTCGTCGATCGCGTTCTCCTGCCAGCCCGGCGAGTTCCAGATCACCGCGTTGTCCACGTAGTTGTAGGCGATGACGTTTCCGCCGCCGCTGGCGATGGAGACGATCGGCTTGTTGTTGTTGATGGAGATGTTGTTCTCCACCAGGCTCGCCGAGCTGCCGGTGCCGATCACGATGCCGTAGGCCTGCCCGCCCGGATTCTGGTCACGGGACTCGTGCACGTACGAGTCACGGATGACGCAGCGATAGCAGCGCCCCAGCCCGATGTTGTAGCCGTCCTTCCCGGGATGAGCGGAATCGGAGCGCCGAGAGCCGTCCGCTTCCACGTTCTTGGCCCAGGCGTAGGACATGTAGCTGAAGGCGATCGTCCCGCCAGGGAAGCCCCACTGGTTGTTGCCGCCGGCCACGGCGATGTTCTCTATCCCCGACCAGCGGTTGCCGAGGAACACCGAACGGTTGTCCTTCGCCACCATCCGCCAGACCTGCGGGGAGCGCGACAGCATGAAGTCCTTGGTCAATGGCTCCTTGAGGTAGAGGGTGTTTCCGCTGATGGCGGTGATCTCGGCGGCCTGGGACAACGAGCGCCAGCGCGGGACGGCGTTCAACGCGGCTGCGTTCGCGCTCGCGAGGTCGCCCACGTTGATCCCCGGCGCTCCGGTGCTCGGCCCGGCCCAGGAGAAGGTGGGCTGTCGCTTGAAGTACTCGCCGTCGTAGAACCAGAGGAAGCTGGCATTGAGCTGGACGCTCCCGGTGGGTACTGCCGCTCCGTCGAGCATGTCGATGGTGATGACGTCGCCCACCGCGAAGCGGCTGGCGTCTGCCACCGGGATGGTATTGGTGCTCATCCAGGCGTTGCTGGTGACGGCGGTCACGCGGAAGTCGCCGTCGTTGAATCCGCCCCGGTGCCCGAAGAGCACCACCGTGCCGTAGTCGGGGATGGTGCCGTTGGCGACCAGACGGGTCCGGTCGGCGCCCTCGCCGCGGATGGTCACGTTGTCCACCGTGACGTAGAGGCCCACCTGGCCGCCCTTGTTCGGAAGGTTCTGTGGAGTGACGTAGTAGGTCCCGGCCTTGAGGAGGACGATCTTCCGGCTGCTCGGGGTGGCCGCGGCGCCCGCAGCGTTGATCGCCGCCTGCATCGCGCTGGTGAATGCCGCTGCGTTGCCCTGGCCGGCAAGAGCGGGGTTCACCGAGTAGCCGCCGTAGGGATTCCCCGACGGGAGCCATACCGTCGCCGGTCGGACCGGGTCGTTGTCCCTGGGCACGCCGCCCGGAATGCCTGGCGACCACCGAGTCTGGAACTGCTTGGGAAGGAACGAGGAGTCGATCGCTGCGGTGTCAGTACCGATCTCGGAAGCCTCGGGGCCATCCACGGCACCGGTGGGCCCGCAGCCCGAGACCGCGACGAGGAGAGAGGAGAGAACGGCGGCGATCGTCGTTGAGGATCGTGGGGTCGTCATGCCTTTCCGCGTTCGGGCGCCGCGTCGAGCCGCCCGGGGTTCGTTGTGGAGCGCGGACCCTCACACGCGTTGCGCGAAGCACGAAGCGATCATGACGATGTGGTCAGGTGTGGCTCGTGCCCCAGGCCCGAGACCGACCGAGCACGCACGCCGCCGAGAGCGGATTTCTCCAGCTCTCTCCGAGTGACAGTGTGTTTACGAATGTCGCATGTTGTGCCGAGGAGGGCGCATCAGCGTTCTTCTGGGCAGCGATAAGCGATGCCCGAGGCCGCCGCGGTCGTTCCGTACGCCATGCTCGCCGGGCTCGAGGCCCGGGCGGCGACGAGGTGCGTGGCGCCCTGGAGCGCCGCTCGCTGGCGGAGCTCGTTCAGCGCCGAGGCGTGCAGTGCGTCCTCGGGCGCGAGCAGCTCGGTGGACGTCCGGACCGCCAGCGCACCGATCTTCTCGCAGCGCTCCCCGGGCGCCTCCAGCAGCGCCGCGGAAGGCGTCGCGGTGGTCGCGCAGCCGGCGGCGAGGAGCACGAGAGAGATCGGAGCAGCGCGCAGCATCGACCGGAAGCTGAACAGGGACCGCCCGCGACACGCAACCGGTCCGGAGAACGCTCGGTCGCCCGAGGGACGGTCACCAACCACCATCGCATCGAACGTGTCCGCGCGCAGCGTTCTGGCCGCTCGAGGCACGCCCTCGGCGGCGCCCCGGCTTTCCGGCCTGGTTGGTCAGCACGTCGTGCGGTGTCCCGATCCGGGACCCTCAGAGGTGACCGGGACGGCGTCGCGCCATGGTCGCGGTCATTCCTTCGTCTCCTCCGACGCACGGGAGAGGATCCACGAGCGCACCTTCCCCGCGTTGCGGCCCAGCGGACGGCTCCGGGACACGAGCCAGTACCCGTAATCGATGGGCAGCGGCCGGCGGCGAGTCGCCGGCACCAGCTGTCCGGAGTCGAGGAACGAGCGCACCAGCGCCAGGCGGCCCAGAGCCACGCCGTGACCGGCCAGCGCCGCGTGGATGGCCTGCTCGTACTGGGTGAAGCGGAGGACCCGCGTCGGTCGGGGCTGCGATGCGCCGGAGGCCTTGAGCCACTGGGCCCAGTGGAGCAGCGGATGCGTCGGGTCGTCGAAGTCGAGGAGGACTGCCTTGCCCTGCTGTGCCGGGTCGTCGAGGTCCAGGGGAACGCTGGAGACCGGGAGCAGCGCCTCGCCGAACAGCCGGACCGCGCCCGACGGCGCGTCCTGCGTCGGGCAGTAGCGCACCGCGAGGTCGATGGCCTCGCGCTCCAGGTCCAGCACCCGGTTGCTGGCCACCACCCGTAGGTCCACGTCGGGGTGGGTCGCCTGGAGCTCGCCCAGTCGGGGCAGGAGCCAGAGCGCGGCGAACCCGGTGGAGCTGGTGACGGCGACTGAGCTCGGGTCCACCGGCCGGAGCGCCTCGATGGCCTCGCCGAGCTGATCGAGCCAGGCGTCGGCGGTGCGGAACAGGCGCGTCCCCTCCGGCGTCAGCTCCACGCTGCGGTGCCGGCGGACGAAGAGCGCGCACCCCAGCGCATCCTCCAGGGCGTGGATCTGCCGGCTGAGCGCCGGCTGGGTGATGGCCAGCTCGCGGGCGGCGGCGGTGACGTTGAGAGCCCGTCCCACCGCGACGAAGCCGCGGAAGAGCTCCAGGGGCGGAAGATTCAGCAGTCGGGGTGGCATTCCTGCTCCGCATGCGAACCGGCCCGACACGGCATTGGAGTCCGGCTTGGAGGTTCCGTACTAAAGAGACCCATGGAACCGAGCATCGCCCAATTCACCAAGGGAGAGCGGCCGCGTCCTGCATCGGTCATCGCCCCGCTCCTGTATCTCGGCAGCTGTCCCGATGCCCCCTTCTGCTACGTGGGCCACCCTCCAGCGGGGATGCCGGCCGACAACTGCGACTACCTCGCCCGCCCGGTCCTCATCCACGACGCCCGCGACGCCGCCGGGTTCCTGGACCTGAACCGGAACGGATTCGAGCTCTGGCACGCGCCCTCCTCGGTCGGGGACTTCCTGGACGAGGAGGAGGTGGAGCGGCGGTACGTCCCCGAGCTGGTGGAGCTGGTCCTCGGGGCCACCGGGGCCGACACCGCCCACGTCTTCGATACCCTGCTTCGCCGCCGCGAGCCGGGAAGGCCCCCGATGACGCTCGGCGGCCGGAGGGGGCTCTTCTCCGGCCCCGCGGGGAGGGTCCACGTCGACTACACCGAGGCCTCGGGGGCGAGGCGGTACTGGAAGGTGCTTCAGGGGCGACCCGAGCCCCCTCGCTTCGCCATCGTGAACGTCTGGCGGTCCATCGGATCGGCCCCGGTGCTCGACACGCCGCTTGCGCTCTGCGACGCGCGGAGCGTGCGGAAGGAGGACCTGGTCGCGACCGAGCTCAGGTACCCCGAGCGCACCGGAGAGATCTCCCTGGTCCGCTACCGCCCCGAGCACCGGTGGTCGTACGTGTCCGAGATGAGGCGGGACGAGGTGCTGCTCTTCAAGCAGTACGATTCAAACCTGGAGGTCGCCCGGTTCGTCCCTCATGCTGCATTCGACCATCCGGCAGTCCCGGCGGACGCGCCGCCCCGGCAGAGCATCGAGGCGCGAGTGCTGGTGACCTTCCGCTGAGGTGAGGCAGGCGATGGAGCTCTGGTTCGATCTGGCGAGCAACTACAGCTATCTCACCCTGATGCGCATCGACGCCCTGGCCGAGGAGGCGGGCGTGAAGGTGCGCTGGGAGCCGTTCCTCCTCGGGCCCATCTTCGAGGCCTTCGGCTGGAAGAGCTCACCGTTCGTCCTCCAGAAGGAGAAGGGCGCCTACGTCTGGAAGGACATGGAGCGTCAGGCCGCCAAGTACGGGCTGCCCTGGCGGAAGCCCGCCCGCTTCCCGCAGAACACGGTCCTTCCGGTGCGGGTGGCGCTGCTGGGCCGGGACGATCCGTGGATGCATCCCTTCTGCCGGGCGATGGCGCGGGCGAACTTCGCCGAGGACCGGGACATCTCCACCCTGGAAGCGGTGCGCGAGGTGCTCGAGTCCCTGTCGCTTCCGGCAGCCGCCATCCTGGCCCGGGCTCACTCTCCGGAGGAGAAGCCGAAGCTCCGGGCGCAGGTGGAGCGGGCGCGGGCGCTGGGCATCTTCGGCGCGCCCACCTTCTTCGTCGACGGCGAGATGTACTGGGGGAACGACCGCCTGGAGGACGCGCTGGAGGCCGCCCGGGGCCGCTCTCCGAAGCCGCTGCGATAACCGCCGGGCACCTTCCACTGGACCTTCTGAACCCGCCGTCCAGAAGGAGAGGGTGCCATGGAGAAGAAGCGCTCGATCAAGGCCGTCGCTGCAGTGTTCCTCGGGGTGTCGCTGGTGGGGCTGCTCCTGTCGGCCGGAGCCACCGCGGTGACCGGCATCGACTCCGATCCGGCCGCCATCGTCCAGGGGCCCTGAGCGGACGGAGAGGGCCGCGGCGCTACTCGTTGGCCAGGGGCGGGGGAGCCAGCCAGTCCCCCTGCAGCACGAAGGCGGCCCAGCTCTCGGGGGCATCGAAGGGCCGGGTCGCCAGCAGCTTTTGCTGAGCTTGCCGGAGCGCCGGCGCCGGCCGCTGTCCCTCGAGGAGCATCGCCCGGTACACCTCCTTCATCAGCTCGGTTGTCGCCCGGTCCGAGACCTTCCACAGGCTGGACAGGACCTGGCGCGCCCCGGCGTGGATGAACCCCCGGCTCAGGCCGACCAGTCCCTCGCCCTGCACCGGCTTGCCGAGCGCCGTCTGGCAGGCGCTGAGCACCACCAGGTCGGCGTCGATGCGCATCTGGTAGATGTCCTGCAGGCGGAGGAAGCCGTTCTGGGCCTCCCCGCGGGGATCGACCAGGGACAGCACCAGGCCGGACAGCTCAGGGTGGGTGCTGTTCAGCAGGCCATGCGTGGCGAAGTGGAGGACGCGGTACTGCCCCACCGCCGGATCCAGGGCGAGGGGGCGCCGGGCGTCGAAGTCGAGGGCGCCGAGCCGCCTCTCCGCCGGGACGAGGGAGAGGATCTCCTCGGCTTCGATCCGGGTTCCCGGCAGGCGAGGAAGCCGCTTCAGGCCCATCGCCTCCATGGAGCGCTTCAGGTCGGCTGGCAGGGCGGTGGTCGGGGCGCGCCTGCCCTGAAGACGCGGATCGCCCTGGTCGAACACCGGATCGGCGAGCACGGCGACGATCCCGACGGGCCGGCCGAGGTGCGCGCTGGCCCGGAGCGCGGCCACCGCCGAGGCAGAGGGGACGAGAACCACCTCGTTCTCCTCCACCATCCGACGTCGGGCGCCCGGGAGCACCAGCGCAGGGAAGGGAAGCTCGTGGAGCGCTCCGTCCGGGGCGATGACGACCCGTTTCCCGCGGATCCGCTCCGTCGCCGGGCCCAGCAACGTCCTCCCGAGGCGGCTGGCCAGCTTCTGCTCGTCCACGTGACCGGCCCGGGAGGCCTGAATCCGCCGCGTCAGGCCGCGGACCTGCCTCTCCAGGACAGGGCGCGCCGGCAAGGGGTACACCTCCACCGACTCCCTCGAGACCACGAGGAGGAAGCTCCGATCCGCGCCGAGCAGGTACTCGAGGAGCACCGTCTCCTCGTCGAGCACCTTCGATTGCACGGCTGCGGCGCTCAGCGGCTCGGGCCGGATGAGGGCTGCCGACCGGGGGTTCCGCTCCCGCAGCTGCGTCCGCACGTCCTCGAGCTCGTTCAGGACGCGGCGGAGCTCCGGAAGGTCCGCTGGACCGCCGGTCGCGGTCACCGTGCGCCGTGCCGCCTCGGCCGAGACGCGATCCGCTTCCTGGATGAGGCGCCGCTCCCGTGCTCGAAGCTCGGGATCCGCCCCGGAATCGAGATCGATGCGCGACTCGCTCAGCAGGTCGAGGAAGCTCCGGGCCCGGGCGCGCTCGCTCACCGAGAACATCTCCTCCAGCCTCGCCCGCTCCGGCGCCCGTTGCTGGAGGTCCCAGAGCACCGAGGCCAGGAGCTCGTAGCGGTCCCGGTTGCGCGCGGTGAAGCCCATCCGCCCGCTGGTTCCCGGTCGGGTCAGGCGGTCCGACTCGGTGAGGGCAACCGCCTGCCGGATCACCTGGAGGCTCTCGTCCAGCCTCCCGAGCTTGCGGAGCGCCCGCGCCATGTTGGTGAGCGAGATGGCCTGCTGGTTCGTGTCCGGGGCCTCCTCCGCGACGCGAAGGGCCGCCCGGTGCTGGACCAGCGCCTCCTCGGTCCGTCCCTGGAGCCCGAGCACCTCGCCCAGGCCGTCGAGCGCGAAGGCGAGATTGAAGCGGTCGCCCACGGCGATGAGCAGCTCGAGAGCATCCCGGTAGGCCCGCTCGGCCAGGGTGAGCCGGCCCGTGTCCCCGTACACCCAGCCGAGATGGGTGAGGGAGACGGCCTGCTGGCGCCGGTCTCCGGTCTTGCGATGCACGGCGAGCCCTCGACGGAACTGCGCCTCGGCTTCCGGGTAGCGGTGGAGATCGAAGAACACCCCTCCGATGGCGTCGGTGGTGATCGCGGCGTTGCCGGGCGAAACCCGCCCCCCGGCCGCCACCCGTTCCGATTCTCGGAAGACGTCGAGCGCGCGCTCGTATTCCTTCGCCGCCCAGTGCACGAAGGCGATGTTGTGGAGGATCTCCGAGAGGAGGTTGGGCCTCCCGAGCGGCTCGGCGAGCGCGCGAGCGCGGGTCAGGTCATCCAGGGCCGCCGACAGGCGGGTGACGGTCAGAACGACCGATCGATCGTTGTAGGCCTCGGCCAGCGAGCGCGGGTCACCAAGCCGGGTGCGAAGCTCGATCGCGCTGGTCAGCTCCCGGTCCGCGGCCTCGAACTCCCCGAGCTGCCACAGCACGCCGCCGCCGCAGGCGTGTGCGTTGGCCTCTCCCCGGAGGTCGCCGGCCTCGTGGGCGAGAGCCGCGGCGCGCGTCTCGAGCTTCACCGCCTCCGTCATGGAGGCCTCCGAGCCCTCGGACCAGAGGAGAAGCGCGCGCTGATGCGTCCGCTCTCCCTCGAGCTGCGTCCGGTCGAGGGCAGTTGCCGGACGGGGCCCGTCCATCCGGAGCTGGATCTCCCCGGCGGGCGGCCCGGAGTCGAGGCTCAGCACGAGGGTACACGTGCCCGACCGCACGGGAATCCCGGCGACCGGAAGCGGCTCGTCCAGCAGCATCGGGTTCCGGACCTCGGCGAGCAGCTCGCCGGCGGCGTCGCGCAGGAGCGCGATCACCGGCTGCACGTCCGGCGCGATGCTGGCCCGCACCAGCTCCCCCGTAACGCACGGCAGCTCGAGGGTGACCGGCCGCTGCTCGCTCAGGGAGACGGTACGCACCTCGCCTCCGTCCGCTCCTGCCCCGGCGGCGAGCACCATCGACGCGGCGGCGAAGAGGAGGGAGCTCATCCCGGGGGAGGTCTCCGTGTGGCCCGGGGCTCACGGTCGCAAGCCCGGAACCCCCAGCATTTCACGTCGCGAGCCGGAAAAGGGAAACGTGAGACGTTCTATTGATGAGTGGACTCGCCGAGCAGGAACAGTCCCGGCGCCCCGCGGGCGACCCCGCTCGCCGGGGAAAGGCTCCGCAGGGCCTGGGCCGGGCCGCGGTACCGGATGGAGCCGATCACCGCCAGCAGCGCGACCAGCACGACCAGGGCGGCGAGCCGTGCCCCAGCCCGGGTGTCATCGAACGGAAGCTGATGCCTCATGACGTCCTCCTCGGAGACTCTCGAAGGGGAGTCGGCAAGAGCCCTCGATCGAGGAGTGGCGGCAGCGGTCAGATCATCGCACCGGCGCCGCCATCGTCCGGAACCGGTGCTGGACGCGCGCGATCACCCGTGCCGGCCTCTCCGGACGGAATCGCCTCAGATGGCCGAGCCGGAGCAGCACCGGGTCAGGGCGGCCTGCCGCGGCGTGCGTCGCCGGAGCCCACCGGGGGAACCTGCCAGTCTCCCTGGAGGACGAACGCGGCCCAGCTCTCCGGACCATCGAACGGCCGGTTGGCGAGCAGCTTTCGCTGGGCCCGGCGAAGCGCCGGCCCGGGCCGCAGGCCCTCGACGAGCATCGCCCGGTAGACCTCCTTCATCAGCTCGCTGGTCGCCCGATCCGGGACCTTCCACAGGCTCGAGAGGACCTGCCGCGCCCCCGCGTGAATGAAGCCGCGGGTGAGGCCGACCAGGCCTTCCCCCGCCACCGGCTTGCCGAGGGCCGTCTGGCAGGCGCTCAGAACCACCAGGTCGGCGTCGATCCGCATCTGGTAGACGTCCTGGAGGCGGAGGAATCCGTTCTGTGCCTCGCCGCGAGAATCGAGCAGCGAGAGCACCAGGCCGGACAGCTCCGGGTGGGTGTTGTTGAGCAGCCCGTGGGTGGCGAAGTGGAGGACCCGGTAACGGGCCACCGCCTGGTCGAGCGCCAGGGCGCGCCGGGCGTCGAAGCCCAGGGCTCCCAGCCGCTGATCCGCCGGGACGAGGGAGAGGATCTGCTCGGCCTCGACGCGCGTGCCGGGCAGCCGGGGCAGTCGCTGCAGTCCCATCGAATCGATCGATCGCTTGAGGTCCAGCGGAAGGGCCAGAGCCTCGGCGCGCTTCCCGTCGATGCGGGGATCACGCCGGTCGAACACCGGATCGGCGAGCACCGCGACCATTCCGGTGTGCTGCGCCGCCCGCGGGCTCGTCCGGAGCGCGGCCACCGCGGATGCAGAGGGCACGAGAATCACCTCGTGCCGCTCGATCATCCGGTGTCCGGACCCGGGGAGCACCAGGGCCGGAAACGGAAGCTCGTGGAGGGCTCCATCGGCGGCGATGACGACGCGCTTCCCCTCCATCCGTGCCGCCGCCGGCCCGAGCAGCGTGCGACCCAGCTGCGTTGCCAGGCGCCGCTCGGCCGTTGGATCACCGTGGGAGGCCTGCACCCGCTGGGTCAGCCCGCGCACCCGTCGCTCGAGGACCGGTCGCGCCGGGAGGGGGTGGACCTCCAGCGAGTCCCTGGAGGCGATGAACAGGAAGCTCCGGTCCTTCCCGAGCAAGTACTCGAGGAGGATGGTCTCCTCGTCGAGAACCTCCGACTGGACGGCTGCGGCGCGCAGGGGCTGCGGCCGGATGAGCGCCGCGGACCGCGGGTTCTGCTCACGGAGTCGCGACCGAACGTCCTCGAGCTCCGTGAGGACGCGGCGCAAGTCGGGGAGCTGGCCCGTGCCACCGCCGAGCGCGGTCCTCCGGGCAGCCTCCGCCGAGATTCGCTCGGCGTCCCGGGCCAGGAGACGCTCCCTGGCGAGGAGCTCGGGATCCGCACCCTGGTCGAGGTCGATCCGCGACTCGGTCAGGAGGTCCAGAAAGGTCCGGGCGCGAGCGCGCTCGCTGATCGAGAACATCTCCGCCGCCCGCGCGGGATCCGGAGAACGCCGCTGGAGGTCCCAGAGCACCGAGACCAGCAGCTCGTACCGCTCCCGGTTGCGCGCGGCATAGCTCATCCGCCCGCTCGTCCCGGGTCGTGTCGGCCGATCCGACTCGGTCAGGGCCAGCGCCCGGTGGAACACCTGCACGCTCTCCTCGAGTCGCCCCAGCGTCCGCAGGGCGACCCCCATGTTGGTCAGGGAGATGGCTTGCTGGTTCGTGTCCAGGACCTCCTCCGCGACGCGGAGTGCCGCGCCGTGCTGGGCGAGGGCCTGCTCGGCCCGGCCCCGGAACGCGAGCACCTCACCAAGCCCATCGAGCGCGAACGCGAGATTGAACCTGTCACCGACCGCGGTCAGCAGCTCGATCGCCTCCCGGTAGACCTGCCCGGCGGCAGCGAGGCGATTCGTGTCGGCGTACACCCATCCCAGATGGGTGAGGGAGATGGCCTGCTGCCGGCGATCCCCGCTGGCCCGGTGCGCGGCCAGAGACCGACGGAACTGGGTTTCCGCCTCGGTGAAGCGACGGAGATCGTAGAGCACCATCCCGATGGTGTCGGTGTTGATCGCCCGGGCAAGTGCAGACGCGGTGCCCCTGGCCGCCACCCGGTCGGACTCGCGGAAGAGCTCGAGCGTGCGCTCGTACTCGTGGCTGTAGTAGTGCACGAAGGCGGTGTTGTGCAGGATCTCCGCGAGCAGATTGGCGTTCCCCAGCGGCTCGGCGAGCCCGCGGGCGCGGATCAGGTCGTCCAGGGCCGGGGCCAGGCGGTTGAGGTTGATGTAGACGGCCCCGCGGTCGTTGAAGGCCTGGGCCAGCGCGCGAGGGTCACCGAGGCGGGTCCGGAGGTCGATCGCCGCCGTCATCTCCTTTACCCCGTCCTCGAGGTCCCCCAGCTGCCACAGCACGGCGCCGGCGCCTGCGTGGGCCTCCGCCTCGCCGCGGAGGTCGCCGGCCTGGTGCGCGAGCGCCACCGCGCGTGCTTCGAGCTCCAGCCCCTGCCTCTGGGATGGCTCGGATCCCTCGGACCAGAGGAGGAGCGCGCGCTGGTGCAATCGCTCACCCTCGATCCGGAGCCGGTCCTGTTCCGTCGCCGGGCGAGGTGGCTCGATCCGCAGAACGACCTTTCTGGACGGGCCGCTCTCGAGCGCCAGAGCGAGGGTGCAGGTGCCCGAACGGGTGGGCACTCCAGCGATCGGAAGTGGCTCGTCCAGCAGGACGGGGTTCCGGACCTCCGCCAGCAGCTCGCCCGATGGGTCGCGGAGGTGAGCGACGATCGGTTGCAGGTCGGGAGCAACGCTTGCCCGGATCAGCTCGCCAGCGGCGCAGGCGAGCTCGACGGAGACGGCCCTGTCCGCGGTCACCGCGACGGTGCGCGCCTCGGAGCCGTCGGCCCTGGCCACGGGCGCCAGCAGGATCGTCGCCACGGCGGACAGAAGGGATCTCATCGATGGAGATCTCCGCGTGTTCCGGGCTCCGTCGCGAACCCAGCAGCCGGGGAGCATTTCACGTCGCGGGTCGGAAAGGCGAAAGGCGACGGTTCTACCGCCGACTTGACTCGCCGAGGAGGGACAGCCCCGGCGCCCCGCGGTTGACCCGGCTCGCCGGGGAAGGGCTCCGCGGGTCCTGGCTCGAGCCCCGGTACCGGATCGAGCCGACCACCGCGAGCAGTGCGAACAGCACGAACAAGGCGGCGAGCCGCGCCCCGGCCCGGGTGTCATCGAACGGAACCTGATGCCTCATGACGTCCTCCTCGGAGCTCTCGACAAGCAGTCGCCGAGAGCCGTCGATCGAGGAGTGGCGGCTGCGGTCAGATCATCGCACCGGCGCCGCCATCGTCCGGAACGGGTGCTGGGCCACCGCAACCGACCGGCCGCCCGCCGCCTTACCCTCGAGCGAGAGCGTGTACCGGCCGGGAGGCAGGAGCGAGGCGTCGAGAGCGACCAGCAGCGCGTCCCGGGTCGCCGCCGCGATGTCGTCCTGCTGGAAGACGTCCGCGCCCTGCTCGGATCGCACGGTGATGCGGTAGCGGTCGTACCGGAGGGGCAGCTCCCGCTCGATCCACAGGGCGACCGGCTGACCGGCGGAGGGAAGCACCACGCTCGGAAGGTCGCTCCCGCGGGTGGTCATGAGCGCGAGGACCGGGATCTGCCCGGTCGTCTTCGCCGGGCCGGGCGGACTCACCTCGGGTGGCTTGCGGGCGCGCTCCAGCTCGGCGCGCGTCCGGGCCAGCTCCGCCTCGGTCCGGGCGAGGGTGTCCCGGTCGCGAGCCAGCGCCTGCTCGAGCCTCCGCGATTGCTGCGCACCGGACCAGACCGCCACGGCGACGGCGGCGGCCGCCGCCACCGCCCAGACCAGTCGTGTTCCCCACCGCGGCCCGGGCCGCCGTCGAGGCGGAGCCGGGGCAACCGCGGGCTGGCGGCGCTCCAGCTCCTGGAACCCGGCCTGCATCCGCTCCGCGGACTCCACGCGGTCCAGGCACTCCGGACACCCGATCAGGTGGGACTCGAACTCGACGCGCTGCTCGGCCGGCAGCCGACCGGTGGCGTACTCCTCGGGCCAGCTCGTCTCGTGCACGCGACCGGAGTCCATCTCACCCTTCAAGTGTCGGCTCCGGTGAGATTATCTCCCAGGTTCCAAAGTGCCCGGAATCGTTCACGGGCGCGGTGGAGGATTCGGTTGAACTGGAGCCGGTCCACACCGAGCTCGGCGCACAGCGCGTCCTTGTCCTCCTGGCCCAGGTAGAAGCGCCGGAGCACGGCGCGGTCCCTCTCGGTGGGGAGCGCCTCCAGCACCCGCGCCACCTTCCGTGCGTCCTCCTCGCGCTCCAGCTGCTCGCTGGCCGAGGTCGCCGGCGACGGCGTCCGCTCCAGGCCGGCCTCGTCCTCGGGAACGGTGCGCCGGACCTTCCGGAAGTGCTCGATGGCCAGGTTGCGCGCCAGTCCAGCCAGGAACGCGCCCGCCTGGGCTTCGTCCCGGAGGGCACCGGCGCGGATGCGCTCCAGCCCGAGCCGGAAGGTCTCCTGGTGCAGGTCGTCCACCAGCGCGGGGTCGCGGGCCACGTGGCGGAGGATGACCCGCACGCCGCGGCTGAAGGCCCGGACCAGCTCCTCCTCGGCGGACCGGTCGCCGGCGCGGATGCGCGGCGCCAGGGTCGCCAGGGCGGGGGGGGTCTCTTCCACCGCCGGCGGATGTTGCCACGGTCGGGCCCGGACCTCGCGGGCGGCGTAGTCTCCGGGGGATTCGATGCCGTTGAACCCGGGAGCGTCTGCCCGGTTTCGAGCGGGCCTGCCTGAGCGCCTAGCCGGTGGCGGCCTCGCCGGTGGTGGGCACCGTCTCCGGTGCCCGGCGCTGACGGCGCAGCCACACCAGCGCGGCGGGGAGCCACATCGCCGCGGCCACGAGGCACGCCGTCTCCCCGATGACCGAGGTGATCCCCAGGCTCCGCACGCCGTAGTTCAGCGAGCGCGTCAGCGCCAGGTACCCGAGCAACGTCGTCAGGCTGCAGAGGACCACCGCCCCACCGGTGCGGCGGAGCACCTCCACCGGGTTCCGCAGCTCGAGGTCGCGCTGGACGATGTTCACCGCGTAGTCCACGCCGATGCCGAAGGTGACGGGCAGGGCGATGAAGTTCAGGAAGTTCAGCTTGAACTTCCACAGCGCCAGGACGCCCACCGTCCAGAAGACGCCCACCAGCAAGGAGAGGATGACCTGGAGCCTCGCCCCGCGCCCGCGGAAGCTGAGGAGGACGATGGCCAGCGTCGCGATCAGTGAGGCCGCCACCGCGCGCGGCACGTCCTTGAGGATCGCGGACCACATGTCGGCATAGATCACCGCTCGCCCCGAGCCGCGAATCTCGGTTCCGTCGGGCAGCACGGTGCTCCGGTAGCCGTCGGCCCAGCGCAGGAGGTAGTGCGCGTCGGCGGTGTCGCTCCCCTCGGCGGGACTGATGTAGACGATGCGGCCGCGCGTCCCGTCCTTCTCCGTGTAGGGACGGGCGATGGCGTCGGGCAGCTCGTCGATGCCGAAGGGCCGGAGGTCTTCCGGTGGGACGTAGGGCTCGATCTTCTCCCAGTCCTTCACCAGGCCCATCCGGTGCGCCTTCAGGATGCGGCGCCGGAGCTGCATCAGGATGGTGATCTTCTCCTCCTGATCCTTCGGCACGAAGTCCTGGAGGGTGTGCACCGCCTTGAATGGCTTCGCGTCGGCCGGAGCGGCATCGCGGCGAGCCTCCAGCGCGGCCTTCAGCGGCGCCACCTGGTCGAGGCGGTCGGTCATCACCGCCATCCCGTCCACGCCGACGAAGCCGGTGAGCTCGGAGGCCACGTGGAACAGCCGGTGCACCTCGGCGACGGCCGAGCGGTCGCTCTGGATCTTGTTGGTGTCGTACTCCATCGGATCCGAACGGATGTAGAGGACGGTGAGCACTGCGCCGGCGATGGCGAGCACCGTGCCCACCACGGTGATGGTCCGCGGCGCGGCGGTCACCGCCCGGGCGAACGGCGCGCCGAAGGGCACGCCTTCTCCGTGGACCCGCAGGGCCCGGCGCCACCAGGAGATCCGCTCCAGCGGGGCCCATCGCTCGGTGAGGAGGAGGATCGGCGGGAGCGCCAGGAAGGCGGCCGCCCAGCAGACCAGCATCCCCATGCCGCCGATCCACCCGAACTCGCGGAAGCCCTTGAACTCGGTGACCACCAGGGCGCCGTAGGCCGCCGAGGCGGTGGCGGCCGCGGTGAGGGTAGGGCGCCAGGTCTGGCGCATCGCCTCCACGATGGCCGGCTCGGTGGGCGTCCCGTGCCGGCGCTCCTCGAGGTACCGCGCCATCAGCATGATGGAGACGTTGATCCCGTTGCCGGCGATGATCGTGAACAGGAACCCGGTGGCGAGGTTCAGCCTGCCGATGAGCAGCTCGGTGAGGGCGAAGGTCCAGGCCACGCCGATGCCGATGGCCAGCCCCATCGAGATCACGGTCCGGATGCGCAGGTAATAGAGGAAGACGATCCCCAGGATGAGCACCGTCCCGGCGAGACCCACCTCGGTGAGGTCCCGGTTGATGAGCCGGTACTCGGCGAGCCCGATCAGGAGGTCTCCGCTCAGGTCCCACCGAGCCACGGGATCGAACGAGGCAGGGTTCACCCGCCTCACCACCTCCGAAACCTTCGCCACGGCCTCCTCGGCCTTGTGGAAGTCCGCCCCGACGATCCCGCTGCGGATGACCACCACGGCCTTCTTCCCATCCGCGCTCTGGTACCGACCCTCGCCCGGGAAGCGGCGCTCGTCCTCCGGCTTCACCCCCAGGCGAGACTTCACCGTGTCCGGAGCGATGGGTGGGGGAGGTGCCTCCGCCTCGTCCTCCAGGCCGAGCTGGAGGCCGGTCTCCTTCCCGACCTCGTAGGCGTAGCGAGCCTCGACGTCGTCGCGGAGGTTCTTCAGCGTCGCCAGATCCGTGTACAGCCCGGTACGCGGCCACAGGAAGGCGAGCGCATCGTGCACCCCGTTCTCCACGCTGCCCACCCACGGCGGGCCGAGCTCCCGCAGCGCGGGGACCAGCGCGTCCGCCGCCCGGCGAATACCCGCCGGGTCCTGCCCCTCCAGCACCACGAAGATGGTGGACTGGCTCGAGGTCCTCGCCGAGACCCGGCGCAGCTCCACGACGCTGGGCCGGGTCTCGGGGAGCAGGCTCTCGAAGCCGGTCTCCACCCGGAGCCGGCTGGCGAGGACGATGGAGATGGCGGTCAGCAGGGCGATCGCCCCCAGCAGCAGGAGGGGATGACGGAGCTGCCAGCCCACCAGGCGGTCCAGCGCCCGTCGCAGCAGGGAATCCACCATCACTCCGTCCTCTCCGGCGGACAGACCCACAGGTGATAGCGCTGCATCACCACGCCCCGGCGCTCCACGGCGAGCGTGCGGAGCGGGGTGCAGCGGTGGTCCGGGAGCAGCGCTTCCGGAGGCTCGTGGTAGTGGTCGTCCTGGACGTACAGCACCGGGACCGTGGCGGGTGGATCACGCCGCCCGAGGAAGTCGAACTGCGTCCGTCGCGTTCCCGGGCAGTAGACCGGCGGCTGATCGTCGAGCGCCGCCAGGAGATGCGCACAGAGGGCGTACTGGCAGCTCGCCACCACCGCATCGGGGCCGAGCGTCGCCGCCTCCTGGCTGACCGCAGCCCGGACCTCCGGCCAGCCGGTCATCTCGTTGAAGACGTCGCGGTCCGCGTCGTAGGCGCCGGCGGGGAGGAAGCGACGGAGCGAAGGGTTTCGAGCGTAGGCGTAGAACACGGCGGTCCCGGCGAGGGTGAGGGCCAGGCAGGCCCCGATGTACCACCGGAGCGCGGCCGGGAGTCGCCCCGCTCGCTCGTCGAGGAGCCCACCCGCGCCCACCACCAGGGGAAGATAGCCCACCATGGTCCAGTGAGACTCGGCGTCGCGGACCCGGGCCATCATCACCCAGAAGAAGACGAGGACCGGCCAGCTGGCGAGGGCGAGGAAGCGGAACCGGTCGTCCTCCGACGAGCGGCGGATGCAGACCACCAGCACCGCGAGCAGCGCGGGGAAGATGAGCGGGTTCAGGGGCCCGAGCTGTCCTATCAGGGCATGCCAGGCGTTGAGGGCCAGCGAGCGGACGTCCTCGGGTCCGGTGCGCTCGACGAGGTGCAGGACCAGCGACGGCCAGCCTCGCTGCTGGTTCCAGACCAGGACCGGCGCGGCGACCGCCAGCGCCACCAGGCTCCCCAGATACAGCGAGGGACGGCGAAGCCAGCGGCGGCCCGGCGGGGAGACGAGGACGTAGAGCAGCCCCACCCCGAGCAGGAGCACGCCCGAGTACTTGGCCAGGAAGGCCAGACCGGACACCGCACCGGCGGCGAGCGGACGCCAGGGCTCGTCGTGCTCGCGCATGCCATTCAGCAGCAGGAGCCCGAGCACCCACAGCGGCGCGAGCGGAGCCTCGGGATTCAGCGCGTAGCTGGAAGCGAAGAAGACCGGGATGACGGTGACGATGGCCACTGCCAGGAAACCGGCGCGCGGAGAGAAGAGTCGGCGCCCGAGGAGGTAGACCCCGGCGCCGAACACCACCGAGCAGACCAGCGGCCCGGCGCGGACGGCCAGCGAGCCATGGGAGCCACGGGTGGTGAGCCAGCTCATCCAGGCCACCAGCGGTGGGTGGTCGTAGTAGCTGAGCGCGGGGAAGCGGGACCAGACGTAGTAGTAGGCCTCGCCGTTGGCGATGTCCGTCGCGGTGACGAAGAGGAGGCGCACCAGGGTGGCGCCGGCGATCAGGAGCGAAGTCCAGCCGACCCACTCCCGCTCGCCCTGCCGGGCGGGTATCGCCACCATCGCGTCAGCCGTGCGCACCGCTCACCACTCGACCACGAAGTCGGCGTAGTCGGCCTCGGACGGCGACTGGGAGTTGTCGCCGTCGGTCATCACCCCGATGGCCACGAAGTCCGGAACGTCCTCCAGCTTTCCGCCGTAGTGCTTCACGAACTCCCTTCTCGGATCCACGGTGTGGGAGGTCCAGACGTCCAGCGGGCCGCCCACCTGCACCAGTGTCGTGTCACGATCGAAGAACCAGCCCCGGTTCGACTGACACGACGTCCCCACCGTTCCCAGCGTGCTCCAGACGTACTTGATGACCATCAGCTTCAGACCGGCCTTGAAGGCCAGGAACACCGACGCGGCCGAGTCCGACGCGCCGGGTCCGCAGTCGTTCGCCTCCTTGGGCAGGGCATGCGCCCGCCAGCGCCAGCTCACCGCGCGCACCACCTGGCGCGCCGCCTCGGGAACACCCGCCTTCAGAACCACGTTCCCCAGCCCCGGGCGGTAGATCCCCCGGAGGATGGGAGTGCCTGCGTCCTCGCCCAGCGAGTAGTAGTTCACCGGCCCGGAGTCCTCCTTGAAGACGGTGAAGTCGCGCGGGGGAATCACGACCCGGTGTGCGGCACCGGACACGGACACGGCCCCGCCGTCGCTCGCGGCGAGCGCCCCGAGCAGGACAGCCATGGAGAAGATCATGTCGTGGTGTCCACTTGACGTTACTCGGTGTGCGCATGTCAAAAGCGGCACCGGTGGACGCTTCGCTCACCCCCGACATCGCACCTCCGACCTCCTCGGGCGTGGACCGGGCCATGCTCGCCCTGGCCGAGGCCATCATCCCCGGAACCAGCAGCATCCCCGGCGCGGACGACAACACGGTCCGTGAGGTGGCCGCGCTGGTGGACCGCATCTCGCCCAGGCTGGGCAAGGTGTGGACCGCGGCGCACCGCGCACTCGATGCAGGAGCGCGGCTGCGCACCGGAAGGCCCTTCCACGCTCTCTCGGTCGCCCGCCAGCAGGCGTTGCTCCGGCGGTGGGAGCGCGATCCCGTCTTTCGCACGCCGCTGTCGCTCGTCTCCAACGTCTACAAGCTCGTCCACTTCGACGCGCCCCACGTGCAGCGGGCGATGGGCGCCCGGCCCAAGCCGCCGCTTCCGGTGACCGAGCCGCGCTGGGCGCAGCAGGTCCATGCCGCGGAGTCGTGGAACGGCAGTGAGGTCGAGTGCGAGGTGGTGGTCATCGGCACCGGGGCCGGTGGCGCGGTGGTGGGTCACGATCTGGCCGCGCGCGGCCACGCGGTGGTCTTCGTGGAGGAGGGGCAGCTCTATCACCGCCATAGCTTCGACGGGAGCACGGTGCGCGCCTACGAGCGCTTCTACCGCCCGGCGTTCGCGCTGGGGAACGCCAGCTTCCCGGTATTTCTGGGCCGGATGGTGGGAGGCTCCACCGCGGTGAACGGAGGGACCGCCTTCCGCACGCCGACCTGGGTGTTGGACCGCTGGTGCGAGGAGACTGGCACCGACGCGCTCTCCCCGGCGCGGATGGCCCCGTACTTCGATCGGGTGGAGGCTCATCTCGGGGTCGGGCCGTCCTCGCGCCGCCACGTGGGCCCTGCCGCAGAGATGATGCAGCGCGGGTGCGACGCGCTCGGGTGGAAGCACGGCCTCCTCCTGAGGAACGCGCCAGGATGCGAGGCCTCGGGGTTCTGCCATCTCGGCTGCCGCAGCGACGCCCGGAAGAGCACCAACCTCTCCTACCTCCCGCCAGCGATCGAGCGTGGGGCGCTGCTCTTCACCGGTCTGAAGGCCGAGAAGATCATGTTGGAGGCTGGCCGGGCGTCGGGCATCGAGGGCGTCGCGCGGAACGGGAAGCGTGTTCGGATCCGGGCGCGGGCGGTGATCCTCGCCGGGGGAACCATCTCCACGCCCCTGTTCCTCCTCCGGCAGGGCCTCGCCAATTCCAGCGGAGAGGTGGGCCGGAACCTCACCGTGCATCCGAGCGCGGTGGTGAACGCGCTCTTCGACGAGGAGATGCGGCCGTTCGATCACATCCCGCAAGGCTACGGCTCGGAGCAGTTCCTCGAGGAGGGGCTCCTGCTGGTGTCGGCCCAGGGGACACACAACGTGGCACCCAGCACCTTTCCGCTGGTCGGGAATCGCCTGATGGAGCCGCTCGCCCAGCTGCGGCACATCACCGGCGTGGGGCCGCTCGCCGCCGACGCCACGCGCAACGGCCGGGTGTGGAGGGAGGTCCGCGGGGTGCCGCTCGCGCGGTACACGATGTCCCCAGCGGACGTGGCCCGGCTCAAGCGCGGGATCGAGCTATCCATGCAGATGCTGATCGCCGCGGGCGCGCGGCGGCTCTATCCAGGGGTGATGGGGGTCGGTGCCCTCACGCCGCACCAGCTGGACGAGTTCCGGAAGAGGGAGCTCTCCGCCTCCGACCTGGTCATGGCCAGCTACCACCCGCTGGGCACGTGCCAGATGGGAACCGATCCCCGGGCCAGCGTGGTCGGCCTGGACCACCAGACCCACGACGTCCCTGGGCTGTTCATCGTGGACGGCAGCACGGTCCGCGGGCCGCTGGGAGTGAATCCACAACTCACCATCATGGCGGTCGCCGCGCGCGCGGCGGACCAGATCTCACCCTTCCTCCGGTGATCGCCGCTTCCGGAAGAACGCGCGAAGCGCACGCATGCGCCGCCGCATGAGCGCGGGCAGCTTCCAGGCGCGATCGAGACGGTTGGTCTGTAGATCGGCGAGGACGTCGCCCAGCTCCACCAGGGTGTCGTCGTACGGCATCCAGTAGAGCTCGGGATCCTTGCGGCGGTCGACCACCAGCGCCCGGGGACGGACGAAGGTGGAGAGGGCCAGGGTGCTGTTGGCGACCCCGAAGCCGGTGGCGCGCGTCCCGGACCAGGGGAGACTGGCGACCGCGCCGGTGAAGGAGTGGTTGTTGACGCTCACCACGCCGTAGTCCAGGCGCTCGGCAAGGCGCTCGCCCCGGTGCAGGTCGCGGGTCCAGATCGATGCGCCGAGCCCGTAGCGGAGCCGGTTTGCCGCGCGGATCGCCTCGGCCGGCCCGTCCACCCGCACCACGGCCAGCACCGGACCGAAGGTTTCGTCCCGCACCACGGCCATGGATTCGGTGCAGTGGTCGAGCACGGTGGGAGCGAACCAGAGGCCCTCACCCAGCGGTGCTCCGCCGCACACCACGCTGGCGCCCTGCGCGCGGGCGTCGTCGACCTGCTGCTTCACCACCTCCAGCTGCCTGGTATTGGCCAGCGGAGCGACATCGGCAGCGGTGCCGTGGGTCGGACCCGCGCGGAGGCGAATGAAGACATCGCCAAGTCGCTCGACGAGCCGATCGGCGATGGCGCGCTCGACGTAGACGATCTCGATCGCCCCGCAGGCCTGCCCGGCGTTGCACAGGGCCCAGTGGGTGATGCCGGCCACGGTGCGCTCGAGGTCACAGTCGGCCAGGACGATCGCCGGGTCCTTCCCGCCCATCTCGGCGCTGCAGGGGATGCCCAGCTCGGCGCACCGGATGGACACCCGGCGGCCGGTGTTGGTCGATCCGGTGAAGACGCAGGCGTCGGGCCGGGCGTCGAGCAGCGCCGCGCCGACGGTTCCGTTGCCCGGGGCGACCTGCACCACGCCGGCGGGGAGGTGCGCCGCGAGACGCGCCGCGAACCATCCGCTGGAGCGTGGGGAGTACTCGCTCGGCTTGAGCACGATGGAATTCCCGGAAAGGAGCGCGGGGAACACCGAGCGGTACAGACCGGCCACGGGGAAGTTCCACGGAGCGATGATCGCCACCACCCCGCGGGGCACGGCCTCCACGTAGGCGCGCTTGCCGGGAAAGCCCAGGGGGTTGAGCCGGACCCGGCGCCGGGCGAGCGCCGGTCGGAGGACCGCCGCCCAGCCCTTCACCGCGTCGAGCGGTCCGAGCGCCTCGTTGAAGAGCGCCTCGGCGTGCACCTTGCCGATCTCCTCCTCGACCAGCGCCATCGCCTCGCCGCGGCGGGCGAGCATGTCCCGTGCTGCCCTCAGCAGGCAGCCGACGCGCTCCTCGAACGGGGTGTGCGCCCAGGCCTCCTGCGCGTCGCGGGCACGTGCCACCTTGGCCGCGAGGGGCTCCGGGGGTGCCGGCGGTGCCGCCTCGGTCAGCGGTGGTTCGGAGGACGCCATCGAAAACGGGGATTTAACACGCCCTCCGTGGTACTCATGGAGGACCGGGGCCGGCCCGCTTGCCCGTTGCCAGAGCAGTCTTCGGATGTTACGCAGGCCCCCCACACGATTCATGAAAGTTCGTCGCGGCGGAAGGCTCATCGGCCCGCTGGCCTGGATGGCAGCGACGGCACGGGTCATGGCCTGGGACCGCCTTGCCGCCGACCGGAAGCGCCTCCGGGAAGCCCAGCTCGAAGCACTTCGGGAGAACTGCCGCGAAGCGGCGCGGACGGAGTTCGGCCGCACGCACCAGCTGTCCGGGGTGTCGACTCACCAGGACTTCGTCGAGCGAGTCCCGCTCCGCACCTACGCCGACTTCGAGCCCTTCCTGGCGCGGATGCGCAAGGGCGCCCGAGACGTGCTCTGGCCGGGGCTCATCCGCTACTACGGGCAGTCGTCCGGTAGCTCCCAGACGCTCGCCCAGCACAAGTTCCTGCCCATCTCCGAGCGGCAGATCAGGTGGCAACAGAAGGCGGCCTTCGACGTCGTGGCCCGGTACGTGGCGCACGCCGGGCATGCTCGCTTCCTGGGCGGCTACACCCTGGGGCTGTTCCCGCCCTCGACCCTCAAGCCCGACGGTCCGGTGAGCAACACCAGCAACCCCGGGCTGATGCAACGGAACGTCCCCTGGGCCGTCCGGGAGGGGGTTCTGCCGAAGCCAGACTTACGTGATATTTCCGACTACGACGAAAAGTTGGAAAAGATGGCTGCGGCCTACCTGGACCACGACGTCCGGGCGATGTCCGGGACCACCTGCTGGTTCTCGGTCTTCTTCGACAAGCTGCTCCGCGCCGCCGCCACCCGTGGCCGCCGCGTGAGCACCGTCTCCGAGCTGTGGCCCAACCTCGAGGTGCTGTTCGGCGGAGGAATCAACGCCGAGCCTTACCGGCCTGTCATCGAGAAGCGGGTGGGCCGATCGATGGTGGTCATGGACAACTACAACGCCACCGAGGGCGGCATCTTCGCGGTGACCGATCGGGTCGGCGGGCCGGGGATGCTGGTCCTTCCCGACCGGGGTGTCTTCTTCGAGTTCGTTCCCGCCGCCGAGCACGGCAAGCCGGACGCTCGACGCGTGCCGCTCTGGGAGGTGGAGCCGGGGGAGGACTACTCCATCGCGGCGAGCACCTCCTCGGGGCTCTTCGCCTACCTGATCGGCGATCTGGTGCAATTTCAGAGCGTGTTCCCGCACCGGCTGGAGTTCGTGGGCCGCACCTCCGGCGTTCTCTCCCTCACCCAGGAGTTGACCTCGTTCGTGGAGATCGAGCGCGCCATGGACGCCGCGATGCGCGCTGCCTGCTGCTCGGTGGTGGAGTTCTCCGCCGGCGCCGAGGTGGGCGTGGGGGGGACCGGCAAGGGCCGGTATCAGATCTTCGTGGAGTTCGATCAGCCTCCCGCCGACCCACGCCGGTTCGCCCGCGCGTTCGACGAGAGCCTCTGCGCGCAGAACCGCGTCTACCGCGAGCACCGGACGGCGGACGTGGCCATCCTGCCTCCCGCCCTGTTCGCGTTGCCTCCCGGTGGCGCCCGGCGGTTCATGGACGACATTGGCCGGAGGAGCCCGCAGCAGAAGTTCCCGAGAGTTGTGGAGAATTCTAAGCGGGACATCCTCGTAAAATATGCCACATTGATCCCCTGGGAGCGTGCATGAGCCGGTTGGGAGTCTGCTTCGTCGGCGCTGGAGGAGCCGTGGCCAGCACGGTGATCGCGGGCGTCGCCCTGATGAAGCGAGGGCTATCTCCGCGCATCGGCATGGTCACGGAGACCGGAGGTCTGCCGCAGACCCTCGGTTGCGCCCCGCTGGACAGCCTGGTGTTCGGTGGCTGGGACATCCGGGACGCCAACATCTTCGAGGCCGCGCTCCGTGAGCGCATCGTCCCCGAGCAGCTCCTCCGCAAGGTCGAGCCGGAGCTCCGGGCCATCAAGCCCTGGCCGGGGGTGGTCTCCGAGAAGTTCCTCGGTACCGCCGACGCGAACAACGTCGTCACCGCCAAGGGGCACCGCGAGGAGCTGGAGCTCCTCACCCGCAACCTCAAGGAGTTCAAGGCGGCCAACAAGCTGGACCGGTTGATCATCGTGAACCTGGGCTCGACCGAGCGGCACACCGAGGTGGCCGACGTCCACCGGAGCATCGCCGCGTTCGAGCAGGGCCTGACCCGCAACGACGAGCGGATCAGCCCGGCGATGAAGTACCTCTACCTGGCCTGCAAGCTCGGGGCGGGCCACGTGAACTTCACTCCCAGCCTCACCAAGGTTCCGGCGCTGGAGGCGCTGGCAGAGAGCGCGGGCATCCCCATCGCCGGGGAGGACGGGAAGACCGGCCAGACCTTGCTCAAGACCGCCCTCGCGCCGGCCTTCCTGGTGCGGCAGCTCAAGGTCGAGGGCTGGTTCTCCACCAACATCCTGGGCAACAACGACGGCCGGGTGCTGGATGATCCGGAGAGCAACAAGACCAAGGTCGCCAGCAAGCTCTCGGTGCTCGACGAGATCCTCGGCTACGAGGTGACCGATCACCAGGTGCACATCAACTACTACCGCCCGCGCGGGGATGAGAAGGAGGCCTGGGACAACATCGACGTCCTGGGGTTCCTCGGCGAGCGGATGCAGATCAAGATCAACTTCCTCTGCAAGGACTCGATCCTCGCCGCCCCCCTGGTGCTCGATCTGGTGCGGTTGATGGACGTGGCCCAGCGCTGCGGGGAGCGTGGCATCCAGCGCCAGTTCTCCCTCTTCTTCAAGGCTCCCTACCACCGGGACGACGAGCGCGCGGTGAACGACCTGTTCAAGCAGAGCGCCCTCCTCCAGGAGTGGGTGGAGAAGGTGGCCCGCTCCACCGTTCGCGCCGCGGTCTAGCGTGCACCCGCTGGCCATCCAGGGCGGCACCCCGGTCGTTCCGGCGGAGTCGCACGTGCGCTGGCCGGTGCTCGGCGAGGAGGAGCGGCGCGCGGTCCTGGGAGTCCTGGACCGGGGCGTGCTCTCCGGACAGCTGGCCCCCGAGGTCCGGGGCCTGGAGCGAGAGTTCGCCGCCCTCATCGGCTCGCGGTTCTGCCTGGCCACCAACAGCGGCACCTCGGCGCTCCACCTCGCGCTGATCGGCGCCGGCATCCAGGCGGGGGACGAGGTCGTCGTCCCGGCCTTCACCTTCGTGGCCACCGCGATGGCGGTGCTCCACCAGGGCGCGGTCCCGGTCTTCGTGGACGTCGAGCCGCGGACGCTGGGGATGGACCCGGCGAAGGTCGAGGCAGCCATCAACCCCCGCACGAGGGCCATCGTCCCCGTCCACCTGCACGGGGTCCCCTGTGAGCTGAAGCCCATCTCCGAGCTCGCCACGCGGCGGGGGCTCGCGCTCATCGAGGACTCGGCACAGGCCATCGGTGCGCGGTACCGGGGGCGGATGGCCGGGACGATGGGGAGCGCCGGCTGCTACAGCCTGCAGTCCAGCAAGAGCATGGCCTCGGGAGAGGGCGGTCTCCTGGTCACCGACGACGAGGACCTCTACCGGAAGGCGCACGCCGCCCGGATGTTTGGCGAGGACAGCCGTCCCGAGGACGAGGCCAGCTACTCGCTCGCCCACGCCCTGGACGGCAACCGCGCCTACGACTCGGCGGCGGTGGGCTGGAACTACCGCACCAACGAGCTGTCCGCGGCGGTGGCCCGGGCCCAGCTGCGGCGGCTCGAGCAGTGGAACGCCCAGGCCCTGGCCAGCGCGGAGCTCCTGGGCCGCAGGCTGCGGGAGCTCCCCGGCGTGACCCCGCCGGAGGTGCCCGCGGACCGGGTGCCTGCCTTCCACAAGTACCGGGTCCAGCTGGACGCCTCGAAGATGGGAGTGGACGCTCCGCCCGCGGTGGTCCGGGACGCGGTCGTGCGGGCATTGCGCGCCGAGGGGTGCGAGGTGGTGCTGTGGCAGACGCAGCCGGTTCCGGGACAGACGCTCTTTCGCCAGATGGAGGCCGCCTCGGCCGGGCGGTCGGAGCGCCGCGTGAGCTACGACCTCGCCCAGTACCCGGTGACCCGGGCCATCCTCGACCGGTCGGTGGTGCTCTTCTCGCAGACCTACCCCCTCGCTCCTCAGCCGCGCCGCCTGGTGGAGGCATACGCCGAGGCATTCGCCCGGGTATGGACGCGGCTGCCCGAGGTGCTCGCGCGGTGAGCCCGGAAGCGCCGGGGCTGCTCGCGCGACCGTGGGTGCGGATCGGGTGCGCGATCCTCGGAACCGCGGTCCTGGCGGCGTCGGTGTGGGCGGCGGGGGCGCCCGCGGTGCTGGCCTCCCTCGGAGCCAGCGTGCACGCCCTGCCGCTGCTCGCGGTGCTCGAAGCGGTGATGGTGGGCTGCAGCACGCTTGCGCTCCGCGCGCTCTACGGCGAGGCCGCCCCCCTCGTCCCGGCACGACAGTGGGTCCGCGCCGGCGCGCTGGGCTACGCCCTGGGGCTGGTCCTGCCGATGGGGCGGGGCGCCGGTGAGGCCGCGCGCGCGGTCCTGCTCTCCCGGAACACCGGTGGAGCACGCGCGGCGGTGGCGGCGGTGCAGATGCAGGGCATCGTCCTGCTCTCCACCACGGTCATCACCGTTCCGGTGCTGGTGGCGACCGTGGCCCTCCTCGGTCCCGGCGCGGCGGCCGGGCTCATCCTGGCCAACGGGATCGTCGCCGGGGTGGTGGGGATCAGCATCCTGGTGGCGCGCGAGCGGGCGAGGCTGGGGCGGCTCCTCGGCGGGTTGATCAAGCGTCTGGAGCGGTTCGGCCTCGCCTTCGACGCGGTGCCCGGCGCCTCCCCGGGGAACCTCACCCGCTCCCTGGCCTGGGAGTCCCTGGGGCGGGTGGCCCAGGTGGTGCAGTGCGGGGTGGGGCTCGCCGCCGTGGGGGAGCACACCGGACTCGGCCGGGTGCTGGTCACCCGCGGGGCGCTCATCCTCGGGAGCGCCGTGGGCGACTTCATTCCCGGACAGCTCGGAGCAACCGAGGCGACGATGGTGCTGGGAGCCGGCGCGCTCGGGCTGACCGCGGCCTCGGCAGCGACCCTGGCACTGCTCATCCACGCGGCGCAGATCCTCCTCGGGCTCCTCTGCGCCGGTCTCACCGTCGCGCTGCCGGGGCGGCAGGCCCGTCCGCGGCTTCCGGTGGAGGACCTCCCCTGATCATGAGCCCCCCGCCACGGCCGTGATTCCTCCCGTGGTCGCCGGCGCGGCGCGCCTGGGCTTCGTGCTCCCCGACCGGCTCGCCCGGCGGTCGCGGCGCGAGGAGGAGCTCCGCACGCTCGACGCGCTGGTGGAGGCGGGCTGCAGCGCCTTCGACCTCGCCGCCTCCTACCAGCTGGGCGGAACCGAGCGGCTGTTCGGAGAGTGGATGGCCTCCCGGCGTCTCCGGGACCGGCTCTTCCTCATCGGCAAGGGCGGACATCCCTACCCGGGGGTGCGTCCGAACCGGCTGACCGCGGACGCGCTGGCTGCCGACCTCCAGGCGAGCCTTCGGCGGCTGCGGATCGAGCGGCTCGATCTCTACCTCCTCCACCGCGACTTCCCCGGTGCCCCGCTCGAGCCGATGGTGCGGATGCTCGGCGCGGCGCAGCGGGAAGGGAAGATCCTCGGCTGGGGCGTCTCCAACTGGAGCGTGGAGCGGATCGAGGCCATCCGGGCCGCGGCCCGGCCGGAAGGCCTGCCGCCCATGACCGCCAGCAGCCCTCACTTCTCGCTCGTCGACTGGGCCAGGCCGCCCTGGACCGGTTCGGTGAGCATCGCCGGCCCGGCCGGCCGGGAGGCGCGGGCCTTTCACGCCCGGACGCAATTGCCTGTCCTGGCCTGGTCTCCGCTGGGCGCGGGGTTTCTCACCTCGAACGAGACCGGCGGCTGCTATGGCAGCGGGGCCAACGTCGCCCGGCGCGAGCGGGCTCGCACCCTGGCGCGAC
>Ga0070664_100000357_pt1 | contig 33638 bp, 37 predicted proteins | sample KBSC73metaG_FD_65863 | JGI IMG/M metagenome (GOLD analysis project Ga0070664, IMG submission 65863) | Corn rhizosphere microbial communities from Kellogg Biological Station, Michigan, USA - KBS C7-3 metaG | ecosystem: Host-associated > Plants > Roots > Rhizosphere > Soil ... | reverse complement strand
AAGCCGCGGCTCTTGAGTGGCGGGAACCCGCAGATCGCCAAGGCCCAGGGCGACGCTCCCGTGCAGCGGTACATCGCCGCGATGCCTGGCTGGAAACGCGATCTCGGCCGCCGCCTCGATATGCTGGTCGAGCGCACCGTTCCCGGGGTGCGCAAGGCGGTCAAATGGAACTCGCCCTTCTACGGAGTCGAGGGTCAGGGCTGGTTCCTCAACTTCCACACCTTCACGAGCTACGTGAAGGTGGCCTTCTTCCGAGGCACATCGCTACGTCCTGTCCCTCCGGGCGAGTCCAGGCACCAGGAAGTGCGGTACCTCGACATTCGCGAGGACGACCCGCTCGATGAGGCACAGCTGGCGACGTGGATCCGCCAGGCAGCCGCCTTGCCCGGGTGGATTCCCTAGCGGCTGAGCACTCCCGAAGGATCGACGCTACACGACGGACAGGCTCGGCACTTGCGCCGGAACCGGACCCACGACCTGGTTCTTCCCCTGATGCTTCGCCTGGAAGGCCCGCGCGTCCGCGGCAGCGAGCACCTCGGGGATCGTGCTCCCGTCCCCAGGGAAGCTTGCGACGCCGACACTCATCGTGACCGTGAAGGCGGATCGCCCCGTCTGAATGCGAAGACCGGCGACCTCCTGGCGGAGAGAATCGAGGCGCAGCACCCCCTGGTCGGCGTCCGTGTCGGGGAAGACGATCACGAACTCGTCGCCCCCGAGACGAGCGGCCAGATCGCTCTTCCGGATGGACTGCCGCAGGCATCGGGCGATGGTTTGCAATGCCAGGTCCCCACCGGCGTGGCCGTGGGCACCGTTCAGCTCGCGAAAGCTGTCCAGGTCCACGACCGCGAGGCTCAGCGGGTGCCCACCGCGGTCGGCGCGGCTCATCTCCGCCTCGAGGCGCTCCTCGAACCAGGCGCGGTTGGCGAGGCCGGTGAGGGGGTCTTTCCCGGAGAGATGACGCCACTGGTGGCCGCGCAGCGCGACGGCCGTGCCTGTCACTCCTGCCCCGACGAGCACGATCAGGCGGCCGATCTGGGCGGACCAGCCGAACGCGCCGTAGTTGGACTCCGCCTCGAACGCGGCCCCGAGGTCCCAGTGGTGCGCGGCGTAGAGCGCGATCCCCAGGTACTCGCTCACCGCGAGGACCGTGGCCGCTACACACAGACGCCAGTCGTACCGGAGCCCGGCGCTGGCAATGGCCAGGAAGTAGACCTCGAACACGACCTTGCTGTTCACGGCGGTGAGCGGGCGGTTCAGGACGAAGAAGACCGCCAGCCCGGCGCTCACCATGGTGACGTCGAGGACGATGCTGAAGAGACCCATCCACGGCCGGTAGGCGTAGCGGATGACCAGCGACAACAAGATGGCCACCAGCAGGCCTGACCCGGTCAGGCAGCGCCCGACGACTGCCTCCTGGGTGTGAAACGCGACGCGGGCCGGAACGCTGTCCAGTTCCAGCAGGGGAGCCAGCTGGATGAGCGCGAGCAATGCCAGCGAGATCAGCCGGACCTTCGCCACCAGCCGCTCGCCGCTCTCGCTCGCCTCGACGACCTGACGGCTTCTCTCACGAAGCGCGCGGCGAACGCGACGGAGCGTGAGGCGCCGGCCTCGCGGGACATCGATGAGCAAGGTGTCCGGGGAACGCGCCACGCCGCGCAGGATTCTAAGCGGACGTACGGCGGCACGACCGCGGGCGCTTGTTGGCTCTCAGGAGCCGACACCGACGCACACGAGCTCCCGGTTCCGCGGCGAGCTCATCGCTGCGCGAGCCACTGCAAGAGCCGGTCCTCGCTCGTCAGCTCGCCGCGGCGTGCGACTCGGTGATGCCGCAGTGGCTGTGTGCAATGGCCAGGAGCTCGTCGATGTCGAAGGGCTTCTGAAGCACACCCACCACGCTGGGGTGTGAGCGTGCTTCCTCCAGGTTGGTCGCTCCGGAGATGACGACCACCCGGAGTTGCGCAAGGTCTGGACGCCGTTGAAGAGCCTCGAGGAACTCCCCCCCTGAAATCGGGTGCATGACCCAGTCGAGAAGCACCAGACAGGGACGCGGAATTGCTCCGGTCTCGAGCATCTCGAGCGCCTCCTGCCCGTCTCGCGCACCGAACACCCGGTGGCCAGCCTCCTGCAGGAGCTCACTCAGCGCATCGCGGATCTCGTGGTCGTCCTCGATGAGGAGGATGGCGTCACGCTGGCCGGCCCGAGTTTCAGGCATCGTCGCCGGCTTACACCGATCCGAGGGGTGTCGTCCCCTCCCGGGCGCGAGCCCGACCCGCGCCGTCGTCGAGATCCCCGAACCACCGGGGCGGACCGGGCGAGCAGGCCGCGGCTCGATCCCGCGTCGGGTGCCAAACACTGAGCAAGGTGCACGTTTCCGCTGGATACGGCGAGGAGGGCCGGCCCATGTTCGAGGAGCTCGGGTACTGGGAGGTCGTGGCGGAGGCGAAGGGCGTGGAACCCGTCCACGCAGTCTGCGCGTTCGTCCGGCCGTTTCAGGCGGTCCGACTCGCGCTCACTGCCGTCCGGGTGCAGCGCCCCTGGGTGGCGCTGCGAGCGTGGCGCTTTCTGTGTCGCAGCCTCGATGGCCCAGACACCAAGCCGCTCCTGTACCGGGTCCTTCATCAGCGCCTCTGGCGTGTCGGCGAGCTTCCGGAGGTGGTTGCGCCGGTCTCGATGTCGTGCGTGGGATGACGGGTCGCAATGCCGGAGCCTTCGCTGCCCGGGTCGGCCGCAGCGCGGATCCGACCTGTCAAAGAAGCGCCGCGGCGTGGTGCCTGAGGTGCTCCTCGACGAAGGTCTGGATGAACCAGTACCCGTGATCATAGCCCTCGCGCATCCGAAGCTCGAGGCGCTGTCCCGCTGCTGCGCAGGCCGCGGAGAAGAGCTCGGGGCGGAGCTGTGAGGTCAGAAACTGGTCCACGGTGCCCTGGTCGACCCGGACGAGCTCCGGGAAGGGTCGGCGCTTCACTAGCTCGGTGGCATCGTGCTCCGCCCATCCTGTCCTGTCCGGCCCCAGCAGTCGGATGAAGGCCTGGATTCCCCAGGGCACCTGCGTCGGCGCGACCATCGGAGCAAAGGCGGAGACGCTCCGGTACCGATCAGGATGCCGCAGGGCCAGGGTGAGGGCGCCGTGCCCTCCCACCGAGTGCCCGAGGATCCCGCGCCGATCGGTCGCCACTGGAAGGTGGGCCTCGACTAGGGCCGGGAGCTCCTCGGTCACATAGGACTCCATGCGGTAGGCGCTCGACCACGGTGCCTCGGTGGCGTCGACGTAGTACGCGGCGCCGAGCCCGAAGTCCCACGAGGCATCGTCACCCGGGAAGCGCGCGCTCCGCGGACTGGTGTCACAGGTCACCAGCGCCAGACCCAGCTCGGCGGCGATGCGCTGGGCACCGGCCTTGATGGCGAAGGTCTCCTCGGTGCAGGTCAGGCCGGCCAGGGCGTAGACGGCCGGAACGCGCGCGGCTCCCGATGCCGCCGGGGGCAGGAAGACCGAGAAGCGCATCGGGCTGGCGCAGGCGACGCTGTCGTGCTCGTAGAACCCCTGCACGCCGCCGTGACAGCGGTGCTCGCTCCGTCGGCGAAGCTCGCTCATCTCAAGCGTACTCGACCACGGTCCGGATCGACTTCCCTTCGTGCATGAGGTCGAACGCCTCGTTGATCCTCTCCAGCGGGAGCTTGTGGGTGATCATCCGGTCGATCTCGATCTTCTTGTCCATGTACCAGTCCACGATACGCGGAACGTCGGTGCGGCCTCGCGCGCCCCCGAAGGCCGTTCCCTTCCACACCCGGCCGGTGACCAGCTGGAAGGGGCGAGTGGAGATCTCCTGGCCCGCACCGGCCACCCCGATGATGACGCTCACTCCCCAGCCGCGGTGGCAGCACTCCAGCGCCTGGCGCATCAGCTTCACGTTGCCCACGCACTCGAAGCTGTAGTCCGCACCGCCCCCAGTCAGCTCCACCAGGTGCCCGACCAGGTCTCCCTGCACGGTGGCGGGGTTGACGAAGTGGGTGAGGCCGAGCTGCTTGCCCAGAGCTTCCCGGGCCGGGTTCAGGTCGACGCCGACGATCTGCGTGGCTCCGGCCAGCCGCGCCCCCTGGACCACGTTGAGGCCGATGCCACCCAGTCCGAACACCACCACCCGGGCCCCGGGCTCGACCTTGGCGGTGAAGATGACCGCTCCGATGCCGGTGGTGACCCCACAGCCGACGTAGCAGATCTTGTCGAAGGGGGCGTCGGCGCGGACCTTGGCCACTGCAATCTCCGGGAGCACGGTGTGATTGGCAAAGGTGGAGCAGCCCATGTAGTGGAACAGCGGCTTGCCCTTGAGCGAGAAGCGGCTCGTTCCATCGGGCATCAGCCCCTTGCCCTGCGTGGCGCGGATGGCGGTGCAGAGGTTCGTCTTCCGGCTCAGGCAGGAGGGGCACTGCCGGCACTCCGGCGTGTAGAGCGGGATGACGTGGTCGCCGGGCTTCACCGTGGTCACACCGGCGCCGACCTCCTGGACGATGCCCGCGCCCTCGTGCCCGAAGATGACCGGGAAGATGCCCTCCGGGTCCGCGCCCGACCGGGTGAACTCGTCGGTGTGGCACACCCCCGTTGCCTTCAGCTCCACCAGGACCTCGCCCGGCCGGGGGCCGGAGAGGTCGACCTCCTCGATCACCAGCGGCTTCCTCACCTCGAAGGCAACGGCGGCGCGGGTCTTCATCGGAGCACCCTCCATGCTGCGCGGCGTCGCGACCGGAGCGCGGGTCGGCCGTTCGAAACCGGAGCCGCTGCAGCAGATGGACGTTGAACGAATGGGCCGGTGATGTCATCAGCCATCGGCGAGAGGAGGAGACGATGCTCTCCATTCATCCGTCAGTCGATGGTGGAATCCGTCCCGGGGCGAAGGACTTCCAGGGCGGTACCCTGGTCTGCAAATGCAAGAACGACCCGGTGGAGGTGACGATCCGGGCACAGACCGCCCACAACCATGCTTGCGGCTGCACCAAGTGCTGGAAGCCTGCCGGAGCTCTCTTCTCGGTGGCGGCCGTGGTGCCACACGACAAGCTCACCGTGACCAAGAATGGCCAGAAGCTTTCCATCGTCGACAAGACGGCCACCATCCTGCGCCACGCTTGCACCGGCTGCGGTGTGCACATGTACGGACCCGTGGAGAACCCCAAGCACGCCTTCTACGGGCTGGACTTCGTCCACACCGAGCTCTCCCCGCAGACGGGCTGGTCGGCGCCGGAGTTCGCCGCCTTCGTTTCCTCGATCATCGAGTCGGGATTCCCTCCCAGGCGCATGGGTGAGGTACGGGCCCGGCTGAAGGAGCTCGGCCTCGAGCCGTACGACTGCCTGAACCCGACGTTGATGGACGTGCTGGCCACGCACGCGGCCAAGGCCTCGGGGAAGCTGAAGGAAGCCTAGAGCAACAGAGGATCAGGCCTCGAAGGCGAAGACTTCCTGCACTCGGGGGTCGGCGCGGCGGAAGCCGTGCTCGAGGAGTCGTGCGACCACTCCCTCGACGTGCGCGCGGCCCACGATGACCACTGCCGGCTCGCTGGGGTACGTCTCGAGCATGCGAAGGATTCCATCGGCGAGCAGAGCATCACGTTCGGTCAGGATCGTCAGCAGAGGCTGGATTGCCACGGCCCAGGGGTGCTCACGAAAGACGTAAGCCACGGGCAGAGCGTAGAGGTGCAGGCCGAGGAGCTTGACCGTCACGCGCAGCGGCCGGAGTCCGGGGACCGTTCCCCACCAGGGCAGGAGGAGCAGGGCAGGGAGAACCAGCCCCATGTACAGCGCCAGATATCCCGCGCCCACGTGGAGGCCCAGCGGAACGCGCCTCGTCTGCTCGAGCTCCACCGTGGTGCCCTCCGGTAGATCGAGCGCGACCTCGATGGTGCTTCCGGCGAGGCGCCCCCCGCCGAGTAGCTGGAGCGCTTCGCGTGCCCGTTCGAGGAACGCTCCCAGGAATCGACCGGCGAAGACCTGGTCACGCTGGAGCCGCTCCACCCCCCTCAGCGAGAAGCCCTGGACTGCCTGCTGGCAGATCCCGGCAGCCCGCCGCGTCTTCACGTGCGTCTCGCCGAGGAGGAACACTTGCCGGCCATCCGGTGAGCGGAGCTCGACGACGGTGTGAAGCGGGAGGCGTGAAGCTGCGCTCAGAACGTCGTGAGTTGCCGCGGAGACACGAGCCATCATCCATCCTCCATCGAGTCGTCCCACCCTGAGCGATGCTGAGCTCCGATGCAACGCGAGCGGAGGGCGACAGGGCTCGCCCATGAACCCGGCGGGTCCCGCTCGCCTGAGCAGCAGGGGGCCCGCTGGGGCTCGGGATCGGGTGATCTGGATATCCGGAATGATGCTCGCGGCGGCTCCGCGGACAGGAGCGGAAGTCGCCGTCGTGGGTGACCCGAAGTAAGGTCGAGTCCCTGCCACGAGCGGAGCGTCCATGGCGAAGCGGGCGAAGCGCAAGGAAGTCCACCGCCAGTTCACCTGGACCGTCGAGCGAAAGAACAGTGAGCGCTTGCCGGTACGTGTACGGCTCGGTGACGGTGACTGGATCGATTTCAGCCTGGGGGAAGCCGAGCGGCTCGGAGTGGAGCTCATCAAGGCTTCGAGGCGCAAGTCGCCGAGTCAACGAGAGCGGCGTTCCTCCGGCCGCCGATCTTGACCCAGGAGGCTCCTTTTCGACCGAGCCCGCTTGCCTGCGTGGGGGCTAGCCACCACCTTCCTGCCCACGAGGTATCCATATGGCAGACGACCGGACGAAGGCAGGGAAGCAGGACCGGGACCGGATCAACGTCCAGGAGAGCCACGAGCTCGAATACTGGAGCAGCAAGTTCGGAGTGACGCCCGATCAACTCAGGGACGCGGTGGGCAAGGTCGGGGTCATGGCGAAGGACGTGGCACGCCATCTCGGCAAACCAGCCTGATGGGAGTTCCGGAAAGGACCTTCCATGCCCGGTGTGCTCTTGATCGACGACGATATGGGTGTTCGCCAGGCATGCGCTGAAGCACTGCGTGGGGCGGGGTTGGAGGTCAACGAGGCGACCGACGGTGTGGAGGCCTTCCGGTTTCTTTCGCTGCTGAAGGAACGCCCGTGTTTCGTCGTCCTGGACCTCCACATGCCGAGAATGGACGGCCTCGAGTTTCTCGAGCAGCTGAAGACCCATCCGGCGGCGGGGGACGTGCGGGTCCTGCTCGTCTCCGGAGATCCGAACGTCAGGGCCGCGGAGCACTTCCCCGGCGTCGTCGGGGTGCTCGCGAAGCCCATCCAGATGAAGGACCTCCTGGCCAGCGTGAACGGTTCCCGTTAGCCAGACCCCCGCCAGATCTCATGCACCAGGTGCGGAGCCCGCGCCCCGTCCGACTCCTCCAATCCCGTTGAGCAGACCGGGGAAGTAGGCTACGGGGCTCGGCCGGCGCGCCGAAAGCCTCGCCGTTCATTCCCCGGCGTCTTTCGCTTCCGAGCTGCCGCAGAGAGGCCATCGATGACGAAGGCGAACCGCATTCCCCTGATCGGCGCCGTTCTCCTCGGAATCCTCTGTCCGCTGGTGTCGGCGTCGGCGCAGCAACGCCCACCGATCGCCGACGAGATCGCGAAGACCCACGGTTTCGACTCGTTCGGTCAGATCGACGCGATCCGGTACACCTTCCACATCGATTTGCCGGGACTCAAGCTCGCCCGTTCCTGGATCTGGGAACCGAAGACGGACCAGATCACCTACGAGGGGCCGGGCAAGGACAAGAAACCGGTCAAGGTCACGTACAAGCGCTCCGACATCGCGAAGCAGAGCCCGGTGGTGAAGGGTTCATCGATCCCTCCTTCTTCAACGATCAGTACTGGCTCCTGTTCCCGTTCCACCTCGTCTGGGACACGGGCGCGACGGTGGAAGACGCCGGGATGAAGAAGCTGCCGCTGGGCAAGGGTTCTGCCAGGAAGGTCGTGGTGAGGTATCCACCCAGCGGTGGCTATCTGCCGGGTGACACCTGGGAAATCTACGTCGGCAAGGATCTCCGGGTGCGGGAGATGTTCTTCCGGCGCGGGGGAAGCACCAAGCCGACCGTCGTGGCCGCGAACTGGATCAACTACAAGAAGGCCGGACCATTGCTCGTCTCGCTGAACCACAAGGGCAAGGCCGACGGCAAGGCGTTCACCCTGTTCTTCACCAACGTTGCGGTCAAGCTCGACGGGTCGACCACCTGGACGGAGGCGAAATGAGAGGCCCCATGAGGAAGGCGAGCCGAATTTCCGTGATCGCCCTGCTGGCCGGGGCGCTGTTGCCGGCAGCCGGGTCGGCCCAGCAGCGCCCGGGGATCGCCGAGCAAATTGCCAAGACCTACGGGATCGACTCGTGGGGACAGGTCGAGGGGCTCCGGTACACGTTTCACATCGACGCAGGCCCGAAGCTGAGGTTTTCCCGCTCGTGGGTCTGGGAGCCGAAGACGAACCAGATCACCTACGAGGGGCCGGACAAGGCCGGCAAGCCCGTCAAGGTGACATACTCGCGCGCTCAGCTCGCAAGTCAGAGCGACGCCGTGAAGAACGAGATCGATGCGGCCTTCTTCAACGATCAGTACAACCTCCTGTTCCAGTTCCACCTCATCTGGGACACGGCGGCGACCGTGGAGGATGCCGGCATGGCCAAGCTCCCACTGAGGAAAGGGAAGGCCAGGAAGGTCGTGACGAAGTATCCCTCCGAGGGTGGCTTCACCCCGGGCGACACCTGGGAGCTCTACGTCGCGCCCGACGGGCGAATCCAGGAACTCCTCTTCCGCCACGGGGGACCCACGAAGCCGAGTGTCTTCATCGCCGCCTATCTCGACCACAAGAAGGCCGGACCGCTGCTCTTCGCGCTGAATCACAAGGGCAAGGCCGACGGGAAGCCGGCGCGCGTGTTCTTCACGAACGTCGCCGTCAAGCTGACGGGGTCAGACGCCTGGGTGGAGGCGAAGTAGCCGTCTCCTTCGCCACCCCCACCAGGCAGCGGCACCGAGCAGCGCTCCGTACTCGATGACGAGCGCCCAGGTCGGCACGGCCCAGGGTAGACCCACGAGCTGCCACGTGACGTACGTGCCCAGGATCGACACGGTCCAGATCGCCAGTGGCATCGTCTGCGGCGCGACCAGGAAGGGCGCGAGCCAGAGCAGGTACCAGGGGTAGACCAGCGGTGCGCAGACGAGCGCTGCCGCCATCGGCCATGCCCAGGCGTGCGGGGATGCCAGCGAGAGCCGGCGCCGCGCCCGGGTCGCGACTGCCAGACCTGCGACGAGGGCGAACGCCGTCGCGGCCGCCGGCCCTGCGAGCGCGGCCACTCCCGTGAAGATCGGCCCGTTGAAGCGGAAGCGCTCGATCACCTCAGGGACGGACCCGATGGGGAGGCTTCCGCCGTCCCGGAAGGGAAGGTAGAGCGCCAGCAGCATGGCGACCCCCGCCGCGAGGTGACGGGGGGAGACGCGGCGCCACAGGAGCGGCAGGAGGACGATGGAGAGGGGCTTGACGGCGATCGAGAGCGCAAGAGCGACGCTGCCGGACAGCGCCCGGCCGCGAGCAAGCGCGAGAGCAGCGAAGGCGAGAAAGAGCGCACCGACGACGTCGACGTGCCCGTGACGGGCGACCTCCAGCGAGACGAGCGGGTTCCACAGGTAGGCGAGCACCCAGCCGGGATTCGACCCTGCAACGGCCAGCCCCCTCCAGACGACGAGCGCGAGGAGAGCGTCGCACAGCAGAGCGGCCATCTTGATGGCCCGGGCCGATTCACTCGGAGTCGTCGCGAGGAGGAAGAACAGCTGGGCGCCGGGAGGGTAGGGGCTCGGCACGTCGGGGTTGTTCACGGGCCAGCTCTCGCCGGTCCGCAGAGGTGCGTAGGCCGGGTCGGCCGGAATCACGGAATAGGGGCTGAGACCTGCGCGAACGAGGCGGGCATCCCAGACGTAGCGGCGTACGTCGGCGGCGGGTTCGGGAGGCGCGAGGAGCATGGGAAGGCGCCAGGCCAGAGCCAGCACGCCGCAGGCCACCAGCGTGCGCCGTGACGGGCGGACTCCGTTCGCGACCTGATGCAGGGTGACCAGATACCCGACCGCGGCGAGCCCGAGCAGGACGAAGAAGGGGACCGAACCATCGTCCGGTCGAATCAGGCCGAAGGCGAGGAGGGCAGGGCCGACGATGGCGCCGCCGGCCCAGATCCGGTGGGTGGCGCGCTCCGATGTCCTCGCCTCATCGGGCGCGCTCGTCATCGTGGGCTTCCGGCCGCCACGATGCGAGCAGGGCGGCGGTGCAAGGCGCTCGCGCGGGGTCGAGGCGCAGCTCGGCGGCGAGCCGGGACAGGTCCGCCGGCACGTCGACGTCGTACCAGACCTGGGTGAGCGCCACCGAGAGTCCGAGAGCCCTCGCCTTCCCGAGCAACGCATCGCGAGCGTTGCCCGTGCCGAGCGTCGCGGGGTCGAAGAGCCGCGGGTGCATCGACGACGCTCCGACGAGGTAGTACCCGCCGTCCTCGGTCGGTCCGACCACCAGCTCGTTGGTCTCCAGGAGCTCGAAGGCCGAGCGCAGGATCGCAGCGGGCAGGTGGGGACTGTCGCTGTCGACCGCGACGACCCGCCGGAAGCGCGGGACGAAGTGCTCGAACACCGACGCAAGGGCGGCGGCGAGGCCGGTCCCGCGCTGGCCGACGACGCCCACGTCCGCTGGCATGTGCGCCTCGATGTCGGCCACGTCCTCGGAGGGGCACATCACTGCCACCCGCACGGGACGGAGCTTCTGCGCCAGCGCGACCGTATCGCGCAGCATGCACTCCGAGAGCTGGACGACGGCGCGAGAGGGGTAGGCGCCGGAAAGTCTGGTCTTCACCAGGCCCTCCCGGGGCGCCTTGGCCATGACCACGATGACCCTGCCAGGTTCGTCCACGCTCATGTCGCGCGTCCCGATTCGGCTGGACGCGCCGGTGCGTGGACGCGGTTCTTCACGATCCCCGAGAGAATGCCCCAGGCGGCGCCGAACGACCCTCTCCACGTTCCGCTGATCTTCGAGACCCCGATGCGTGGGTGGTAGCTGACCGGGACTTCCAGGACGCGATAGCCATGCATCGCGCCGCGGGTCGCCAGCTCGACCGCCCAGCCATAGGTCATCTCGCGCAGCTCGAGCGCCCGGAGCACCTCGAAGCGCGCGGCCCGGAACGGACCGAGATCGGTCAGGGAGATCCCGTACAGCCAGCGAATCAGGATCGCCGCGAGCCGGTTGCCAAGCTTGGCGTGCCAGGGCATGGCGCCGGGTGCGAGGCCCCCTGCCAGCCGGGATCCGAGGACGATGTCCGCCTGGCCCTCGCGAATCGGATCGAGCAGGCGGCGCAGCTCGCGGGGACGGTCGCTGTAGTCTCCGTCGAGGAAGACGACGACGTCCGGGTGGTTTACCGCCGCCAGGCCGGTCAGACAGGCGCGACCGTATCCACGGCGAGGCTCGACGATGACCCGTGCTCCCCGGCCGGCAGCGATCTGCCGCGTCCCGTCGCTGGAGCCCGCATCGACGACCAGCACCTCGGTCACGAGGGACTGGGGAATGTCGTCGAGGACGTGCGCGATCGAGCCCGCCTCGTTGTAGGTCGGGATGACGACGCTGACCCGCATCCCGGTCAGTCTATCCGAGGCGCCAGTTCGGAAACCGGCGGGCCAGGATTGCGTCCACGCCCCAGGTGCGGCCGGCCTGAGCCCAGGAGAGGCAGAAGGCGAGGATGACAGGGATGCCCAGCTCCCAGATCCAGGAGGCGCCGATCTCCGAAAGCCACAGGGTGAAGAGGAACGCTCCGGCGGCCGCGGCGACGAGGCGTGTCCCGGCCCCTGCCACGAGGAGCACGCCGAATCCGATCTCGGTCAGGGCCTGCAGAGGTCCCGCGATGCGCGCGTTGGCTGCCGCCGCGGACATGACTCCCTTCCAGACCTCGGGTGCGTGCCCGTTCTTCAGGTAATAGTCGATGACCCCCTTGTAGCCCCCTGGCGTGTACGCGCCCTTGCCGAGGTTCTCGAAGAACACCCAGATGAACAGCGCGCCGAGCGCAAAACGCAGCACCGCCAGCGCCTTCTGCTCGCTGGACGCCCCGACCGTCGCCTTCGCGTTGTCGTCCAAAGGAACCCTCCTGTTCCCTCGGTTCGGCCGAGTTCCCGGCTCGTTACACTAGCTCACACAGCTCGAGGCTCGTCACCCGAAGGTGAAGGAAAACGCCGCTGCGCCCGGATCGAGGAACTCGATCTCGAAGAGGCGATCCCCGATCGGACCGGGCTGGCGAATGAGCTGATACATCCGCTGCTCGCGGAGGGTGCCGACCCCGTCCTGGTCGACGTCCAGGCCGTGCGAGGCGCCCGGCGCCTTCCCGTCCAGCACCACGCGGAAGCGAATGTCCTTTGCACGCGTCTCCGGGGCCATGACCAGATGGAGATCGCGGGCGTGAAACCGGTAGGCGATCCTTCCTCCTGGCCCACCGGCCACCGCCCGATCGTCGGAAATGGTCCACGTTCCGGAGAGGGCCCAGGCATTGAGGCCCAGGCGCGCGGGGACCGCGTAGGACCGACTCACCCCGGGCTTGATCCCCCCGGGCGAGGCGAAGTGCTCGGTTCTCCGGAGGCCGACGTAGTTCTCGCCGGAGCGAAGATTCTTCCAGTCTGCCGGCTTCTCGAATCCCTTCGCCTCGACGACGGTCGGCTTGGCGTCGGAGTCGCGCTGGCCAGCCTCCTCCAGCAGCTTCCGGACGATCCGCTCGGCCTCCTCGTACCCTTCCTCGCCGAACACCCGGTGCCGGAGCCGACCGAGTGAGTCGAAGACGTAGAGCGCCGGCCAGTACTCGTTCCCGAATGCGCGCCAGATGGCGAAGTCGTTGTCGACTGCGACCGGATAGCCGACTCCGATCTCCTTCGTCTGCTGGCGGACGTTGTCCAGGTCGTGCTCGAAGGCGAACTCCGGAGAATGCACGCCGATCAGCAGCAGGCCCGACTTCCCATGCCGCTCGACCCAGGCCCGAAGGTACGGGACCGTGCGTCGCCAGTTGATGCAGGTATAGGTCCAGAAGTCGACCAGGACGACCTTGCCGCGCAGCTGCTCGGGGCCGATCGGCGCCGAGTTCAGCCAGGTGGTCGCGGTGGAGAGGGAGGGGATCATCCCCTCCGGAGAGGCAGGCGCTGAGGGCGTGACCATGTGCGCTCCGCTGTGACCGCGAGCTGGGGGCTTCCCGCCGTCCGTCGTGACCGCGGCCAGGAGCACGAGGAGGGTTCGCATGTCGGGTCTGCCGAGCGCGGATCAGCTCGAGGAGGTCGCCACGTCGAGCACGGCGTTGGTGAAGGCGTCCGGAGCCTCCTGCGGCACGTTGTGCCCGATTCCCTCGAGGATGCGATGCGAGTACTTCCCGGAGTACATCTTTGCGTAGGGAGCTCCACTCGCCGCCGGCCCATCGAAGTCACTGGCGATGGTGATCGTGGGAACCGAGATCACCGGACGGGCGAACAGCTTCTTTTCCAGGTCGTCGTATCGAGGCTCGCCCTGGGCCAGGCTGAGGCGCCACCGATAATTGTGGATGACGATGGGGACGTGATCCGGGTTGTCGAACGCTGCCGCCGTCCGTCCGTACGTGGCGTCGTCGAATTTCCACTTCGGTGAGGCGGTCTTCCACATGAGCTTGTTGAACTCGCGGTTCTCTGCGTAACCGATCCGACCTCGGTCAGTGGCGAAGTAATACTGGTACCACCAGCCGAGCTCGGCGATCGGTGGTAGCGGCTTCAAGTTCGCCTCCAGACTGGTGATCAGGTATCCGCTCACGGCGACGAGAGCTCGACACCGCTCCGGCCAGAGGGCTGCGAGGATGTTCGCCGTCCGAGAACCCCAGTCGAACCCGGCGATGATCGCTTTCTTGAGCTTCAGCGCATCCATGAGGGCGATGACGTCCTGGGCGACGACGGACTGCTGTGCGTTCCGGACGGTGTCGGCGGACCGGAACCGAGTGGTCCCGTACCCCCGCAGGTAGGGGACGATGGCTCGGTACCCGGCAGAGGCCAGCAACGGCGCGACGCGTTCGTAGCTGTGGATGTCGTACGGCCAGCCGTGGAGGAGGACGACCGGCGGACCATCGGCGGGCCCGAGGTCAGCGTAGCCGACGTTCAGGAGGCCTGCGTCGATCTGCTGGACCGGACCGAAGGGCGGAAGCGGCCGGCTCGTCGCGGGCGGGGCGCGGAGGGAGGACTTCTCGCCAGCTCGAGCGACACCGCCGACCATCCCCAGGGAGGCTGCGGTGAGCGTGGTTGCGGCGGCTCCGAGGAAGAAACGACGGTCCGGCTTCACCCGCTCGGCCATGGAGGTGGCTCCGTTCGCGAACGCGGCGCACCGTAGACCCCTCCAGGGAACACTGTCACGACTGCGGGAATGGATACTTCGTTCAGGTGACGGGTTCGGGAGCAGTGGCGCCCGCGACCTGGTTGCGTCTGGGCGTTAGCAGCTCCGGTTGGCGCTTCATGGTCGCGGACGCTGGAGCAGATCATGCGGACGTCCAGTCAAGTCGGGCGAGGTCCCGGCTCGTAGCTTCTCCGTGGCACTTGCGCCGCCAGGAGAAGCAATCATGAGCAATGCAGCTGAGGCAGTCCGGCCGATGTCCACGGAGGACGTGCTCCGGAACCACCTCCGTTCGGCGAGGCTGGGCGTGGACGCGGTCATGGACGATTACACGAATCAATCGATGTTGATGACCCATGACGCCACCTACCGGGGGCTCGCGGAGATCCGGCTGTTCTTCACCGCCCTCTTCGAGAGCCTTCCCGCCGGGTTCTTCGAGGCGATGAGAATGCGCCGGGAGGAGGTGGATGGCGATTTCGCGTACATCGTCTGGGATCGGGAGCCGATCATTTCCCGGGCGACGGATACCTTCGTCGTGCGAGACGGAAAGATCCTCTTCCAGACCTTCACTGCCTTGACCGACTGAGGGCGACCGTCACGCCGACCGGACGAGCGCGAGGTGACCACGTTCCAGCCCCTGGCTTTCGCGGTCGGCTACACCGCGCGGGGTGGAGCGCCTGTCGCCGGTGTTGCTCAGGCCGGGACGGCCCGGGGCACCGCGGCCTCGCAGTGAGTGCGCACGCGCTCCAGGAGCTCGTCGATCTCGAACGGCTTCCGGACCACGCCCACCACCCGGGGGAAGGAGGCGGCGTGGTGCAGGTCCGTGGCCGCGGACACGATGAGCACCTGGAGATCGGCCGCCTCCGGGCTGTTCTGGATGATCTCGAGGAACTGCTCTCCGGACATGGGCTTCATCAGCCAGTCCAGCAGCACGAGGCAGGGCCTGGGGATGACACCGGCAGCCAGCAACCGCAGGGCCTCGGTCCCGTCGCCGGCAGTGAAGACGGTATGGCCGGCATCCTTCAGCAGATCGGTGAGGCTCTCCCGGATGTCCGCATCGTCCTCGATGAGGAGGAGCGTGTCGCGACTCTTCGAGGGGGGAGACATCGTCGAGGTCCAGGGGGCGAGCTGAGCCGATCTAGGCGTGCTCGTCCAGCAGCGCGCGCAGGTCGGAGAGCTTGAACGGCTTCTGCAGCGTGGCGACGAGCGGAAGGTGCTCCATGCCCTCGCGCCGTGGCCAGCCGGACATCAGTGCCACCCGGAACTGGTCGGCGTCGTGACGACGCCGGAGCGCCACCCGGAAGTCCTCCCCGGAGTCGGCAGGGGCGACGCTGTCGAGCAGGACGAGGCAGGGCGTCAGCGTCTCGAGGAGAGCGATGGCCTCCTCGGTGCTCCTGGCAATTCGGGGTGTGTGTCCGAGGAGCTCGACCGCGTCCTCGAGGACCTCGAGAAGCTCGAGGTCATCCTCCACCATCAGCACCGGAGAGCCACGATTCGTCACGCGGCCTGACTACAGGAGCAGAGAGAGCCCCACAATTGTACCCCAGGATGCCCACAGTCTCTCACCAGGTTGTCGGTCCATGTGGGTTCGGGTGCCTCTCAGCCTCCGTTGCGGAATGCTGACGGAATCACGACGTTCTTTTCGTCCGATGCCCCGCTCGTCCGCTCCGCTCCGTTCGGTCCTCGTGGTGGAGGACGACTGGGACATCCGCGAGGTGGTGGCGGACGTTCTCCGGGACGCGGGCCGCACGGTGGACACGGCGCGGGACGGGCTCGAGGCGCTGAAGAAGCTCGACAGCGTGCAGCGTCCCTGCCTCGTGGTGCTCGATCTGATGATGCCGCGACTCGACGGGATCGGCTTCCTCCGGGAGCTGGCCGAGCACCCGCTGAAGGACGACTTCATCGTGCTGGTCATGTCCGCCTACCGGGGCCTCACCGGGGCTGCGCAATCGTCCGCGGTCCGCGCGACGCTGGCGAAGCCATTCGAGATGGACACCCTGGTTTCCCTCGTCGCTTCACTGGGTTAGGCACCTGGACCGCGGTCGCCCCCTGGGCGGCCTGGCAGGGCTCGGCTTGGCGCGGCGACGGGTGCACTCGAGCGTCGGCGATGCAGCTTGCTGCTGGTTCCCCAGCAGGAGGCGAATGGCCGATGTTCGAGGAACTGGGGTACTGGGCGGTCGTGGCCGAGGCAGAGGGCGTGGAACCGGTTCGCGCCATGTGCGCGGAGGTTCAGCTCCCCGAAGCGGTCAGGCTCGTCCTGACTGCCGTCCGCGTGCAGAGACCCTGGGTGTCGGCGGCGGCGTGGTGCTTCCATTGCCGCAGGCTCGATGCGCCCGGGTCCGAGCCGCTCGTCTACCGCATTCGGAGGCGCGTGGCAGGCCGCGCGGCGGCGATTCCGGGATTCCCGGGATTCGCGGTGGGGTGGGGGACTGCGTAGCTCTCTAGATCCGAAGACGGGCGAGGGCTGCGCGCAGCGTCTCCGCGCTCCGTTGCAGCGCCCGCTGCTCGGTGGCGGAGAGATCCGGTGGCAGTCGGCGAACGACGCCCCCCCGACCGACGACCGTGGGCAACGAGAGCGTGACTCCGTATTCGGGGTTCCAGGACCCCAGGGGAATGACCGAGAGCTCGTCGCGAATGATCATCTCCGCGATGCGGGCAGAGACCACGCCGATGCCGAGAGCGCTGGCTCCTGTGGCCTCGATGATGGTGATGTTCGCGAACCGCACCTCCGACTCCAGCTCTCGTCGAGCGTCGTCCGTCGCCAGCCGATCGCCGAGAAAGGCGCCGCCGACACGCGCGGAGGACCAGACGAACACCTGGGAGGTGCCGTGCTCGCCGAGGACCTGGGCCTCCACCTGCGCCGGGTTCACCCCCAGCTTGCGCGCGATGTGAAAGCGAAACCGCAGGCTGTCGAGGTAGGTCCCGGTGCTGATCACGCGTTCGTGGCCGAGCTTGCGGGCGAGGTCGGCCAGGGGGTCCGGAGGATCGGTCACCACCACGATGACGGAGTCGGGCGCCGCCTCGTGCACGCTGGGGACGATCTGCCGGTAGGCATCCGCGTTGGTGTCGAGCAGGCGGAGGCGACCGGCCGGGTCATCCCGGTTCGTCGCGCCGCCGGTCTTCTCGTTCGCGCCCGCGGTGATCAGCACCACCGCGGCGTCTGCGAGATCGGCGTAGTCGCCATCCCCAAGCACCGTGTACGGCTCGAGGATCGCCCCGTACTGCAGGTCAGTGACCAACCCCCTCGCACGCTTCCGGTCACGGTTCACCACCACGACCTCGGAAGCGAAGCCGCGCGCGACCACCGACGTGAGGCAGGCGGTCCCCACCGTCCCCGCGCCAACGATTCCGAGCTTCATGGGTCCCGTTCCTCCGTGCCCCGATGCAGCCGGGGTACCCGAGGGAGTGTGGTGGACAGGGGGGCGGGTCGCAGCGGCGGCAGCCGGGAAGCGGGGCCCATCCGTGGGGCGGCGAACACCCCCGAAGCTCCCGCCCTTGGCTTCGAAGCTCCGGACGGCCGGGTTCAGAACCGACCGGCGAGGGTGAGCCCCACCGTGGTTCCCGAAATGGTGGGCGTGAGCACCGGGGCGTCCTTCTTCTCTTCCCAGAGGAGGTGCAGGGCCGGGATGGCGTAGCCCACCAGGGCGCCGATGGCCGCGCCAGCGATGATGTCCGTCGCCCAGTGTCGGTCGGCGGCGATCCGGAGGATGCCGGTCCCGATGGCAGCGGTCACGGTGAGCGGGCACACCGCGGCGCCCCACCCGGTGTGCGAGGTGTCAAGGTATCCGTGGTGAAAGCACTCCAGGGCCACGGCCGCGAAGGCGGCAGTGGTGTGACCGCTGGGGAACGACTGGTTCTGTCCGCCCTGCGAGCAGTCCTGGAGGTTGGGATTGGTGCGGCACTCCTGCACGAACGGGCGCTCGCGGGCGACCGCCTTCTGGACCGAGAGGGTGATGGTCGTGGCCAGGAAGACCGTCTGTGCGTCGAGCACCAGGAGGCGCCAGGCGACGTCCCAGCGCTCGTGCTCGACACCGGCCACCAGGGTCGCGTTGAGGAACGGGGCGGCGATGAGGAGGTAGACGAGCGCATCGCTGGTGTAGCCCATGGCCTGCCGGCCGCCCTCGCCGCTCACCCGGAGCACCGAGCGGATCCCGTTGTCGAACCCGTTCTGGTCGGTCCACCTGGGGACGGTGGGAGCAGGCACCGCGAACTGCACGGTCAGGAGCGCGGCGCCGAGCGCGCCTGCGGCCACGATGTCCCACGTTCCGACCGGCGGGACGCCATGCGCGGGCCAGGTGGGCGTCGTCGGCGCGATCGGAACCGTGGTCTGACCGGGGACGCCGGGAGCCTGGGTCACCGCGGGCGGGACGGTGCCCTGCGCGATTGCCTCGGGAGTGACCGGCCTTGCGAGCGTGGGTCGATCGCTGGCCCGGGCGAGCAACGGCGCATCGTCGGGAAGGTTCGGCTGAGCGCGTGGGACGCTCGCCACGAGAAGGGCGAGGAGAAGGGACATTCGTCTCATGGAGGTGGAGGACAGGCACAGCCGCCACCGAAGGAGAATATGCTCCCCGCGCCCCGTCAGCACCCCTGGAGGAAGCCGCAAGGTGGAGAGCCCGGCGGTCCCGCCCGCTCAGCGCCGGGTGTAGCCGCGCGCGCCGGGACAGCGTCCCAGGATGTCCTCCCGCGGAGGAACGTCTCCCCTTCCGTCGGTGTGGTCGGCGACCCCAGCGACGACCTGGAGGATTCCCTCGCACCGCTGGGTGACCCTGGTCTCGAAGCAGCAGTTGTATTCGGCGTCGTAGATGCTGGCCAGCTTCAGGATCTGGCGGTGTCGGGCCTCGATGGCAGAGCGCTCCAGCGATCGGCCCCAGAGCCCGAGCAAGAGAAGGCTCCCCAGGGCCAGGAGGAGCGGTCGGGCGAAGCGGCTGGCGCAGACGCCGATGCGCTCGACCAGGTCCAGCCGGTCCGCGTCCTCCACCACCGTCCAGCGCTCCATCCGGAGCCCGAAGAGACACTTCCCCGGACCCTGGCCATCCCGCTCCAGCCTCCAGCGCAGGAGGACGAAGACGGTCCCCAGCATCCCGAGGAACACCAGGAGTCGCGTGGCCACCGAAGGGCCGTCCACCGGACCCCGGGGGAGGCTGGTCATCGTCACGGGGCTCGCGCCCCACGCCACGGCGAGGAGGTGGGCCGGGGAGGCGGCGATCGCCGCGGCCAGCGCCAGGTCGACCAGGTTGGCTCCCAGGGCTCGCGCCTTCACGCGGCGCCTCGCTCGCGCGCGATCTCCCGCGCGGCATGGACAGCGAACCCCACGTCCTCCTGGAGGCGGCGCAGTTCCCGGGACACGCCGGTGTCTCCGGGGGCGGTGGCCAGGTCGAGACGGGCCACGGTGGTCTCCAGCGCGGCGGAGATGCGCAGGAGCCGGCTCATGGCCAGGGCCTGAACTCGCTCGAGCTCCCCGGCCTCGCGGCAGGCCTGCTCGACCCCGGCGATCGCCTCTGCGAGCTCCGTCGCCTGTTCGGGCGCGGCCGCGGCACGGGCCCGCAGCTCCTCGAGGCGGGCGAGCATCCGCGGCTCGTCCACCACCGCCATCCGGTCCAGGCGCTTCTGCACGTCGGTGGCGATGTCCAGGGCGCACAGGGTGAGGTCCATGGCCTGCTCCCGAGGGTCGTCGAAGAGCATCTGCACCGACGGCGGCGCCTCGCGGAAGGACCGGTGGAGGGTGAGGGTTCGCTCCACCAGCCGGCGGACGGTCGCCTGCAGGCCGCGATCCTTCAGCTGCCCGAGCGCGGCGCGGTAGCGGGCCCCGAGCCCGGCAGGAAGCGGATGAGGCTCGGAGGTCACGGAGACGGTGGCCAGCGCCGGAACCAGCCGGTGAGCATTGCGAAGGACCCGGGACGCCGCGAAGGGTCCGCCGAGGCCGACCGCGGCCAGGAGCGCCAGCTGCTGGGCTCCACCGCCGCCGCGCACGTACAGGACGACTCCTGCGCCGAAGAGGAGAGCCCAGGGAATCATGAGCCCGAGCAGGAACAGCCAGCGCGGCACGCTGGCCCGATGGAGGAGGTCCGCGGTCCCCTCGGAGATGCGGCGGATCTCGACCTGCAGGTCGTGAGGCAGGCATCGCTCGCGGAGCAGGCGTGCCACCGGCTCGCCGACGTTCTTCAGCAGGAGCCGCGGGACGTCGCGGGCGATGGCCGGGTCGGCGCGCGCCAGCGCCGAGCGGGGCGTGGCGCCCACCGAGCGCACCACCTCGCGGAGGGCGGGAATCGCGCCCGGCCCAGGGGCACGGGTGAGCAGGATCAGGGAGTCCCCGGTCGCGACGTTGCGTGACTCGCCACCGCAGGCCGGACAGATCGGCCACCCGGGATCGCGCGGCTCACCGCACGCGCTGCAGACGCCGGCCGCGGCGATGGGAACGTCGGTGCTCCGGTCCAGCGCATCCAGCACTGCCTCAGCGGTGGGAAAGCGATCCGCGGGAACCTTGGAGAGAAGCCGGTGCACGACCGCGCACAGTCGAGGCGGAAGGTCGGGGCGGAGCGAGGACAGCGGTGGCGGTGGCTCGGAGACCTGCCGCCGGAGGAGCTCGTACGCCGAGCTGCCGGTGTAGGGGAGGCGCCCGGACAGCGCCTCGTACAGCGCAACCCCGAGGCCGTAGAGATCGGCACGTCCGTCCACCGGTCCACCTTCGATCAGCTCGGGAGCCGCGTAGTCGGGGGTGCATACCATGACGCTGCGGGTGGTGAGACCGGCGGCAGCGTTGGTGCGGGCGAAGCCGAAGTCCAGCAGCCTCACCGCCCCGTCATCGCAGAGGAAGACGTTCTGCGGCTTGAAGTCGCGGTGCACCACGCCGGCGGCGTGCGCCGCCCCCAGCCCCTCGAGGCACGCGCGCGCCACGCGCTCCACCTCGGCCGGGGCCAGCGCGCCCGCGGCGAGGATGGCGGCCTTGAGCGTGCGGCCCTGGAGGAGCTCCATGGAGATGGAGAGCGCGTCCGCATCCTCGAGCAGCTCGTGCATGCGGACGATCGCCGGGTGGCCCACGGCCCGGGCCACGGTGGGTTCGCGGCGAAAGCGCTCGCACACCACCCGGTCGCCGCGCAGGTGAGGATGGAGGACCTTCAGCGCGCAGAGCTGTCCGGTGGCGACGTCACGAGCGCGGTGGACGGTGGCCACCCCGCCGGCGCCCGCAACGGAGATCAGCTCGAAGCGGCCGTGCAGCATCTGCACGGAACGAGGCTAGCACGCGCACCGCAGAGCCCCGGTCGACGCCAGCTGTGTGCACGCGTGCGCCAGCGCCGCAGGGTCGGTCGTGGCCACCCCGACACACCCGTGGCCGGGGAGCCACGCGCGGCCTCACTACAGGTCGAGCGCGCCGAAGTGGAGCGGGGTGTCCTTGTCGATCAGCCCCGGGCGGCCCATCTGCGGATAGAAGTTGAAGCTCGCGGTGCCGACCGCGCCGGAGAGCGTGCCCGCCGAGCCGCCCGTCGAGCCGAACTTGGTGTCGTTCCCACCCAGCATCCGTAGCACCTGCGCATAGAGATCGCCCAGTGAGTTGACCTGGCCGACCACGTGCCGCCCCTGGCCCTTGGAGAAGGCGCTCTTCAGCCCGGCGAGGATCACCGGGTAGTTCCAGCAGTAGTGGCCCGAGCCGTAGCCCAGGTCGCTCACCCAGACCACCAGCGTGTTGTCGAGCATTCGGCTGCCGTCGGTGTCCTGAACCGCGGCCAGACGCTGGATCAGCTTGGTGAAGTACTTGGCGTAGAAGCCGAAGCCTTTGGTGAGGCTCGCGGGGCTGGGGTCGTTCGGGCTGCCATCGCCGTGCACGCTGGCATGCCAGTTCCCGGCGATGTACGGGCTGGTGCCCGCAAACTCGGTGACGAAGCCGGGGTCTCCGCTCGCCCAGAAGAAGAGGGAAGCGGTTCGCGTGACGTCGCAGGCCAGCGCCTGCACCAGGCTCTCGATCTGCGTCTGGGCGAAGACGTCGTCGTGCTCACCCTTGCGAAAGTCCGGCCAGTTGTAGTTCGGGACCGAGCTGGTGGATGGGGGCGCGCAGCTCGAGGCTGCCGGCGGGGGTGGTGGCGGAGTCTGGTAGCGGAGTTCGGTGTCGCGGATGAACTGCGCATGCTGGTCGAGGCGGGCCTGGTCGGCCGAGCTCAGGCCGGCGCGGAAGCTGGTGAAACCCTTCGCGACCGCGTCGAGGATGCTGCCACGGCGGGCACTGAGGCGGTCCCGGAGGGTCGGCGTCGGCGGGGGTGGGGGTGGCGGTCCGACCACGACCGAGGCGAAGAGATCGCGGATCAGCTGCTTCGGGTCGATGTTCTGGTAGTTCCCGGGGCTCCCGTTGGGACCGAGAAACACGTTGTTCTCGGTGACGGAGTTGGCGAACGGGGCGGCCTGGCCGGGGATGACGATGGCCATCTTCTGGGCGGTGCTGGCCCGGAGGCGGAGGCCCGCCACGTAGTCGATGGACGGACCCTTCGGGGTCTGCCCCGCGGGAACGACGCAGGTCATGCAGCTGGCGCTGGCGCTGGCGTGCCCGTCGATGTCGCCTGAGGCGTGGCGAACGATGTTGTCGATGTTGGAGAGGGTGACGATCTCGTTGTTGATCGGCGCGAGCGCCGCGAGCGCAGGGCTGGGCGCGGTTCCCACTGCCGGGAGCGGTCCGGTGGTGGTGCGCGGAGACCAGTTCTCGCTGCTGCCCGGGCCGACGACCCGGCCGTGCGGGTGAAACACGACCACCAGGCGCTTCGGAGGCGCGGCGGTCTGGGCGAAGGCGGTGCGAGGGGCGAACGCTTCCAGCATCGGGAGCGCCAGCAGCGCGCCACCCGAGCCCACCAGGAAACGCCGGCGATCGATCCTCTGGCTCACTGGTCGCTCCGGTGGGTGAACGCGTCGGTGCCGGTCGTCGCCAGGATGGCCGAGCCGAGCGTGCCGCCCGATGCGCGGAGCGCGTCACCGATGTCCTGGATCGCGCAGACGTCGGAGGCGTTGTCCGCCCGCGAGAAGGTGAAGCGGAAGATCTGGGTGGCGAGACAGGTCGCGGCCTGCGGCTCGCTGGCGAGCTGCTCCATCATCGAGATCTGATCGGTGAAGGTGAGGTCGTGCCCCGCGACGCCGGGCTTCGACCCCACCGCGGGCAGCACGCCCGACGGGTCGATCGTCTTCCCGCTGGCGTAGTTGGTGCGCCAGCGGCCCAGGGCGTCGAACTGCTCGAGGGCCAGTCCTGCCGGGTTGAGGAGGCGATGACAGCCAGCGCACTCGCTGCGGGCCACCACCGCCGCGGAGATGTCCTTGCCGGTCGGGTCGGGCGGAAGCGGGATGGTGTTGAAGGTCGCCTGGGCGTTCGCCGGCGGCATTCCCAGGTTCTCGCAGAGCAGCTGCTTGCGGATGAACTTGCCCCGGAAGACGAACGACGGCTCGCTGGAGTGAGCCAGCGAGGCGAGCATCGCCGGCTGCGTGACCACCCCGGAGTAGCGCTTGTCGTCGAGCGCGATCTTGGCCCACTGCCCGGCGGCCGGCGGGGTCACCCCGAAGAAGGATGCCACGTTGGAGTCCACGAAGGCGTCGGTGCTCCGGAGCAGCGTTCGCAACGTTCCCTGGTTCCGGACCTGGTCGAGAACGAAGCGGTCGAAGGAGTCGTTCAGCGACTGCGCGTAGGCGGCGTTGAAGAAGGGGAAGACCGCCTGATCCTTGTCCGCCGGAGTGATCCGTGTGGTCCCGGTCCACTCGCGGAAGAAGCGGGCGAGGGTGGTGTTGGCGCGGGGCGAGGCGAGCAGGCGGTTCGCCTGGGCGGTGAGCGTGGCCGCGTCGGTGAGGTTGGGGGCCGCGGTGAGCAGCGCATCGTCCGGGATGGCGCCGGTCAGCATGAACGACAGCCGGCTGGCCAGCTCATAGCCGTCGAGCGCGCGGTCGGAGCCGGCAGCCCGCTCGGCGAGGTAGAGGAACTGGGGCATCTGCAGCAGGTGGTCCACCACCATCGCCATCGACTCGGAGAAGCTCGCCCCGGAGGCGACGCCAGCCCGGTACTCGTCGAGGAGCTCGGTGCGCTCGGCGGCGGTGAGCGGACGGCGGTAGGCGCGCGCGCCGTAGACGTCGAGGAAGGTGTTCACGCAGGGCTCGCCGGGAGTCGAGCTGGCGCAGGGGAGCAGCTGGGGCAGGACCGCGGGCAGCTGCAGCGCCACGTCCTCGGCGGCGAACATGAGCTGCTCGGCGCCGCCGGAACCGATGTCGTTGTATGCCGGCTCGGTGGAGAAGCCGGTGACGGACTTGCCCACGGTGCCCGGGTACTGGCCGCTGGGAGTGAGGCGGCCATCGAACAGCACGGCGATCGAGTTCTGGTACTCGAGCGCGGTGAGTCGCCGGGCCTCGGTCATCGCCGGATAGATCCGATCGTCACAGACGTAGCGCCCGTCATCGGTCTGCGGCGGAGGTTGGGTTGGTGGCCCACCACCCGGTGGCCCACCACCCGGAGGTCCGGAGGGACCCGAACCTCCGGACCCACCGATGATCGAGCCATCGCAGGCTGCCAGCGAGAGCGACAGCGCGAGCCAGAAACGAGCCCTCATCAAGGCTTTCAGACCACGTTCCGCGAGAGCTGGCCAGTCGATCCGGACGCATTTCCATCGCAGACAGCCGTACCTGTCGGTCGGCATCTGACAGGCGCAAAGTTTTGCGGGATCGGATCGTCGGCCATCGTTCGCCGTCGTCCACGTGACGGGACCTTCGAGGCTCACGATTTCTTTGCAGGATGCACCGCTCCATTCGGAACGGACTTTTTTCGGGGGCAGCAGAGGTGACCGACGGCGGCCTCACGCTGCCGCCGAACGGTCGGTCAGCGCATCCGCAGGGCGAACTTCCCCAGGTGGTGCTTCTCCAGATCGCGGTGGGCCTGCGCGGCCTCCTCGACTGGATAGAAACGCACCTCGACATGGAAGGGGCCCTGGGAGATCAGCGCGTTCAGACGGTCGAGCACCGCAGGGCCCGACTCGCCGTCGTAGGCCTGGGTCTTGGTTCCCTTGGGACCGTGGGGCTTCGGCTCCACCCCGTTGGGGTAGGCGACCCTTCCACCCTTCTTCATCTGGGCCAGCGCGGCGTCGAGGCCCTTGCCGCCCGTCAGGACCAGGGCGGCGTCCAGCCCCTGAGGAGCGAAAGCGCGGAGCGCGTCGACCACCGCGCCGTGCTTCCCGTCCGCGGCCTGGTCCGCGCCGAGCCGACGAGCCAGCGCGACCCCGTCCTCGCCGGAGGCCACGGCGAAGACCTCCGCGCCGAGGTGCTTCGCGAGCTGCACCGCCAGGTGTCCGATGCCACCGCTGGCGCCGAAGACGAGGAGCTTCTCCCCGCGCCGGAGATGGAGCGTGTCCTCGAGCCCGCGGAGGGCGGTCACACCGTCTGCCCCCAGCGCTCCGGCTTGCTCGGTGCTGATCCCCGGCGGAACGCTCACGATGTGGTCCTGCTTCACCGCGATGCACTCGGCGTAGAAGCCGCCCTCCATCGAGTACGCGTACACCTGATCGCCGGGACGGACGCGTTCAACGCGCGAGCCCACCGCCACGACCTCGCCGGCTCCGTCGTTTCCGATCACCTTGGGAAAGCGGCGCTCACCGATCTCGAACTCGCCCGCGCGGACGTCCGGATCCCACACCCCGATCCCGGCGGCCGCGAGCCGGATGAGAGCCTCGTCGGGCTTCGGGGACGGCACCGGGAGCGTCGAGACGTGGAGAACCTCGGGACCGCCGTAGCGATCGATGACCACGGCCTTCATCTGTTGGGGAATCGATGTGCTCATCGTGTGCCTCGCCTCGGCCTCAGCCGAGCCACTGCGGGTTCTCAACCGTTCCGTCGTCCTGATGGGCGACCTTGAACGGCTCGTAACGCCCCACGGCGGCCACTTCCGGGGTCCGGCGGCGGACGAGAGGCGACCGCCGCCTCGATCGCCTGGTTCAGGGGCTCCATCCGGGGTGCGACGCGGGATCCAGCGAGACCTGCGGAATGCCGAGCCGCTCCCACCTCCAGGGGACGCCTTCCCTGCTCATCGACGGACGGCCATCTCGCGGGTCCTACGCCGACGGAGCGCTCACCCAGGTTCTTGAGCCGCTGCTCCGGGCGGGCGCCGATCAGCCCCTGAGCTCCTCCGGCGGTCGTTGCTCCCTGAAGGCGAAGAAGAGGCCGAGGTCGTAGAGGATCTTCATTCCCGCTCCGACGAAGATCGGCGCGCCGAGGGACGCGCCCTGCATGAGCGCACCAGCGAAGGCGGGAGCCACCGCCCAGCCTCCGAGCCGCACCAGGTTGGTCACTCCCGAGGCGAAGGTTCGGTCCTCGGGCCGGACGATGGCCATGACGTAGGACTGGCGGGTGGGGACGTCCATCTCCACCAGCCCCTCGCGGAGGAGAAAGAGCGCCGCCGCCACCGGGAAGCTGGGCGCGAAGGGCACGGTGAGCAGCAGGAGGCTGCTGGGCAGGTGGGTGTAGACCATGGTGCGGACCAGCCCGATGCGGCCGGCGATCCACGCCGCTCCGAAGTGCGAGGCGGTGTTCGCGAGCCGGGCCCCGAAGAAGAGGAGCCCGATGGTGGCCTCGGAGACGCCGAACCGCTCGAAGAAGAAGAAGGACAGGAGCGCCGTGGTGAGGAAGCCGCCGGCCAGGCTGTCCAGGCCGAACAGCGCCGACAGTCGCCACAGGGCGGAGCGGGTCGCCTTCGACGGAGGAGCAGCCAGCCGCGGGGTGGCGCGCTCCGCGGCCGGGGAGAGCCGCCGGTAGAGAAGGGCGGTCACCAGCAGCAGCACTGCGTTCGTCGCCAGGACCCAGCGGAAGGAGGAGAGAGGCTCGAGCCCGGCCCAGCGATGCAGCAGCAGCGGTGTGCCGGCGAGGAGGGCCCCGATGGCGTGGCCGACGTCCTGCGCGGCGCTGTACCAGGCGAAGCCCACCGTCCGCCGTGCCTCCCCGGTCGTGGTGGGCAGGATGGCCTGCTCGAGCACGAGTGCCGCTCCCCGGTCCCGGCCCATCCCGTTGAGCATCCCGAGGAAGGCGGCCGCGGCGAGCACGTCGGCCCGCGCGGAGGAGGCGGCGACGAGGGTCCCCCCCGCGCCGATGCAGGCCAGGACGACGAGGGACCGGCGGCGGCCGAGGCGATCCCCGGCGAGGGTGACCACCAGCGCCGCGACGGCGGCCCCGGCCAGGCCGAGACTGACGACCAGCCCCACCTCCGAGGCATCGAGACGGAGCTTTGCGAGATAGACCCCCAGCAGCACCCCCACCAGGCTGGTGCCGGTGGAGCGGAGGAGCGCGGTGACGAAGAGGAGATTGCGATCGCCGGACAGGGTGAGCCCCGCGCTCGCCGGCGGACCGCCCGGCCGGGGCGGCTCGTTCACATCGCCTCGGGCCACGAGCGAAACCTGACAGGAGTGAGGGTGTCTGGGCAGTGGACTGACCAGGTGGGGCAGGCCGCCACCCGGACCCCGGTGCAGCGCTCGCAACCACCGTGACGATCGCGCCACACCTGACCCCCTGAAAGTTTCGTGATTGCAGGGGGTTGGCTCGCATTTTTCGCGGCCCCCTCGGTGCAGAGGCCCCTCCCGAACCCGAAGGAGGAACTCTCCCGATGAACCGCACGTCCCCCAGCCGCGCCCTCGCCGCCGCCCGCCATCTCCTGGGTGCGAGCGCCGCGGTCCTCGTCCTCGCGGCGCCGCTGGTCCACGCCGAGGAGGCAACCCGAGCGTCCGAGGTCCGGACGCACGCGGAGGCCGGCGGGTCGGGCCCGAAGCAGTCCGGGCTGATTCCCGGCGTCCTCATCGGCCCCCGGCTCACGGTGGCCGTGCCCACGCCCACCTTCGGAGTCGAGGTGAAGATCCTGCGCTTCGTCGGTGCGTCGTTCGACTACGGCTTCTTCCCGAAGCTCACCATCTCCGGCGTGGACGTCAGCTACTCGATGTGGAACGTCGCCGCTCGCGCCTATCCGTTCGGTGACGTCTTCTTCGTGGGGTTGGTCTACGGCCACTACGGTGTCGAGGCCAGCGCGACGGTCGCCCAGGGCACGGGCTCGGTCCGCGCCAGCAGCGACTTCCTCGGGCCGCAGATCGGCGCCCGGTGGATCCAGCCCAGCGGATTCTTCTTCGGCATCGACGTCGCCTGGGCGTTCCCGCTGGGGTACCGCTCGGAGGCCAGTTTCGACCCGACCGGCACCACCACCAGCGTCAAGGAAACCGCCGACCGCTATCTGAAGAACGGCATCCCCCTGGTGGGCCTGGTGTCCGTGGGCTGGATGTTCTGACCCGGCGCGCCGGTCGTGCCGAGCAGGGCCCGCTCCCCCGGGGGCGGGCCCTCGCTCGTGCGGGGGCTGTGGTAATCCATCGGGGAGGAACGAGGCCGAGGACCGTGAGCGGCGGAGAAGACCCGGAAGAGGTGCCGGAGACCGTGTCGGTGGTGGCTGGAAGCGTGATCCGGCCTGCCGTCCAGCGCTTCCGTCTGCAGGGCCTCAACGGGGAGGTGGAAGGAAGGTCGTTCGACTCCTCGTCGGACCGGTTGCAGGTCGGCTCGCACCCGCTCAACGAGGTCGAGGTCCGCGACCGGACCGTGTCTCGTTTTCACTGCGAGGTGTTCGTCGACCGCGAAGGCCGGGCCTGGGTCAAGGATCTGGGGAGCCGCAACGGAACACGGGTGAACGGGGTCCGGATCCGCGAGGCCGAGCTCCAGGAGGGAATGATCCTCCACGTCGGTCAGCTGGAGCTGGCCTTCGTCCCCCTGGCGGAGAGGAACGAGCTGCCGATCGCGGCGGTCGGCAGCTTCGGCACACTGGTCGGCTCGTCGCTCCCGCTCCGGGGCGCGTTCGCGGTCCTGGAAAAGGCCGCGGCGTCCAGCGTGACCGTCCTCCTCACCGGCGAATCAGGCACCGGGAAGAGCGAGGCAGCGGAGCTCCTGCACGAGCGCAGCGGCCGCGCGAGCAAGCCGTTCCGCGTCGTGGACTGCGCCGCCGTGCCGGCGAACCTCCTGGAGTCGGAGCTCTTCGGTCACGAGCGCGGCGCGTTCACCGGTGCGACCCAGCGCCGGGTGGGGGTCTTCGAGGAGGCGGACGGGGGCACCGTCTTCCTGGACGAGGTGGGTGAGCTCCCTCTGGAGCTGCAGCCGAAGCTGCTGCGCGTCCTGGAGGCACGGGAGGTCCGCCGGGTCGGATCCAATCGCCACGTCCCGGTGGACGTCCGGGTCATCGCCGCCACCAACCGCGAGCTCCGGGCGGAAGTGAACGTGGGCCGGTTCCGGCCCGACCTCTACTTCCGGCTGGCGGTGCTCACCGTACGCCTGCCGCCGCTCCGGGAACGGCCCGGCGACATCCCGCTCATCGCCCGCCAGCTGCTCGGTCGCCTCACTCTCGACGAGGAGACCCGGCGCGCGCTCACCGATCCCGCCTTCCTCGCCCGGTTGCAGCTCTCGCCGTGGGCAGGGAACGTCCGCGAGCTCAGGAATCACCTCGAGCGCTGCGCGGCCCTGCACGAGGCCCTGCAGCCCTCGACCGAGGATCCCTCCCCGCAGCGCCTGGACGTGCTGGACGTGAGCATTCCGTTCTCCGAGGCCCGGCGGCGGCTCCTGGCGACCTTCGAGAGGAACTATGTCCGTGCGCTCCTCGAGCGACACGAGGGCAACGTGTCGCAGGCCGCGGCCACGGCCCGGGTCGATCGGGCCCACCTCCACCGCATCATGCGCCGCCACCAGATGCGCGGTTGAGCTGCGGGAGGGGGCGCCGACCTTCATGGCGGAAACCGAGCGGGTTGATCGGCCCTCGCTTGCCTTCGCGGCCGATCTCCGCGTCGCTCGTCGGTCACGGGACCCGAGCCCCGCTCCCTCCTCGCTCCTTGACCTCGTCCGCGAATTACGGCGCGATCATCCGACCAACCCACTCGGTCTCCGCCATCAGCGCCCGAAGAACCCGCGCTTCTTCGGAGCAGGGGGCCGCGAGGTGTTTGCCAGCCGCTGGCCGAGGATCCGGCTCATGGCCACGGCGACCGTCGGATTGGCCATCACCACCTGCTGGAACTCTTCCCGGCCGATCTCGGCGAGCTGAGCGTCCTGGCGGACGATGCCCTGTGTCGAGCGCGGCTGCCCGGTGAGGAGCGCGATCTCGCCGAAGAATCCGCCGGGGTGGACGTGCTCCAGCACCGTCCCGTCCTCGGTCTCCAGCGTCACCTCGCCGGAGAGCACGATGTAGAAGGTCTCGCCCGGATCACCGCGACGGAAGAGCACCTCGCCCGCGCGCTCCGTGCGGACGACGATGCCCTGGGCGATCCGCTCGATCTCGGCATCGTCCAGCGGCGCCAGGAAGTCCACCGCGCGGAGCGCGTCCACCAGCTGCCTGGCAGGATCCTGGACCACCGGCTCGCGGGTGAGGACCTCGACGGCCTGGCCCAGCCCGCTGCGCCGGGTGACGAGGATGGCGGTGTGTCCCGGCCGGAGCGCAGTGGCTCCGTCGGGCAGCGCGATCTTCCCATCGGCATCGAGGAAGCCGATGAACACGCATTCCTTCGGGAACTCGGGATCCCCGCGAACCTGAGCCACGGTCCGGCCGGCCACCATGGCCCGGGGCTTGATGACCAGCTCGAAGAGCACCGCGTCCCCGGCGGCGAGAGGGAGCGAGCCGGCGATCTGCGGGAAGTCGATGGCGGTCGCCATCTTCGCCACCACCACTTCGGCCTCGGCGATGATGTCCCGCACGCCCGCCAGCAGGTATGCCTGGCGGTAGCTGGGGTCCAGCATGCGGACCATGGTGCGCGCGCCGCCGATGGTGCGGACCAGCATCGCGAAGGCGAGGTTGTCCGAGTCGCGAGGCAGGACGGCGCATGCGACGTCCGCTGCGACGACTCCCGCGGACTCCAGGACCTGGGGATTCATCGCGTCGCCGCACACCACCAGGGCGCCCATCTCCTCGAACAGCCGGTCGCCTACCGCCCGGTCGCGCTCCACGACCGTGACTTGATGCTGCTCGCCGATCAGCTTCGCCGCCAGCACTCCACCGACCCGACCACCCCCGGCGATCAGAATCCTCACGAGGCCTTCTCCCCCGCCGGCCCGAGCTCGATGTCCCCGGCGGCATGGATCAACCGCTCCAGGGCGAGCGTTCGCTCGTCCAGCCGGAGCAGGTGGCGCTCGGCCACCTCCACGTCGATCAGCCCCGTCCGTTCCGCGGCGGTGAGTGCCGCGCGCTCGGCATCGATCAGCCGGCGCCGGGCGGCGAGGAGGAGCCGCGCCCCCTGGGTGATGTTCCGGTCCTGGAGCCGGCGGATCTCCCGTTCGGCCTCGGCGATGGTGACCTGGTACTCGCTCCGGAGACGCTCGTAGGCCATCCGGGGCACCATGCCGTTCGCCAGGAGCGTGTCCAGCTCGGCGCGCGCGGCGCGGGCGGTGACCAGCTTGGCCTGATGCTCGGAGGCCGCGGAGAGCAGCGGATCGCGCCGGGTGAGGCCCAGCCACTCCAGCGCACGGCCGAGGAAGAGTCCCTGGACGACCAGGGAGATGAAGGTGACGCCGAAGGCCACCTCGACCAGCAGGGAGCGGAAGGGGATGTCCTTCGGCAACCCGAGTGCGAGGGCGATGGAGAGGGCGCCCTTGATGTTGCCGATGATGAAGACGTGCTGCCACCGGGGCGGGATGGCCTGCGAGGGCCGCACCAGGCGGAGCACCAGGAAGGGCAGGTAGATGGCCACTGCACGTCCGGCGAACACGCAGACCACGGCGATTGCCGTCTGCGGCGCCGACTCGAGCAGCGTCGTCGGGTTGCTGGAGAGGCCCACCAGAAGGAAGAGGAAGGTGTTGACCCCGAAGGCCATGTACTCCCAGAAGGAGTGAATCGCGACCTGGCTGCTGGGGGACAGCGTCCGTCGCGCGGTGGCACCCACCGTGAGACCCGCGGTCACGGCGGCGATCGCGCCGGAGACGTGCACCTCCTCGGCGCCGACGAAGGCAGCAAAGGCGAGAGCGGTGGTGGCCATGATCTCCGCCAGCGGGTCCTCGGCCCGCCGGATGACCCAGCTGCCCACCAGCCCGAGCGCCAGCCCGACGGTGAGCCCACCGACGGTGGCGAGCACCACCCGGGCGGCGAGCACCGGCACGGCCACGGCTCCTCCGGCAACGACTCCCGCAATCGCAGCGTAGGCGACGAGCGCGGTGCCGTCGTTGAACAGGCTCTCGCCCAGCACGATGGAGGAAAGCCGTGCTGGCACGGGGGCACGGCGAAAGGCGAAGAGGATGGAGACGGTGTCGGTGACGGCGAGGATGCAGCCCAGGAGCACCGCCGGGCCCCACGGCAGATCCAGCCCCAGGTGCAGGAAGCCGCCGGTCGCGCCAATGGCCACGAGCACACCCACCGTGGCCAGCATGGCAATGGGGAGCAGGTTGGCCCGGATCGAGTCCAGGTTCGCGGTGAACCCTCCCTCGAACAGCAGCGCGGGCAGACAGACCAGGAACACCACCTCCGGCTCGAGGTGCGGCGCCTCGTCCAGGACGTGGCTCAGGGTGATGAGCAGCCCGCCCACCACCAGCGCCACGTTGTAGGGGACGCGGGCGCGCTTGGCTCCGATCGCGAGGACCAGGGCCGCCACCATCAGGCCGATGACGACCGGCAGGTGCAATTGCATTCCGGGTCCTTATAGCCCGGGCGGCATCGAGCGGATCACCGCCGAGGGCAGGGAGCGACCCGTCGCCCGTCCAGGCCCATCGACGCGATGGCCCCGGCGCGAGTCCGATCGGACGCGGCCGGAGCGCACTGGAGGTCTGTGAATCGAGCGAGACGTGCAGCGCAGGCCCGGGAGGAGCTCAGCGGACCTGCGGACGACGCCCGGGCCGCACGAGCTCACCGATGAGCCCGGTGGTCCCGAAGACCAGCAGGAGAGGGAGGCTGAAGCCGAAGGCGGGATGGAGCAGCTCCGCCTGCCCGCCCACGCCGGCGGCAAGCATCGCGTCCAGCACGGCAGCGATGGCGGTGAAGCCCAGCGCTCCCGCGACCGGCTCCTCACTGGTTCCGCGCCGGAAGTAGCGCGCCGCGATCAGCCCCGACAGCGCGGGGGCGCCGAGGGTGAAGAGTGCGCTGGCGACCATTCGCTCGAAGCTCGCCACCAGGAGGACGAGGAGCGCTGCGCTGAGAGCCCAGGCGCCAAGGGCGTGGACCAGGAGCCCGCGGAGCGAGGTCCGGAGGGGGAACACCTGGGGCACCGGGACGCGCATCGATGGTTCCTTTCGTTGAGACAGCAAGCATCTCTCGTGCCTGGGGAAACCACCCGATCTGCTGGACTGACGGAGGAACCT
>Ga0070664_100000354_pt1 | contig 33710 bp, 61 predicted proteins | sample KBSC73metaG_FD_65863 | JGI IMG/M metagenome (GOLD analysis project Ga0070664, IMG submission 65863) | Corn rhizosphere microbial communities from Kellogg Biological Station, Michigan, USA - KBS C7-3 metaG | ecosystem: Host-associated > Plants > Roots > Rhizosphere > Soil ... | reverse complement strand
GTGGAATATCCGCCCGACGAAGACGACCAGGATCATGTGGAGGGGTGGCTGCTGACCGTGGTTGGCAAAGGTGGTCGGCTGCGCCAGGTCCCAGTCCCTCAGGAGGTCATCTCCCAACTCTCCTCGTACCTGCAATCCAGAGGGCTCGACCCAGATCCCGAAGATCCGTCGAATGCCGGAGCCTTCCTGATTGGGAAAGCGGTCGACATCGCGGAACTGGCGCCGAGCCTGCGGCCGACCGATGGCGTCGACGCAAAGACCGGGATCTCTACGAACACGCTCTATGACCAGCTCAAGCGGTTCTTCGAGAACTGCGGGTCGAGGCTGGGAGCTCAGGGTGATGCCAAGGGGGCAACCCGGCTTGCCAACGCCAGCACGCATTGGCTGCGCCACACGCACGCGTCGCACTCGATTGCACGCGGAACGCGCGTGGAAATCGAGCAGCAGATTCTTGGTCATGCCTCGCTGGCCACGACGACGGTCTACGTCACCACCGAGGGCAAGCGGCGCATGAAGGCGATCGCCTCGTTCTGGCGACGCTGAAGCGCGACGCCGATGCTGCGAGGGGTGCGACACCGGGCCAGCAGAGCGGATGGGGCGGCGGGGGGCACCCAGCCGCAGTACGATGAGTTCGTGCGCCGCCTCGCGTGCAATCTGATGCCTGGAGGCCTGCCCACCTCGGAGCAGGCCAACATTGCGCTCGCCCTGGATAGTGCGATGGTGGCCTCGGCGTACGCTATGAACCACTGCGCAAGTGTCGCGCGACCGTTTGCTTATGCAAGCGGCAATCAAGCGAGGCCTGAGCGTCGATTTCTTGGAATCGCCGAGCGAGGCAAACAAGCAATGCGAGTCGGTGCCCGAGCACATCTAGCAGCATACGTTCTATACCGCATTCACACCGGCCCCCAAGCAAGGCCTGAAACGCGCGATCAATGGACTGAACACCGAAGCCTATGAGGAAGTGACGGCAGCCTTACGCGACTTGGCGGCCAGTGCAAAGGATGCCGCCATCTATAACCGCTTGATGTTCATTGAGCGCAATCAGCTCTGGATGCCACGCCTTGTCAAGTACCTGGAGGGAGGAGGGCGCAGCCGTGGGCAACGGGGGCGCGGCCCACTTGCCAGGGCCAAACGGCGGTATCGAGCCGTTGCGCCGACAAGCGTTCAAGGTCGAGCCAATCCTCATTCCTGCGGGAAACCCAACGGGCGCGCCCGAGTAAAGTGCGACGTTTCCACATAAAGTGGGCCGCGATTCTGCCCCGGATTTGGCCCTCAGTGAATGGGAGTTATCTGAGGGCGGGTCCACGACCCGAGCGCTCTTGCCGATCCAGCGCCTCCCCGTGCACCACGGGAAACGCCTGGCCCGGATAGGCGTGCGTCTCGGATAGGGTACGCGCCGCCCGCCAGGGCCTATTTGCGACTTGGCGAGCCGACTTGTTATAGCGCTGCCGGTGGCATGATCTCGTATTTCCACCGACCCACAGGGAAGCCGAATGACTGAACGTCAATTTGCCGAACGGATTACGATGCCCGTGATGCTCGTCCTGCTCTACGTAGGGCCTGCCGCTGTCAGCGCCATTGACGTGGCTATCCTGCTCAACGGCCACATACGCGGCCTGTCGGGGCTGCTGCTCCCCGTCGTGATCCTTTGGTCTGTCTGGCAGGGGCGTTTCGAATCAAACGGCTCGCACGAGATGGCGAAGATCACCGGAGTGTCGTGGCTCGCCGGCTTGCCAATTGGCTTGGCAGCTTGGCTTATCGCTCAACAGCTGTCCCGATTCTTTGCTTGAGGAGCGCACCATGGACAAGACAGTGATGGAAGTTTTCGGGGTCGGCGGCGTGGCCATCGTGGCGTTGGCGATGGGCTTTTCTTGGCTGCGCAAGCCGAAGCTCGCCTTCATGGCCTGGCCAGCATTCGGTGTTGCTGGCGCCGTTGCGGGAATACTGATGCAGCGGCCTGAGGTGACGCAGTGGTCCTTCTGGCTGGCTGGGCTGGCTATGACCGCGCAAATGCTCTACGACGGCTGGAAACGCGGCCAAACGACTTCCAAAGAACGACACTGACACCAAGGAATCGACCCATGGACAGCACCACCCTCACCGCGGAAAGAGTCTTCGACTGGAGCGCACGCTTCGGCCTGCTGAGCGCACTGCTCGCGTGGGCTCTCCTGGCCTCCGGCACCAGGGGCCACTTGGTCATCGCGTTGATGGCGGCCAGCTTCGTGTCGTCGTTCCTGTACGTCTGGTACCAGCTGCGCCTCAAGGCCATCGGCCGTGCTCATCAGTTGCTGTCGTGCCTGCTGCCGCTGGGTGCGATGGGCGCGATTCCCCTGATGCTGATCACCTTCTTCCCGGTCGCCCTTCGCGGCTGAGCTTCACCGCGGCGTCGCTGGCCACCGCCAGACGTCGCCCCGGCAGCTGCCACGCCGGCGCCTTCGCACGATGAATAATGGCGAATGGCGTGACGGCGGCAAGCACCCGGGCGAAGCGGAGAGGGCTCTTATCCCCTTGCACGATCACTGTCGCGATTGATGGGCCTCAAGGCGCGGCCGGAAACGTTGGCTCAACTGCTGCCTGGGTCACCGGGCCCGAAGAAAGAATCATGGCGCCTTGCGTTGTCTTTGCGCACTCGCCGCGCTACGGCGGTTCCGGCTTACCTCCCCAGGTGGGCAAACGGTATCATCGCAGATCATCGCGCCCCGCAACGCGGTTCTTCCATGCCCCTCCCGACCACGGACCGGTCGCTGACCGACGCTGAATTCCAGCGCCTCGCCAACTTCCTTGAAGGGGTCGGACCTGCCGCCATGAATTTGGAGAAGCTCGACGGCTTCTTTGCCGCCCTGATCTGCGGGCCGGACATGGTGATGCCGAGCGAATACCTGCCACAGGTCTGCGGAGGAGAGTTCTCGTTCGATAACGACGAACAGGCAAATGACATCCTCGGCCTGCTGATGCTGCACTGGAACTTCATTGCCGGGGAACTGCTGCGCACCCTGCAGGAGCCGCATGTGTACCTGCCCGTGCTGCTCGAGGACGACGCGGGCGTCGCACGGGCCAACGACTGGGCTCTCGGGTTCATGCGGGGCCTGCAGATGCGACCGCAGAGCTGGCGCGAACTGCTCGAAAGCGAAGAGCATGGCGGACCGATGGTCGTCATCATGCTGCTCGCGCACGAGCACGATCCTGACCCCGGAATGCGTCCGCCGACAATCCCTGAGGACAAGCGCGAGGATCTACCGGTCGAGCTGACCGCGAGCCTGACCCGCATCTACCGCTACTTCGAGCCGCATCGGCGCTCATTGACGCGTGCCCCGCAGCAGGAGCCGCGCCGGCGCGAGGTCCCAAAGGTCGGCCGCAACGAGTCGTGCCCCTGCGGCAGCGGCCGCAAGTACAAGCACTGCTGCGCGTCCACTGCACCCATGGTCCACTGACCCCTCACGACAAGAAACTGGTATGTCACGAGACGCTGATGGTGATTTTGCCCTGAGCGCCAACGGCCCGGCCTATGTTGCCGGGGAACATAGGCACGGCGTGCCGCTGTCTTACGTCGGCGAAAAACTCGGCAGCGCGATCGAGGAACTGCATCGCTACGCGCTGCGCCATCCGCAGGCGCGCGACGATCTCCAGGCGCCGATGTACTACCTGCTGGTCGCCCATCTCGCCCTGCACGACATGCTGGGAAAGGCCAATGACCAATCGCTGACGAAGCGTTTGCTCAACGGCGGTGTCGAGGAACTGCAGACCTGGCTGCGCCTGGTGGAGCGCGAGGGCGATGTTAAAGGCTTGGCCGGCCTGCATCAGCCTCCGCGGCGTTGACTGAGCGGTCGATATCGGTGACGCGCCGGGCATGGCTTGGCGCAACGCAGAATCAGCGCGGTTGCCACCACTACCGCGAGGCCGAGGTACGCAGGCTCGCCCCCAGGAGATGGATCAGCGCGTGCGCCAGATCTTCGCGAAAGCGCGCGCCCTGATCGAACCGATGCTGGGCTTCCTGCCCGGACTTTTGTCCCCGCCTCCTGTGGACAATGTTGTGCATGACCTCTGCAATGCGCCGCTAAGTCGTTGCGCCGCAACGAGCCGTGATGGCTTGCCGACAGTTGAGGCAGTTGGCCGACCAGCGGCGGCGATCAAGGAACACGCGCGCATGGCTTCGGCATGGGTCAGCGCGGCTCGGCTGCATGTACGCAGTTGCAATCTAAACTTGCCCGCATGGCGTCCCGTCAAAAGCTCTCTCCATGCCCCCGATGCTGTGCTCGAGTCGAGTTGACAGTCGATACAGAGGCCAATGCGAACACCTTGCGCGGCCGGCGCTCGTTCCAGGTCCGCTGCGACTGTGGCCTTCACGAACGCGGGCTTGCTTTCAGCAGTGGCCGCAGAGAAGCTGCAATCGACGAATGGAACGTCTTCGCGGCAGGGGAGCGGTGGCGACTCGAAGCGGTTCGACCGCTCAGTTCTCTGCTGCCCACGGTGGTGGCCACAACAGGCGCCAAGGCTCCCGGTCTGACCGATCCGTTGCAGGAACAATCGGCGTTGCATGCACTCGCGCTGCTCGAGAGGGCCGGGCTGTTGCGGATTCGACCGGACCTCGACTGCGAGCAAGTGAGAGCCGTCAGCGCTGCGGCAAGCGTGTTGCTGCGCCATTCGTTCACCGCGAATCAGCTTCTAACCGGGAGCGCAAGCGAGCGGAGGCTGTCTCGGAGCAGACCCGCGTTGGCGCCGAGTCAAGAGGAAACATGAAGGCCGCCTGAATCGCCGTCGAGCCGGGCACGCGGGCCCAACGCCCAGGTGGGTGCCTCGCTCGCTTCGCCCCGCGAGCGGGATGCGGCACTCACCCCCGTTTGAACCGGTGCGCTGGCCCGACAGGTACACCGAATCGAGGCGCTTTGAGACGATCCCTTCAGTCTCGAGCTCCACCATGCGCTGGTACAGCCAGGTGCCCTCATCGCCCTGCACCTCAGTGACCCGCAGTACCGAAGGCAACCGCTTGCGCAACAGCCGCTCCAGTTGCGCCTTGCGCGTGTGAAGTGGCAGCGCACGCAGGTCCTGGCCGTCGAGGACCAGCAGATCAAACACGCAGTACGCAACCGGGTCGCAGCCGGCGCGGTAGCCGCGCATGCTGGCCCTGGCCTGCAGCCGCTCGAAGTCCGATCGGCCGATCTCGTCGAGCACACACAGCTCACCATCGAGCACATGGCGTCCGGTTCGCAAGTCCGCGAGTGATGACGATATCTCGGGAAACCATCGAGTGGCATTGGCACCGTTGCGCGTCTTCAGCTCGACGCCGCCGGCGTCGACGCCGGCAAGGAGTCTAAAACCATCGTATTTCACCTCTTTTGTTAGCGAATCGCCTTGAGGTACTTGGACACTGCGGCGAGGATCGCCTACTCAAAGGCAGTATGGCTGTCTTCTAGTCGTCCACCGCTCCGCAGGGGCAGTACATGGAAACAAGGGATATAGACACTGCAGACTGAGGACAAAAGCTGGCTCATATGCCTCAAGGACGCGACCGCGAAATTGGGCGTTGCGCCCTTGCCAGGCAACCGATGCCGGCCAAAAACTGCCATTTAGCAATGTCTCCGTTAGCTGCCATTCGAGTCGCCAGTTTGAGCGCGACGGGTTGATAGTTCGGACTCACGCAGACAAGTGAATCGGTCGAATCAAGACCGTTAAATTAATGAGGCAGTTTGCGAGCGAATAACATCAGGGCCGGTACCGACGGGGACCATAGTAGGCCGGATAGATTTGCGCAGTCGATCTTCACTCAACATTAAAACGACATGTCTTGCAAAAAAGAGGGAGTCGATAGATTCAGTTAGGCCAACGAGCCGCCTTCATCATTAAGGAGTCACATTTCATGAATTCAGTAATGTGGACGTGTATAGTACATGAGGGTGATGCAAAATTTTTGCCATCATACCTTTCGAGTGTTCTCGCCCAAAACCATCGGCACATTGTGTCCTTGTGGTGGATTCAGGTGCATCGGAAAAGATAAGTCATATTGTGCGTCAGCAAAAGAAGTCCGATGTTAGCTATAAGCCGCTCGGGGAAAACTTAGGCTTCAATGCTGGATTGAACGCCGCAGTGGAGCACGCCATTACCAATGGATTCGATTGGTTGGCAACCATGACCGTTCGGGCAAAGCCTTACCAAGACTGGTTGGCGCATGCCTTGTTAGCAGTTGCCGAGAATACCGGAATGGTTACGACGCTTCATCTGGATAACATGGACAAAGTGGACTGCTTGGGACACAACCTCGGCCCGGACAACTATTCAATTTTGCTGAGAGCGTGCCGGTAAGCCGTTTAAGTGACTTTCAGAACGTGTTGGCATCAGAATTTCCAATTTGGGGGCCGTGTTCCGGAGGGGCACTGTATCGTGTCGAGGCGCTTAAAGCTGCTCGCGAGGTTATAGGTCAGAAAGATCTCATACGGCCACTAGGTTTTAAATCGTACAACTGTGATGCGTTAGCTTTTTCAATCCGTGGAGCGGGCTATGTCAACGCACTTGCGCGGGCTGCGATTTGCAAACGAGATCGCTCCGGGAGCACTTCAAAAAAGCCAGATTCGCCTGGACTTTTAATGTACCAAGAAATTAACCGCATCGCTAATCTTTTCGAGTACTGGCCGATTGATCGTGCACAAGCCGCGGTGAAGTCCTATCTTCATCCGCCTCGAGAGCGCATTAACCTCAAGGTTATCGACCTACGCATTGCGAGAACCCATGGCGAGGGTATTGCCCGCCGTCATTTCAGCAAGGTAGCAGAAATGGTGAGCAAAGACTTGGAACAGCATCTTGCCGCTTTCCAAAGGGTAAAGGACGTACGGGAGATGTTCCGCTGTCGTTGCGGTCCCCGCAAGTGGTGGAATCCGTGCTGGCGATCGTGATCGTTACAGTGACCCTGGTGTACTCGCTGGTGTCGCTGTACAAAAGCGGCCTAACACCATGTCGGACACTGACGCTGTGCGCCGGTCAACTTGACGAATGACAGCAAAGGGTCGCAAGCCGCCGCTCCGACCGGTTTCTTAGTACCTCGAGGCATTCCGCTAACAAAAGGGTCATCGAACGGACGCGACGCATCGCTGAACAACATCGGCTCAATGTCAGCGAATGGTGGGGCCGGCGGGCCCAGGACTCGGGTGGCCGTGAGGCCATGGTAATCAGGTCGGGAGGGCGGCGCCGGCGTGCGGGGGCGCTGAGGGCACCGGCAGAGCAGGCGGGGCGGGGTAGGGCTGGGCCCGCAAGTTTCCGGGGTTGGGAGGGGCGGTGCGGCCTGGCGGCCCGTTTTGGTGCGGTGCTGCGGAAGCCCTCTCGTATCCTGGCGGCCAGGAGGACTGTTCCGATGGCCAAGGCCCCCGTGATCGAAGACGCCCGGATGCGGCATGCCTTCAAGGTCGCAGCTGTCACCGGGCAGGCCCCGGCCCGCGACGTGGCGCTGTTGCATGTCTTGTACGGCACCGGCATGACGGCCACCGAAGTGGCTCAGCTTGAAGTAGCCGACGTGCTGAACGAGCGCGGCGAGTTCCGGCGCGAGTCCAAGGTGCGGGCGACCATCAGCTTCAACGGCCGGGCACGGCCCGTGTACTGGGTCAATCCGAAGGTCTGCTTGGCCCTGGATGCCTACTTCGCCGAACGGCTGAAGGCCGGGCACGGCGTCACCGCCTGGCGCTCTCAATGGCGCGGTCTGGTGCAGCTCGGGCCGGTGTTCCTGACGAACGACGGCAGACCCTTCACCTTGACCACGCGCAAGACCGGCGCCGGCAACACTTCGCGCTCCTGCGAGTCGCTGACCCAGGTAATCCGCAAGCTGCACGACCAGGCTGGCATTGAGGCGGCCGGGGCGAGCGCCGCACGCCGCACGTTTGGCGTGCGCCTCCATCGCAAGGGCTACGACTTGCGCCACATCCGCGAAGTGCTCGGTTTGGCGACCCTCTCGGCTGCCAAGGCTGTATGCGAGGGCGATCCGGTAGACCTGGGCCGAATCGTCGCGAAGGTGATTTAGCAGGAGCTCAAAGCAGCGTGCTCCCGCTTCGCGCAGCACAATGCGGTGTAAACGACACCAGTGAGAGTAGGGGACGATTTCTACGAAGCCGCGTGCGTGCAGCTTGGATTTGACCTCCACGCCACGTAGCCCGGCATGGGCAGCCTGACGACTATTCCTTGGCCAGTCGCTGGCACTCAGCGAGTTGAGTGTCCCGAGCAGCCTGTGTGGCGCTCCGCATGTTGGCGTGAATTCGAAAGCACCTTAGCTTCGCTTGCAATCGAAGAAGACGGGGCAACACATGAGTCTCCCCGCACTCTTTGTCGTTATACGCTGCGATCATCGCCCAGCTGGGGATGTCCGATTTGTTTGGGTCTTTGTAGAACTGATCGACGTATGAGATGACCAGTGGTGCATCCATAGCATTGACACCGCAGAAGCGGGCCTGAGCTGGCTGGGGTGAGCCAGGCCCGCAACTGAGCTGATAGAGATACTCCAGGTCCCTGGAGGCGGTAAAGCCTTCGCACAGCCCTTCGAGGTAAGCTTCCTTCGATTGCCGCGTTCTCTGTCGCCAAAGCTCGGCCGCTGAACCGATAACTATGCTGTCCGGATCGAATCGTTGGGTTTGCCCAAAGACCGGCGCAGTCTGGGGTGCGAACAGCAGTAGCACGGCGAGTGTCGCGACAGGTTTCGCGTTCATCAAGATTTGGCCTTTCTCGGTCCTCCGCAGTCTAAGGGGACACTACGGCTCGCTTTTCTTTTTTTCTTCCAGTACCGATGCAGGTCGTACCGATCCCGGAAAGCCGCGATCACGAAGGGCTGCCGGCAGCGATGCGTCTTCCTGACCCATGCCGATGCCCGAGCCGCGCTCCACGAGCACATCGAGTGGCGCTGGGTCAAGGGCCTCGGCACGGAGTTGGATCGCCAGCGGAATCGCGGGCTGAGTCCACACACGACGCTGATTGTGACGCGCCGCGCCGCCGGCTTCGAGCTGACGAAGAAGCCCCGAGCACTGGTCGCCGGCGACGTTGAGGACTACTGGGCATGCGACGCCTTGCAGGCGCACGTGAGGGGCCTCTACCGCGCCGCGAGCCTGACGCAATGCTCCAGTCACACCGGCCGGCGCACCTTCGCCAACCGGCTGCTGGCCAAGCCACGCTGTAGAGACCGTGCAGCAGCTGCTGGGACACGCACACATCGACCACCCGTCCGGTCAGCGGTGCTCGAAGAGATGTTCTTCAAGGCGCTGTGAGATGAGACAAACTGGGCCTTGGAGGATCAGAGTGATACCCTTGCAGGATGACTCCAGAGGACTTTCAGGCCATCGAGCAGGCCCTTGCGACGACCCACTTCGACATGGCCCAGCAGCTGGGCATCTCTGAGGTGTCCGTGAAGCGCTACGCGACAGGGGCGCAACCGATCCCTCAGCACATCGCCAAGCTCACCGTGGCCCTGCTTCTCATCGGCAATGAAGACTTGCAAAAGAAGTTCGAGAAGCTGCTTGCAAAGTATCACCGTGATACGTAGACTCAAGGCCATCAACGGTAAGGAAAAGACGACATGCCTAATTGGTGCGAGAACGACTTGTACGTCAGCGGCTCGGCTGCAGATGTTGAGGAAGTGTTAGTCGCGATTGGCGGCGACGAAAGCCAACCCGGCTTTGATTTCAACGTTTTGATTCCGTACCCGGAACACTTCGCAAAGCTAGACCGCGAAATGGAGGAGCTTGGCCCTCAAGGCTTTGCGGATCGGCACGGCGCTGAGGCAAGAGACGGATTTAACGCGGGTGGTTACGAGTGGTGCGTCAAGAACTGGGGCACAAAGTGGAATGCGAGTGACGTGGCGAGGCGCGACTACGACGGTGTCTGTCTGTCCTTCAAGACCGCTTGGGCGCCTCCAACTCCGGTGATCCTTGCGCTTCACAAGCGGTTTCCCAGGTGCACATTGCGGCTTGAGTTTTTCGAAGCCGGCAATGGAGTCTGCGGTGGTTTCAGCTGTGTGGCTGAAGACGACTGGATTGACGAAGACCAACCATGGGAGGCGGGCGTCGCAACTGCTGAATGGGAAGGCGCTTATGGCGGCCATCGCGGCGGTTGATCGGAAAGGAATCCACCCCATGGTTGTCAAATGCAGTACTCGGCTTTCCTCAAGCTTGAGCCAGGTTCTTTTGCTGTTGGGCGCCCTTCATGCAGTGGTTGCCTATGCCGCTCCCTCGAACGAGGAGGTGGCAGCTAAGGTCAGGGGAATTCGGGAGCAGTACGCGCGTGATCCACAGGCTGTCTTGGCAGCAAAAGCCCTTTGCCAGAATCTCCCACCAGCGCGAGCCATGGAAGAGCTTCGTTGCGTGGCTCTCGCTCGCCACATTGCCGCTACTGCAACGAGGAGTGCGAGCGGTGTTCCTCGCTTCTGACATCGGAAAGGAAAAGAGAGCCATGAAGATCATCAACGCCACGCCGCCGGAATGCTTTCCGGAACAGGTGATCGTGATGGATCGGGATGCGGCAGTTACGAAGGGCCGCTCCTTCTATCTGCGCATCAGCCTGGGCGGTGCAACGGTAGTCGACCTCGATGGGACAGTGACTTTGCCCGATGCAGTAGGCATCGCCTTAGCCAGGGGCTACAAGCCTACGCATTGGATGGAGACGACTGACGTCAGCGCGAGCATCATCCCTGAAAGCATTCGCCGCGCTGCTCACTGAACAACGCCTCGGAAACCAGCGATGAGCTCGAACCACGTTTCTTCAGCACTCAAGGCCACCGGTATTCAAGCAGAGGAGCTAGGGGCGAGAGAGAAGCAAGCAGTAGTAGTGAGGTTGCTCGAGCGGCTCAGCGTCGATGTGACTGGGCACGCGCCGTGGGACCATAAGGCCGCGCCTGACGGACGTCTACGACCAGACGGGTGGGAACTCATTACCAAGTACGTTGGAACTACGGCCTGCATGATGTTCCTGGAGGGCGCACACACCGTTTGGAAGTTCAGTAGCGGCTCCGACTTGCTGCGAGTCTTGAAGGATTGCCCGGCGCTTGAGTTCTATGTCTGTGACGAAGACGCGAGCTACCTGCTTTGTAGCAATCACCACGACTTCGTCATAGGTTGGGGCGCCGCCAGGTCGTGGGTGGAGAGCTTGGGTAACGTGTAGTTGGGGCAAAGGGACCAATTTGGTCGTCAACAAAGAGGCTGTCCTTAGTCGAGAACGCCCGTTGATGACCTGCCGTCGCGCACGGCGAACTCCTGGTCGATGGTCGGCGACACAGCGACGGCCGCGGCCAAACGAATTCGCAGCGCAGCTCGTGCCGTACTGCAATTACCTCGGAAAGCAGTCAGACTAGGGGAGTTTCATGACGCTTCGTTCGCGCTCAGGTGGGGTCAGGCTCGAAGTCTTCGATGCCCTGTGGGAGGCGTTTGCAGAAGAGATGAAGGGACGAGGACTTGCCGATTCTGCCGACAACGTTCAGGCCACTCTCGACGAAGTGAAGGAGGCGTTGAGTGCTTCCGTCATCGAGAAGAAGCGATAACTTCACAACGCGATCGGAAAGGACGAGTAGGCGCTATGACGAACGACAAGAAAAAGTACGCGGTCAACGAAGCGGACCGCGCGTACGTAATACAGCAAAAATTCGGATCGGGGACGGCGCCTCTGATCCTCGGCGCGCTGCAACGGGTCATAGTGCCAACTGATCAAATCTTGGGTGCGATTGTGTTCCTTGCCCGGGAGCACAGACCGAGGACATTGAGGACTTGGTTAATCTGGCGAACAGCAATCCGGCCGCGTTGCTCAATGCCGCCACAGTGAAAGACGAACGCGGCTAATCATGTTGGCAAAGGCCTCGGAAAAGGAGTCGCAACAGAGCCCGGGGCGGCTCAAACATGGCACAACCGAGCCTTAGCCAGCGTTTGCGGCGAACAGCATCCGGCCCCTACATCCCTACTTCCACTTCAGTTGACGACCCACAAATTCGATGGATGACGCGCTAATTCAAATCCGGGCTTGCAAGGATCTGTACTTGGACGAGATCTCGGAACCCTTAGTCAACGAGTTGCGAATCGTGATCTCAGAGGCGAAAACAGGCGAACTGGCCGATCCGGAGATGTTTGCCGACGACCAGGCTATGCAGAGCCTGCTTTCCGGAGCTCGGGCCGTCGTGCGGACAGTTGAATCCAAGGTGTTTGAACTCTCATGGTCGACATATGTCGCCTATTCCGTGCGAAACGAGAGCTTCGTAATGAGCGACGAATACGAGGACTTCGAAGGACGACTGCTCGTGAAGTACAGCAAGTCTCGCTACTTGGATTTCGTCGCTGCTGCGACGTTCGCGTCCAGCGACTACCCGGGATTGCTCCAACACTGGGGATTGGGCTGCTTGAACCACATCGTCGACGTCGTCTCATTAGAAGCACCGTGCATCACGGTGCGGACAAGTTCAACTTGACGCTCCGTTTGCGCCCTCGGACGAAGTCGAAGTGCTCTTGCCGCAGGCGCAGGACGGCCTATGGGTTAGGCCGTGGCCGAGCGGCAGTGTGTGATCCGGCCGATTGTTCATCCATCATCGACTAACCGTTGGAAAGGAAAGGGATGCCTCAAGAGACTCAGGAACGAGAAGAAATAAAACCACAGTGGCGGGCCCGACTAGAAGACGCGTTGAGCCCGTCAAGCCGGGGGAAGCGGCGCCTCTTGCTGGTTGTGAGCACGATGTCCTTGGTCATAGTCTTCCTTGGGCTCTTTCCAACCAAGATCGAGGCGCTCGGAATTGCTTTCGAGACATCGAAAAAGCGCGAGCTTCTTCGGCTGCTCCTCGCTGTGAACGTTTATGCCCTCGTCGGCTTCTTGCTGTATGGGTGGGCCGATCTGCATCTCCAGAGGCGCATTCAAGGAGCAGCGGCCACGGGCTATATCAATGAATTCGTTCGAGGCCGAGCAACGCTGCTCGAATCCGCAAACTACCGCCTTCGGTTCACGTTCGATTTTGTCGTGCCGCTCGTTTTTGGCGGCTATGCAATCTTCGAACTGTGGCTTCTTACTTCGTCATTGCGCGGATCATAGGAAAGCGAGGAGATGCACATGGAGGCGAAATTCAAGCTGGGTGCCCGTTGACGAGCCAATCGGCCGGCGTCGCGAAGACCAAGACTGGAACGATCGAGGCAGTCCTCGCGCGGACGACGAGCCCGGACGCCGCTGCGTTCCCGCAGCTCCATCGCGGCGCCGGCATGGGATTTCCGCGGGGACCATGTCTCCTATGTCGTGCGAGTTCCAAGCGCGTCAGGGAAAGGGCAGGGTACTGTCTACTGCCGCGCGCCGCTGCAGCCAAGGTTTGAACGGCAAAAATAATCGGTCCGTTCGAGGGCCGTGGAGAAGGAGTTAAACGTGGGATTTCCACTTTATGCTTTGCTTTCAGACTTTGCGCCAAAAATTTCGAACGAATCTTTGGCAGCGAATCTGCGGGCCGCGTTTGGAAGCGACAGCGATTTCTCTGTGGAATTTGAGCTGCCATTCAAAAAGAACAAGTCCCTTGCTGTACGTTGGGGTAAATGGCGTGTGAGCATCGCGTACGAAGAAGGTGCGGATGTCATGGCCGACTCTGCCGAGATACAGAAGATCGTAGGTTCAGCTGCGCCCTACGACCTTTCCGGAATAGACAGAAGGGTTCGCGCCGTCTTTGCGAGTGATCCGCAACTCGAGCATACGAATGAAATTGTGCGCGTAATGGATTTACTCATAAAAATAGAAGGCACCATCCTCTATGACGCCAAACAGAAGGAGCTCGTGGTACTCTGAGATTGCGGCAAAGGGCGCCGAGGGTCTAGGCTCGACAAACTATTAACCACTCGAGCTATAGGAGTGAATGACTTCACGGGAATCGTGCAAAAGATCATCGACCGAACGCAAGTAGGTGACAGCAACGGAATTGTGTCCGCCGGCACAGCCCAGCGCAACTGGAAGTCTTCAAAACCGTCATTGACTAAGTTCACCGCGTGAATCCGGTCATATTGAGATCGTTGAGGAGGCAGCCGACCGTGTTCGCTTCAATCGACTCAAGTGATCGGAAAAACTCTAAATATTTGGGTCTTAGGGCGCATGAGCGCTGCCGATTCCTGGGTGACGGCGCTTTCGAAATCTTGGAGGCGTACCGCACCTAATGATCTGAAGATAGCAGAAATAGGAGGGATTTTCGTCCTAGTCGGGGGGACAATGGTCCGACGGCAATAATGCGTCTCTGCGATAACGTTATGTTTGGAGTACACAACGAAGTGCGACCGCACAGCAGCCTGGGGCGGATCCCACCAGCACAGTTTGCTCTGCACCATCGAAGCAAGAACAAGCCGCCATCGGCTACAAGCAACGAGATCAGTTAACCTTCAACCCGGACTTCCGCCTTTCGATTGGTACGGCCAAAGGGGGCAGGTCAACCCACCCTTCCAAGTGGAGCTGCGAAATGAACATGGGACGGATTTCAACAGCGCTAATCCTGACATGCGCACAGACATCTAACGCAGCACCTATGTCGCCAACGGCTCATACCCGAACCTTTTGCGATCTTGCGATCGATCTAGGGTATGCATCGCGCGGCTACAACGTGAACACCGCAGGCTGCGCTAGCGACATGACGCCTGTCACACCGACACCGGGTCGGAACGGGCTCCGGAACAACCTCGCGTTCTATTCAATGAGTACGTTCGAGGAAAGCGGACGACTAATGCAAGTCTCTCTAATTCTGAATGTTAACAATACGCACGAACAAGTTGCTGCGCATGCCGAGCTTGCCCGGGTGGCTTCAGGCGTGGCCACCAAACTACTTGGTAAGGTGCCGGATGGTCTAGAAAAGGCAATTCAAGGGCCGACGATCGGATCTTGGATTAGCGGAGAGTGGCTCGTTGAGGTGAGGCATGACACGTGGAGAACCGGACTCGGCCACGACATTACGGTGTATTTCCGCAAGGCGACCGGCAAATGGGAGCCAGATTGTTCAGCCGGAGCCCGACATCTCGGCGAGCCGCTGGCAGAGTTGATCGCGCGGGGCTACCTAGCCTAGTGCCCGCGACGCATGAGAAACCAGCAGATTGCAGCGCAGTTCAAGGATAAGCGCCCATCGCAGGTCGAGGTCGGAGCGCTCCCCATCGCTGATCGCCAGCGAACGGAAAACAAGGAGCCGACGTGATGAGATTAATGGCTTGCAACGTGCTCCTGATGGCAGTTTTCGTTGCCGGGGCTCACGCGCAGAATGTCTTGGAAGTGCAGATGTCTGGGCAGCCACTGGTCTATACCGACAACGGCACACCCTACGGCTGTGGTCTTCGGGTAGTAGCTGCTGAAGTCCTGGAGACTGGTACGACGACGCGCGAGGTCATTGACACGTCCCTCAACGCCTATCGCGGCGGCGTGGCGCTCGGCAAGCTAATCGCACAGCACATCACTGTTAACGCAGATGGGTCGCCCAAACGGGCGGTCCGCGTTGCAGCGTATGGCAACTGGTGGCGCGCCGGTAGCACTACAGCCGCCCCCGTCGCAGGCACGTTCAAACAAAGCTCCGACAAAGGAGCTTACCTCTACCAGACTACTCTTTCCGACAGCCTGGGACTGTTTGTAGCGGCCGCCAAGCAAGAGCGGGTGATGATAGGCGTGAGGTGGGAGCGCGGCACCGAGCGCATTTACGCTGGCACCATTCAGCTTCAACCTTCGTAAGCGAAGCAGCTGTTGCAATGTTTCCTCGACGTGTTCGACGACGTCCCGGGGAAGGGCTGAGATGTGCCGCACACTCTCCCGCGCGATGGTTGCCCCAGGGCGTTTACCAAGTTGATCGAAACGCACGGAAACGAGTGCCTAGAACATGAGTGAGAAGGCATGAGCACCGACAGTCGTCTGCCTCACACCAGCACGACACCTGTCGCGGATTTCTTGAAGATGATCGGCGCGCATCTGAAAGCGCGAATGATGGAGCGCGACCTGTCGGAACAAGCCCTTGCGGATGCCAGCGGCGTATGCAAGAAAACTGTGGGGAACTTCCTCCGACCGCGAAAAGCACCGGATGACGAATCAAACAGCGTGCCATCGGGAACGCTGGCGAACCTGTTCAGGCTAGCCGTTGCGCTCGACCTGGAGCCGTGGCAACTGCTGTGCGACCCTGACTTGGCGGGACTCCATCAGGCGATCGAGCAGGCTTACATCGAACGGCGCGAACGGGACGAGGCGGCCCATGAGCAGCAGCGAGACCAACTGGGGGCCGTGGAAGGTGCGGCAGCAGCGCGGAGCCCGGCTGAGCGTGCCGCGCCGACACCCAGGCGCAATGCCGGTCTGGCTTGCCTCAAGGGCATTGGCGCACTGGTGTCGCCCGGACCGCTGGTACGTGAGACGATTCATCGAGTGCCTTCAGAACGAGCGCGGCCGAACGAAAAAGTTCAAGTCCGAAGCCGCCGGGACAGAGGCCCGCGACAAGGCGAACAACCAGGCCGCGGCCTGACCAAGGAAAGAGAACATGAGCATCGACGCAACCAAACACCCGCAGCTCGCCAAAATGGACAACGCACAGCCCACCTCACACGTGATCGGTGAGTTTCTGAAGTGGTTGAGCGAGAACGGCATGTTCGTCGGGAAGCACATCCGTGCCGCAAGGCTGGGTTTCCGAAGCGTTCGTCCCGATCACCGAAAGCGCTGAAGCATTGCTTGCTCGCTACTTCGGCATCGACCTGAACGTCGTCGAACGCGAGCGCCGCCAGGCGCTGGCCGAGTTCACCCGAGATCAAGCCGCGAAGGCTTCCGCCTAAGACAGGAAACCGTCGATGGACAAGTCCGCCGCCACAAAGCTGTCGCCCGGCCCATTCGTTCGGGTCCGCGCAGACCATGAAGACACCACCAGGGCCGGCCGCGACGGAATGGTGGTCTCAGCTGGTGTCGACAGCGTAGGCCTAATGTTTGGGTCTGACCGCAACAACCGAGACCAGCACACTCGCAGCGTCGGTATCGAGGCTTGGCAGTTCGACGAACTCGACTTGGCCATGGGGCCGAGCGCTGAACCAACGGAAACCAGGAGGCCAATGATGATGACGTTTCTTCGGGGCGTTCTAGTGCGCGGTGGCCATCGGTTCGGCCGATGGTGGTGGCCTGACCGCAAAGACGGTGTAGGCACCCATCGCCTATGCGAGGAATGTGGCTCCCTGGCTGCGCCGAGCAACCGCAACCACTGGTCGCGGCGTGGGCGTGGCTGATAACGGAAAAAGGTCCTCACCGTGGTCAGCAATTCCAGGTGTTCAACCTCCACGGCACGTCGCTATGCGAGGCGCACCTGGTCACCTTCTACCACCACGATTCCGCGCTCGGCCATCTTGGCGACAGCTAGCGCAGCGCGCGTTTCGGCATCTGATGCAACGCGGTTCATGCCCAACATCTTGCAGCTCGTGCGTGCCAGTTCCTGCTGGCTCGTGCCCCCGGCTTGGTCGAGGATGTGCTTCATCAGCGCCGCGAGCTCCTCCAGTGCCACCTCGTCGATGTGCCGACGAGACGCCTCTGTCCCGGCGGATACCCGAAAGTCGTTCCAATTCGCCGGGTTTACGCTCTTGGGCCAATAGAACGTCTTGTCGCCGTCGACGGTCTTGACGAACGTTGGCTGCGCAAGACCACGCAGCCGTTCGACAATGCGTGACCCGGTCCGCTCGAGCCCCCAGGCCCGAGCAACGCGCCGGAACAGCACTGACTCGAGTATGGGACCTTCCCCCTCTACGACCGCCTCAAGGTGGGCGTTCAGTTGATGCGTTGCGGCGTACTCGTAGAAGGCCTCGGGGGAGCTCGAGGGCAGCGCGACCACGGAGTAGTGCTTCAACGGGTTCTCGGTCGGCGGAACGGGAATCGCGGCTGCTGCTTCAACTTCCGCGACGGGCTCATCCGCATGCTCTGGCGGCTCTTCCGAGCTTGGTGAAGCAACTTCTGGCTCTGTTTCGTCCAGCTCCATGCTCGCCAGCTCTTCGAGCTTGGCGTGGAGCTTGTCGAGTTCGCGCTGTGGGTCGAGCCACCAGTCCGTGGACCAGATTCGATGGATGCGCCAGCCGAGGCTCTCCAGCACGTGCTGCCGCAGGCGGTCGCGGTCGCGCGCCGTCGCCGCAGAGTGATAGGTCGCCCCATCGCACTCCACGCCCAGCAGATATCGGCCGGGTGCCCGGGAGTCAACAACGCCGATGTCGACCCGGTAACCCGAGCAACCGACCTGCGGGTGCACATTCCAGCCTTTGTCCCGAAGCATTCCAATGACCGCCGTCTCGAAGGGGCTGTCCGGCGCAAGGCCGGTCGGCATCGCCTGCTCGACAAGGGCGCGCGGACCACGCTTGGCGAACTCGAGGTAGTTCTTTAGGTCGCGCACGCCAGCTGCGCGAACACGACCGAGGTCGATTTGTTCAGGCTTGAGGGTGCTGTAGATGACCACGCCGTGTCGTGCTCGAGAAATTGCAACGTTCAGCCGACGATGTCCGCTCTCGCTGTTGAGTGGGCCGAAGTTCATGGTCACCTTGCCTGCAGCGTCTGGGCCGTATGTGATTGAGAACAAGATGATGTCGCGCTCGTCACCTTGTACGTTCTCCAGGTTTTTGATGAACAGCTCTTCGGACACCTTCTGCCCGAGCACCTTGTCGAGCTGTGCGTTCGAGCGCCTGCGGGCTTCAAGCAGCGTTGCGATGAGTGCTTGCTGCGTCTGGTTGAAGGTGACGACGCCCATGGTCAGGCCACTGCTGCCCTCCTTGAGGTAGTGCTTCTCGATGGCGTTGACGATGGCGTCTGCTTCAGCGCGGTTCGTGCGCGACCCGCCTCGGTCGTAGACGCCGGCGACCTGCTCGAATCGGACAGCAACGTCGGCCGTGACCGGTGACGGGAAGGTAACCAGCTCGGAGTCGTAGTAGTTGACGTTGCTGAACGCAATCAGGCTCTCGTGCTTGCTGCGGTAGTGCCACTTCAGCGTCAGGCGGTTCATCCCTGCGCCGAGGCACTCGTCGAGGATGCTTTCGAGGTCTTCGAATTGCTGACCCTCGGCACTATCGCCATCGTCACTGGAGCGGCCGAAGAAGTTGGTGGGCGGCAGCTGTTTGGGGTCGCCGACGACGACGAGCTGCTTGCCGCGGGCGATGACGCCCACGGCGTCCCATACGGCGATTTGGCTTGCCTCGTCGAACACGACCACGTCGAACTGCGAGTGACCGGCTGCCAAGTACTGGGCAACAGACAGTGGGGACATCAACAAGCAGGGCTTCAGCTTGGGCAGCAGCGTCGGCAGGCCCTGCATGAGCTGCCGGACGGGCATGTGCTTGCGCTGCTTCTGAATCTCCCGGCGAAGCCTGCCCATCTCGCTGTCGGCACCGACGACGGCAGCGGTCGCTGATGGCACCTTCCCGGAAAGCGTCGCGGCAATGTAGGCCTGCGTGAGCTTCTGAAACTTGGTATCGGCGTCCCGGAACTCGCGAATCTTGCGCTCGTGGTCGGCGCTAGAGAAGGAGCGGAGCACGCTGTCGTTGTCAACAGTTCGCTTGAGCCACCAGCTGCGGTAGCTGTATTCGAAGTGCGCCGGCACGTCGGCCAAAGTGACGCGACCAGACTCTGCGGACTCGACCACGCCCTGCAGGCCCTGAGCGATGGCTTGAGCGCGGACGTTTCGCCAGAGGCACCAAGGCTGCAGCGAACGGCGACCATGCTGCCAGTTCGCAAGCTGCGACAGAACCCGCTCAAGGGCACCGTCCACGTGAGCTGGACCGGCAAGCGGGGCGGTCGGCTTCGCGATGTCGGTCAGCACGGTGAGCTTGCTGCCCATCTCCCTGTATGCGTCTCGAAAGTCGAGCAATGCCCGGCCGATGGTTCCAGAGGCACCGAGGGCGGCGCGCTGTTCCCCGACCAAAGGATTCAGCCTCCGCTGCATTTCCTGCGCCACCTCAGCGTCTGCGCCGGCGATGCGCGCGATTGCCTCAGCAAACGTCTTGGCCCATGAGGCATGGCTTTCAATAGCTGCCCAATCAGTCTGGACGCCGGTATAGGCGTCTTCGAGAAAAACTTCGGCCTCCGCGTGCATGCCGCGCAGCACCGAGTCCTCCTCATTAACGTCGGCCAGCGGACGCAGCGCCATATCCACAGCGGCGGCGGTAGGCGGCTTGCCGTCTTCACGGACTGATGCCAGCTTCGCAAGGAAGGCGCGCTTAGCGAACCAGGACTTGGGCCACCACGTGGTGCTGGCGACGCGCCATTCGGCCTGCAGCTCTGTGGCATTCAACTTTGCCAACTGGAGCGCCCAGCCGGGGCCGACGAGGCCCCAGTGCTTCTGGCGTTCGCGCCCATGCTTCGCCAAGGTCTGGAGCCGCGAGCGCACCGCCGTGTCGTGCGCCTGCTTAGCTAACCCGACGGGCACCTTTGGCGCGGCAAGGAGCACGTCGGCAAGGTGGTCCATCGCCGCATGCGTCTCCATCCCATGGCCGGAAGGCGGCAGGCCGAGTAGCTTAGCCGCGGGCTCTGCCTTGACCTTCAGCGCGTTAGTTGCTGCTGAAGTCACCGCGACTGCGTTCTCGAACTCGTCCTGCCAAGTCGGAGACCAGTCGCTGTGCCCGAGAAGTGCCAGAGGGTGGTTGTGAAGGGTAGACAGAGCCTGGCCGAGAGCGGCAATGCGTCGAGTCGTCTCTCGCAGCTGGTCGAGCGCAGCGTGGGTGTGCGTGTTGGGGTCGGCCCACGTCATGGGCGAGGCCGGCGTGCCGGCGTTCGCAATGCAGGTGCCGATGGCACAGAAGACATCCAGGCCGTTCGGGTGCTCGTGATGGAGCGCATCGACCAGCCCGTTCAGTTCTGCCCGCAGCGCCGCCAGCCGGTCTGCTTCGCGTTCCCATTCGCTGGCGGTCTTGGTGCCGCTGACCTCGAGCGCCTTCCCGAGCTGGGCGAGCACGTCGGTCTTCTTCGTCTTCGAAGAGTGAAGTTCCAGGCAGAACGGAGCGAGTCCGACGTCGGTCAGGCGGCGGTGAACTACCTCCAGGGCGGCCACCTTCTCGGCCACGAACAGCACCGTTTTACTTTTGGCCAGGCAGTTGGCGATGATGTTCGTGATGGTTTGCGACTTGCCGGTGCCAGGCGGACCTTGCAGAACCAAGTCGCGTCCGGAGTCGACAGCGCAGATGGCCGTGAACTGGGAGGAGTCCGAGAGCATGGGTGCCCGGATGTCTTGCGGCCGGTACGCGTCATCAAGTCGCTGACCGTCTGCTTGCTGGTCATGCTCACGGGCGAAAGCCTCGCCCGCGTGCTCTATCAGGTGCTTGACGACGCGGTTGTTCTTCAGCTGCTCGGTGCGGTCCTGAAGGTCCTTCCACATCAGGTATTTGGTGAACGAGAAGATGCCCAGGTGGGCCTCCTCCTTCACTTCCCACTTGGGAAGCTCGCGCGTGGCCAGGCGGAACGCCTGCAGGATGCGCGGCACGTCGACGCCCTTGTCGTCCATGTGCAGGACGTCGAGGCCGCTGGTGTTGATTTCAAAGGCGCTCTTCAGCAGCTGAAGAAGAGTCGGATTGATGATTGTCTCGTCGTCGTGTCGCGCCAGGCGGTAGCCGCTGCGGACCGACTGCCGGCTCAAGGTCACCGGAACCAGCAGGATGGGCGCCAGGTGCGTTGCCTCAGCCTTGTCTGCCTCGGTCCATTTCAGAAGGCCAAGCGCGAGATAGAGCGTGTTGGCGCCGCCTTCTTCCGTGCCGGTTCGCGCGGCTGTGAGCAGGGACAGCAGGTTGCCATCAAGCGCATCGGAGCCGACGCGCGCGATGAGCTCGTTGTTGGCCAGCGAGTCCCTCGCCATGTCGTCCAGCGGCGACCGGCCGGTCCGAAGAGCGTGCACCTGCGCAGACCTGGGGTCGCTTCCTTCCATCAATGCCGGGAGAGGCTTGATGCGGAACTCTGCACCTTCGGCCAGCCCATCTTCAAGCGCGCCGAGGTCCGGCGCGACGATGTGGAGGGTGGTCTTGGTGGTCTTGAAGTTAAGCAGCTTGTTCCGCAGCGTCAGGTCAAGCAGCTTGGCTTTCCATTTCGCCAGTCGGCCTTCCGGACCGTCCTCAGCAGAAATCTCGATGGGCGCCAACACGAACGCGTCCAGAGGGGGGAGGTCCGGCGTCTGCTCAATGTGCTCTGGCTCAGAGGAGTCGTCGACCGGGGTTGCCTTGGCGAGGGTTACTCGGCTGGGTAGTGGCTTGATTTGGACGCCACGCGCCATGTGAACGTCGACGGCGTACAGGAACTCGTCCTCGTCCTGCAGGTGTGCTTGGCCGCCCTCGAGCGCGAGGCGGAGGGACGGTCGACGGCTGTGGTGCATGGCCACGCCCGTCGTTTCGAACGCGAGGAATTCGCCGCTGGCAATGCGCTTGCGGACCTCCTGCGCATCCTCGGCCAAGGGCTGGCCGAAGGAAGCCTGATGCAGCCACACGCCGACCCAGGCATGCCCCTTCTTGATGAGGACGACGGACCTGAGCCCCGCCTGTTCGAGGCACGAGGCGAAGAGCATCGTCAGGTCGAGGCAGGTGGCCACCTTGCTCTCGACGATTCGGTCGGGCGTGCGAATCTTCTGACCGTCGCTACCGAAGGAAGCCGGAGGCTCGGCATACTGAAGGTTCTCGGCGGAAATCGTGCTGTAGAGCGCCGAGACCTGCTTCCAAACAACATCCCGGCTCTTTGATTGATAGCCGTCCATAGACAGCTCAGGGTGCGACTTGCGCAGGAGCTTGGATGCCTTGCCGACAAGCACATCGACCGCCGGGTTGTTCGGCATGGAGAAGGCCGCTAGCAGCTCGGGAAGCGCCCGGGTGCCTGCCCACTGGTCGTAGGCCAGGACTTGGATGGCATGGCGATGCTGGTGAAGCTCTTCGGTGCCCCGCAAGACCGTAGCCGTGATGGACGCAGTCATTCCCTCCTGCAGGTCGGAGAGGTAGCTGTGGTCAGGGTGCAGGTCAACCGGCGAAATGACCCGCGATTCGCCCGGAGCTAAGCGTTCAAAACGCAGCTTAGCGCCGCGGGCGAAAGGCGGATTGCATGCGAGCGCCACCTCAATGCCGTCGAGCTGCTCAGCGGTGTCGTTGGACACACGGAGCGACCGGACTACCGGCACCGCGTTCTGGATGGAGGCGTACCCAACTGTGGGGTCGCCCTGAAGTTCGATGCGAACCCCGCCGCTGGTCGTTGTTGCTGGCTGCGCCTGCTCGAGCGTCTCGTCCATCTCTCCCTCGCACGCTAGGAATTGCCCTGGTTTTGACGTAGGCGATACGGGAACGATCACTCCGGTTGCCATAGCGGTCCTCCAAACTGATTAGGTCACTATGGCCGAACGAACGTGATGGCGCCCTGTCAGTTTGTCCTGAACCGCCTAGTGACTTTGTCATGGCTTGCGTCAGGGGGCTTCATGCCAACTCGGCAGACGCGATTGAAATTGAACGGAAAGCACTCAAGGAGGTGCTTGAGCGCTCGCTCGAGCATCCAAATTACCCGATCGAAAGTTGCCGCGCCGGGTGTGCCTGGCGGACCGACGGCTTGACGACGGCACCCCCTTCACATCAACGGCCCCCCTGCAGTGCGGGCGCGAACGCCGGCGGCTCGGTGTCCCGGTTCATCGCGTCCGGGAAATATGTTTATGCGTCACCCTCACCATCTTGCCGGATGAGTCAAACAGAATCGCGAGGTGCGCGCCGGAACCACCAACCGGCGTACCTTGAACGTACTGCCATTGAAGCAGCTTCGAGTCATCGAACATCGTGCTTTCGCTTGCTACTGGCCCCAGCAACCGTGTGGCATCAGCTATTGAGGAGACTCCTGGCGTAAGCTGATCTGCTTTCGCGACGTCGAATGTCGTACCCACAGTCACGCAGCCTGCGAGCGTCATGGCGGCAAGAGTGGTAGCCAATGTGTGGATCATGCGATCCTCCTTACGGTTTGACTTGCGTGGCATCAGCACTTGATGGAAATCGGGAGCCCGAACAAGCTGAGTTGCTCACAAACTCATCCTGACTGATACCCTGTGGCCCAACAACAGGCGCTTTGTCCTCCCTCACACAGGCGTTCTATGAGCGCGATCGCCGTGAAGCCGGTGGACCTGAGTGACGCGCATACCGTTCTGGCCGATCTGCCTGCTGAGACGGGGCGCCGGTGCAAGGAGCGCATGTGAAGCGAATCGAATTCGACGAAAACTACAAGGACGGACCAAGCGGTCGCACTTACTACATCAGGCACGGCTCCGGCAGAGGCACGATTCGTTTGCCGAACGGAAGCGAGATTTCGAATGTGCCGCTCAAACCGTGAATTGATCGAAAACACAAAGCCATGAGGACTCCCCGCGAAATCGAAACTGACCTCACAGATGCCGTCGATCGCGGGCAGGTCGCGCGCGTTCTCGGGCTCCTTGAAGCCGGCAGTGATCCGAACGAAGAGAACCTGCACGGCGAGTCTGCTGTGGCAGTTGCAGCAATGGGCGACAACGTCGAATTGCTCGAACTCCTCAGTCAGTACGGCGGGCAAATCAACAGAGCCAACCTCCACGGCTGGAAGCCATTACATTTTGCCGTCTCTCATTCCATCGACTCGACCATTCAGGCCGGGGGAGTCCCGGGCGACGAGCCTACGGCTGCCATAGCTTGGTTGCTTGCTCGAGGCGCAGATCCAAATGAGAAGGCAGCAAACGGCAGGTCCGCGATTGACATCGCTGCCGGGTACAAGTCACAGAAAGTAGTCGATCTACTTAGATCATTGTCCGCACCCCCTCGTACTCCAGATGCTGATCGCCCCTCGACATGCAACTCTCAAGGACTGATCGGAAAGAGCATGAGCGCAACGATCGGACTGAGTTTGAGGCTTCCCGAAGGATGGACAGCTGAGCGCGTCGAGGGTAGAGGGGTCGTCATCACCGCTGATCTCGCCGCAGGGCAACTTTGCCAAGTAACCGTGGACGAGGAGATTCGCAGCTTCGCTCGCGGGAACGTCCGAGTGGAAGACGAGAACCATACGGTCCTTCTCGGGGAACGCCGGTGGCGCTCCCGCCTGTACGCGGCTGCGATCGCCGACCTGCGGCTCTCAAGCCGCTGACCCGGAAAGAAGGACGTAGAACCATGACGACCGAGGCGGAGCGCGAGCACGCGCTACAGCAGATGAACCAAGTGATCCTCACCCCAGCACAACAGACGTACGTCGATCAGGTTCCGTTTAAGGATGCCAAAGTTGATTTGGCGAAATATCTGGCTGCCGGCGCCGAGGTCGTCATCAGCCAGCAGAATGACGTTTCAGAGGCTCCGCCGTTTTCGATTGCGGTCGACGGAACAGATTTTTGGGTCGGCTGCTGTGAGTCGGTTGATGAGGCGCTTTCGCTGGCATCGAGTCTGGGCTTGCGAGTCAAGAACTATTACCGCTGACCGGAAAGCATCATGGCGACGCCGCTTACGCTTGACCAGGCCAAGGCCATCTATCGGGTCGCGATTGATCCTCGAGCACGTGACTCGGAGGGCGAGGCCTGGTGGGAGGCTGTGCGGGACGACCTGCAGGCGGTAGTCGCAGCCAGTCGGATCGCCGAGGGATCGGCCGTCATCAGCTGGTGGCATCACGACTAGTCGATGATCGGCGATACCGCGAGGGCCGCGGCCAAACGAATTCGCAGCGCAGCTCGTACTGTGCTGTACTGACCTCGGAAAGGAAAGCATGACTGCAACGCCAGAAGAACCACACATCGAAGAGTCGCCGCTGAGCCAAAGGCTCACACGCAATGGCGTGACCGTCGCCATTGAAATCTACGGAGACGGCGAAGGCCAATGGATCTTGGAAGTGGTCGACGAAGTGAACACTTCCCATGTTTGGGACGACCGCTTTCCCTCCGATCATGAGGCGCTCGTCGAAGCTCTCCGTGCGCTTGATGAGGAGCCCCTGGAGTTCGCCGCGCGCGACGGCGGCTCGTCGACGCACTGATCGGAAAGGGGCGGCGAATGAACGTCGTGCATGTTTTCTTCGCTGACATCTATAGAGACGGCGGGTCGTATGGCTTTACCTTCCTCGCCGAAGATGGGCATGAGGATGAATTCTTTCTAAAGACGCGAGCATTCGAGCAGGCAACGAGCGAGACTCACGCACCTCCAGTCATCTACCGCGAAGGCGTGAATAGCGGTGTGGTGGTGAAAGAGCTGTCCTGGGAGCAAGGACAAGTCTTCATTGCTCCGCTTGGGTACCTGAATGACAGGTTCGACGAGCTCGTTCACATCGTCAACGCTTCAGGGCGGGCCAATGGGTAGAGCGATCGGAAAGGATTGGAGGACCATGGACCTGAAGAAGCTGGCCCGCGTGGGCGACCGCATCGAGACGACCGTGCGCCACCCGACGCAAGAGCGGCGGGCGACTCGCACAGACCGCCGCTTGACCCACGGAAAGCATGCAATGACTCCAGCGCAGGTAGCGAAAGCCATCCTTGGTTATCGAATGGTGCACCAGGTGAGCTTGGATGAGGCGCGGCGGGCAGTGCTTGCACTGCTGGCATGTCGCACAGGCAGCAACTGAACGGAAAGCAGCATGAAGCCCGACACCTACAACAAAGCGGAGCCTGCCGGAATCGTGACCCTGACGAGTGGCGAGGAGGTCCGCATTGGCTTCCTGCTTGAGGGTGGGCGGACCCGCTTGAGCCATATCTTCACGGTGGAATCAGCGCCTGGTCGTTGGCTCTCTTTCGACAGCCGCAAGGTGGCCGAACTGTCAGAGGCGCTCGAAGAAGCCTCCTTCGCTGACAAGCAGCGAATCCGTGCATTAGGTGAGGCCATTGGCAAAGCGTTCACGTGTCGTGAGCAGCTGGCGTGGAGTCTCTGCGGAGCTGTCGACGGAATCCTTGCCACCAACCAATCGCACTGACCCAGGAAGCCATATGCAAGCAGGATCTTCGGAAGGGCCATGCCTGCGGTGCGGCAAGCCCGCATTGTTCAGTCCCAGCGGTGTCGCGCAAGTAGATCGGAAAGGAACGATGGAACAGAGCGGATGGGTTAAGCCGACAAGACCTCGGACCCTGCCTGAGTTGGAGCAGATGATCGCAGTGAAGCGCGCCGAACTGCAGTCGCTCGAGGCCGCGGCCTCGGAGCTGCGAGAGGAGGCGAAACTTGCAGCCCTGGCAAAGGCGAGGAACATTATGCGAGCACATCAGTTGACGCCCGCGGATCTCGAGTAGCGAAAGACTGTCATGGACGATAGGCGCGGTTCAACTGTTCGCTCGGCGACGACATGGCTGGACGACCTAACTGACGACGAGCTCGCTACCCTGGCTGAGCAAGCCTTGGAGGAAGAGTTAATGCGTTGTACGGCGGCCTATGACCATGGGCAGGCCATCGCCTTGCGGCATTTGCGCGGGTTGGTCTCTGACCTCCTCAACGACTCGCCCGGCGAGTGCAAGATCGACCAGTAGCTAGGAAACCATCATGGAAGCCGAAAGAAGCCCGCCAGCGCCGTCTCCACGGCTCCTGCAACGGTCGTTCAGCGCTGCGCCGAGTCGTGCGCTCTGGGGCCTGCTGAGGCCGTCAGGGATCCCGACTTTTGCGTGAAGTTTGGTGAGCTTCGCACTTGCAGCAAGTGCGGTTGGCGACTCTATGGCGACTGGGCCGCGATGCGTGCTGGATCGGTTGAGCGCTGGCTACCGCCGCAGGCCAACACCTGAATCGGAAGGGAGAAAATATGCGTCAATCTGCCGGGCGGGCTTTGGCCGCAACGGGCCTATGCCTGTGCCTCGCCGGCTGTGATGCAAATGACAAGCCGCTGTACGGCAAGAAACGGGTCTTCCTTCGAACTGTAGAGCGTACGTGCAAGTTGCAATCGACTCCTATAGGGCAAGGCAGTACACCGCCGAGGAAACGATGTCCGGCCTGGAGCGCAACTGTGGTTCAAGCGGTGTGCTTTGGAACACCAAGTAGTCCGAAACGAAACGCTATGAATGAAGACGCGCACCGAACAGCAGCTTTGAGGAGGAACACATGGAAGAGAACGTATCACCGGAAGCCAAATGGACCGACGACTGGTGGCGTTGGCCACTTGTACCTGTCGCTGCGGTGGCCGGGCTGTTCGCCGCGTGGATCGCCGCCAGCGTGGTCCTCTGGCTGCAGATGAAATTCACTGGCGGTTTTGCGGAGGATGGCTGGTACTTCCGCTACATCGTTCCAGCGCTCGCTTCGGCCGCGGCGGGCTACGGTTACTCAACGGCCGCCTGCATGACTGCCCCTCGGGGTCAAAAATTCGCGGGTACAGCGATGGTGACGCTGCTCACCATCGTCGGCCTGCTGAGCACCGCCATCGCTTGGACCTCGGGCAATTACTCCGTGGGCCAGGCTATCCAAACGACTGTTGCAGCGGTCGTTACCCTTTCGGCTGCGATCGCCACCGTGGTTGCGTTCGAAACGTGAGGACTCGCGGTGGCATCACCTCGACGGGCTGACGATCTGCTGAATCGGAAAGGACCACCATGGCTGAGACAACGGGCATTGCGCAAACTTTGATGTTAAAGCGATTGCGCCTTTTGCTTCAACGGGATCGCACCGCCACCGCGGTTGAGCCGTGTTCCTCTGGCTGCCAACCTGTTGCCGATGGGCCTGCTGTGGTCTTTTGTGGCGATATGGGCGGTCCCTACAGCTGGCAGTTGTCCCCGGCCATGATTTATGCCGGTTGGGAAACGCTTCCAAATATTTCCGCCCGCGTCGGCGGCTCAGTAGTCGGGTGGATACAAAACATCATCGTTGAACGCGGGCATCACCGAGCGACGGTGGGTCACTTTGCAGTTGATCGCGCGTTGGTTAGAAGGGGGCATGGACGCGACATTGCGCGCGTGCTCGGGGCCGAGCTCCATCGCCGCTTCGGGATCGTCGAGATAGTCTTCTCGGAGCGCAGCTCGAAGTACGAGAGCGCGGGCTACGAGTTTTTCTTTGTCGCGTTGGGCGCTGTCAAGCTGCCCGCCAAGCCCGGTTGGCGACCTGACTGGCAATGGCAGTTAGGAACTGAAGTACGGGCGGACAACTGAACATCGGAAAGCAGCATGCTAAGGCTGACCTATGAACAGAGCCGATTACTTGAGTTGGTGTCGAACGCCGCCCGGGAGATGCGGCCGTACCTCATCGCTCCGGTTGAGGCTGCGGACGCGGAGGTCTACATGGAGGCGCTCGCGGAGGACTTCCACGCCAACTGGGGTTACGAGTTGAAGGGGCCCGATGGCAAACCGGTGCCATGAGAACGTTCCAAGCCCATTACCGGACTGATCGGAAAGGAAAGAGATAGCGCCATGTTGAGCTTCATGAACCTGCGCACGAGAGCGACGCTGCCTACGGTGTCACTCAGGGAGAAGGCGAACTACTACAAGGCATTCACCTCACCGAATCCTGACGTCAATGCCGTTGTACTTGATGCTGCAGGTCAGGCTGTAGGAAGGGTCACATACGCTCTTTCGCCGCTCTGCGGCGACAAGCTGTTCCTGTTCAATATTTCGATCGAGCCGTCTTTGCGGCGCCAAGGTCTCGGGTCGGCCGTCCTGGTTCACCTGGCGCAGCGGTACGACCGTCCGATCATTCCCGTCAAGGAACTCCACACATCCTTCTGGCACAAAGTTCGCCGACTCAAAATGCCGGGGCTTCGAATCGGTGCGCAGCTTTCAGTCGGGTGCATGGACAAAGAGGCCGAGCGGTGGTCTCACTTGAAGGCCGACGCGGAGCGACTGGACAGGCTGATCACTGAACGGCTCGCGGTAAGCAGAGAGCCGTGGGATGTTGCAGTTGGACGAGGGCTGCCTGCCCACGACAAAGCTTAAGACAAGGCGCCATAGCGTGGCGCGCTTGATGTATCCACCATTCCGCATCTCAATGTTTGAACGGAAAGAGCGCCATGAATGAAGACGTGATCGTGCTCGACGACGGCGAGTTCTACATCGAGCTGAACTGCAACTACGACGCGGTGATCGCACCCGGGTTCCTGCAACGTCAATGCGCATGGGGGCTGACCACCCCCAGCGGCTTCGAATGCGTGGGAGGGTTCTCTAGGAAGGCCGACGGAACGTGGTGGGCCGAAGTCAATGCATCGTTTGACGAGGATACCGGCGGTGACTGCTGTGTGGTCGCCGAGGGCGTGTCCCGCATGGATGCAATCGCCGCGCTGTGGCAGCGGCGGCATGACGCCTTGTGTTCTCACCGCAGCAATTGATCGAAAAGGGAAGTCATGATGAAGCTCCAAGGCCTCGACTACAACGACCTTGCCATTCTCACGGAAGCCTTGCACCGGTTGCGTCAGGCGAAGATAGAGGCGCATGCCGAATTGGTGAAGGTGCCGGGGCACGAGGGCTTCACACAGACTGACTTTGGTGTCCCAAAGATCGACGCGCTGCTGGCCAAGGTCGAAGCGGCCTACGAGGAAGACGAAGCACAAGCAACTGATGAAACGGAAGGGCTGAGCACATGACCCAGTACGCCGCACTTGACGCTGCGCTGAAGGCTCGAATTGCTGCCGATGCCGGCCGGGCCGTGTCGTTCGCGGCCATCTTCACGGGAGAGGTTCGCTGCGAAGCTCAGCGGCTCGCCGAGGCCACCGGCCGCATGGATCGGCGCATCGTCGACGGCCGCCTGCAAGCGCTGCGGCGCGCCGGCAAACTGGTCTTTACAAAGGACATGCCGGCTGGCTGGCGGCTATCCGCTTCCAACTGATCGGAATGGTCGGCGACACCGCGACGGCCGCGGCCAAACGAATTCGCAGCGCAGCTCGTGCCGTGCTGCACGGACCTCGAAAAGGAACAGGCCATGAAGATCGAGTTACAGCTCACCTTTAGCGAAGACTTTCTGGCGGCTTACCCTGCCTTTCGCGGGGAACTGACGGCCGGCGACAGGGAAACTGGTGAGACTTGGTACAGGGTTTGGCAGCGAGCCCAGCAAGTCATGCTGCGCAAGGTAGAGGAGACTCTGCAGGAACGAGCGTCTTCGGAGCGTCGAGAGGGGCGGACCAGCGAAGCCGACGCAGTGTGGGCAGCGGCCGCCTCGCTCAAGCAAAAGGTCCTACCTCGCTGATCAAGGAAGCAGTTATGGCCGCACAGCGTCCCCTCGGTAGCGATCAGCGTTCCATCTTGAGCATGACGAGCCCGGAACGGATCACCGGAGCCCCGACGGATGCGCGTTCGCTTCGGGCTCTAGCTTCGCAGGAGCGCCGCGGCCTGGTGCAATGTTGCTCGGGTCGCTGGTTCGTCACGCCGGCCGGCCGCGAACAGCTTGAAAAACTTGAGGCCCCGGGGTCTCACCTGACCATCGGAAAGAGGGAAAAACGATATGCCAACAGATGAAGATGTGAAGAAGCTCGTAATGGCAATCGCGCCATTTATGGCGGAGGCGGCGCAGCAGAAGCGTTCCATGGTGCAGATCGAACTTGACCCTGCGAAGGTGTTTGGGATCGCTGTACAGCAAGAGGGAGCGGGTCGAATCTATTTCGCAGCAGCAGCTGGGCCATCTATCGAGGTTCTGAAAAGTGCTGTCTCGGCCGCGCAGTCCACCAAGCACTGAACGGAAAAGAGAAAACAACTATGACGACTGAACCCAACCCTCGGCCGTCGGCCGAGTTCATCGACAAGCACATGATCGCCAATGTCGAAGGCGTGATGATTCATGAGTATCTTCAGCGACGGCCTGGTGTGGTGCCGACCAAGGAAGAACTGAGGGCGTTCGTCTCCGGCCTCAGCGATGACCAGGTGCTCCATCCTCACGGCAATGTTGCTCTCGAAGTTCGGCTGTGGCGACGCTGACATGATGCAGCGCATGCCTGGGGGTGCGCAAAGCACAACTTTGCCGATTGCGAGCCTTACACGGAGTTCGGTGATCCGTTCTATGGAGCTATAGTGTGAAACTAGATGACTTGAACAGTCGACTCGCTCATTTGCTTGGATTGCCGCCTGAGAAAACCGAGGAAATGCTTCGAGCGGCCAAGGTTGAGGTATCCACCGATGGCACGTATTCCGTTTCCATCGGAACTGCAAAGTTCGTTGGGAAACTGCCGGAGAAACTCGCTTGGCTGCCTGACGAAATAAGGGATGCGTCTGCTGGCGACTGGCCTTCTCCGCTAATGAAGCCCCGCTGAAGGGAAGTGCGGGCCACGACCGCTAACGCCGACTGGTGTCGGACCGCCGTAAGGCGGGCTCGGCGTTGCGCCGATTGCGGAGCCGAGTATGCACAGCGGCTGTCGCCCGAGTAAAGCTGCCGAGCCAGGTGTCGCGTGCGCATTTGCGCCCCCCGCGTCAACGTGTTCGAGCCGGCGCGTCTGAAGTTGTTACTGCGGCGCCCCCCGCGGTGAATCGTGTGCTTTGGTCAATGTGATCCCCGATTGGAGTCGGCATTTCCGTTGGCTTCGACGGTACCTGTCGCGCCCCAATAGGTCCTGACGGCCTTGGGCACCTGGTGGCGCAGAGGCCGACTGGCGGGGAGGACCGACGTGGAAGAACGAAGCATCTCGATGCACGCGGCTGCCGATGCGCTCGCCCCGGTGGCCGACGAGTGGACGACGGCATGAAAGACCGGACGCGAGAGCGTGAGGTGTCGATGCTGTCGGCGCTACTCGAACACGGACAGACGTACCGGGAGGTCGGCCGCGCGTGGGGAATTGGCCACTCGACGGTTGAGCGGCAGGTGAAGGCGCTGCTGTGGCAGGTTGCACGTGCCGCACCGATCGCAGGCGTGCCCGACGTCGGCATCGCCTCGCTGAGCCAGTTGCGACAGCGTGCCGGCGTCGTGATGGACGCGGTGCGATCCGCCAAGCTCGACGACGATGGCGCCCCGCTGACCGACCTTGACGAAGCCGAACTGCTCGCCGGGGTCCGTCGGATCCGACGCCTGAGCGAAAACGCCAATCGCGACGTTGCATTGCTCCTGACGCTGCTGTGCACTGGCGCGAAGCCGCTGGAGATCGCGCGGCTGCAGGTGCAGGACTACCTGTGTGCCGACGGCACGGTGCGACGCGAAAGCAGGTTGCAGGGATGGGCGGCAATCAGGAACAGAGAGCGGCCGATCTTCTTCGAATCCGAGCGCGCGTGCGATGCGATCGATGCGTACCTCGAGGAACGTCTGCGTCGCCGCATCGCTGTGTCGCTCAACGCGGATTTCCGTGGCTTGGATCCGCACAGCGCGCTCTTTCTGACCGAGAGCGGCAAGGCATTTCGGGTCAGGGCACGCGGCCCAGACGATCGCCGGCCCACCTGCCCAGTGCTGCTCGCCACCTTTGCAGGAATCTTCAGACGTGCTGGATGGCGGGGCATCAACACGCAGCACATTCGCCGCTTGTTCGCTCAGCGCGTGGCAGGCAAGGGCGCGGACAAGCAGCAGCTCGGCGCGCTTCTCGGGCTCACCAGCGACCGCTCAGTGAAGCGCTTGCTCGAGCGCCGCTGGCGGCCGCTGCCCGACCTCGTCAAGGACCTGGTCTGACCGGGACCGTTGCCAAGAGGAGATGGAATGGAAACCAGGTACTTCGTTCGAGGTCGCGTTTTCATGGCGGGGGATGGGCAGTTACAGGCAGCGTTGGCGCGGATCTACGAATCCTCGGAGCGGCCCAGGTGTCTGTGCGTGCAGGGCGGCGTAGAGATGTATATCGCCCGCCACGCCGAGTTCGTGATCAAGCGAATGCCCGGCACCGGACACCTGCACCATGCGACATGTCCTTCGTTCGAACCCGAGGCGGGCGAGTCGGGCCTGGGTGAGTTGCTGGGTGAGGCGATCGTCGAGCATGCGCCTGAGCAGGTGGAGATCCGGACC
>Ga0070664_100000353_pt1 | contig 33733 bp, 28 predicted proteins | sample KBSC73metaG_FD_65863 | JGI IMG/M metagenome (GOLD analysis project Ga0070664, IMG submission 65863) | Corn rhizosphere microbial communities from Kellogg Biological Station, Michigan, USA - KBS C7-3 metaG | ecosystem: Host-associated > Plants > Roots > Rhizosphere > Soil ... | reverse complement strand
TACGGGCTCGGGGGCACCGCCTACTCCTGGGAGCTGGACATGCCCAAGGGGGTCCAGCTCTGTGACGGCGCCGACGGTTGCCGGCGGGCAGTGCGGGACCAGATCGCCCACGGCGCCGACTGGATCAAGGTCTACGTCGACCGCTCCTACTTCAAGCGGGCCGACGGGCAGATCCGCAGCCTGCCCAACTTCACCGAGGAGGAGCTGAAGGCGATCGTCGACCAGGCGCACCGGACGAACCGGAAGGTGGCCGCGCACAGCATGACTCCCACCGGACATGCCATCGCGCTCGCCGCGGGGGTCGACTCCATCGAGCATGGCGACGTCATCGACGACGCCACGGCGAAGCAGATGGCCCAGAAGAAGGTGTACCTCTGCCCGACGCTGACCGTGTCTGCCTTCGTGGATGGGCCGCGGAGCAAGACCAATCCCATCTGGAGCGCGCTGAGCAAGGCGGCGGACGAGTCCTTCCGCCGGGCGCTCGCCGCCGGGGTTCCGATTGCGCTCGGCACCGATGCCGGGGGTTTCGACTGGGACAAGATCAACCAGGCCGAGGAGTTCAAGCGCTACGTCGACCGCGGCATGACCCCCTGGCAGGCGCTGCGCTCGGGGACGGTGGTGGCGGCAACGCTGCTGGGCAAGGAGTCGGAGCTGGGCACGGTGGCCCCCGGCTCCTACGCGGATCTGGTGGGGATGAAGGAGGATCCGCTCAAGGACATCACCGCCACGCAGCGCGTCTCCTTCGTCATGAAGGAGGGAGTGGTCGTCGTCCCACCCGGCCGCTGAGCGCGGAAGGTCAAGCCGCCCTATTCCAGCCCGACGTCCTTCCGCGGATTCCCCACCATCGACCGGGGCACCACCACCTTGTCGAACTGCTCGGCGGTGACGTGACCCGAGGCCAGCGCGGCCTCGCGCAGGGTCATCCCCTTCTGGTGCGCCTCGTGGGCGATGTGCGCCGCCTTGTCGTAGCCGATCACCGGGCTCAAGGCGGTCACCAGCATCAGCGACTCGCCGACGTACCTGTCGATCCGGCTCCGGTCGAGGGTGATCTGCTCCAGGCTGTGCTCCCGCCACCGATCGCAGACGTCGGCCAGGATCGTCGAGGAGTGGAGCACGTTGTTGAGGATGATCGGCCGCATCGCGTTGAGCTCGAAGTTGCCCTGCGAGCCGGCGAAGGCCACCGCGGTGTCGTTGCCGATCACCTGGATTCCCACCATCACCACCGCCTCTTCCTGGGTGGGGTTCACCTTGCCGGGCATGATCGAGGAGCCGGGCTCGTTGGCAGGCAGGACGAGCTCGTGGAAGCCGGCGCGCGGCCCGCAGCCCAGCCAGCGAACGTCGTTGGCGATCTTGATCAACGGGACCGCGAGCCCGCGGAGCGCCGCGCTGACGCTGACCATCGGATCCAGCGAACCGATGGCGGCGAACTTGTTCCGGGCGGTGACGAAGGGGTGACCGGTGAGCCGGGCGATCTCCTTCGCGATCCGCTCGCCGAAGTCTGCGGGGGCGGTGATTCCCGTCCCCACCGCGGTGCCCCCGGCGGCGAGCGGGTAGAGTCGCTCCATCGCTCGCTTCACCTCGGAGAGCGCGTCCTCCACCTGGACGGCGTAGCCGCTCCACTCCTGGCCCACGGTGAGCGGGGTCGCGTCCTGGAGATGGGTGCGCCCGATCTTCACCACGTCCACCCACTCGCGGGCCTTGGTCCACAGCTCCTTCACCAGGGCCTCGATGCTGGGGATCAGGTGGTTGGCCAGCTCCAGCACCACCGCCACGTGCATCGCCGCGGGGAAGGTGTCGTTCGAGGACTGCGACATGTTCACGTGGTCGTTGGGGTGCACCGGCGTCTGGGTCCCCAGGGTTCCGCCGGCGAGCTGGATGGCCCGGTTGCCGATCACCTCGTTCACGTTCATGTTCGACTGGGTGCCGGAGCCGGTCTGCCAGACGTAGAGCGGGAACTCCCGGGTGTGCTTGCCGGCGATCACCTCGTCGGCCGCGCGGTCGATGAGCTCGGCCTTGTCCTTCGGGAGGCGCCCCAGCTCGGCATTCACCTTGGCCGCGGCCTTCTTCACGATGCCGTAGGCCCGGTACACCGCCTGCGGCATCCGGTCCTCGCCGATCGAGAAGTGGTGCAGCGAGCGCTGGGTCTGCGCGCCCCAGAGCCGCTCGTGCGGGACCCGCACCGTGCCCATCGAGTCGGTCTCGATGCGGTATTTCCCGCCCTCGATCACCGTCCCCGCCTTCTCTCCAGTCGTGCCGTGCGCCATCTGTCCCGGGCCTCCTGTTCGCCCCTATACCGCGGGGCCTCTCCTATCACCGGAGGACGGGTTCTAGAGGAGCGGACGGTATGATGGGGTCCAGAAGCGCGTCCCGATGGCCGTCCGGACCGCATCCTCGGAGCTGGCGGGTGCCACGCCCGACTCCTGGGCCTCGCGGGCGACGGTGAAGGCGATGTCCTGGGTGATGCCCAGGAGATCCTCCAGCGGCGGAAGCAGCGGAGCCGAGGGATCCTTCCGGGCCGGCGAGCGTGCTCCCAGGGCGCGTGCGGCGGCGAGCATCATGCCGTCCGTGACCCGTCGCGCGCCGACGCCCAGGATGCCGAGGCCCACCGCGGGAAAGATGTAGACGTTGTTGCACTGCGCGATGCGGCGGGTGACTCCGGCGTAGGTCACCGGCTCGTAGGGGCTGCCGGTGGCGATGAGTGCGCGGCCCTCGGTCCAGCGGAGCAGGTCGTGAGGAGTGGCCTCGCAGCGCTCGCGGGGGTTGGAGAGCGGAAAGACGATCGGGCGCTCCACCTTGGCGGCCATCGTCCGGATCGCCTTCTCGTCGAACAACCCGCACTGGGCCGAGACCCCGAGGAGCGCCGTGGCCCCGGACGCCTCGAGCACGGCGTCGAGAGGGATGCATCCGGACGGGTCACGCCGGAACCCTGACACCGCCTCGAACGGCTGGGCATAGGCCCGCTGCCCGGGAGTGAGGTCGGGCATCCGGTCGTGGAGGAGCCCCTGTCGATCCACGAGGAAGATCTGCCGCTGCGCCGCCTCGCCGAGGCCCTCGGAGCGCATCACCTGGACGAGGTAGGTGGCCAGCCCGATTCCTGCGCTGCCTGCCCCGGCGATCACGATGCGCTGGTCGGGGAACCGTCCTCCGGTGACGCCCAGCGCGCCGGTCAGCGCGGCGACGACCACCGAGGCGGTGCCCTGGATGTCGTCGTTGAAGGTGCAGAGCTGATCACGGTACCGCTCCAGCAGAGGAGCGGCGTGGTCGCGGGAGAAGTCCTCCCACTGGAGCAGCACGCCGGGAAGGACGCGCTTCACCGCGGTCACGAACCGGTCCACGAAGTCGAAGTAGGCGTCTCCGCCCACTCGCTCGTGACGCCATCCGAGGTAGTCCGGCTCGGCCAGCTTCACGGGGTTGTTGGTGCCCACGTCGAGGCAGATGGGAAGGGTGCGCGAGGGCTCGATGCCACCGAACAGCGTGTAGAGCTGGAGCTTGCCGATGGAGATGCCCATCCCGCCGGTGCCCTGATCGCCGATGCCAAGCACCCGCTCGCCGTCGGTGACCACGATGACCTCGACCTCCCGGTAGGGGCGGTTCTCGAGCAGCAGCTCCAGCCGGTCGGCCATGGGATAGGGGAGGAAGAGCCCGCGCGGCCGGCGGTAGATCTGCGAGAACTGCGCGCACGCCTGGGCGACGACCGGCGTGTAGACCACGGGAACCATCTCCGTGAGATGGCGCCCCAGGACGGCGTAACAGAGCGTCTCGTTGTTGTCCTGCAGCGCCCGGAGATAGATGTGGCGCTCGAGGTCCTCGCCCTTCCGTCGGTAGGCCTCGTAGGCGCGGGCACACTGCTGCTCGAGCGTCTCCACCACCGGCGGCAGCAGGCCGTCCAGGCGCAGCCGGAACCGCTCCTCCGAGGTGAAGGCGGTGCCCCGGTTGGCGATGGGGTCCTCGAGCAGCGCCGTGCCGGTGGGCAGGGAACGAACGGTGTCGGCCAGGGCACGCATCGGCGGCCGTACTCTACACCGGCTGGGTCAGGGACCGGCTCGCGCGCAGCTCTGGCCGATGCGCTGGCGCTCCCTGACCAGCGTCTGGACGTCGACGGGTGGGGGGTTGTCCGGGAGCACGTCCAGCGCGCGCTGCACCGCGTCGACCGCGTCCTGGCACAGGCCGATCGAGCCAAGGACCAGCGCCTGGGCGACGAAGACCGCCGGGTTCCAGGGCTCGAGCTGCCCGGCGCGAGCCACGCTCTTCAGCGCACCGGCGGCATTTCCCGACCGGACTTCCTCGATCGCATGGGCCGTCAGCGCGTCGACATTGTTCGGGGCTGCCGTGACCGCAGCGAGGGCAGCTTCTCGTCGACCCTCGACCGGACCACCATCGTCGCGCAGCACGCGGGCGAGGAGCACCCGCGCCTCGGCGCTTCCGGGAAACCGCTGGACCAGCGCCTCGGCGCGTTCGCGGCGGACATCCGGGTCGCGCTCCAGCTCGACGAGCCGGATGTGGGAGAGGGGCTCATCAGGCGCGTCGGCGGCGGCCGCGTCGAGCTCCTGGCGCACCCGCGGGGCGAGGGCCTGACCACCCGAGGTCCGCGCGGCCATCTCCCAGAGATCGGCCAGGGTGAGGTGCACCTCCCACCGAGCGAGGAGTCGATCGCCGTCGGGTCTGTTGGCGTGCGCGGGGGGCGGAGTGACGGTGCGCACCTCGTTGGGAAAGTTCACCGATTGCAGGGTGCTCCAGAAGACCTTCTCCTGGAGCCGGGCCACGTCGAGCCCGCTGCGCAGATCCGCCCAGGCACGCCGCCACGAGGCTCCACCCGCGAGCGCGGCCTCGAGCGCCTGCATCCGCATGGGCTCCTGCGTACGGAGCACGCCGACCCAGAGTCGCGCGGAGAGGTACAGCTCGTTGAGCTCGCCCGGGGTGGCGCTCTCCCATCGCCGGGACTCGGTCTCCTCGAGCGAGAGGAGGTTCCGCGGAACGGCGTTCCCGGTCGCACCGATCTGCGTCTGCCCCGCGAGGTTCGTCGGCCGCCAGTACAGCTGATCCGCCCGCAGGATCCCGAAGCGAACCTGCCGATCGTCGATCGCGAAAATCGTCTCCAGATAGCCGGCCAGGCCCTCGTGGAACCAGCGCGGAGCGCCGGGCATGCGGTGACGGATGAGCTCGTGGGCGACCTCGTGCGCGAGGAGGTTCGCCGCGGGCGAGCGGTCGCCGAGGAATCCTTCGGGCTGCCCGGCGGTCACCAGCAGCGGGCCATCACGGGAGATGGTGGCGATCCCCGGCGACGGGGTGAAGCCCGCGAGCTCCGCCGGATCGCTCAGGACGATGGCCTCCGTCGTGCCCGGCGAATCCCCGCCCGTCGACCAGGCCGCCTGCAGCCACCAGCGGAGCGTCTCCAGCTTCTCCAGCGTGGACCGCGAGGAGTCCTCGGGGAGATTGGTCCGCAGCCTGAAATGGGACGACTGCAGCTCGCGCCACCCGGTGAGGGGCGGAGGACGCGGACCCTGGTGGGCGCAGGCGAGGGCCAGGCAGGTCACGATGAGAAGCCCTCGCATTGGCGGATTCCGAGCCTACTGGAAGGCTGCCGCCTCGCGTTTGTCACTGTTGTCCGGCAGGGAAGGGAGTGAAAGACCAGCCCAATGACCCGCCCCGAACCCACCGCTCCCGGTGCCCGGCCCAACTCGAAGGAGCCCTCGCTCTACTTCAACCGGGAGCTCTCCTGGCTGGCCTTCAACGCGCGGGTGCTGGAGGAGGCCGCGGATCCCCACTGGCCGCTGCTGGAGCGCCTGAAGTTCCTGGCGATCACCTTCTCCAACCTGGACGAGTTCTTCATGATCCGGGTCGCGGGGCTGCACGAACAGCTGGAGCAGGCCGAGGCGGAGCGCAGTCCCGACGGCCTCACGCCGCGCCAGCAGCTGGCGCGCATCCGCGACCTGGTCCGCAAGCTGCTGAAGGACGCGATGGACCTCCTCCAGCGGCAGCTGCTCCCCGCCCTCGCCGAGCACGGCATCCGGATCCGGGACTGGAAGTCCCTCGCCAGGCCGACGCAGGAACGAGCCAAGGCGTATTTTCGCGAGTCCGTCTTCCCCGTGCTCACGCCTCTGGCGGTCGACCCGGGTCACCCGTTCCCCTTCATCTCCAACCTCTCGCTCTCGCTGGCCGTGGAGGCGGCGGATCCCGAGAGCGGCGAGCGCCGCTTCGCCCGGGTGAAGGTCCCGGAGATCCTTCCCCGCTTCGTGCCGCTGGAGCGGTTCAGCGACTCTCCGGACGACGTCCGGGGTGAGTTCCTTCCTCTCGAGGCGCTCATCTCCGCCAACCTCGATCAGCTCTTCCCCGGGATGCAGATCCTCGGGGTGTACCCGTTCCGGATCACCCGGGACATGGACATCGAGATCATGGAGGAGGAGGCGCACGACCTCCTGGTCACCGTCGACCGGGAGATCCGGCGCCGGAAGTTCGGCGCGGTGGTCCGGCTCGAGGTGCACCCGGAGACGCCCCAGCGCATCCGCGAGTTCCTCCTCTCCAAGCTGGAGATCGAGCAGGACGACCTCTACGAGGAGTCAGGGGTGCTGGGGGCCTCGGCGCTGATGGCGGTGGCGACGATTCCCCGCGCCGACCTGCATGACACGCCCTTCGTGCAGAATCTCAATCACGCGCTGGCCGAAGCCCCCGAACCCTTCGCCGTGGTGCGGCAGGGCGACATCCTCCTCCATCACCCCTACGACTCGTTTCAGCCGGTGCTCCACTTCCTCCGGCGCGCGGCCGAGGATCCGGCCGTCCTGGCGATCAAGATGACCCTCTACCGCACCGGGTCCAACTCGGAGATCGTCAACTCGCTCATCGCCGCCGCGGAGAACGGGAAGCAGGTCGCGGTGGCCATCGAGCTCAAGGCGCGGTTCGACGAGCAGAACAACATCGTCTGGGCCCGGCAGCTGGAGCGCGCCGGCGTGCACGTCTTCTACGGGTCGGTGGGGCTGAAGATCCACGCCAAGGTCATCCTCGTGGTGCGCCAGGAGGAAGGGCAGATCCGCCGCTACGTGCACCTCTCCACGGGCAACTACAACGTCACCACCTCCCGGCTCTACACCGACCTGGGGATGTTCACCGCGGACCAGGTGATGGGGGAGGACGTCTCCGAGGTGTTCAACGCGCTCTCCGGCTTCGCCAAGGTGGCCCACTACCGGAAGCTGGCGGTGGCCCCGGTCACGCTCGCCGAGACGGTGCTGAGGAAGATCACCGAGCAAGCCGAGCGCGCTCGCATCGGCAAGCCCGCCCGCATCTATGCGAAGATGAACGCGCTGGTGGACCTGCCGGTGATCGACGCGCTGTACGCGGCGAGCCAGGCCGGGGTCCCGGTGGATCTCTGCATCCGGGGCATCTGCTGCCTGAGGCCGGGGCTGGAGGGCGTCTCGGAGAACGTGCGGGTGTTCAGCGTCGTCGGCCGGTTCCTCGAGCACACCCGGGTCTTCGCCTTCGGGGAGGAAGAGGACGAGGAGCTGTTCCTCGCCTCGGCGGACTGGATGCCAAGGAACCTCTATCGGCGGGTGGAGCTGATGTTCCCGGTGGAGGACCGGTCCCTGCGGGCGCGGATCCACCGCGAGGTGATCGAGCCGTCGCTCCTCGACAACTCGAGGGCCCGGGACCTCCACCCCGACGGAAGGTACGTGCGCCGCTCCCCGGCGCCCGGAGAGCCGGTGCGCGATGCACAGCTGACGGTCCTCGAGCCCCTGCTGCGCCAGCCGCTCCGCGCCGTCCAGGGCTGATACCTCCGCCTCGCCGGGACGCCTGCTCCACGCCCTGGCGGGGCAGCGCGCCCGAGTTTCGCGAAACCGGTGCGCTTTCCAGGTGTAGGTGTCGATGTCCCGGCACGTGCGCATCTGCACGGCTGGAGCGGAGACGACGATGATCGACGAGACGACGCTGGCTTTGGTGGCCGATGCCTCGAGGGCGAACCTGTTCCGGGTGGAGGTGGCGACCGGCCAGTGGACGCCACTGGAGGCGCTCGGTCATCCAGAGGGGCGGATGCACGATCGCGACCTCAAGGAGGACCGGCGGGTGGAGAACGCGGGGACCAAGCATGGCCCTCCGCTGGAGGACGACCCGCACGGACGGCACAAGCTCGAGGCACAGCGCTTCGCCAGTCATCTCGCGGCCGAGCTCGCGCGTCGCTACGACGAGCAGGTCTTCCGGCGCCTCGTCATCGTGGCTCCGCCCGAGCTCATGGGGTTGCTTCGCAAGGAGATGCCCAAGCGAGTGTCGCAGTCGGTGATCGAGGAGCGGACTCAGGATCTGTCCAGCGTGCGCCCTGACGAGCTGGCCGATCGCGTTCCGGTCCCGCACCGGTGAGCCCGGCATGCGCGGGTGGCCCTGCGCCCCTTGTCCCCGGGAACTCACGCTGCGGCCGTCGTCGCTCCGCGTTGCGGCCGCGATGTGTGCGAGCGCCGTCCGGCCCTCCCCGGCACCCGGGGGGGTAACCGGACCCGCCCTGCCACGTACCTGTGGCAGGCACTTCCCTCACGGATTGCCTATCCGCCGAGGCGGCGGCGCGGTAGAAACCCAAGTCCATGGCGATGAAGGAGCGGTCGGCCATGATGGAGCAGGCCAAGACGGCCGACACGCAGGCCGCCGAGGCCATGAAGATGGCGAAGGCCCTCGACGGGGACAAGGCCAGGGCACTGGAGGGTCAGATCGCGGACCTCCAGAAGACTTCAAGGCGCTGAACGCGCAGCTGGCGAAGGCGCCAAAGTACTTCGACGACCCGACCGCGGACCCGCTCAGGCCATAGCGCCCGCTCAGCCCGGACCGGCGGCGTCTCGCGCCCGCCGCGTCCGCGCGGCTGGTGATCGACGAGAGGGGCCTCGAGGCTCGAGGCGGGTCTGGGCGTGTGCCTGCTCGCGAATGGCAACCGCGTTGCAGCGGCGCCCATGTCACGCGTCCTGACCGAAGTGTCGGGAGCGCGCCGCAGCGTGACACTTCTTTGCGCGGGTTCCGCGTCGCTCAGGCGAGCGGCTTCCCCCCCGTCACACCCAGGATCTCGCCGCTGACGTACTGTCCGTCGTCGCTGGCGAGGAAGACGTAGGCCGGCGCGAGCTCCGCCGGCTGGGCCGGACGCTTGAAGGGGCTGTCCTCCCCGAACTTCTTCACTTGCTCCGGCGAGAAGGACTGCTGGATCAGTGGCGTCCAGACCGGGCCGGGCGCCACGGCGTTCACCCGGATGCCCTTCGGGGTGAGCTCCTGCGCCAGCCCCTGGGTGAAGGTGCGGATGGCACCCTTCGTCGTTGCGTAGTCGAGGATGCCAGGGCTCGGCTTGTAGGCCTGGATGGACGTGCTGTTGAGAATGACCGCGCCCGGCTTCAGATGTGGAAGGGCGGCGCGCGTGAGAAAGAACATCCCCTCGATGTTGGTCCGGAAGGTCCGCTGGACCCGCTCGGGCGTGATGTCGGTGAATGCCTCGACCGACTCATCCTGGAAGGCGGCGTTGTTCACCAGGACGTGGAGTCCGCCGAGGGTCTTCACCGTCTTCCGGACCCACTCCTCGCAGACCTTCGGATCCCCGATGTCCCCGGGGAGGAGGAGCGCCCGGCGACCCGCATCTTTCACCCACCGTTCCGTCTCCTTCGCGTCCTCGTGCTCTTCGAGGTAGGCGATCGCGACGTCCGCGCCCTCCCGGGCGAAGGCCAGCGCCACCGCGCGGCCGATCCCGCTGTCCGCGCCGGTGATCAGCGCCACGCGGCCCTGGAGCCGGCGGTGGCCCTGGTAGCTCCGCTCGCCGAAATCGGGCTTCTGCTCCATGCGTGACTCGCGCGCCGGACGATCGGCAGGCTGGTCCTGCGCGGGCTGAGGAGGTGTCTTCTGCGCGGTGCGGGGGTCCTTGGGGCGTCCGTGGGCCATGGTGTTCGTCCTCGGGAGGGGTACTGTCCCTCCATCAAGATGCGGCTCCACCTGGTCGACGGCACCTACGAGCTGTTCCGCGCCCACTTCTCTCGCCGACCTGCACACCAGGCGCCCGACGGCACGGCCCTCAAGGCCACGGTGGGGCTGGTCTCGTCGATGCTCGCCTTGCTCTCCGACCCGGCGGAGCGGCCCACCCACCTTGCGGTGGCGTTCGACAATCCCATCCGCTCGTTCCGGAACGACCTCTTCGATGGCTACAAGACCGAGGAGGGCGTCCCCGAGGAGCTCCTCTCCCAGTTCGACCTGGCCGAGCTGGCGACGCGAGCGCTGGGGATCGTGGTCTGGTCGATGAGCGAGTTCGAGGCCGACGACGCGCTGGCGACCGGCGCCGCCCGGTTCGCCCCCGAGGTGGAGCAGGTGCGCATCCTGACGCCGGACAAGGACCTCGGCCAGTGCGTGCGCGGAGACCGGATCGTCCAGGTGGACCGGATGCGCGCGAAGCTCATCGACGAGCCGGCGCTGCGCGCGCTTCGGGGCATCGGTCCGGAGAGCATTCCCGACTGGCTGGCACTGGTGGGCGACAGTGCCGACGGATACCCGGGATTGCGCGGCTTCGGGGAGAAGGGCGCCGCCGCGGTGCTCGCCGCCTTCAAGAAGCTGGAAGCGATTCCCGCCGACCCGCGGGCCTGGCCGGACTCGGTCCGCTCGCGCGACACCCTGGCGCGGACACTCGCCGAGCACCGCGAGGAAGCGCTGCTCTACCGGACCCTGGCCACCCTGCGCACCGATGCCCCGGTGGATGCCTCGCTGTCGGCCCTCGAGCACCGGGGCATCCCCCGCGAGCCGTTCCAGCTCTTTGCCCACCAGGTGGACGCCCCCGGTCTCCTCTCCCGCGTGACGCGGTGGGCGGCGTGAGCCTCGACGCCAGCCCTCCATCGGGCTCCAGCGCCGAGACCGGGCCGGGCCGCGGCGTGCTGCCGAGGATCGATCCCGCGCTCGCCCCCCCGAAGCCGGGCCCGGGAAGGCGCCTCCTGCGTGTCCTGGTCGTCGTCCTCTCCGCGGCCCTCTTCGTCCGCGTGCTGTGGGTCGCGGACCTTCGCAACGTCGTCGGTCTGCTCGCCGACGTGGGGCCGCTGGTGCTGCTGGCCGTGGTGCCTTACGGCGTGGCGGTGATCCTCGACACGGCGGGGTGGGCGGCCATCCTTCGAGGTTTCGCGGCACGGGTGGCGACCTGGAGGCTGGTCCGGCTCCGGCTCTCCACCGAGGCGGTGCAGCTGAGCTTTCCCGGCGGTCCCATCCTCGCCGAGGGCCTCAAGGTCTGGTTCCTGTCGCGGCAGTTCGGCGTCAGTGTCCCGGAGGGCTCGGCGAGCCTCGCGGTGAAGAAGACCCTGCAGGTCGGGACCGAGGGGGTCTATCTCCTCACCGCCGCGGTGGTCGCGGGCAGCGCGCTTCCGGAGGGCTCGGCGATCCGGGCGCTGCTGTTCGGGCTCGGCCTGCTCACCACGCTGGTGTCGGCAGGAATGATCGCGGTGCTTCTCTCCGGCCGCGTCGCCGAGCGGCTCTGGCGCCTGCTCCGCCGCGTCCCCGTGGCCCGGGTACGGTCCTGGATGATCGCCCGCGAGGTCGCGTTCATGGACACCGACCAGCACGTGCGGACGGTCCTCCGCTCGCACGCCCGCGGGCTGGTGGTGGCCTTCCTGTGGATCCTCGCCGGATGGTTCGCCGAGGCCGGCGAGACCTGGGTGCTGCTGAAGCTGCTGGGAATGGATCTCTCCTTCGCCGCGGTGCTCGCCTTCGAGCCGGTGGTCTCCTTCGCCCGGAGCGCGGCGTTCTTCATCCCCGCCGGGCTGGGGGTTCAGGACGCCGGGTACATGGCCTTTCTCCGCCAGGCCGGCGTCCCGGACGCGGTGAACCGGGCGGCGGCCTTCGTCCTCCTCAAGCGCTTCAAGGAGGTGGTCTGGATCGCCATCGGCTGGATCCTCCTCCTCACCGCGCGCGCCCGGCACGAAGGCGCAGCGCGGGCCCCGGTCGGAGCTTAGTGAGGCTCGTCTTCGGGCGTTTGACCGAAACCGTGGTAGAGGTGGCTGTTCCCGATCCGGGGGAGAAGGAGCCCTAGTCATTCCGGGCACTTGCAGGGCGGCCGGTCGGGGATGAACAACGTGAGCGCGATGGGAACGTCACACGCGAGGTCGGCCGACCGCCCGCTCGAGGGCAAGGTGGCGGTGGTCACCGGGGCGCTGGGCCTGCTCGGCCAGGAGCACTGCCGCGCGCTCGCCGACGCCGGGGCCCGGGTGGTGCTCACCGACCTCGACTCCGCGGCCTGCGCCAGGGTGGCAAAGGAGTTCGGCAACGGCGCGCTCGGGCTCGGCGCGGACATCACCTCCGAAGTGTCGGTGAAGGCGCTCCGGGACCAGCTGCTCGCCGCCGCCGGCGGCCGCATCGACGTGCTGGTGAACAACGCGGCGATCAACGACAAGTTCGAGGACCCGGCCAAGGCCGCCGAGCAGTCGCGGTTCGAGGCCTATCCGGTGGCCCTCTTCCGCCAGTCGCTGGAGGTGAACGTCACCGGCACCTTCCTCTGTGCCCAGGTGCTCGGCAGCGAGATGGCGCGGGCGGGGCAGGGGAGCATCATCAACGTCTCCTCCACCTATGGCCTGGTGGCTCCGGACCAGTCTCTGTACCGGAAGCCGGACGGGACCCAGGCCTTCTGGAAGACGGCGGCGTACCCCACCACCAAGGGCGCGGTGCTGGCCTTCACTCGCTTCCTGGCCGCCTACTGGGGCGCCGCGGGCGTGCGGGTCAACGCGCTCTGCCCCGGTGGTGTCGAGGCAGGGCAGGACCCGTGGTTCGTCGAGGCGTACTCGCGCCGCACCCCCCTGGGCCGGATGGCGCGCCCCGACGACTACCGCGGCGCGGTGGTGTTTCTCGCCAGCGATGCGTCCCGGTACATGACCGGCGCGGCCCTGGTGGTGGACGGAGGCTTCACCACGTGGTGAGCCGGACCCGTGCCGTGCCTCGGCGACAGGCCGCGGCCCGAAGGGTACGGATGCGGCCGGCGAAGCTCCCGGCCGAGGAGCTCCATCGCCGGGCGGTCCGGCTCCGGCTGGTGCTCACCGACAGCGACGGCGTGCTGACCGATACGGGGGTGTACTACTCGGAGCGAGGCGAGGAGCTCAAGCGCTTCAGCATCCGCGACGGGATGGGCGTGGAGCGGCTCCGCAGTGCCGGGGTGGACACCGGCATCGTCACCGGCGAGCGCTCGCCGTCGGTGGTCCGGCGCGGGGAGAAGCTCGGTCTTCGCCACGTGCTCCTCGGGGTCAAGGACAAGCTGGGCGCGGTGCAGGCGCTGTGCGCCGAGCAGGGGTTGACCCTGGACGAGGTCGGGTTCATCGGAGACGACGTGAATGACCTGGAGGTTCTCACCGTCCTCTCGAGCCACGGCTTGACCGCTGCCCCGGCAGACGCCTTGCCGAGCGTCCTGGGGATCGTTAATCACGTGTGCTCCGCGCCAGGGGGACACGGGGCCTTTCGAGATTTCGCCGAGTGGATCCTGGGCCACCGAGCGGCTGCACCCACGCCCAGAAGGAGTCGCCGTCCATGAACCAGGCCACGGTCCGAATCGGAGACCAGTTCGTGGGAGATGGCCATCCCGTCTTCATCGTCGCGGAGATCGGCATCAACCACAACGGATCGCTCGACCTCGCCCGCCGCCTCATCGACGGCGCGGTGCTGGCCGGCGCCGATGCGGTCAAGTTCCAGAAGCGCACGCCGGAGATCTGCGTTCCCCGCGACCAGTGGAACGTCATGCGCGAGACCCCCTGGGGTCCGATGACCTACATCGACTACCGGCACAAGCTGGAGTTCGGCTCCGAGGAATACGCGGCCATCGACCGGCACTGCCGTGACCGGGGCATCCTCTGGTTCGCCAGCTGCTGGGACGAGGAGGCGGTGGACTTCATGGAGCAGTTCGATCCCCCGGCCTACAAGGCGGCCTCGGCCTCGCTCACCGATCACGCCCTTCTACGAAAGATGAAGGAGACCGGTCGGCCGCTGATCATCTCCACCGGCATGTCCATCTGGGACGAGGTGGAGAGCGGGGTCGCCGCGGTCGGGACCGATCGGCTGCTCATCGCCCACTCGGAGTCGACCTATCCCTGCCCGGTGCACCAGCTGAACCTCAAGGTCATCCACACCCTGAAGAAGCGCTGGCCGGAGGTGCCCATCGGCTACTCCGGGCACGAGACCGGGCTGCCGCCCACCTGGGCCGCGGTGGCCATCGGCGCGACGCACGTCGAACGACACATCACGCTCGACCGCGCCATGTGGGGCAGCGACCAGGCCGCCTCGGTGGAGGTCGGCGGATTCGTCCGACTGGTCACCGGAATCCGGGACATCGAGGCCTCCCTCGGCGACGGGGTGAAGCGGCTGCACGACAGCGAGCTCGCGCAGAAGAAGAAGCTGCGCCGGGTCCAGACCGCCCCGCCGGTAACCGGTCCCGATCGCTCGACGTTGAGCTGAGTCCCCCGACGCCGGAACCAGCGCGGACCAGCCGCCGGCGGCGCTCCGCCTCCAGCGACCAGCCGACCGGAAGCTGGTCAACCGAGGTTCCCCGGGTTATGTGGCGCAGGCTGGCCCGACGGCCCGCCGTTTCCCCGGCCGGGGGGTCGTGTCCGGGGAGGAAGCGCCCGAAGTGCCTCAGCAGACGAGCGTCATCGAGAGGACCCTCCTGCGGCTCGCGGCCTTGCAGCTGCGATCGCCGTGGAGGGTGCTCCTCGTCGGGCTGGCCCTCGTCGCGACCGGAGGGTGGCTCGCCCGGGGCCTCGAGCTCCGCACCCGCTTCGACCAGCTCCTCCCGGACGACCAGCCGTCCGTCCTCGAGCTCAAGCGGCTGAGCGAACGGACGGCAGGCAGCTCCAGCATCTTCGTCGTCCTCGAGGGGGGAGATCGGGACACCCTCCGCCAGCTGGGCGGCCAGCTTCTCCCTCCCCTCCGCGCCATCGGCTCGCCGTGGGTGGTCAGCGCCGAGGATGGGGTCCAGGTGGCCCGCGACTTCCTCCTTCCCCGCTCGGGCCTCTTCGCCAGCGTGGAGGATCTCCGGAGGCTGAACGAGGAGCTGGACACCCAGCGCAAGAAGGCGGTGGGCAAGGCCCTCTCCCTCGGGCTCGAGGACGAGGAGGAAGAGCAGAAGGCCCCCAGCTTCGCCGAGCTCAAGGAGAAGTTCCTCGGCGGCAAGTCGGCGACCCTCGAGGCGGCCAAGGAGCGCTACCCGGACGGCTACTTCCAGTCCAAGGATGGCAAGACGCTGGTGGTGCTGATCCGCACCGCCATCACCACCGGTGAGCTGGAGAAGTCGCGCCAGGCGCTGGCCAAGGTGAAGGAGGTGGTGGAGAAGACGCTCCCCGATGCCCAGGCCCGGGGAGTGCGGATCGGCTACGCCGGCGACATGGTCACCGGCCTCTACGAGTACGGTGCCGTGCTGGACGATCTGGTGAGCGTCGGTACCACCGGCGTCGCCCTCGTCCTGGGCATCATCTTCATCTACTACCGGCGTTTCCGGGTGCTGGTCCCGATGGCGGTGGGGATCCTCGGGGGGCTGACCTTCACCTTCGGGTTGACCAGGCTCGCCATCGGCCACCTCAACGTGATCACCGGCTTCCTGGTGTCGATCATCGCCGGGAACGGCGTGAACTTCAGCATCCTCTACGTGGCGCGTTTCCTCGAGGAGCGCCGGCGTGGTTCCGATCTCGAGGCGTCCATCAAGCAGGCGCACCTCGCCACCTGGGTGGGAACGCTCACCGCCGCGCTGGCCGCCGCGGCCGCGTACGGAAGCCTGGCGGTCACCCAGTTCCACGGCTTCAAGCACTTCGCGTTCATCGGCACTTCCGGGATGCTGCTCTGCTGGCTGGCGACCTACACCCTCGCCCCGGCGGTGCTGGTCCTCCAGGACCGCCGCTGGCCGATCACCGGAACCGGAGGCGGCCGGAACTGGTTCCAGCGCTGGCGTCAGAAGACCTCGGCCTACGAGCGCCCCTTCGTCTTTCTGGTCTCGCGGGCACCGCGGACCATGGCCGTGCTCTCCCTCGTCCTCGCCGGGGCCGGGGCGGTGGCGTTCGTCCTCTGGATCAGGGCCGATCCCATCGAGTACGACATGCGGCACATGCAGAACGACCTCGGTGGCGGCAAGGAGCTGTACCGGGTCGCGGCCAGGGCGGCGGACGTTCTGGGAAACAACACCGAGAGCGGGATGGTGGTGCTGGCCAACACCCCGGACGAGGTGGAGGACCTCAAGAAGGCGCTCGAAGACAAGCGGGACGCAGCCCCCCCGGACCTCAAGCCCTTTCAGGGCGTCCACACGCTCCAGGACTTCGTTCCCCCTCACCAGCAGGAGAAGATCCCGCTGCTCCTCGAGATCCGGCGGAAGATCCTCAAGGCGCGACGGCAAGGGGGCATCTCCGACTCCGACTGGAAGGAGATGCGGGAGCTCATCCCGCCGGAGAACCTCAAGCCCTATACCCTCGCCGACCTGCCAGAGGACCTGGCCCGGCCGTTCTCGGAGGTGGACGGGACGCGTGGCCGGCTGGTCTTCATCACGCCCACCGACGGAAAGGACGACAACGACCTGCACTACCTCCTGCGCTGGGCCGACAGCTTCCGCGAGACCAAGCTGCCCAACGGGGACGTGATCCGCGGGTCCGGCCGGGCGGTCATCTTCGCCGACATCCTCGACGCGGTCCTCAAGGACATCCCCAAGGCGGCGGCGGTCTCGCTCTCGCTCACCGTCCTCACCGTGTTCCTCGCCTTCGGCCGCGGAAGGGCTGCGCTGGAGGTGGTGGCGTCGCTGTTCATCGGCCTTCTCTGGCTGGCGCTCCTCCTCTATCTGGGGAGGATCAAGATCAACTTCTTCAACTTCGTCGCGCTCCCCATCACCTTCGGCATCGGCGTGGACTACGCGGTCAACGTCATGCAGCGGGTGCTGAACGGCGGTGGGGTCATCCCGGCGATGCGTTCCACGGGCGGGGCGATCGTGCTGAACAGTCTCACCACCATGCTCGGGTACCTGGCCCTGCTCGGGTCGGTGAACCAGGCGGTGCGATCGCTGGGAATGATCGCGGTGCTCGGAGAAGTGGCTTGCCTCGTGGCGGCGATGATCACTCTTCCGAGCTGGCTGCTCTGGCGTGATCGAGTCCGGAACGATCGGACCTCCCAGCTGCCCTCGGGGGCACCGCGGCAGGTGACCGGAGGATGAGACGCTGGCTCCCTGCGGCGGCCGGGCTGGGGCTCCTCGGGGCCTGCAACCTCTTCGGCGGGAACATCGATCCGCCCGCCGGATTCCATGGCTGGTTCCATGTTGACCGCCCGGGCAGGGCCACCAGCATCGCCTTCGAGAACAGCAGCCTCGCGGCGGTGCGGGACCTCGGCTGTGACGGGGTGGTGAACGGGGAGACACCCTGGACGGTCGACGGCGAGGCCCTGGTGCTCGCCCAGTGGAGCACCCCCGCGCCGCGGTTCGTGCAGGACCCGTCCACGTCGGGCGCGCTGTTCGCCAGTCCGGGAATGTATGGCACGGCCCCGGAGCAGTGGCTCGCCGGCGCGGCCTGCCTGGTCTGTCCGCCCGGGGATGCGGGAGTGGCCATCGCCTGCGACGACCCCGCGGTTCGAGACGGGGGGACCTGATCGCGAAGCAGCCCGGGTGTGCGCGTGTCCGGCCACGCGGACGATCAGTGGGGAAGCAATGACGTCGCCGCCAGCAGGATCTCCAGCACGATCAGCAGGACGATCATCAGCTCGAGGGTGAGGGAGCGCGCGGTGTCCACCTCGCCCTTGAGCCACCCGTAGACGTCCCCCAGCAGCTGCTGCTTGCGGGTGACCGTTTCCTTCCAGGCCGGGATGCGCAGCTGCTCCACCGCAGCCTCGTAGATCCGCGCCAGGTAGAAGTCGCCGATGATCTTGAGCGAATTGTCCACCCGCTCGATGAGCTCGCTCATCTCCAGCAGCACGACCAGTACCTGCCTCGCCAGCGCGGAATAGGGACTGCGGAAGATCGAGCCCAGGCGCCGCCGCTGCCGCTTCAGCTGCTGGTTCACCCGCGACAGGCTGTGGTCGAGGGCGTCGTCGTAGTAGCGGAGCTCCAGCAGCTGGGCGTTGACGATCTCCAGGATGTCGGGAATGTCGTGAGACCCGGATGGCTCGTAGACGAAGGCCGCGTTCCAGTCGATGACCACCAGGTCGTCGGTGCCGTAGCTGAAGTGCCGCTGGGTGACGTCCTGCCGCTCGGCAGCCGACAGCTCGAGCACGGTCGTTTCGCCGAGGAGCAGGCGCGCCAGATCCGCCCGCCGGAGCACCTCCTCTCCGGAGGGTGAACCCCGGATCGCCTCGACGAAGATCGCCGCGTAGTGCTCCACCTGTTCCCACAGGTGCGCGTTCTCCAGGGCAGGCGCGACCTCCCTGCGAAGTCCCTCCACCAGCTCCAGCGCGAGCGCGTCCACCTCCGGTCCGTCGTAGAGCCGGTCCGCCAGAGGGGTGAGCGCGTCCAGCTCCGACCCGGGCGAGACCGGGACAGTGAGGACGATGGAGATCGCGCCGAAGTCGAAGAGGCGTGCGCGGGCCTCGACCTCCAGCGGGCCCTGCGGAAGCGGGAGCGACCGTCTGCCGAAGCCGATCAGAAGCGGTGGATTCGGAAGGAGGAGGAACTCCGCCCCGGAACGGCTGAAGCGAAGCCGCCGCGCATCACGGGCGAGCACGGACTCGGCCACGCCGAGGTCGATCTCGTCCGCCACGTCGTACAGCCGGTAGCAGAGGATGGAGGCCTTCTCCAGGACCAGCGAGTCCATGGGCTGCACTCCGTCACAATGGGTGCAACAACACCAGGGCAGAGCGTGTCTGGCGAGCGGAGAACGGAGAGCGCATGGGGCCCAGGTGGACAGCGCTGGTGGTCCTGCTCGGGCTCGCGGGCTGCTCCACGACCACCGCGCCGGGCGAGGGCGATGGCGGGGCGCAGCCGGTGCCCGCGCTCCGGAAGGCGCTGGACGCCGGGAGCCTCGCCCTGATCAACGCCTCGGTGCTCGAGCCGGCGACCGGGGTGCTCGACACCGGACGGACGGTTCTGGTGTCCGGCGACCGGATCGACGCGGTGGGTCCGGACGGGACGGTGCCGCTTCCCCCGGGGGCGGTGGCGGTCGACGTCGGGGGGCGGACGCTGCTGCCGGGGCTGGTGGACTCCCACGTGCATGCCCGGTCGGCCGAGCTTCCGCGGTACGTGGACGAGGGGGTCACCACCGTGCGCAACCTGTGGGGATTCACCGGGCTGCTGGAGGGGGCCGCGGCACTGGTGCGGGACGGCGCGGTGGCTCCGAGCATCGAGTCCGCCTCGCCCGGCGTGGACGGCCCCGGCTCGCCGTGGCCGCAGACCCAGCTCATCACCGACCCGGCCGACGCCGCCGCGCTGGTCGACCGGCTCGCCGCCGACGGCTGGCGCTGGATGAAGGTCTACTCCCACCTCGACGCGGCGGTGTTCGATACCCTGGCCGACGCGGCGGACGCGCGAGGGTTCCGGTTCCTCGGCCACGTGCCCTTCAGCGTGCCGCTGCAGCACGCGCTGGATCGAGGGATGCTCTCCATCGAGCACCTGACCGGCTACGAGCTCGCCCTGCAGGGAACCGGCTCCACGCCGGCCCAGCGGTGGGCGACGATCTCCGTGGAGGACATGCCGGCAGTGGCTCGGGCCACCGCGGCCGCCGGGACCTGGAACTGTCCGACGATGACCGTGGTGAAGGTGCTGGCCTTCGCCGGGGCCGGGGACGCCGAGGGAAACATTCGCCGGCGCATGCTGGTGGGTGCGCTGCATGCCGCGGGTGCGCGGCTCCTGGCGGGGACGGATTCCGGCATCGACGCGACGCAGCCGGGCACCTCGATGCACGACGAGCTCGACGAGCTGGTCGCCTCCGGCCTCGCGCCGCTGGACGCGCTGCGGGCCGCGACCTCCTGGCCGGCCGAGTTCCTCGAACGGGTGGGAGAGATCGGCACGATCGAGCCCGGCGCCCGGGCGGATCTGGTGCTGGTGGACGGGGACCCGCGGCAGGACGTCTCCGTCCTCCGCCAGCCCCGGGCGGTGCTGCTGCGGGGAATGTGGCTGGAGCGGCGCTAGACGGCGGGAAGCCCGGCTACTCGAGAACGGGCGTGGCCAGCACGGCGCGGCCGCCCCCCTCGGCCCCGGGAGCGAGCCGCTCCAGGGCGATGGCACCGGCCACGGCGATCCCCACGACCATCAGGACCTGGCGCGGCTCGGAACCCCCGAGCAGGTTCACCAGGGCGATGGCCAGGCTGCCTCCGAGCATCCGGCAGGCGTAGACCGCGCTGGTGATGGCGCCTCGCTGCTCCCAGCGGACGCGGGCCTGGGGGGCGAGGATGCAGGTACTCGCGGCGGGGCCGAGGCCGAGTCCCATCAGGCCCAGCGAGGCGTACAGCCATCCGTCCCCCGCCCCGTAGATCAGGGCGACGTCGAAGAGCGCCGCGCCGGTCCCGGCCAGCAGGAAGCCCAGTCCGGCCGAGGCACGCAGCCCGCCGCGGAGCAGGAGCTTCACCCCGAAGGAGCTCCCCAGCGCCCAGCCGGCGAGGAGCGGGACCAGGGCCACGCCGGCGCCGAGTGCGGTGTGGCCACCGTGGGCCACCATCCACAGCGGGACGTAGGCGCTCAGGGTGTAGAGCACGCCGCCTGAGACCAGGCCTCCGACGAGCCCGGAGCGAACGGTCCGGTCGCGCAGCAGCGCCGGCAGAACAAGCGGATCGGCGCTCCGCCGCTGCTGGCCAATGAACGCCCAGCCGGTCAGGGCCGCGGCGAGGAGGACGGCGAGGACGCCCGGCCCGGAGAGCGCCTGGGGCTCGAGCGCGAGCAGCACGAGAGTCATGGACAGCGCTCCGAGCGCCGGTCCGCCCACGTCGAAGCTTCCTTCGCGCGACCGGGGAGGGTCGCGGTACGAGCGGCGCAGGAGCGCCACCGCCAGCAGGCCCACCGGGACGTTCACCCAGAACACCGATCGCCACCCCAGCGACTCGGTGAGCAGACCGCCGACGACCGGCCCGATGACCGAGGCCAGCCCCCACGCGCCGGTGAAGACGCTCTGGATCGCCGCACGCTCCTCGAGCGTGTAGAGGTCGGAGCTGATGGTCAGGGTGGTGGGCTGCACGGCGCCGGCCCCCAGCCCCTGGAGAACGCGGAAGGCGACCAGCATCGGGACGCTGGTGGAGAAGCCGCACAGCACCGAGCCGAGGAGGAAGAGCCCCATCCCCCCGACGAAGGTGCCACGGCGCCCGAGTCGGTCCGAAAGGCGTCCACCGAGGAGCACGCCGACCGTGCTCGCCAGGAGGAAGCCGGTGAAGACCCAGGCGTAGAGCGCCCGTCCGTCCAGCTCGGCGGTGAGGGTGGGCATCGCGGTGGTGACCACCGTGGTCTCGAACGCCGCCACCACCAGGGCGAGGAGCACCGCCGCGGTGGCGCGCCGGCGCTCGCGTCCGGGGGCCGCCGCCTGCCAGGGGAGGGTGCTGGTCGCTTCCATGCGAGAAAGGCCTTAACCGGCAAATTCCCATGCAGGGAGCGCATGACACGCATAGTCTCCTTGCGCCGCCCGGGGAGCCGTCCCCGAGGTGCCACCGGAGCGCACGTGACCACCGACCAGCTCAGCGCGTTCCTCACCCTGGCGCAGGAGAAGCGGTTCGTCAGCGCCGCCCGCAGACTGGGGATGTCACAGTCGGGGCTGAGCCGGCAGGTACAGTCGCTGGAGCGCGAGCTCGGAACACGGCTCCTGGTGCGCACGCCGCGCGGGGTGGTGCTGACCGGCGCCGGAGAGCGGTACCTGGTGCACGCCCAGCGGGCGCTGGACGCGCTCCAGCGCGGCGCGAGCGAGCTGACCGCGCTGACCGGCAAGGCGAGCGGGCTGGTGGCCCTGGGGACCCTGCCCACCGTGGGCGCCTACCTCCTCCCCGAGCTGCTGCCACGCTTCCACAAGCTCTACCCGGACGTGCGGCTGCGGCTGTTGGAGCAGACCTCGGAGGCGCTGGAGGATCGGGTGGCCAAGGGCGAGCTGGATCTCGCGGTGCTGAACCTTCCTGTGCGGCGGGTGGACCTGGTGCAGCAGAAGCTGTGGAGCGAGGACTTCGTGCTCGCCGTGCCGCGCGGGCACCCCCTGGCCGAGGCGAAGAAGCCGGTGGCCCTTCGGGACGTGGTGCAGTTGCCGCTGGTGGTGATGCCCAACGTCAACGGGACCCGGGCGCTGGAGACCGCCGCCGAGACGGCGGGGGAGCCGCTCAACGTGGTGCTGGAGACGGACAATCCCGAGGCGATGCGGCGGATGGTCGAGCGAGGGCTGGGCATCGCTCTCCTGCCGTCGCTCATGGCCCGCGAGCGGACCGGTCGGGGCTTCGAGGTGGTGGAGGTGGGGCAGGGCGGGGTGAAGCGTCAGGTGGCGCTCCTCCATCGCGGGGAGGGCTACCTCAATGCCGCGGCGCGCGCGCTGAAGACCTTCCTCGGCGAGTCGCTCCCGAGCTTCTTCGTTCCCGGGGCGAAGAAGGTCTCGTAGACTTTCCTCCGAACGGTGCCGCCGCGCCGGAGGGGGAGACATGCAGACAGGCTGGCTGGTTGGGCTGTCGCTCGTGCTGGGGGGAACGGCGCGCGCGTTCGACGTCCCGAGCCGGATGGAGCTCCGTGAGGTTCGATATGACGTCCGGACCGTCGATCTGCCCTCGGGACTGCGGGTCATCGTGGAGAAGGACGCGAGTCGCCCGCTCGTCGCGGTGGTCAGCGTGATCGACGTGGGTGGCTCCGATGACCCCCCGGGAAAGGAGGGACTGGCCCACCTGGTGGAGCATCTCGCGTTCCGCTCGCTCCAGGACCAGAAGCACCCGTTCACGGATCTCCTGGAGATCGCCGGCGCGGCGCGATGGAACGCCTCGACCAGCTGGGACCTCACCACGTACTACGAGGTGGGCTCCAAAGGCACGCTGGATTCCCTGCTGGCGCTGGAGATCGCCCGCATCACCCGTCCACTGGAAGGCGTCTCGCCCGAGGTCTTCGAGACCGAGCGCCGGATCGTCAAGAACGAGCTGCTGCAGAGGGACGAGCAGGGTTTCGACACGGCCATCTTCCGACGGATGTCCGCTGCGGTCTTTCCGCCAGGCCACCCGAATGCCCGTCCGGTCGCGGGGACTGAAGAGTCGATCGCGGGTCTGACTGTCGAGGACGCGCGAGCCTTCGCGAAGCGCTACTACCAGCCCGATCGGATGACGTTGCTGGTCGCCGGCGACGTCGACCCGGCCGCCCTCGCCAAATCGCTCGGCGAGAGAATGCCGGCCCAGCTCACCGATGCGCCATCCTCCGGAGCGATCGCGGTCAAGCCGCGGCTCCCCGCGAGGCCTCCGACGGTCCAGGAACCCACGAGCAAGCTGGAGCTCATCCGGGTGAAGGCCCCGTCGGAGATGCCGGTGGTGATCGTCGGCTGGCCTCTCCCGAGTGGCTACGACGCGGAGGGGTATTTCGGTCGGTACCTCGCCCGGATGATCAATCGGGCCAGCGTTTACGCGGCGCTGCACGACCCTGACCTGGTTGGAATCGGCTCTGCCGTCGTCCGCGGGCGTCATGGCTCCATGCTGCTCGCCCTCGGCCGTCTTCGTGACGGGAAGGATCCCTCCCGGTCTGCCGAGCTGCTGCTGGACGAGCTGCCCCGGGTCTGGACCGTCAAGGCCAGCGGAAGCTCCTCGGACCAGGTGCGGAAGCAGGAGGCCGAGTTTCTCGTTCGCCGAAACCAGACCCTCGTGAACCTGGCGGGGGATCTGGAGGACCTCGGCGAGCGGGCGGTCATGCGCGCCCAGCTGGTTCACGTCACCGGCGACCCCCAGGCCATCCTCCGGGAGCTCGGAAGCATCGGACAGCTCACCGCTGGTTCCGTCGCGAGCCTGGCCTTCAAGTATCTCGACCGCGGCCGTGCCCGCGTGGTCTACCTCGAGCCTGACGGATCGCCTGCTCCTGACGACCGGGGCTCGGGCGCCTTCGCAGCCGCAGGCGGCCTTCAGCTCAAGATCACCCCCGAGGTTCTCCGTACGCACGTAGCGCCCCCCGGAGCGGAGATCCGCGCCTTCAAGCTGGACACCGGACTGGAAGTCGTTCTGGCACGTCGCCCGAATGCCCCCGTGGTGACGCTGGCCTTCACCGCGCGAGGAGGGTCCGCTGACGGAGAACCACTCGGAGCGCCCACGTTCGCCCGCTACGCGTTCCCGGTCGACACCACCCACGGTCGTCCGGAGAACTACGGGATGGATGACCGGACCACCGTGAGCAGGGACGCGATGACCATCGAGCTGTTTTCCGGAAACGGGAACCTGGCGAACGCCGTGGGCATCCTGCTCGACACCGTGCGGTCACTCCACGTGGACTCGGGGGTGGAACGCTGGGTGGACCGCGAGCTTCGGAGCGTTTACCGCAAGGATTGGGGAATGCCCAAGGACACCTTCCAGCGCACGCTCTGGTCGGCGGTCTACGGGGCCCACCCCTACGGGCGCAGCGCATCGCCGGACGTCTTCGACAAGGTGGGGAGCGGGGACGCGCACCGCTTCCTCGGTCGCGCGCTCGCTCCGGGGAACGCGGTGCTCACCATTGCCGGCGACGTGGATCTCAAGCAGGGAGAGGAGATCGTGCGGCATTACTTCGGAGGCTGGAAGCACAAGGATGAAGCACCCTTCCTTTCCGGCTCCCTCCCGCAGCGCGCTGATGGACCGGTGCCGACGGTGAAGACGCCTCGTCCGGGAGCCCGCCAGACGGAGCTGCGCCTCGCCTGCGTGGCCCCGGCCACCACACCGGCGGAGCGTGCCGCGGCCGAGGTGCTCGCTCAGCGGCTGCAGGGGCGGCTCCACCGCTTTGCGCGCCAGATGCTCGGAACCAGCTACGGGTTCTTCGGTCGGGCGACCCCTCGGCCAGGGCTGGTGGAGATCGAGATCGGCGGCACGGTGGATTCGAACGGGGTGGCCAAGGTTCTGGCATTGCTTCGAAGCGAGGCCAACAACCTCGGGTCCCGTCCGCTCGAGCCAGCGGAGTTCGCCCGTGCGCAGTGGGACGCCGGCCTGATAGCGAGCACCCGGTACGAGGACTCCACGAGGCTCGCCCCGGCGCTCGCCCGTCTCCGTCTCGCCGGCTACCCCGCGGACACGCTCGAGCGCTATCCGCAGGACCTGGCCACCCTGACCCCCGAGGCGGTGCAGGCGCTGGCCGCGCAGTGCCGGAAAACGGCTGTGGTTGGCTTGCTCGGGGAGCAGGCCACGCTCGACCGGCTCGTGCCGTCCGGTTAGTGATGCATCCGTGCCCGAGTACCCGGACGTCACCGTCTACCTGGAGGCGCTCGCCCCGCGCGTGCTCGGACAGCCGCTGGAGGGTGTCCGCGTGCGCGGGCCGTCCCTGGTGCGCACCGCGGACCCGCCGCTCCGGGAGGCCACCGGCAAGCGGGTGACCGTGCTGCGCCGCCAGGGCAAGCGCCTCGTCTTCGTCCTCGAGGACGACCTCTTTCTCGCGCTCCACCTCATGATCGCCGGCCGACTCCACTGGAGGCCTCGGGGAGCGCCGGTCCCGGGCCGGGTCGGACTCGCCGCGTTCGACTTTCCCACCGGGACGCTGGTGCTCACCGAGGCCAGCCCGAAGAAGCGCGCCCAGCTCTGGCTCCTCCGGGGTGAAGCGGCGGTCCGCGCACTGGACCGCGGAGGGCTGGACCCGATGGAGGCCACCCTGGAGCAGTTCACCGAGGTCCTCCGCCGGGAGAACCACACCCTCAAGCGCGCCCTGACCGACCCGCGCCTCTTCAGCGGCATCGGCAACGCCTACTCGGACGAGATCCTTCACGCCGCCAGGCTCTCCCCGGTGGCGCTCTCCCAGCGTCTGGACGCCGACGAGGTCCACCGGCTGTACGAGTCCACGCGGGCCGTGCTCCGCACCTGGACCGACCGGCTCCGGGAGGAGGCGGGCAGCGGCTTTCCGGAGAAGGTCACCGCGTTCCGCGAGGGCATGGCGGTACACGGCCGGTACCGGAAGCCGTGTCCGGATTGCGGCTCGCCGGTGCAGCGGATCGTCCACGCCGACAACGAGACCAATTACTGCCCTACCTGCCAGACCGGCGGGCGCCTCCTGGCCGACCGGTCGCTGTCGCGCCTCCTCAAGGAGGACTGGCCGCGGAGCCTCGAGGAGCTGGAGGAGACCCGGGCGGCCACCCGGAGCCGCATGCAGGGGCCGGGGTAAGATGGCCGGGCAACGGAGGACTTGCAGCGAGCGGGCCAGGGTGGGCGGTGGGCGGGGGCTGGAAGGGCAATCGCCAGACCTGACCGGCGTCATCCTGCAGGCGGAGGACCTCGACCCGGCATGGGGATGCGTATCGACGTGGTGGAAGGCGGGAAGATCGCCGTCCTGGCGTTGCGGGCCAATCGCCTGCGGACCCTGCTCACCACGGTCGGCATCGGCATCGGCGTCTGCACGCTCCTCGCCATCGTGGGCATCATCCAGGGGCTGAACGCGTCCTTCGCGCAGCAGCTGGCGAGCCTGGGCGGGAGCTCGATGTACGTGACCAAGTTCCCCTGGATCATGCGCGGCGACTTCTACAAGTACCGGAACCGCCGCGAGCTGACTCCACCGCTCGCCGAGCAGCTGCGCGAGCTGCCGGAGGTCTCTGCCGTCGCGCCGATGACCTTCAAGATCGACGAGGTGAAGTTCCACAACGTCCAGCTGGCCAACGTGCGCATCCAGGGGACCACCGCCGACTTCCCCGCCGTCGCCGGCTGGGAGGTCACCTCCGGGCGTTTCCTCAGCGGGCCGGAGAACGACAACTCCAGCGCGGTGGCGGTGCTGGGCGCGGACGTCGCTGACGGTCTCTTTCCCACCGCCAATCCCATCGGACAGACCATCCGGATCGGCAGCCGACCGTTCCGGGTCATCGGCGTGCTGGCCCGCAAAGGGAAGATCCTCGGGCAGAACCAGGACCTGGCGATCCAGGTGCCGCTGCGGACCTTTCTTGCCGCCTTCGGGAGCAAACGGCAGCTCACCATCGGCGTGGCCGCCGCCCCCGGGGTGGACCTTCTTCGCGCGCAGGACCAGGTGGAGATTGCCCTGCGCCGCGCGCGGGGAGTCGCCCCGGAGAAGGACAGCGACTTCAGCATCAACCGGCCCGAGCAGCTGGCCAACACCTATGCCCAGCTCACCGGAGCGCTCTACGGCGTCGCGCTGGGAGTGGGGCTCATCACGCTGCTGGTCGGCGGCATCGGCATCATGAACGTGATGCTGGTCTCGGTGCGCGAGCGGACCCGCGAGATCGGCGTCCGCCGGGCGCTCGGCGCACGCCGGCGAACGATCGTCCTGCAGTTCCTCCTCGAGGCCGCCGGAGTCTCGGCAATCGGGGGAACGATCGGAACGCTCCTCGGCCTGGGCCTGGCCAAGGTGGTCTCCTTGGCCACGCCCCTCGCCGCGGCGGTGCAGCCGTCGACCATCGCCGGCGGCATCGGCTTCGCCGCCGCGGTGGGGCTGGTCTTCGGGATCTGGCCGGCGTTCCGGGCCGCGCAGCTCGATCCGGTGGAGGCCCTCCGGTACGAGTGAGCCCCCCGCAGCAGGGGGACGCCTGCGGGCTCAGGCTCAGCGGTTCCGGAGGGCGCGTCGGAGCAGCACGTCCAGCTCCTTCCGGGTCTCCTCGTGGATCTGCGTCCCCGAGGTGAAGATGGCTCGCTCCAGCGATTCCTGGCATGGGCAGCTCGCCGCGGCGAGGGACTGCACCGCGGGGAGCGCCGCCCGGAGGAGCGCCAGCGCCGCGGCGGTGGTGGCCCGCAGGTTGCCGATGATCTCCTCGAGCAGCTCCTGGGCGCCCAGCTGGGAGGGATGGGGGCGCCAGCAGTCGTAGTCGGTGACCAGGTTCACCGCCGCGTAGCAGAGCTCGGCCTCTCGGGCGAGCTTGGCCTCGGGCATCAGGGTCATGCCGATCAGGTGGGCGCCCCAGGTACGGTGGAGATCGCTCTCGGCGCGCGTGGAGAACTGCGGCCCCTCCATGCAGACGTAGGTTCCTCCGTCATGCAGCTTCGCCTCGGAGCGCGCGGCGAGAAGTATCTTCCGGAGGGAGGCGCAGAACGGCAGCGCGAGCTCCACGTGGACCGCGAGGTCGTCGAAGAACGTTGGCTCGCGGCGGAAGGTGCGGTCGATGATCTGATCCGGCACCACCAGCTCTCCCGGACGGATCTCCTCGCTGAGGGAGCCCGCCGCCGACGTGGCGAGCACGTGGGTAACCCCCACCGCCTTCAGCGCGAAGACGTTCGCCCGGTAGGGCACCCGACCGGGCGGGAAGCGGTGCCCCTCTCCATGCCGGGGAAGCAGCGCCACCGGCGCCCCGGCGAGCTCGACCAGGCTGATGGGCGAGGAGGGCGGCCCGAAGGGGGTGTCCACCCGGTGCTGCTCGCCGCCCCCCAGCGATCCCAGCGCCTCCGCCATTCCGGTGCCACCGATGATGCCGAGCATGGGACGATGCGGCGACGACATGGAGCTGTTTCCTTCCGTGGAGCAGGCGCGCAGCGGCCGGGCAGGCTAGACGAGGGTCCCTGCACTCACCAAGGAGCACGTCGATGACGGAGGGCGAGGTTCGAGAGCTGGCCTTCGAAGATCTCGTGCCCGGCTGGCGGCGGACCTTCCCCCCGCGGACCATCAGCCGCGAGGAGATCGTCCGCTTCGCCCGGGAGTGGGATCCGCAGCCCTTCCACCTCGACGAGGAGGCGGCGGGCAGGACCCACTTCGGCGGCCTGGTTGCCAGCGGGTGGCACACCGCCTGCGTGGCCATGCGCATGGTCGTGGACGGGCTCTTCACCCAGAGCTCCAGCATGGGGTCACCGGGGCTCGACGAGCTCCGGTGGGTGCGGCCGGTCCGGCCCGACGATCCGCTGACCCTCACCATCGAGGTGCTCGAGGCCCGGCCCTCGCGCAGCAAGGCGGATCGGGGAAGCGTGAAGTTCGGCTACGTCATGGTCAACGGGGCAGGGGAGACCGTCTTCACCCAGGTCGCCTGGGTCATGTTCGGCCGCCGGACGCCGGCGAAGGAGTGACCCTGGCGGCCTCCAGCCGCGCCACCACCGCCGACGCGAGCCGCTCGACGCTCACCGGAGCGCTGCCCTCGGCCTTGTTGTTGATGCTGACATAGACCGGACGGCCCTCCGCGAGCGCCTCCACCACCAGGCTCGCGATGTCCTCCCGCACGATGGGATCCTCGTCCACCAGCCGGTCGAAGGGCGAGTAGAGCTCGCGGGCCTCCTCGTATCCGAGCTGCGGCGGAAGCATCCACCGGACGACCAGGGCGCTCGCCGAGCGGGCCCGGAGCCTCCAGGCCTGGTGGGGCAGCGGCGGAAGGTTGCGCCAGACGGAGAGCACCGGGAGCGCACCCACGTCCTCGAGGACGTCGGCCACGTCCGCGGTGTGGAGCTCCCGGTTCCGGAGCTCGACCGCGTACAGCGGCCCGGGCGGGAGCGCGGCGAGGAAGGCGTGCAGCCGGTCCGCGAATGCCGATGGCCCGCCGAGGGCCTGCACGTCCTGGGGCGGGAACTGGAAGAGGATCGGGCCCGCCTTCGCTCCCAGGCCCTCCACGAGCGGCGCCACCACCGCGTCGCGGGCGTAGCCGGGATCCAGAAAGGTCGGGTTGTCCTCTCCACGACGCGCCCCGTAGCGCTCGTGGAGCGGAAAGCGGGCGAGGGTGAGCGCCTCGTGCGCCTTCACCAGGAACCGGAAGTCCTGGGGAACGGCCTCCGCCCAGGCGCGGTAGGTCTCGGCCGGCACGGGGCCGTAGAACGTCCGGTCCACACCCACCGTCCGGAGCAACGGGTGCCGGGCGTAGGCCGGAAGACCCTCCCGCGCCAGCTGCTCGGTCGTGGCCTCCCGGGCGTAGACCAGCCCCGTCCAGCCCTGGAAGGACCACGAGCTCGTGCCCAGACGGAGATCGGCCGGGAGCCGTGCCCCGAGCTCTCGCAGTGCCTCGGGGACCGGGGCCGGGGCGGGCGGCTCCGGTGGCCGCTCGGGCTCGGCGGCCACGCCGGGAGCCGGGGCGAACAGCTCGAGCTGAGGAGGAGAGGACATCGAGAACGGAGCCTCGGCGAACCACCCGCGTGGCTCAAGGGCCGGAAGGTCCGACATGCATGCGTACGACGAACGTTGCCGACGTGGCGGATCTCCGGGAGCGGTCGGACTACGCTCGGGGCGGCGTGCCTGGGTTCCCCGAGCGCTTCACCACCGAGCGCCTCCAGCTCCGTTGCTGGGACCCGGAGGACGCACCCGCCCTGCGGGCAGCCATCGACGGCAGTCTCCTCCAGCTCCGGGAATTCCTGCCCTGGGCCATGACCGAGCCCTCTCCGATCGAGGAGCTCGCCTCGCGCCTCCGGGACTTCCGTGAGCGATTCCGGGCGCACCAGGAATGGATGTTCGCCTTGCTCGACCTTCGGACCGGGGCCCTGCTCGGCGGCGCCGGGTTGCACCGGCGCGCAGCGGCGGATGCCCTGGAAATCGGTTACTGGCTCACGGTCGAGGCGAGGGGCCGCGGCCTGGCGACCGAGGCCGTGCTGGCGCTCACTCGCCTCGCGCTGGGTCCGGGCGGCGTGTCGCGGGTGGAGATCCGCTGCGACCCCCGGAACCTCTCGAGCATCGCCGTGGCCAGGCGCGCCGGCTTCCAATACCTGGCGATGCTCCCGGAGGACACCACGACGCCGTCGGGTGCACCCCGGGACACGCTGGTCTGGGAGCGCCGCTACTTCCCCGAGCCGGCCACTCCGGCGACGGGCGGCGGGTAACGCGCGGAGATCTCCCTCATCACGTCGCAGCCGCCGGCGTCCATCTCCTTGTTGGCGGCGAGCCGGGCGGCGAGTGCCGCCGTGTCACGGGCCGAATCCGCCTTCGCGTCGCGCACCGCGCCGGCGTCGGCCTTGCCCTTCGCCTTGGTGGTGGAGGCGACCTCCTTGGGGATGGTCTCCGGCTGGTCACACAGCCGCGCGTAGCCGGCGAAGATGTCCGGGCAGTCGGTGGCCCCACTCACCGCGACGTCGGTCAGGCAGCGGTCGCGGAGGATCTCCGCCATCCGGGTGTTCGCCGCCTCGGGGCCGGTGGGGTAGCTGAGCTGACCGATCTTCGGCGCCTTGACCAGCGTGTCCCGGAGCGGACGACGCACGGTCCGGAAGTCGGTCATGGTGGTGCAGACCTGCGCCGCCCGCCCGACCAGCCGGCGCACGTAGACGTCGAACACCTCCGAGGCCTCCTCGATGTCCCCGTAGCGGTTGAGCCGCTGCGCCACCTTGTCCACGCTTCGCGCGGCCCGGGCGAGCGCCCCACAGTCCTTGGTCTCCGACAGCGCGGTCACGATGGCCACCACCGCGTTCCGGTGGGCCTCGTCGATGCCCTGGTTGGTGTTGCGCCGCAGCTCCTGGGCCAACGACTCCTCGAGCATCAGCATCGCCTTGCTGCTGTAGTCGGCATCGCTGACGAACTCCTGGAGCAGCGCATAGCCCACCAGCCGCTTGTCCGCGTTGGCGGTGTCGGTGGCGAGCACGGTGGTCTCGAAGAAAGCACGGTACTTGTCCCCCTCCCGCGCCCGCTGGAACTCCTTGCTCCATCGGTCCTGGTCCACCTGAGCCTGTCGTTCTGCCTGCTGCTTGTTGGTCCAGCTCTGGTAGGCGTTCACCACGAACCCCAGGATGGCGACCCACCCCACCAGCACCTGCGCGGCGACGGTGAACTTGTTCGTCGTGAGGCGCCTCCGGTCGGACTCGATGAGCTCCTCCGCGCTGCGGAGCGTGTCCAGCTGCTCCTTCGTCGCGGACGCGGCGAGCGCGTACGGGTCCTTGGCGTCGAGCGCCTTGCGGGTTTCCTCGGGTACGGGAGTTGCCATTGACGGCGCACGTTAGCGGAATGGATGCCCTGCTGGCGCTGGTCGCCCTGGTCGCCGGCACGGTGGACGCGATCGCCGGTGGAGGAGGGTTGCTCACAGTTCCAGCCCTTCTCGCCTCCGGGTAGCCGCCCCACCTGGCGCCGGCGACCAACAAGGGCCAGTCGGTGTTCGGGGCGGCGGCCGCGCTGGCGCGCTTCTCCAACGCGGGGATGGTACCGTTCCGCCGGGCCCGGTGGACCGCGCCCCTGGGCTTTCTGGGGGCGCTGGTCGGTGCACGGCTGGTGCTCGCCGTGCGGCCGGAGGTCCTCCGGCCCGTGGTGCTGGCGCTGCTGGTGGGCGCGGCGGTGCTCCTCCTCTTTCGGCCCCGGGTAGCAGGTGGCCGTACAGCGAGCGCGGCGGTGGCCCCGGCCGCCGCCCTCGCGTTCGCCATCGGCGTCGTGGCTTGCCCGGGCCGCCCGGCGCGACCAGTCTCCTGGCCCGCCAGGAGGCGCAACCACGATGGAAAGGCGCAGGTTCGGCTGCACCGGGGTCCAGGTTCCGGTCATCGGTCAGGGCACCTGGAAGATGGAAGGCGATCCCGCTGCCGAGGCCGTGGCGGCGCTGCAGGCCGGCCTCCATGAGGGCCTGACTCACGTGGACACCGCGGAGCTGTACGGCGGCGGCCGGGTCGAGTCGCTGGTGGCGCGGGCCATCGGCGGCCGGCGCGAGGAGGTCTTTCTCGTCTCCAAGGTGATGCCCAATCACGCCAGCCGCAGCGGAACGATCCGGGCGTGCGAGGCGAGCCTGAAGCGGCTGGGAACCGACCATCTCGACTGCTATCTCCTTCACTGGCCGGGGTCGCACGCGCTGGAGGAGACCATCTCCGGCTTCGAGGAGCTCGTCCGCGCGGGGAAGATCCGCAGCTGGGGCGTGAGCAACTTCGACGTCGACGACCTCGAGGAGGCGCTGGAGATCGCTGGGCCGCGCCGCATCGCGTGCAATCAGGTGCTGTACCACCTGCGAGCCCGGGACATCGAGGACCGCGTTCTCCCCTGGTGCGCCGAGAACGACGTGGCGGTGGTCGGATACAGCCCGTTCGGATCCGGCGACTTCCCGCAGCCGCCGTCACGAGGAGGAAAGGTGCTCGGCGAGATCGCCCGGGCACACGGTGGGACGCCGCATCAGGTGGCGCTGGCCTTCCTCATCCGCGACCCGCACGTCTTCGCCATCCCCAAGTCGGCGAAGGTGGGGCGGGTCCGGGAGAACGCCGCCGCGGCAGGGCTCCGGCTCACCCCGGAGGAGGTGGCCCGGCTCGAGGAGGCGTTCCCGCTCCGTCGAGGGCGCGCGCTCCCGACGCTCTGAGGGAGGGATGCCAGCGCGTGGACCGCGGTGCAGATCGGCGCGACGCTTGCTGTCTGACCACGACGTCTACGAGGAACCGGAGCTGGCGCGGGAGAGCTTCCGCGCGCTGCCGGCCGAGGCACGGCGGCTCTCGGGGGTGGACTTCTCCGGGGCCAACCGGGCCTGCCCGCACGGCGTGGACGTGGCGTCGCTCATGGACCGGGCGAGCAAGGTTCTGAGCTGACGCGCCAGGCGTCGAGGGGCGCTCCCGACCAGCGCTTGCCTCCACCCCGGAGGACGTGCTCTCCCTGTCGAGCGGGCCTGGCGACATCCCGTTACAGGAGAACGCACCCCATGTGCCGCAACATCCGCGTCCTCTACAACTTCGAGCCGCCCACCACTCCCCAGGAGATCGAGGCGGCGGCGCTTCAGTTCGTCAGGAAGGTGAGTGGGCTCCGGGCTCCGTCGGCCGGCGACCGGGCGGCCTTCGAGCGCGCGGTCCACGAGGTCGCTCACGCCACCGAGCACCTCCTCGAGGCGCTGTCGGCCCGGACCGCGGTCAGGACGCGGGAAGGTGAGCGGGAGAAGGCTCGGGCGCGTGGCCTGCG